>Ga0272444_10002555_pt1 | contig 16758 bp, 13 predicted proteins | sample SSMForm13_FD_201033 | JGI IMG/M metagenome (GOLD analysis project Ga0272444, IMG submission 201033) | Marine sediment archaeal communities from Little Sippewissett salt marsh, Falmouth, MA, United States - SSM-Form-13 | ecosystem: Environmental > Aquatic > Marine > Wetlands > Sediment ...
GATCGTCCGCGAGAATCTCGATCGGATGGGCGACGGCGAGGCGGCGTTCACTCTCGATACCGCGCCGCGAGATGTCGACGACGAAGACGATCGGGACCCCTGCGGCACGGGCGAGCTCGAGGACTCCGGCGATCTTCTCCTCGACCCTGACTCCGTCCACCGTCTTGGCCATGATGCCGAGCCATGCTGTCTGGACGTCGATGACGAGGAGCGCGGTCCGGCAGGACGGCGTCTGGACCTCCGAAAACGTAGCGAGCGATCCTACGACGAGTCCAACTGCGACGATGGCCGCGATGCGACTGACCTTCAGCATGTGGCGTCCTCCTGACGGACGCGTCGAGAAGAGCGGCATCCGTTCGAGAGTAGATTCCAAGAACAGCGTCTCATGATCGTCTTCGCATCAGTCTTTCCGTTGCGGGTGATGCGGTGGAGACGCGGGCGGCTACACTTCGGGGCATGAGCGAGAACGGTCCGAGGCTTTTGAAGCAGATCGCCGACATTGTGGGAGAGAAGGGCGCGGTGCCTGCGGGCGTCAACCCGTTCGCGTTCTGCACCGAGATCCTGCCGCTTCTCGGAACGACGGACGGGAAGCTGCGCGAGTGGCGCGTCTACGGGATCCTCCATCTGTGGGCTGTTCGCCGCGAGATGTCGGACGACGAGCTCCGCCAGCTTCTGTGGACGATCGCCGACGAGGAGCACCTGTTCCTCGGGATCGGTGAGGTGAAATCAGACACGGTGTACATGCGCGCGTTCTCGGTCCTCGTGTTGAGTGCGTTCGTGCAGGCGCATCGGGAGAAGGCCTATCTCGCGTCCGAGGAACTCGATCGACTCGCCCAGACGGTGATTCGCTATCTCGACGCCGAGCAGGATCTGCGCGGTTTCATCTCTGACGAGACGCAGTGGGCGCACGCGACGGCCCACGCGGCCGACACGTTCGGTCAGCTGGCGCAGTGCGAGGAGCTCGGCGCCGAGGCCGTTCGGACGATTCTCGACTGCTTGGGCCGGAACGTCGTGACCGACCGGACGGTCTGGCGACACGAGGAAGACGCGCGGGCGGCGAGCGCCGCGATCCATGTCCTCAAGCGCGGGCTACTCGCTGATGAGCATGTCAAGGCGTGGCTCGCGTCCCTCGTTCCCGAAGCCCGCTACGACGGCGCGTTGCCCGGCGTTCACTATCGCTACGTCAACGCGCGGAACCTGCTGCGGTGCCTCATCCACCAGGGCGCGCCCGAGGGCCTGCCCGACCGGCTGATCGCGCGCGTTCGCGAGGCGCACGAAAGCTTACCGGAACGCTAGTTCATCAAGATCTGGGCCGACGGGAGGGTGGAGCACAATGTCCGAGATCGGAGTGATCCAGATCGAGAGAACCCATCGTGCGCGCGCCGTCGACGCGGTCACACGGGCCTTTCTCGACGATCCGATGTGGAGTTGCGTCCTGCCGGATCGTGAGGCCCGGGCGACGTTGCTGCGCCCGATGTGGAATGCGCTGATCGGCTTCGCCCGAGTCTACGGTGAGGCTCTCACGACTTCCGAAGGCCGGGGAGCCGCGTGCTGGATTGCGCCCGGGAAGACGGACATGACGCTGTGGATGATGCTTCGAACGGGGTTGGCCCTCCCTCGTTCGATGATCCGGCTGCCAAAGGAAGCGCGCGAGCGGTTCTTCGGCATGATGCGATTCATCGACACGCGGCACAGAGAGCTGATGCCGGGACGGCATTGGTACCTGTGGGTTCTAGGCGTCGCACCGGAGGCTCAGCGACAGGGAATCGGTCGCGGATTGCTTCGACCGGTTTTCGAGCGGGCCGACAACGAAGGGTTTCCGTGCTACCTCGAAACGCAGACCGACGTGAACGTCGCGTTCTATCGGAAGAGCGGGTTCGAGGTGATCGCTGAGCATCGTGAGCCGATCTGCGGTTTGCCGATCTGGTTTCTTCGGCGCGACCCGCGGAGCTGATGGCCGGGAGAGAAAGACGAAGCGCGACCGACATGCGCCGCGCTTCCTGAACGTGCAGGGTCTGAGCCCGAAGTGGCTACTCGTCCATCACCTCGTCCAACATGACGGGATCCTCGTCTGTCACCTCAAGAGAGGCATCGCAGTGTGGACAGATAACGCGCTCGTACAGCACCGCCTCGTCGTCATCCAGCGGCACGTTTTTCCCGCAGACAGGGCATGCTGCCTTCGGCATCTCTCTCCTTTCGTGGCCCGGAAGTGAACGTACCCCGAACCGGCGCATCGCCTATTTCTTCTTCGGTGTCTTTGCCGCGGTCTTCTTCTTCGCTGGCTTCTTCTTTCCAGGCACGGAACTCACCCCCCACTCTCTCAGGCAGTAGAGACGACGGAGTATAGGGGCGTGCGCGGCGGCCGTGAATGGGTTCTAACGGGCGCTGTGTCCGTCTCCGCAATCAGGCCTCGCGGACGCATCGCTTTGCGCGCAGCGGGACTCGATCGAAGGGGGCCGTGGCGCCTGCGTAGGAGTGGGATCGCCGGCCCCGGCGATCCTTGGACGGTTGACGGCTCCGTCAGCGGGCCAGTCGGGCGAATTTGGGTAGTGTCGTCCGCGCGTGCCGGGCGTCCGGCTCCGAAGACTGGGTAGAGAAGGCCGAGCGCCGCATCGTTCGATGCGACGCTCGCCCCATTTGCGGAAGTGCGAAGGGCTCAACGCCTACAATGCGAGGTAGTTGGCGTTTCCGATCCCTCGCTCGTCCTTCTCGTCTGGCTCGGCGACGTATCGCTCGAAGACGCCGTCCGAGATGCCGATGCGGGCCTCGAGCGCCGCTTGCTGCTCAGGCGAACACTCGATGACGCCGGTGAGATGCACCTTGGCGATCCGCTCCACAAGCACGCTGGGTGCGACGCTCGGATCGACCTGCAGAACACCGCTGACGTAGAGCGTCGCCTTTCCCTCAAGGTACTCGAACCGCGTCGGATGAAGCTCGCCCTCGCCGGCGATTCGCCACAGCACGCCCTCGTAGAAAAGGGTGCTTGTGTTGAGAAGATCACAGACCTTGGCGACGGCCTCGCGGAGAGACTGCGGCGCGATGAGGGTCCCCTCGCAGGCGAGTCCGTCGATCTTCTGGGTGAACAGCGCTGCGTCCACGTCGGGGTCGATCTCGACGGATTTCGTGAAGAAGAGCCTCCGATCGGAGATCGACGTCAGCAGGTCCCGCGTGATTCGGACCTGCTTCTCGATCACCTTGAACCCCGGAGGGATGACCCTGATGGCGCCGGATGTTCCCGTCAACACCGCCCGGACCTCGCCCTCGTTCGGCTCGAAGCACGTCGTTCGACCGGTGACATGGAGCACCGCGAGTTTCTTTCGGATCAGCCCCGCGGGGATCCCCTCGGGGATCGTCACCGATCCGACGACGACTAACTCCGATGCGGGGTCAAGAGACTCGAGGTAGGTCCGGTCGAGCGTGAGCCGTCCCTTGTGAATCTTCTCGAGGACCGGATACGACCTGACCGGGCCCATCACGAGCCGGGCCTTCGACTGGAAGATGCCGGCCAACGGCTCGGGGACCGTCACCGGACCCATCACCATCGCGACCGCGAGTCCGCGCTCGAGTGCCTCCGGCGGGACGTCGGGAGCGATCGTCACCGGCCCCATCACCAGGAACCCGAGAGGCTCCGCGACATTGGCGAAGTGATCGGCGCCGATGTCGAGAGGGCCCATGATGAGCTCGACGCGCATGTCCGAAGGGACCTCCGCGGTGGTGTTGATGTTGCCTATCACGAGCTTGTGCAAGAGGTGGGCCGTCTCGGGCACGTAGATGGCCATGTTGACGTTTCCGATCGACTCATACTCCTTCACCGATTCCTCGGTCGCGTTTCGCAGATCGAGGATGTTGACGTTGCCGATTACTTTCCGACGTTCCACGCTTCTCTCCTTTCGATGAGCGGGTGCTCGCTGTTCGCTTCTCGCGGCGCTCCATGACATGTCTGTCTCGGCTTGCGCTCCGATGGGTGGATCTGACGACTTCTGAGATGAGGGTTCGCCCAACGGTCGACTCGCCGTCGTGAGGCGGCGGACGGATCGATCGGTGAAACGGACCATGGGTAGAGCCCCATGATCACTCCTTTCCGAGCAGACGCGCGCGATGCGTTCGCATCCACGTCGTAGCCAATCGGAGGCGCGATCGGGCCGTTGCCGCAGGGATTCCGCGGCGTTCGCCGATCTCGGTGCTGTTCAGCCCAAGAACGAACCGGTCGTGCAGGATTTCGCGATAGCTTCGGGGAACCGAATCGAGGAGCTCCCACAGTCTGACGTCTGCCAGCACGGGGTCTCTCGCCTCGCTTGCCGCTCGTTCGAGTTCCGCCTGAACGGGGTTCCATCGCTTGGCCCGACGGGCCTGGTCGATGTACCGATTCTTGATCACTCGGTACAGCCAGGCCTTCCGCTGGCCGCGCGTGAGGTCGCTCAGAAGCTCGAGGTTCGACATCGCACGGACGAATGCGTCCTGAACGAGGTCCTCGGCTCGGCTTCGCTCCCGCGTCAGACTTCCTGCGTATCGCAACAGCGCCTCCCTTTCCGCGGTGTAGAGATCGGCGATCAAGCCTGCGACGTCCGCTTCGCCGTTCGGCAATTCCGACCTCCAACCCTCTGCTTCCGTCATGAAGGCGCTCCTGTTCGCATGAGTCTAGGCGATGATGCCGCGCCTTCCACTCTATAGGACGAACGAGTCGCGCGGAGCGTTCACTTCCTCATGTGGTGGAAGCTGGATCGCTCGGCCCCGAGGCACAATCGGAGAGAAGATTCGGCTGAGAGGCGGTGCTTGCTGTCGTCCGGTTTGTCTCACCGACCAGCGCGTCGTATATTTCGATAGATGTGATGTTCTGCATTCTGCAGATAGGTAGCGAAGGGAAGGGAGGCATCATGAAGCGGCGCATCGCGACGGGGATCGGGTGCTTGGCGATCGTGGGCACGATTCTTGCAGGTTGCTCGTGGGTCAGTCCGACGGCGTTCGACTCGATGGGACAGGACCCGCTACGAAACGTGGAGATCGTTCTCACCGGGGAGCTGACGGACGAGATCCTGGCAGAACTCGCCGGATACGGAAAGGTCACCGGGCAGTACGGCAAGATTCGAGGGTTGACGATGGATCTCCGCGAGTCGGTGCTGGTCGAGGTTCTGGCTCTTCCGTACGTCGATGTGGTCGGCGAACGGGCGGAGCGGTTCGCCCTCGACTACTCCGACGGCATCAGCACGTGGGATCACGACATCATCAACATCACGGAGTTCTTCGCATCTCGCGTCGTGGACTACGACGGTGAAGGAGTCTACGTGGCCGTGCTCGATACGGGACTCGTCAAGAACTGGCGCGACTACCTCCCGGCGGACCAGGTTGCAGTCGGATACGCGAAGGCGTTCTCCGGCGGTGGGGGCGACAACCCGAACGTCTCCGAGCCGGCGAACAAGTGGGAGCGAGATACGCATTCGCACGGAACGCACGTTGCGAGCACCGTCATCGGCTACGACATCGGTATCCCGGTCAACGGGGCGGCCCCCGGAGCGATGGTCATCCCGGTCAAGGTGCTGAACAACAACGGATCCGGCTGGTCGTCGATGATCGCGGCGGGGATCGTCTACATCGCCGATCTGAAGGTTGCCCAAGACATTCCGATGGTGATCAACATGAGCCTCGGTGGCCCTGAGCTGTCAGCGCTTGAGAAAGCAGCGATCGACTACGCGATCTTGAAGGGCGTGATCGTGGTAGCCTCAGCCGGGAACGAGGGCGACGCAGGCATGGGCTACCCTGGCGCCTACGCGCCGGTGATCAGCGTCGGATCGGCCGGATGGACCGGCGAGTGGATCGGCAACTGGTGGCAAGGCGCGGGCGTGGCGGAGCCGACGACAGCGGACGTCATCTACGTCTCGGACTTCAGCAGCCGCGAGCTACCGGAATCGGATCAAGAACTCGACGTCCTCGCTCCGGGCAGCTGGATCGTCGGACCCTACCTCGCTTTCGGGGCGGCTCATCCTCCGTTCTGGGCGAACGGGAAACCCGGAGAGTTCTACTACCTCGGCGGAACAAGCATGGCCGCTCCGCACGTTGCGGGGCTCGCCGCGCTCATGCTCGAGAAGGACGATACTCTGACGCAAGCCGAGATCGAGAACCTCCTCAAGCTGAACACGCTCCCGATTCCGGCGGGATCGGCCGTGGTCGACGGCGTGTTGTACGAGTGGGAAGACGACGCGACGGGTGCCGGCCTAATCCAGGCCGACCTCGTCCTCGGAGCCTTCTAGAAGCAGACGCACCAATCCTCTGGGGGCGCGATCTTGAGAAGAGGTCGCGCCTCTCTCTTTGGAGGAGCCGCGATCTCTCCCCTCGGCCAGGCGATCGGAAGGTGGGAGGCTCTCCCTACGAGCGATGCGCGTTCTTGTCTTCGTACATCCGAGCGTCGGCCCGGGCCAGGGCCTCTTCGATCGGATACTCGGCCCCAGGGTGCCAGAAGATGCTGCCGACCGAGACCGTGACGTTGAATCCGCTGATTCGCCGGAGGTTCTTGTTTTCCTGGACCGCGGATCGGATGCGGGCTGCGGCCTCCTCGGCATCCTGTCCTGTCTCGGTCAGCATGACGAGAAACTCGTCGCCGCCGTAGCGGACGATCATGTCCGTCTTCCGGACCGTCTCGCGCAGGACCGCGGCGATCTCCTGCAGAACCATGTCGCCGGTCTGGTGGCCGTAGCGATCGTTGATCTCCTTGAAGCGGTCGACGTCGATCATCAGAAGGCCGATCGGATGGTCGTAGCGCGACGCGCGAAGGACCTCCTGGGCGATCATCTCGTTGAAGTAGTGGCGATTGAAGACGCCGGTCAGCGCGTCGTGGCGGGCTTGCTTGACCAGCTGTCCTTGGAGGCGCAGGCGGGAAATTGCGACGTCGGTGTGGCCGAGGAGGATTGCGAGGAGGCGTCCGTCCTCCTCTCCGAAGGTGCCGGGTTCGGACGATCCCGCCTGGAAGATCCCGATCTCGCCGATCGGTGCGCAGATGAGCGACCGGGACGTCTTCGGCATCTCGTTCGGAAGGCTCGCGGGGTCTGGATCATTCGCGATGATTGGCTGGCCCGATTCGAGCGACTGCACGGTGATCCCCGTCGGATCGACCTTCACCCGCTCGAGTGCCTCCGCCTCGATCTTCGAGGAGGTTGCCTGGCAGATGAAGTTGCCGTTCTCGGTGACGTACAGGATGCCGAGAGAGAACCCGAGAACCCGCTCTGCGGCCTCGACCGTGATCCGATAGACGTCCTCCTCCTTCTCGGCTTCTGCCAACGCGTCGGCCACCTCGTGGAGCTGGTCGAGCTTCTTTCGCGTCGCGGCGAGGGACGCTTCGGCCGCTACGCGGGCCGAGATGTCGCGATAGATCCCGTAAACAGCGATCTGATCTCCGTCAATCAGGATCGGCTTGCCGAGGATCGAGACGTGGATCAGCCGACCGTCTTGGTGTCTCCGCTGCGTCTCGACGAACGACGACTGACCGTCGGCGATTTGCTGGGTGATCCCCTTCGCCTCGTCCTGCAGACCCTCGATCTCCGTTGCGACGAGCGTATCGACGTCGCGGCCGAGCGCTTCGTCCTCTGAGTAGCCGAACAGGCGAGTGAATTCTGCGTTCATCCGCAAGATCGTCCCATCGTTGGCGCAGAGGACGATCGCTTCCGGCGACGCGGCGAACAGCTGTTCGAACCGCGCCTTCTCTCCCGCCAACTTCCGCTCCATCGCGGCGCGCTCGGTGATGTCGCGGTAGATCGCGTAAAGCGCGACCTGCTCGCCGTCGACGACGATCGACCGGCCGAGAATCGAGACGTCGACCAGTTCGCCGTTCTTCCGGCGGCGCCTCGTCTCAACGGACGGCGTCTCCCCACCCGCGACGCTCTTGGTGACATCGCACGCGTGCTCGTGGAGACCGTTCAGCCCCTCGGCGACGAGCTTGTCGATGTTGCGACCGACCGCCTCCTGTTCGGAGTAGCCGAACAGCTTGGTGAACTCCGCGTTGACGCGCAGAACGGTGGCGTCGTTGGAGCAGAGGACGACCGCTTCCGGCGAGGCGGCGAACAACTGCTCGAAGCGCGCCCTCTCTTCGGTGAGCTTCGCCTCGGTCGCGCGCCTGGCGGAGATGTCCGCGGCGCTTCCCTCGTAGTGGAGGATCTTCCCGGCCGCGTCTCGGACGGCGTGCGAGTTCTCTTCGACCCAGATGTTCTCCCCGTCTCGCCGTCGCCACTCGGCTTTGAAGCCCGAGACGGTCCCCTTCGCTTCCATCTCGGTGCGCCAGAGATCCCTGCTTTCGGGACGTGTGTAGACGGTGTCGGCGGCCTCGGCCAGCAGGGTCTCCTTGTCGGGGTACCCGAGCATCCGGACGAGGGCCGAGTTGACGTCGACGATCTCGCCGCCTGGTGTCGTGCGATAGAGACCGATCGGAACTCGCTCGAAGAGCTCACGGTATCGGGTTTCGTCGCTGTGAGAGGTGGGGTCGGCCGGGTTCATGTGGATACAAGGAGTATGCAGCATAGCGGTGTCTCGGACCAGGATTTCGTCGAGTGCGCGAGGGACGCGCGTCCTCGCACAGAGCGGCACGAAGTCACCGCTCGATCACCTGGCCTCGCTTGCCGATTCGTTCTCGGCGAACTGGAGGTTGTGCAGCGCGGCGTAGAGGCCGTCCGAAGCGAGAAGCTCGGTGTGAGTTCCCTGTTCCACCAGGCAGCCCTTGTGAAGGACGATGATCCGGTCCGCCTCACGGATCGTCGACAGACGATGGGCGATGACGAGGGACGTCCGCCCCTCCATGATCCGATGGAGGGACTCTTGGATCAGGTGTTCGGTGTGCGAGTCGATGCTTGCGGTCGCTTCATCGAGGACGAGGACCTTCGGATCGAAGGCGACCGCTCGGGCGAAAGACAGTAGCTGACGCTCACCGACCGAGAGGGTAACGCCGCGCTCCTTCACTTCGGTCCGGTATCCGTCCGGCAGCGCTTCGACGAAGTCGGCGCTGACGAATCGGGCCGCCTCGATCGCCCGCTCTTCGGACACCTCGGAGCGGAGTCTGATGTTGTCCATCACGTCGCCGGAGAAGAGGAAGACGTCTTGCAGGACGACCGCCATCTGCGACCGCAGGTAGGACAGCTCGAGTTCGTCGATCGGGACGCCGTCGAGGAGGATCTCGCCCTTCTGGATCGGATACATGCGCAGCAGGATCCGGATGATCGTCGTCTTCCCCGATCCGGTCGGGCCGACGATCGCGATCCGTTCTCCCGGGGCGGCGGTGAAGGAGATGTCTTTCAGAACCCAGTCTTCTTCGTTGTAGGCGAACCAGACGTCGCGGAATTCGATCCGTCCGGCGAGCCGCTCGATCGACCGCCCACGGCCGCGATCCTCTTCCTCTTCGTCGAGGAGCCGGAAGATGCGTTCCGAGGAGGCCATCGCCCCTTGGAGGACGTTGTAGCCCTCCGAGAGATGCAAGACCGGCTCGAACAGCATGCGGACGTACTGGATGAACGCGGTCAGCGCGCCGAGGGAGAGGCTCCCGCGGAGCACGTTCAGTCCGCCGTACCAGATGACGAGGGCGACGGCGAACGAACTTAAGAAACTCATCAGGGGACGGAAGACCGCGAAGGTGATCAGTCGCTTCATGTCGGCCGTGTACTTGAGTTTGTTGATCTCCTCGAAGCGCGCGTTCGCCTTCTTCTCCTGAACGAAGACCTGGATGATCCGCATTCCGGAGATCGACTCCTGCAGGTAGGCGTTCAGTCTCGCGATCTGCTTTCGCACTTCGCGATAGGCGACGCGTACACGGTTTCGGAACTTCCACGCGGCGAGGACGATGAACGGGAAGAGCGCGAGGATGACGAGGGCGAGGCGCCACTCGAACTGGAACATGACGACCAAGATGCCGAGGACGATGAACACGTCGCGGAAGAGGTTCACGAGCATCGACGTGAACATCTCGTTGATTGCAGCGACGTCGTTCGTCGCACGGGTTACCAGCCGCCCGACGGGCGTGCGGTCGAAGAAGCGAAGCGGCAGACGGAGAACGTGTCGGAAGATCTCACGGCGCATGTCGTACATCACGCGCTGTCCTGTGTACTGGAGCATGTAGACCTGCACGACGCCGAACAGGAAGCGCGCGAGCAGGGCGATCGCAAAGAGGGATGCCAGTTGCAGAATGCCGGCGATCGCTCCGCCTCGAAGCCGCTCGATGTCGCGGGCCGGCAGGCGGGACAGGGCCGCCTCGGACGCGAAAAGGCCGACCGGAATCTCCGTGAAGGTCTCGGGATATCGGGCCGCGATCTCGATGCCGGAATCGCCGCTTCGAACGAGCAGGAAGCGCTCCTCGCCGAGCGTTCCGTCTGCCTCCCACTCGCGGCGGATCTCCGGTGGAACGGCCAGCACCTCGATCAGATACCGGCCGTCTCCGAGGTCGATCGGCCTCCCGTGCGCCGGGACTTCGTCAAGTCGCACGACTGCGTGGGGAAGGCTCATGAAGTTGTCGATCGCGATTTTGGTCAGAAACGGCATGACGAGCTGGATGCCGGCGATCACGATCGTCAGGAGAACGGTGACTGCGAAGAGTCCCTTGTACGGCTTCAAGAACCGTACGAGACGGCGCATCAGGCGAGCGTCGAAGGCACGGCCGAGGATCTCGTCCTCGTGGAAGTACTCGCTCACGCGTCTACCTGCCTTTCCGCCTGCTGCAGTCGCCAGATGCGTCGATAGATCCCCTCGCGCGCGGCGAGCTCCTCGTGCGTCCCGATCTCCACAATCCGGCCGTTGTCGAGAACGATGATCCGATCGGCGTTCATCACCGCCGAGAGGCGGTGGGCGATGAGGATGCTCGTTCGCTCGCGGAAGAACTCCCTGAGGTTCCCGAGGATGAACTCCTCTCGCTCGGCGTCGACGGCGGAGAGGGGGTCGTCGAACAAGACGACGGCCGGATCAAGGAGGAGAGCGCGCGCGATGGCGACACGCTGCTTCTGGCCGCCTGAAAGGGAAATGCCGCGCTCACCGACGATGGTTTCGTAGGCGTTCGGAAACCCGACGATCTCGTCGTGGATTCCGGCCAGGGTCGCCGCCCGCTCGACGTCGGATGCGGCTGCGTCAGGGACGCCGAAGGCGATGTTGTCGGCGATGGTGGCCGAGAAGAGGAATGGATCCTGAGGGACGAAGCCGACGAGACCCCGGAGGTCGCTCAGAGAGACGTCGCGGACGTCGACGCCGCCGATCCGAACCGTGCCCAGCGGTGGGTCGAAGACCCGTGGGATCAGATGCGCGAGCGTGCTCTTGCCGGAGCCGGTCAGCCCGACGATGCCCAACGTCATTCCCTGTTCGATCTCCAGATTGATGTCGCAGAGCGCGGGGGCGGCCGGTGGGCCTTCGCCTGCGGGATAGGCGAAGGTAAGGTTCCGCACCTCGATGTGGGGTTGCGACACGGTGCGTGGCGTGGGCGGATCGACGATATCGGGGGCGACGGCGAGGAGCTTGTTGATCCGTCCAAGCGACGCCGTGCCTCGCTGCAGAAGGTTCACGCCCCACCCGATCGCGATCATCGGCCAGATGAGCATCATCAAGTACTGCGTGAACGCCACGAAGTCGCCGAGCGAGATGGAAGTGCGGATCACTTGCGTCCCGCCGATCCAGAGAATGATGGCGAGGGACGCACCGGAGAGAAGCTCGATCAGCGGATGGAACAGGCCCCAGACGCGAACGAGGGCCATGTTCTTGTCGACCAGCTCCTGATTCGTGATTGCGAAGTCGCGCTCGGCTCCCGGCTCTTGCACGAACGACTTCAGAACCCGGATCCCGGCGACGTTCTCGCGAACTTTCTCCATCACCGAGGAGAACGTGGCCTGAACCTTCTCGAACCGTCGATGGATCACGCGGCCGAAGAAGAGCATGAAGACGGTCAGAATCGGAAGCGGGAGGAGGGCGTAGAGCGTCAGCCGGGGCTCGATGGTCAGCATGATCGCGACGGAGATCGGGATCATGAACAGCGGATCGGCGATCGTGAGGACGCCGAAGCCGGCGGCCATCGCGACTGCCTCGATGTCGTTCGTCGCGTGGGCCATCAGGTCGCCCGTCTTCTTCTCGTTGTAGAAGGAGGCCGGAAGCGCGAGGAAGTGGTTGTAGAGCTTCGCACGGAGATCTCGCTCGATTCGCCGTGCCGTGCCAATGAAGAAGTATCGCCACAGGAAGCGGAACGCCATCACGACGAACGCGAGTCCCGTGATGTAGAGGCCGCTGCGGAGAAGAGCCCCCTCGCCGCGGGTCAGCCCGTCAATCGCCTCTCGAATCACGAGCGGTACGAGAATGGCGGCCACGTTGACAGCCATCAGGGCGACGAATCCGGCGAGGATTCTTCCCCGATAACGCCACAGCCACGTTCGAAGCCGATCCATGAGAAGCGTGATGGTATCAGATCTTCACGTGCTCGGAAAGGTTCGGAGCCGATCCGGCGCGGCGCGCGCGGATGCGCGCCGATTGGTCGGAGAACGGCAGGTCGGTATAATCCGGAACATCCCGGCTCGGAGCGAGGGGGAGTCGATGACTCGGGTCTTCTTGGCGGTCTTTCTTTGTCTGGTTTTGCCTTTGTCTTTTCTCTGCCTCGCGGAGGACACCCCGGTACTGCGGATCAGTCTCCCTCCTGTGCTGTCGTCCCTCCCGATTGCGTTTGCCGAGGAGTGGGGCCTGTTCGACGAGCACGGGGTGAACGTAGAGATCATCGGGATGACCGACAATCAGGTCCGGAGAACCGCTCTGTCAACCGGCGACCTCGACCTCGTGATCGAGGACGTGACCCAGTTCATCGTCGCGCTCGGTGGCGGCCAGGAGCTTCTGGCGACGAGCGCCGCCTTCGTTCGCCCGCAGACAGCGAGCGTGAACGTCGCGCTCGTCTCGCCGGGCTCATTCCGATTGGAGACGCTCGACGACGTGATCGAGCGGCGATCGCTGATCGGGACGATCTTCCGCAGCGATTACGAGTACCTACTCGACCGTCTTCTCGAGGAGCGGATCGAAGACGGCGTCGAATGGCCGCCGTACTCCTATTCGACCGACGTCCTCTTCCTTGCGACGTGGTTTGGGGCTCAAATGATGCCGGTGGCCGTTCTGCCTGAGCCGTACGTCTCCTACATTGCCACCTACGCTCCGATTGGAGGACGGCCGGTCGAGGTGGTGACGATCTCCGACTTCTCGGGGTTCGAGACCTTGCCGAGCCTCATTGTCTTCCGAGCGGCCTACGTCGAGTCGAATCCGGGCGCGGTGAACGCGTTCTACGCGGCGTACGCCGCGGCGATCGAGCGGATGAACGCGACGCCGAGGGAAGAAATCATCGAGGCTGGCCTCGACGTCGTCCTCCCGCTCTTCTTCCAAGGGGCGGATCCTACGCTGATCGGCCAGGACATCCTCGATGCCATCTCGATTCCCTCGTTCGATCCACCCGCCGAGTTCTCGCGTGACCTGTTCGACAGCGTTCTCGACTGGGCGCAAAGGAAGGGATATACGTTTGTCCTTCCCGAGTATGACCTGGTCGTCGATCACAGCTTCCTTCCATGATCGAAGTCGATGGTCTGGTCGTCGAGTACGGGCGGGGAGCTCGAGCGACGCGCGCGGTCGACGGGATCAGCCTCAACATCGACAAGGGCGAGAGCCTTGCGTTGATCGGCCCATCCGGCTGCGGCAAGACGACGTTCCTCTTCGCCATGGCAGGCCTGTACCACGCGACGGAAGGGGCCATCCGGATTCAGGACGAGCCACTTCGTGGGACCCGTCGCGAGATCGCACTTATTCTGCAGGACGCCGGGCTCCTTCCCTGGAAGACCGTCTGGCAGAATGCCAACCTCAGTCTGAAGCTGCGTCGTGAGTATCCGGCGAAGACGGCGGACGAGGTTCTCGAAGAACTCGGGCTGTCCGGAGCGAAGTCCCTCTACCCGGCCGAGTTGTCCGAAGGAATGAAGCGCCGGGTCGGCGTCGCGCGCGCCTTGGCGACGTCGCCGTCCGTGATGCTGATGGACGAGCCGCTCGCTTCCCTCGACACGCTGACCAAGGAGCGGATTCAGGACCTCTTCCTGAAGCTGTGGACGACACACAGGTTCTCGCTCGTCCTCGTCACGCACGACATCGAAGAGGCCGCGTTTCTCGGGCAGCGGGTTGTCGTGCTGACCGAGCGACCGGCGAGGATCAAGACGATCGTGCCGAACCCCGAGGTCGGCGACCTCGACTTCCGTGAGAGCGGCGCGTTTCTCGATGCCGTCAGTCGCCTACGCGAAGCGTTGGAGGAGGTGTCATGACCGACTCGCCTGCTCGTGTCTGGCGGCGGTTCCGCGGATGTCTCCGTCATTCTGGACCGATCCGATCCACAGCAATGTACGCGCTGAGCGTCCTCCTCCTCCTCGGCCTTTGGTGGGGGGCAAGCGCCGTGGTCAAGGAGCTGAAAGGCGGCCGTGAGTTCCTCCCAAATCCGGTTCGCGCAATTGCCGAGATGGTTCGGCTGGCCGGTTTCTGGTTTCCCAACTTCGTCGTCAGCGCATGGCGGCTCGTCCTGGCGATTCTCATTGCGTTCGTGCTCGGCTATCCGCTCGGTCTCCTGATCGGACGGGAGCGGCGACTCGACGAGCTGATCTCGCCGATGATCTACATCCTGTATCCGATTCCTCAGGTCGCGTTCATCCTGCTTCTGTTCCTGATCTTCGGGATTGGGAACCCGGTGAAGGTTGCCATCGTCGCTCTGGCGCTCTTCTTCCAGATTCTTATCTCCGCGCGAGGGGCGGCGAAGAACATCGAGGAGACTCACGTCACCAGCGTGCTGTCGGCCGGAGCCTCTCGATGGCAGGTCTACCGGCACGTCATCCTGCCGGCGACTCTGCCCTCGATCCTCACCAGTTTGCGCGTGTCGATCGGCCTCGGGATGGCCTTCCTCTACATCGCGGAAACGTTCGGCACCTTCGATCCAAGGCACGGCGGCCTCGGCGCCTTCATCCGAGCCAACTCCTACAGCGCGGTCCAGGCTTTCGCCGGGATCCTTGCGATGGCCCTCCTCGGGCTGATTCTCTACGTCGCCATCGACCTGATCGAACGAGTGGTCTGCCGCTGGAAGTTCACCGTCCGACGCTCGTCTTGATGCCCCGTTGGGCAGACGCTACCATCGTTTCATGGAGTTGCGACGGATCTACGTTGTCGCGAATGAGACGAAGCCTCGCGCGTTGCGTGTGCTCGTCGGCCTGAAGGCGTGGTGCCAAGAACGACGCATCGAGACGGTGCCCGTCGATCGGGCTGCGCCGGCTGACGCTGAAGGGGCGATCGTCCTCACGCTCGGAGGAGATGGAACGGTTCTCCGGGCGGCCTCTCTCTTCGCCGAGTCGGCGATTCCGATCCTCGGCATCAACGTCGGCAGCCTCGGCTTCCTGACGCAAGCTCCGCTCGAAGATCTCACCCACGCGCTCGAACACGTCCTCTCGGACGAGTACTCGATCGAGGAACGAATGCGTCTCGCCTACTTCGCGGATGGAGCAGAAGGATCGGTCCTCAATGACCTCGTCGTCACCGACGTCGCGACGTCTCGTTTCTGCGAGCTCACGCTCTCGTGGGGGGACGGGCACGTCGCCGAGTACGCGGGGGACGGGCTAATCGTCGCAACATCGACCGGGTCGACCGCCTACAGCCTGTCCGCCGGAGGGCCGATCATCGTTCCGCCCGCCGCCTGCATTCTTGTCACGCCCCACGCCGTGCATCGGTTGGGATTGCGGCCGACCGTCTTCCCTGCGGACGAGATTCTTCACGTCGCGGCGCGGACCGAAGCGATGCTGATCGCCGATGGGGATCAGGTCGGCCGTCTCGCGGAGGGAGGCGAAGTCGTGATCCGACGGTGCGACCGACCGACGCAGCTGATTCGGCTGAGCGACGCACCCTCGTTCTTCGATGTCCTGAACGAGAAGCTGAACTGGGCCGGCTCGTAGCCTCAGATCCTTCGCCGCGGACGATGCGCCGCTATGGCAGATGGTATCAGCAATCTCTAGCCTTTCGCGAGGTCGAACCGGGACGTATAATCTGCCCCGCACATCGCAGATCCTAGGGGGTGAGAGCGATGGTCGAGAAGGGTACATATCGTGTGAAGAGCGGGCTCGCCGAGATGCTCAAGGGCGGCGTGATCATGGACGTCACGACGGCCGAGCAGGCCCGGATTGCCGAGCAGGCCGGAGCGGTCGCGGTGATGGCCCTCGAGCGTGTGCCTGCGGACATCCGTGCGCAGGGCGGCGTCGCTCGGATGGCGGACCCGAAAAGGGTCAAGGAGATCCTCGACGCGGTGTCGATTCCGGTGATGGCGAAGGTGCGCATCGGCCACTTCGTGGAAGCACAGGTCCTCGAATTCCTTGAAGTCGACTACATCGACGAATCGGAGGTGCTCACCCCCGCCGATCCGCACTTCCACATCGACAAGTGGGCGTTCACGGTTCCGTTCGTCTGCGGTGCACGGGATCTCGGCGAGGCCGCTCGGCGAATCGCTGAGGGCGCGGCCATGATCCGTACGAAGGGCGAGCCGGGAACGGGGAACGTGGTTGAGGCGGTTCGTCACATGCGGTTGATAAACGAGCAGATCCGCGATGCGCTTGGCGCGCCGGAATCGGAGCTGATGGCCCTCGCGAAGGAGCTGGGGGCGCCGTACGGGATCCTTCAGGCGATTCGAGACGCGGGCCGGCTTCCGGTCGTCAACTTCGCCGCCGGGGGAATCGCCACGCCGTCGGACGCGGCGTTGATGATGCAGCTCGGATGCGACGG
>Ga0272444_10002556_pt1 | contig 16756 bp, 17 predicted proteins | sample SSMForm13_FD_201033 | JGI IMG/M metagenome (GOLD analysis project Ga0272444, IMG submission 201033) | Marine sediment archaeal communities from Little Sippewissett salt marsh, Falmouth, MA, United States - SSM-Form-13 | ecosystem: Environmental > Aquatic > Marine > Wetlands > Sediment ...
AGTATCCTCTACGGTGAAGGTTTTGTCAGTATCCGCCAATAATTTGTTTAGTTCCGCATATGACTTGGCTCCTGCATAGTCACCAGTCGTATCATCAATGAGCACATTGTGAAAACAGAGTGAATAACTTGGCTTTTTCTCGAGAAAGGTTACTTGCTTCTGCAGTTTGTGAGGATCAGTCCAGTAATCATCACCGTCGCAAAATGCGATGTATTTGCCCCTGGCATTTTTAAGGTTGTTCATCAAATTCCAGCGTCCGGTGGGGCGGTCATGGACATAGATTACATTTGAACGTTTATTCAGAAACAAACGAATCATATTGGGGTATTTCTGTGCATATTCAATGCAGATCTCGCGGGTGCCATCTGTTGATTCATCCTCTCCCAATAGGATTTCAAAAACAAACTCGGTTTTTTGCGCGAGGATGCTATCAAGAGCCCGCCTGACATAGGGTGCTTGTTGGTATGTCTGAACACATACTGAGACAAGAGGCTGGTTCATTAAGATATCATCTGAGACCATTAATTTTCCTGTTCTGATTAATGATACGCAATGTTATTGCTTTGAGTTACGCCATGTCGCCGTAACGCGGTTTGGCTCGTTCCACATCAACACATCCAAAATAGACAGGTGCTCGATGAATTCATAAGGATCGCATTGGTAACGTAATGAGGGCAGACCATTGAATTCCAAGCAAATGCCGGCTTTCGCCCATTCAGAATGGTCGAAAAGATTTCTGCCACCTGGAGGGTTGATATATTCCTGGGCGCCGAGCTGAGACGCGATTCGCAAAGCCCATTGCCCAGGATGCTCTATGCCGCCAAGGTCCAAGTTCATCTCAGAGCACGGGGACCAGTTGAAATCAATGCCTAGATAGGAGCAAGTCGCCTCCAATGACACCATATTGAGGTCCAACAATCGGTCTGATTCCGTTGCGTTGAACGCAGCTTGCACTAACTCCACCACGCGGCGGAAATGCGGTGCATGTTTCTTATAATGGTCGAGTTGACCAAGGATACGAGCCAAAGCAAATTCCATATTGTGGACTCGGATGTGCCGAATATGCGTACCGCGTGGAGCCTTGCATACAGGGACACCAATGTACTGCCAACCCTTTTTGGGATGAAGGATACGGTTGCGGCTCATCCAGCTCTTGGTGTTGTATTGGACTACATCGAACACCACCCACCGGTCGGTGCGCTCGATTAGCTCGAAATAACCAAGATAGGGGAAGAAGTAGGGCTGCATGATTCCGAGTTTCATAATGTATTTGATATGGACGAGCTGTTACTCATTTTTGTTATTCGCTTTCTAATCTCAGATGCATTCTTCAAATAGAATGTGATCAGGCTGCATATGTCGTTGATGTCTAATACCGAAATAGCCTGACCTGATGGCAACTGCATAAGGCGCTCACCTAGCATGTCGGTTGCAGGCAGTGAATCTATATACTGAGGAAACTGATCCCGATAGGGCTGTATTCTATGCGCTCCTGGAGTGAAGTAACGCCGGGCAAGAACACTTTCCGCACCAAGCAGTCTCACTAGATCATTGCGGGTTAATTCCGACTTCTCTGAATCTACCTCGACGACAACATATTGATAGTTGTTTCTCTCAGTTTCATCATAAATGATCATATCAATACCCGGCAGAATTAGTTTTTTTCGATAAGTCTCATAACGTTTTTTGTTGGCCTTAATGATCTCCGCTTGATCTTCAAGACTCAAAAGAGCCATGGCGGCCTGGGCTTCGGACATTTTGGCATTCATTCGTAGAGGGACGGGCGCCAAGGTTTCCAAGGAATGGAAGTTCCGTATCGTTCGCAGCTTGGCGGCAATTTCGTCGCTATTGGTGGTTACACATCCCCCCTCTACGCCATTGAGCACTTTGGTGGCGTGGAAGGAAAAGATCGCGATGTCCCCGAAATCACCAATGGGCTTGCCCTCATAGGTACAGCCCGCGGCGTGGGCCGCGTCGAAGAGGAGCCGTATCCCCTTGGCATGGGCCAAGGATTGAAGGCCATCGATATCGCAGGACCGTCCCCAAAGGTGAACGCCCAGTATGGCCCGAACATCGTCGTGGATGAGTTCGGATGCCAGAGACGCAGTGATCAAATGGGTGTCGGGGTCAACATCGCAGAATACCGGGGTCAAGCCCGCCCAGGTGAGTGCCTGTACAGTGGCCGGGAAGGTAAAGGCCGGAACAATGATCTTCCCGGTCAGTCCTAGCGCCTCAACCGCTGCCATGATTGCCAGGGTTCCGTTGGCCATGCACACGGCATGTTTTCCCCCCAGGTAAGGAGCAAGTTTTTCTTCCGCCTTTTTCACCAGCGGGCCGTGGTTCGTGAAATAGCGGCGGCGGAAAATACCCTGAAAAGCCGCCTCAAAACGAGGCCAGTCCGGGAGGTTAAGCTGCCCGACATGCAGCGGCGCACTGAAAAGCGGTGGGCCGCCAAACAGGGCAACATCCTCTAATGTCTCTTTGTGCAGGCGCCTCTGTTGTTCCATAGCCTTTTCCGGATTGCTCTTGCGTTGTCGCCGATGAAACGGAAGAACGTCGCAAGGCGGCGGATGTCATCGACTGAAACCAATTCCCCCACAGGCATCTGGATGATCTGGTGGGAAAGGGCCTCAGTCACGGGTAGGGATGGCGGGGCCATCCCGGCAGGGCGGTGTTCGGAAAGATGTAAGGGCGGGCAGTAGTATGGTCGTGCCAGGGCGTTTTCCGATCGCAGCAGTTCGATGGTTTCATCACGGGACAACACCCAGCTGGAGTCTATCTGTGCCAGGGCAAACTCATAGTTGAATTCTTCCTCCCCCTCATACGGTATGAGCGATACACCAGAGATTCCATCAAAATACTGGCAGTATGCGTCGTAACGCGCCTTGTTCGCGGCGATGGTCTCCGGGAGCGCCTCCAAGGTGACAAGGGCCAGGCCCGCGTGGATTTCGTTGAGTTTGGCATTGAGCCCCAGCGCTGTGACGGTGTCTTCTTCCAAAAAACCAAAATTTCTGCTCTGGCGAAGAAGCTTAGCCAGGGCGAAGTTGTCAGTCGTCACATAGCCTCCCTCAAAGCCGTTGATAAGCTTGGTTGCATGCAGGCTGAACACTTCCGCTTCGCCGAAAGAGCCTAAGGCTTTGCCCTGATATGAACATCCTAGACCATGGACGGAGTCGAAAATGAGTGGCAGCCTCTTCGAGTCGGCAAGTTTTTGAAGCTCTTTGATCTGACAGGGGCTAGTGACACTGTGCACCCCAAGAATAACAGCGGTCCAGTGCGATATGGAGTCTGCTACGGATTCCGGGTCGAGGGTGTGGGTGAGCGGATCTATGTCGCTGAATACGGGCGTCAATCCCGCCCACCTGGCAAGGTGCGGCAGACCCGGATAGGTGAAGGCCGGCATGATGACCTCGCCGCCTGTGTTGGCTCTCAGACTCTGCAGAAGAAGCACAAGCGCCATGGAAGCGCTGTTAAAGGAAACACAGTACTTGGAATGGTGCAGCTCGGCGAGCCTAGCCTCGAGTATTTGGACGAGGGGCCCATTATTGGTCATTCTTCTTGTCGAGTACATACGGCGCATGTATTCGAAAAATGTCTCCGTATTCCCCATGGCCAGCTGGCCAATAGGCCTGATACCCGCAAAGAGGGGGGGACCTCCAACAATGGATAAGTCGGAAAGGGTGGTTTTGACGATCCAGTCGCCCTGGTAAAAGGCATGGGGTTCGGGTTTCTTGTTTCCACTCATGTGCGATACGAAATGTTGCACGGCATGTTGCCTTTCTTAGGGCCTTGTTCTCCTTCTGCCCGCTCGCAAGGGTTACGGTATGTTTTTCCGGGGGTATTCTATGAGGCTGTTGGCGTCAGAACGGCGTCGAACCGATACGAAGCGGCATAATATGCGCCTGGCATTGTGTGGAAGGTGACGTCCCATCCCGCAGTTTCAGCTAGGTTGACAACCTCCGACTGACTTCGCCAGATGCCAATCGGGGAGAAAGGATCGTTGACAACTGTTGGATCGAATTTCCTGTCCTGGTAAAAAATATGTATTTTTTCCTTATCCGGCAGGTTGCCGATGAATACGGTTTGTATGCCGGTAAAACGGCTTCGTAATCCCTCGAGTAGTCTTTGGGCGGAGCGAAAGGGAAGATATTGGAACGAGCCGTATATGACCGCCTTGGTGAATCGCTCAGGGACGGGCTCGTTGTGCACATACTCCATGACATCCTGAAGGATGAACTCCGATTTCGGGGGAAACTCGAAATTCTCTTTCGCCACCTGGATCAGATAGTCGGAAAAGTCAACGCCTAGGCCTTGGCGGCACGGCGAAAAGAAGTGGGTGCTCAGTGCGCCGTTTCCGCAGCACAGATCGAGAACGGTGTCGTTGGCTCCCAGATCCAATGTGGTGGTTACGGCATGCACGATCATGTCGATCTGCTCGTCTGACACCGGCTTATCATTGACAGTGCGTTTCACTTGCCCCCAAAAGTCTTTGGGGGCGCATGTTTTTGGATGATCCTTATAGAAATAGTCGGTGTTGCTTTTTGCCATGGCCACTCACTTCTCTGGCTTTTGGTTCATGGGGTTTTGCCGGTCAAGTCCTTTGCCGCAGTTGGGGCAGGACGACATGATCCAGCTGAAAATGCAGGCCATTTTCTCCATCGTAAGCCCGGCGTAGGAAAAATAGCCCCTGTCCTCTTTTGGAAGGTCTTCCCGAAAAAGCCTTTTCCTTCTGAGATACCGCAGGGCAACCCGCCTGTTGCCCTGCTCGTAGTTTTCCATAATATGCTGGCGTTGCGATAATGAAAGCAATGGTCCATTGTCAAAGAGTTGTTTGTCTTGATTCGCAGCGGACAACCGCATCAACGCCTTATGGAATTGTCTCTTCTCGGGGACCGGCAACGGCAATCGGTTCAGCATCCGCTGAAATTCAAGAATGTCTCTGTTGATACTCATGTTGTCTCGATCGGCAGACAGGGTGAAGTCCGTGGAGGAAAGCTCGAGAAGTTCTAGGAAGTCTGTGCGAACATCGGCCGCCAATCCGGTCGGCCTCTCATAGGGTCGGACGATGATGTTGTCAGTTCCGAAGGCCGCCGCCCATTTGTCCAGCATGAGATCATAATCCCAAAGGGAACGGGATGCGTTCAGGTATTCGCCAAGGGAATGCGAGAAGCCTTGCGCCTTTATGGTCTGATTGTACCAGGATTCATGCGCTTCGTGTTGTGGCCGCAAGTAGACTACAATGACTACTTGATAGTGAGGCAGAATACGACAGCTTTCAAGCGCCTTTGCCAATTTTGTTGGATCGGTGAGCAGGTAGAAATTCTCACTACTAAGGAGAATTGCACCGGAATGATTGGACACCTCTTCTCCAAGATCGTCAAGGAGTTGGCCAATCTCTTTCTCTTGAGGTATTGCCCAGTCCGGGTAGCCGTCGCCAAGTAAAAAGGCGAGATCATGGTGCCCGTTTGCTCGTAAGCATGCCTCTGGGTACAGCAGTCCGTGACGTAGAAGTGCGGCACGGTTTTCGGAGAAAAAAGTCTGCAGCGCGGTGGTGCCGGTTTTCGGAGCACCAATATGGAGTAAGCATGTCTTATTTTCCGTGATCATAATGTCCTAACCGGGCGGAGTCCGAGAAGTCAAGGCCGGAAGCAAGATAGGATCTCTCTGCAATACAGTCTACTGCCTGCAAACTAATCGTTTCACCATCATTCGCTCAAATGCTTTTTCTGCGTGGTTTGGCCAGATTGCAGCTGACAATGCGTTCAGAACACCTTGATTCTTCCAAGATTCACTATTGCCAAGTATTCCATTTATAAAATCTTTATGGTTTAAGGCGACTATGGTTTGGTCATCAACCATATCGTTGATGATTACTTCCGAACCCTTTGCTCCTTTCTGGTCACTAAGAACAATGGCGGCTAGAAGGAGCATCCACATCTTATGGTGGAAATAGGGGAAAGGCCAAAGTTTGGCATAACGTGCCCACTCAGCAGGGTCGGTCGGTGGTTCCTTCGTTATCTTCTGCCGGTGCAAAAGGAATTGCCACAGGATTGTGCAGGGATTGTAACTGTTGCTGTATGTGCGAGAATCGAGACGGCTTCCCTGCTCAGCAATTTGTAAGGCTCGAGCATGTTCCCCCAGGTAGAACAAAGTGATCGCATGTTCAAAACAAGCGATCCATGCCCAAAAAGTAGCCTTATGGCTGAGCTCTATTATTTCAGCTTTTTTATAAAACTCTAGTGATTCATCTAACCGCCCGAGAGAACGTAGCGTGTTTCCTTTTTCCACATAGATGAACACCATATGGACTGGTACGGCCAGGGAAGAACTATTCGGAAGATTATCAAGCCATGTAAGTGCCTCTTGGTGCCGTCCGTTGAAATTCAATAAATGAGATTTCCAAAATAAACTTGGCGGATGCTTGCCATGTTGTTCGATGTTTTTATTGATACACTTCTCTGCACTTCCCATCTGTCGGAGGCAATAATGTAAAACACCTTTAAATATGTAAAACTCATCGGAAATTAATCCTTTGTTCTCGGCTATGGCAAAGCAATCATCTGCGGCATCAAACATGCCGAGTTGTGTGTATGAGTGCGCAAGCAAGCCGCCTGAAGTTGGACTCATAAGGGTTTCTGGGTCCATACTAGACAAGAGATTTCTGGCCTCCTCTCTCCTTCCCTGCATGATCAGTGTATTGACTACTTTGAGTTTCAGATCAACAAGACTCTCTCCACTAAACATTTGAATTGTTTTTTCACCTTCCAGCAATCGGAAGATCTCAGATGGCCTTTGGAAGTAGGCAATCACGTTGAACAACAACCTAACCTGGTCAGCACTATTGACATATTTCATGACCTTGGCAGGATCAAGTCCAGCAATAAGTTTGTTTATCGGGTCAATTATCTTTTTGGCTAGGAGCTCATCCGCCACCCTCAGCCTGATATTCACCTCGCCAAGGACACCAAAACGCTCAGCCATGTTAACGGATTCCAGCAAAAACAATGCTTCATCGCCTCTGTCACTGCGAATGAGAACGCTGAAAAGAAGGTTTAACTGCCCGGCACTGGTTGCTTGCTGAAAGTATTCCACAGGATCAAGTCCCCCAACGATTTCTTTGGCTTGGCCAATTTCACCGGAGGTCAAAAGCATATTGGCAAGATGAAGACGAGTATCCCATGAGGATTTCTTGGGAGGAACCATTCCGGCCAGGACTGTCGCCTGCTGAACCCTGGACTGGCGGCCTTCAAGCAGGAGCTCGGCAAGGTTCATAAGAGAGGCGTGATTGGGCGTGGTGGAGAGTGATAGCATCACTATTAATGCCTTAAGATCTCTGGGTTTGTTGAGGGGTAACTGTGTACCAATAGTCCACCCAGTCTGTCACGATGCAGGAATCTTCTAAAATCATCGTGACGGGGTCCAAAATTGTCTTTTCCGCCAAGTGTTTCGCGCCCAGTACGCAGAGTGAGCCGTCATTAGCATAGGTCGGCGGGAACTGCTGCCGGCCGTTCATCGGTTCATCAGTCCCCTTGAAAACCAACGCGGTTCCCGGTCCGGCCAATTCCCAAGGGGCGTTTGCCGGCGCGAAACTTTCCACAGTGTCGTACTCGCCGGATTGGGCAGGGGTGGCAAAAACACAAATGAGCCCCGAGAGTTGTGCAGAATCGATGTCAAACAGTATTCCATGCTCAGGTGTTGGGACGAGCATCTCTCGGCTTTGCTCATAGCGTGGACCGCCTCGGTCAAAGGGCAGAAGCTGTGCCACGAGACTCCCCCGGGGCAGGTTCTGACTGACAAATGAGATGTGGGAACGTGGGCCGTTGGTGGATAGGCTGATCGTGATTTCTCCATGGCCCTCGAGTTGGCAGGTGATTTGTCCGGGTAAACCTGTCTGAGGAATATCTGAAGATCCATCCTTGCCTTCCGGCTTGTCAAAACGCATGATCACACAGTCCAGAAAAGTAAAATACGACTTGTACTGGCAAGGGTAATCCCGGCAAAAGGCCAGACTGATAACCCCGGCTTCCGGATTCTGTTGGTAGATCGTGTGGGCCCTGGCTATGTCATCGGCAGAGAGGAACAGGTTCCGGTGGTCGGCAATGATCAAGGCATCTGTCTGATTTTTGCAGAGGCTCTGGAAATTCCCGGCCAAGGACCGGGTTTGATCAAATGTGTAGGCCTGGCTTGCGCTGCCAGGAATGGCAACGGTTGTAATATCCATGCCGTGTTGCTCGGCCAGACTGCGTACCGCATCATGCTGCGTGATGACAATAAATCGCTCGATCTCTGAAACCCTTTTGCACGTTTTCAGGAAGTTTTCGACACATTCCAAACCCCGTGAAGAGAACCAAAAGGGGTTTTGGTCGATGCGGATGGGCAGAATGGCTGTAAGCACGTCAGAACCCGAAATCAAAGAGCCCTTTACTGATAACGGTTTCAGCCCAGCACAGATCCCTGGGCGTGTCAATGTCTATGAACATGCACTTGTCGGTTAAGACGTGATAGTAATGTCTGTCGCTTTGCTGAGTGGTATAGGCATGAAACACGGGGTAGGTCCTGTAGTATTTTTTCCAACTGGGGATGGCTCCGGTTTTCCCCAAGAGGTTAATCATTTTCTGGTTCTGCTTTTCCCTCAGGAAAAGAAAGCGTGGATCTACCGATACCTCTTTCACCGTGGAGACGCTGCCATAACCCTTGTAAAGGATACGCAGCATGTCATCGATAAAGCCTGGGGTGCGAAAAGGAGATGTAGGGTAAAGTTGTACATATGCCCGGGTGCCGCTGGTGCCACCGAGTCGGGCAACGGTGTATGAAATTGCTTCGCCGATTCCGGAAGTGTCTGTCGCCAGTTCTCTGGGCCGCAAAAAAGGGACCTCAGCGCCCCAGGCTTTGGCAACCTCGGCTATTTCTTCATCCTCGGTGGACACCACAACCCGGTTGATGAGCTCGGCATGGCGGGCGGCAAGAATAGAATAGGCAATGAGCGGCTTGCCGGCCAGATCAACGATGTTTTTTCGGGGTAGCCCTTTTGAGCCACTGCGGGCAGGGATGATCGCAAGGGTATCGAACGTGGGTCCTGTTGAGTGTATCATGGATTCCGCTTAGAATTGGTTGTAGGTTTCAAGAAGGGGTTGAAGGGCTATGGGTTCCGACCAGGTCTGTTCCATGAACTCCCGGCTGGCCTTCCCCGCGGCCTGTCGAAGATAGGGATCGGTCACGAGACGCTCCATTTTGTCCTCCAGTTCACGGCGATTTCTGGCAAGGACCCACGGAATTCGATCCCTCCCAGAGAACTCCTGAATGTGGCTGATGTTCCATTCGTCAAGGCCTGCGATCACGGGCTTGCCCTGGCTGAGTCCTTCAAGGGAAGAAACCCCGAAGTATCCCTGCATGTGGTCAAAGTGAATGTTGCAGGTCTGCTTGACCTTAAGACACCTGCTGTGGGAGGTATCCTGAACGATGATCCCTTCGACGTCCCTATGGTTTTTCTGGAGCGAGGAAATGACGCTTTCAAACTCTGCCGTGTTCTTGAGATCCCTTCGAGTGGGGCAATGGCAGATTCGGACAGTGCCGTTGCCGTTGCTCGAAACGGGTACGTAAAAAGGATCATTTATGGGTACCAGATTGGGTTGCCAACGCGCTTCAGGCATCAGTCGTAAGAGATCTGGGGTACTCACCAGGATCTTTCTTTTCAGCTGGCGATATTTTTCTCTATACTTCTCAGGACGGGACCGGAAATCAGGGTGCCCGTGATGGTGGTGCAGTATCTCTTTGCCTTTAATATAGTCTTTCACTTTGACAGGGCCGAGTTCGATGTTCTCATCTGCAAGGATGTGAAAATGGATAAGATCAGCATGGCTGAGTATTTCGGCGATCTCCTGAAAGCCGTCATCGTCTAGGTCGGGAACGTGGATGTCTTTCTCAAAGTTGAAATTATATTTCGTGGTCGTCGTGATGAGCCGACAGCCATGTTCACTGTAGCGGTTGATTGCCCTGGTGAAGGTGATCCCCATGCCTGCCGGATCGTTTTCTGTGATCATCACGATATTCATACCCAAGACTTCCCCAATGACCTTTGGCCATCTAACGACACAGCTCCGCCCCTTGAACCACAGCATTGTTTCATGATTAACTGTCAGTAATTACTGTACTTTTTAACAGCTTGCGCCCGCGAAGTTACGTCTCTCACATGTTGTATGTTTTCAGAGTCATTAGGGCTTCTCGAAAGCCCCTGCCCTCCTGGAGATGGCCACGCCAAATCTCCGGCACCCACGTCCCAACATAATCTCCGAAAAGGGGCATGAGGCCTTCAAAATCAATGTCTCCCTCGCCTATCTGAACCCCTTCTCCATCAAGACCATAGGCATCGCCAAAATGGATATGGCGCATGAAAGGTTTCACTGTGCTTATGAAAGAACGCAGGTCCTTCTCTTTGGCGTTGCAGTAAAGGGCAGCATGGGAGATATCGAAGCAGATGTGGCTGCCTGTGTCTTCACAGAAGGAGCGGATCTCATCCGCGTCCATGAAGTAATTGCCTTTCCATTGTCCCCCGAAATACCAAGGGTAGGGGGGCAGGTTTTCCAGAAGTATTTCAACGCCCTCACTGTTAATCTCCCCAAGAGATTGGATCAATGCATGACGCAAGGGCTCCTTTTCCAACTTGGTATTCAGACTCATGGCACCTGGATGAACGATCACTTTAGGAATACCCATAAAATGCCGGGCCAGGGATTTGCTTAGGTCGATGGTCTCGTGGACAAGGCCCATAGATGCTTGTCGGATCTTTTTGTTTGCAGTGCACAGGTCCAAGAGTTGATCCCCCATGTACTCGGGCACATGTACAATGAGCTCTTGAGGATACTTGCCGGCAAGTTCCATAGGATGCTGAAGATCCTTCTCGGTTAAGTGAAATTCGATAACCTTCGGCTTGTACGCAAGCATCTCCTCCATGTCAGTAAATCGGCAGATAAGACCCCAGCGACATCGAAAAGAATTGCTGAAGTCCGGAATGCGCCAGCCCTGGATGTCTTCTTCAAAGAAAAAGTCACCTTTTCTCACACATCGTTGCATCACCTTGCCGATGAGATCTTGAATCTTACAAGGTGTAAGCCCTTTGCCAGGCCCCTGAACCTTGATCATGTCTCGAGTGATCGTCCTTCCTGCAGGTATATAATCTGCAGCGATAAGACTCTTGCCGAAAAGTTCACGGTTCAGGATTTCTCCACGAAGCAAGAAACGGTTGGTCTTGCCTGTCGCCTGATCAGCCACCCGAATGTCTCGAACCAAACGTTTCAATTCAACAGGTTCCAGGCTGATCTTGTGATCTGGCCCCCGCATGCTTTTGTCCATGGTGATGTGCTTCTCGATGATGCAGGCACCCATCGAGGAAGCCACCAGCGGAATGATGATGCCCACGTCATGGCCGGAGTAACCTACCGGGCGCCCAAATCGACCGAGTCGGTTGATCATTCGCAGATTAACCTCTCGGGGCCAAACCGGGTAGACGCTGCGGCAATGAAGGAGGGCAAATGCTGCCCCCTGGCTCTCCAGAAGATTGACAGCCTTTTCAATCTCTTCCCAATAAGACATGCCGGTAGAAACCAGCATGGGCTTGCCCGTTTCGGCTACATATTCCAGCAACTCCAGATTGGTCAGATCAGCAGAGGCGATCTTGAAGGCATTGACGCCCAGCTTTGTCAAGAAATCGACGCTAGGAAGGTCAAAAGGGGTGCAAAGAAACTCCACGCCTTTCTTTCGGCAGTAATCCTTTATTTCAAAGAAGTCCTCCTCCCCGAGTTCAACCTCTTCCAGGATAGGAATCATGTACTGAAAGTTCTGTTCGTACTTCAGTGTGTCCGTCAGTACATCTTCTCGATAGAGGCTGGGCAGGTGCCGTTTCTGAAACTTCACTGCGTCCACTTTGGCTTCTGCGGCCGCGTCAATGAGTGCCTTGGCCAGCTTGACCTCACCATTGTGATTAATGCCTATCTCAGCGATAATGTATGTCGGTTCGTCATCGCCGATAACACGATTTCCGATTCGAATGGTCTTCATGTCGTTTTTCCCAATCGTCCTGGTGAGAAAGAACCCTTTTTGAAGTCTGACGGGCAAGAGCCTTATTCCTCAGCAAAACTGGTTAGCGTTCCATGGCATAAGCCACCCTTGGTTTGACCCGATCCCCCTGGTCCAGCTTCCGTCGCCAGTACGTCAGCAGGTCAAATAGCGTCTGCTCAAAGGGGATCCGGGGCCGCCACCCGGTCTTTTTAAAGAATCTTGAGCTATCGCATATCAAAATGGGCACGTCCGATGGACGCATCCGTGCCTGGTCCTCTTTTACCTGGATGATCAGTTTGCTCATGCCGAGGAGGAGATCCAAGACCTGTTTGATGCTCCGCGCTGTGCCGGAACCGATATTATAAACGCTTCCAGCTTCACAGTGCTCAAGGGCAAGAACATAGGCCTTGACCACATCTCGTATGTCAGTGAAGTCACGTTTTGCCTGGAGATTGCCTACACGCATGACCGGATCCCTTTCTCCCAGCTCGATCTCTACGATCTGCCTGGCAAAACTGGAGGTAACGAAAACGTCACCCCGCCTCGGACCGGTGTGATTAAATGCCCTGGTTCTCACCACGTGGAGCCCGTAGCTCTGGAAATACTGATAGGCCAATAGGTCCTGGGTGACTTTGCTGACGGCGTAGGGGCTGACCGGTCTCAGGGGATTGGACTCCCTGACCGGCAGTTCATGCTTATGGACCAAGCCGTACTCTTCCGAGCTGCCGGCAACATGAATGCGGGTGTCCAGGAGGTCCAGCTGTCTAACGGCCTCGAACACATTGAGTTGGGCAGTGATGTTGTTAACCAGCGTCTCATGAGGAGCATTCCAACTCGAAGCCACATTGCTTTGTGATGCAAGATGATAAATCCGTTGGGGCCGAATTTCTTTTAACAAACGGATGACCGCATGGGGGTCCTTCAATTCACACTCATGCACGTGAAGGTCTTTTTCAAAGGCAGCAATGCCTTCCCGGTTACTCCGCCACCGCGAGGTGCCGTGGACTTCACATTCTCGTCGACCTACCAGATACTCAGCCAAATGGCTGCCAGCCATCCCAGTAATGCCCGTGATGAGAACTCTCATAGTGACTCCTACAAGTCCGACAATCTAACGACTTTCATTCCGTCTCCCACGCGCCTCCGAACGTCGTCATGGATCTCTTCCTGCCGCCCAAAGGACGTAATCACGACTGCGTCTGCCTCGATTTGGCTCAAAGACTCTGGCTTCTGAACGATGAGCCCGTTAAGGGGCTTGCCCTGTTTGGCCGAGTCACTGTCCATCACAGCCGTAACCGTCAGTGGCGTCTCTCTGATGGCTGCAAGAACAACCTCGGCGGTCTCTGCAGCGCCAAACAACGCCACAGTGCGGATGCCCTCCTTGTGGATACGCTGTAGTCTCTTAGAAAGCTGGCGCTTAGCACCTCCGTAAAGCTGGATGATCTCGCTGGAATAAGAGAGCAAGGAAGAAATCAGCATCTCCCGGCCAGAAGGCGTCAGATAATACCTCTGGGTTCGGTTGGTATGGCCCGTGATCTTGATGAGCCTTTGCTCATGAAGCTCTTTGATATAGTTGTTCACCATGGAACTGCTCAGACGAGCAATGCGTGCGATTTTATGCTGGCTGACTCGGGAAGAATCATGGATGGCCAGAAGCACGGATAGGCGCCGAAACCTCTTGGTTGGTGCCAGAAACTCTGAGCTGAATGGTTGGATCATGTTTGACCGAATCCGTTAACGTTCGTTCAGTGATTGGATGGTCAAGCAACGGTTGTGCCAAAATACTATATTTAATTAAATCAAGAGGTTGGAACAAACTGGAGGGCGTCAAATGGGCCTGACCCGGAAAAGATGTCAAAATCCTGTCAATACGTTCCGATAACGTCTAAAGCCAACAACAAAAACGGGGGCGTCGAGGAAGGGCTCCTCATGGACCGGCTGGCGTCCCGCAAGCCCCGTCCTTCAGGGCGGGGTTAAGGGAAGCTTTGCAACGAAGCGCGTTTTGACGACATCTTTAGAGCCTATGGTCCCCAAATAGACGTCGTATGTGGACTGAGGTCGGCGGCTACAGGGCCTTCTCGGGTTGATTTTTTTAAAGGTTTCGTCCAGTGTTCCGATAAAGACATCAGGGGAGAAGCGTTGATGCATATCAGCACCTATCATATCCATAATGTCTTAAAGGCATATGGCAAACAGCTGAGCCTCAGCAGACGGAGAGGGGAAAACACCCATGGCATAGCCCCGAATCGAACCGACAGCATCACCATCTCTTCTGAGGCGAGGCGAAAGGCTGTTATTGAGAAAGTGGCAGAGGATGTGGTTGAGCGGATCGTGCGTTTCGGCCCCAGGGATGCTATGGAACAAGACGTGTTCAAGGAACTCGAGGGGGAGTATGGCAACAATCTTGCAGTAGGAGACAGTGCCGAACTCGTTTTCAAGGTGATTGACAAAGAAAACGGGGAAGAAATGAAGACCCTCTCGATTGAGGACTCCAGGTTCTTGAAACGTCGACTTGAAGAGATTACCAGGGATAAGGTCAACGACAATATGATTTGATCAGATGGAGGTGTTGGCTGATGAAGATCACAGGTGATGGCCACGACATTGTCAAGTATATGAACGAAGCAGCCCTTAGGCAGACGAAAGAAGCGACCGAAAAGACGCCCACCCCAAACGATTCGCCTGCCGAGGCTCAACAGGATGCTGTCGTCAATTTGTCGGAGAGGTCAAAAGACGTTCGACGGGCCGAAGAGGTCATTCGATCTGAACCAGATGTCCGGTCGGAGAAGGTCCAGGCCATTAAGGATAAGATCGAGAAAGGAACCTACGAGATCGATTTCGACAAAACAGCCGAAAAGATGGTAAAGGCCTTTTTTGACAAACTCGTTTGATCTTCGATCTCTCTTCCAATGGACCATGCCCAGGGCTTACAGTGATATGCCAAAGATCACTTCCCCAGCTTTTTAGAAATATAGATACGAAGAGGACATTCGCAAAGGTGTCCCATGTCGAAAGGGAGTGAAAATCGGCAAGACCGAGGGGCTTCTTCCAAGCACTCCAGAAATGATTCCATTCCAATATCTCTTGCCCTACATAGAAGCTTAAACCCAGATTTGTAACATCGAAAGCCTTTTGGGCATTCGAACTGACGAATGATCTCTTCTATTTCTTTCTTGTAGTTGGGGGCTTGTTCCATCAGACTTCCTGCGGGACTTCTAAATTGATCATGGATGATTCCTTGGCCCCTTTTTTTCGTACTTTTTCAGAACGTCACGGATGGCCTCGTCAAGCAGCTTGTTCGTCGTACACTTCTGGTAAATGGCGAGAACCTTGAGCTGTTCGAGCAACTTACTGTTAATGGTTGTTGTAAATCTCTCTCTTTCAGCCATGGTTTCTTATATAAGTCGAAGGGGTCCTCCGCAAGTAAAAAATCATTTGACGTTATATGTCTGCACGTATTTACGTACAGACACGGGCGCCAAACCATACGCCGATGAAACCAACATCCGTATTGAAGATCCCTGCAGTCCCGACTCGTCGGGACAGGGAATCCTCGACCGTAAGGAAGTTTGCCATATTCAGATACGCTCGCATTCGCGGTTCAAATTTTTTTTCTTCACAACGCGCGACCCAGTTCATCCGCTTCAGCGAGTGCCTCAAAAAGGGCCCGGGGGGACTTGGCATCGCCTATGGTATGGACCTCAATATCCGCTTCTTTGAACAATTCTGTGGTCCTCCTATTGGAGCGCATGGCTTCTGAGAGAATGATATCCGTGACCCTATCCAATTGCTCAACGTGCCCTTCCCATCGGAACCTCATGCCGTTTTTCAGGAATTCTTCAATACCGACACCTTTAAAAAGCTGAATACCTGGCCGTTTCAATCGTTCCATGAGATAGGTTCTATCATTTGGCGCCATCTGTTCCGCAAAATGATTACCACGATGCAAGACAAAGACTTCCCTTCCCTTTTCAGCCAGGAAGTCTGCCACCTGAAGCGCTGCCATATTGCCTCCCAGAACGACAATCCGATGGCCGGGCGTCGCATCGGATTCGAGGACATCGGTCATGGTGTGAAGGGCCATTGCAGTATCAAAAAGGCCTGCCATCTGCGGAATGTCAGGCAAGCTGCCTGTGGTGATGATACCCACATCAGGTTTTAGCGCACTCATAAGCGCCCTGTTTAACGCAGTGTTAAACCGAATCTCTACGTTGAGTCGATCCAACTCTCGAACATAATATGTTATACATTCCATGATCTCCGAGCGTCCCGGGGGAATAGAGGCGAGTCTAGCCATGCCTCCTGCTTGACTACGCTCCTCGACAATCATGACCTTGTGGCCACGAAGCGCCGCCATTCTGGCGACTGCCAAACCTGCAGGGCCTGCACCAACCACGAGGATCTTTTTGGGTGTGGGCATATCCTTGTTCTTAAAAAGATATTCTCGCCCCACTTCAGGGTTCATGACACACGTTCCCTCTTCAAGGGCCAGGGCCCTTTCAATACACCCTTTGCAGCACCCAATGCATGGTCTGATATCTGCAAGACGGCCTTCATAGGCCTTCTTGGCAAGTTCTGGATCAGCCAAATGGGCCCGCCCCATGGCAACCATGTCGGCCCGACCTTCTCTGATGATACGATCGGCCATGTCCGGATTCTTGATCCGGCCGACTGCTATGACAGGAATCGATACGGTCCTTTT
>Ga0272444_10002557_pt1 | contig 16755 bp, 28 predicted proteins | sample SSMForm13_FD_201033 | JGI IMG/M metagenome (GOLD analysis project Ga0272444, IMG submission 201033) | Marine sediment archaeal communities from Little Sippewissett salt marsh, Falmouth, MA, United States - SSM-Form-13 | ecosystem: Environmental > Aquatic > Marine > Wetlands > Sediment ...
CCGCCCCCAGAGAACCAACCTCCAACTCCTCCAGAAAACTAGGAAATAAAAGGGGAGCAATCCCCTCTTTTCTTTTTCTCTTTTTTATTGTTTTTTCTTCCAGTGTGATTTGTAGGTTCCAGGTTCCATGAATATCCTGGACGTGCTCACTGCAAATCCCTCTGAGCCGCTGGCCATCTTCTTCGGCTCCATCAAGGCGTTTCCGACCCCGATGACCTCTTCTTTCTGGGAGAACAATGCAACCCTATCTCCTTTTAAAAAGTTACCATCCACCTTAACTATCCCAGGTACTGCCAAATCCGCACCATGGCACAGGGCATCCACGGCACTGTCCTTCACAGTGACCTTGGGGATCTCATCGAACAATAACTCCATTGGTTTTATGCACTGCAACAATTCCTTATCCCTGCCCATTTCCTTCCAAAAAACGTATGCGTCCTTGAGGTCATGGAGCGATATCGCATCTCCCTCCAGGTAACCTCCGGAATCGATCCTTCTCAACTCCTGCATGTTGGCTCCTGTTCCTAGGGCCTCTCCGATATCATGACAAAGGGTTCTGATATAGGTTCCAGCCTCGCACCTGACCCTGAAGAGCACGTCCTTGCCTTCCATCTCCAGAAGATCCAGCTCGTGTATCTTTCTAGGACGAAGCTCCCTCTTGACGGCACTTTTTAGCGGTGGCATCTGCAGTATCTCGCCATGGAATTCCTTGAACATCTTCTCCACAACCGTCCTTTTCACAGATGAATGAAGGGTCATTATCCCTACATATTCCTTGTCTGCCCTGGAGAGCATGAATAATGACCTTGTTGCATTCTCTACAGCAATGACCAGCACTCCTGTGACATTTGGGTCCAATGTACCTGCGTGTCCGCATTTGCTGGCACCGAGCATGTCCCTGACCCATGCTGCCACTTGATGACTGGATGGACCAGCGGGTTTGTCCAAAACGATAATACCGTACTTCAACAACCTCTCCGGTGAGTCCAGGCGAAAATTCTTCTTTTCATTGATAACAGGCTTATCATTCTGCATCTACAGCACCCATAATTTCCTTCACAATAACCTCGGGGAGTTTTGAACTGGAATCGATCACAAGGTCATAAACATCAAGGTTCCTGATGTCCGCCCCGTAGATTGTCTTGTACCTCAACCTCTCTGACTCCTCCCTGCGTTTGACTTCCACCATGACGGTGTCTAGAACCTTGCTTTCCCTTTCCATAATGCGCTGACATCGAACTAGAAGAGGACCGGAGATCCATATCCTAAAGGCCTCTATTCCCTTAATATCCGTCATTATTCCGGCCATGCGCCCCTCCAGGATCACATCACCCTCCTTAGCGCGCTGCATCATCCTTTCATCCAAGGCCTTATCAACGGAATGGTCTCCCTCTGCTTTTCTGCCAAAATCAGAAAGGTTCATGCCTTGCTCCTCGGCAAGCTCCCTGAAGGTGTCTCCTGCAGAAAGGACAGGAATATCCATGGCCTCCGATAGTAGCGATGCAACCGTGGAGGTGCCGCTCCCTGGCAAACCGCTGATGGTCACGATCATATTCACCCCTCTGTTTCCTGGACCTCGTCCAGCATCTTTGTGAAGCTGTTGTGTTTAATAATGATCTGGAATACCTGGCCCAAAGGCACGGATAACAGGATATAGCACCACAACCAGAGCGGGGCCTTGTGTGCAACTGGCCCCATCTCATTGAAGTTCACAGCTGCAGACCAGGGCACCGAGAAAAAAGGTGAGGGCAGGTTGCCTATGAACAACCAGAGCCAAGTGAATATACCAATGATTACGATCATGGTGTAGAACATGGGCTTCATCTGGTCCATGGAGCTGCCCATTTGCTCCCTGCTCAGTTCGAGCCTTGCATCCTGGAGCATCTTGATCTTTGGCAGGTCATTGGACAGTCTAGCTTCCTTCATCTCATCCCCAAGCTTTTTATTGATCTTCTGGAACTTCGCCATCTTGATCCAGTCAGTGAAATGATGCCTGGCAACGATGTTGATCAGGCCAGTCATGCATGCTGCAATAAGCAGGGTGATCAAAGGGAACTGCCCCTCGAAACCTATGGCTGGGTCCAGGACATTACCAACCGCACCTCCCAGTGCAAATCTAAGGGATGGAGTTAGAATAATGAAAAAGGTCATCATGAACATGAAGAGCATGAACATCTGCGACCCCTCGCCCTGCGGGGGAGCGGGTGCGGTATCCTTCTCCTCATCCATTTCAACCTTCTCCGAAGAATCCTCTCAACATGGGGTGCATTTCTACCATCTGTTCCCTGCCGATATCCTCGTAAAGTCTGAATATGATGCCTACGGCCAGCAGTACACCTGTACCACTGGTGTTGCCCACGGTTCCGATGAGGCTGGCAAAGGCAGCCAATCCTCCCACGAAAGCACCGGATATCACGGTGATGGTGGGTATGTACCTCTCTAGCACCTTTTCCAGCACCCTTGGGTCCCGTCTGAAACCAGGTATACGCATGCCTGAGCTCTGTATCTGCTCGGCCACGGCCTTTGGACCCATGTTTGTGGTTTCGATCCAGAACTTTGCAAAGAAGATGGAGCCAATGACCATAACACCTACAAACACCAGGATATGGGCACCCAGCTGAAGCATGGTGTGGTCAGGTATGTACGCGGCCTTGTAATTCTCGCTTAGCAATGGCAGCAGCCATTCATGCAGTCCATTGGGTGTGTTCAGATACCAGGCCGCCCCGGAAACCGGGGCAGTGGAGCCCGGAGCATACGCTCCTATCCACCATTTATGACCCAAACCAGGGATCTTGGATAATGATGGATGGGTCCAAAACAGGATGGAGAACATGCTGACATTGGCCAGCAAGGCCGACATTAAAATAACAGGAATGTTCGAAGCATATATCAATCTCAACGGGTACCTGCCTCTAGCACCTCTAGCCCGATCATGGGCCAGGGGCAGCTCGATACGCATGGATTCGAAGTATGCCACTAGGAAGAATATGATCAAGGTACCTACCAGTGCCACCACAGGATTTGGTGGCGACAGCAGTATTTGCTCGAACCCACCTGAGGAAAGCTTGCTGGCAGACATGTGATTCAGCAAGTACAGGGTCTTTGGTATAGTACCGGAAGGAGGATTCTGAGTACTAACTGGAATGCTCCTATCAAAGGGTATCCAGTTCAAGGTACCCGTGAATATCGCCCTGCTGACTCCTGATGCAATGAACAAACTGATGCCGCTGCCAATACCCCATTTGGATACAACTTCGTCCATTAGGAATACGAAATAACTGCCCAAATAAAGCTGTGCAACTATCAGACCTTTAGCCAAGGCGCTTCCATGGCCTGCCCAGACGCCGTCCATATTGCTGATGAATGCTCCAGATGGGATCAGATAGCCGTATACCTGGGGAACTGCTTCCACCAGGATCATGATCATCACAACGACCTTCTGGACGCTCTGGTAGGCCGCCTTGTCCTGCTCGTCCTTGAGGTCCAGGTTGATTATCTTGGCACCAACGAATAGCTGCATGATGATCGAACCAGTGACTATGGGCCCAATACCCAAGTGGACCAGGGAGCCTCTCTCACCGGCCATGATGGCCCTGTAGGCTTCGAAAATATCTATAGTGCTTTCTTGGTCCAAACCATAGATAATGACGTTGGTCAGAATGAAATATACGATGAGGATGAATATTGTCCACATCATCTTTGTCCTGAAATGGACATGACCTTCTGGCTTCGAGATTGCAGGAAGCCTGTCACCTATGGGTTTGAGGTAGTAGAGCTTGCTTTTACCTTCTTCAACCATATGCTCACCAGTTCATTTGATTGTATTTGCGTTCTCTAATCGGTTTTTTCTTCGAACTCTTCGTCCGAATCGGTTGTCTGCACCTCTCCTCCAGCAGACGCCACCTTTTCAATGGCACTCGCGGAGGCTTCAGGTACGGTTACCTTGACCTTTTTTGATAGGGTTCCAGTTCCGAGGAGCTTGTGATATCCAAGCTTGCCGAGGTCGACATGGTACACATCTCCTTCCTTTTGAGCTTTTCCCGTGCTCAAGTATTTATCCAAATGCTCATCCAGGTCGAAAAGGTTGATGACCTCGCCGCCCTTTCGTATGGATCTGTGGCGCTTGAAGCCATGCCTTCCCCAGGTCTGTCCCTGCTTTATCATGCTCATGAACTTGTGCTTGTGGATACCGGCATTGCCTTTACCACCGCGCTTTCCTGCACCTCTACCGGCTTTCATTCCACGGCCGTGGGTTCTTGTTCCTCGCATCTTGTCTGTTCGTCCCATGGATTTCACTCCTTCTTCTTGGGTTTAGGTTTTGCCTTCTTGACAGGCTTTTTCCTGGGCTTGGCCTTTACCACAGGCTTCTTAACCTTTTTGGCCCCAGCCTTCTTCTTGACCTTCTTCGGGGCTGGCTTCTTTGGTTTGGGTGCAAGCATTTTCTCAACCAATTTGTTGATGTCCTTGCCCCTGTAACCAAGGTCCCCTTTGTTTTTATAGGCCCTCTTGATGCTCCTGTGGCCTCCTTGGGGAGGGTGGAGCCTCATGACCGGACTAAGCCATTCCAGGTCCGTGTACTTTACCTTGTTTCCTATAATGGATTTGGAAAGCCCTATGACGGATTTGTACTCTGAATGCTCTTTTATGAGATCATCATCCACGTCCTTCTTGCCAACAGCCTTTCCTTTTGCCATCATCAGGCGTGCAAGCATTTCAGGCTCGATCTCACCCCAGGTAACGTAATCCTTCACGATCTGGAGCATGCCCTTATATTCAGGTGTCTGGGGAATGATGACGCAGTGGTTGACCCTATTTAAATTCAGGAGTTCGAGGGTCATCTTTATCTTGGGTTTGATGTTAACTGTTCCCCTCAATCTAATCACTGCAAAGCTCATTCTGAGATCACCTCTTCGATCACATCATCTATGGTCTTCTCCTCAGGCTTTCCAACAGCACCTGTGGCGATCTTCAATGCCATGGCCTGCCTTGGCATGACCCTCATCTCTGTTGAGCATCTCAATGCTTTGAAGGTTGCGTAGGCGAAGTTCACCGTTGTCCTGGTGTGGCCCTTGCTTGAGCCCCATGCATCCTCGATGCCCGCAAGCTCCAGCACGCTCCTGGGGATCCCACCAACTGTTAGTCCCGCACCTCTTGGTGCGGGTTTGAGGGTAACCCTCACGGAGCCAGCCTTTCCCTCTACGAGAAATGGCAGTGTGTGCGGGGTTCCGCACCCGCATTCCCATGAACCGCAGCCCCTCTTGACCTCAATGATATTGAGCTTTGCCTCGTCAATGGCCTTTCTTATGCTGGGCCCGACTTCCTTGCCCTTGCACCTGCCAAGGCCCACGAAGCCGTCCTTGTTACCCACCACAACGGTGATGGCGAAACGCATTCTCCTTCCAGAATCGGTCATTCTCTGGACCTTGTTCACGTCAAGTACGTTGTCCTCCAGGTCCGGGAGCAGAATGTCAACGATCTCTGGCTCCCTGAGTGGAAGCCTTGAATGCAGTGCCTCGTGCATGGTCTTGATCTTGCCGTCAAGTACCATCTTTCCAAGCTTTGTCTTCGGTATCCAGTCCATCTAGCTCGCCTCCAGTTTGGATTTTACGGTATCGAAGAGTCCTGGTATCTTTTCATTGATATGCGTGCCCTTGATCCTCTCCTCGTCTGGTAGTATCTCCTCGCTGTGTGGGATATCCAATCCAGCATCTACCAGACCTTTTAATGCACTGAACACCTTGGCACCGGTGGTGGGGGTGTTCAGACCTATGTCCAGGACACCGTGCTTCACCTTGGCCTTGGCTGCTCGTTTTCCAGCTAGATAACCGGTGAGATATGCTCCAGGCAGGTTTGCATGAGAGCCGTCCCAACCGAACTTCTTCAGTTCAGATGACAATGCACTTGCCAGCACCTTGTCGCCCTTGGGGTCGAAGTCAACCACCTGAACGATGATGTTCTTGTTGCTCTTCCTGACAACCACCCTGGGCTTCCTAGATTTGATGAGGTTCAACCTGTGCCTGTAATTGGTCCTGCCCTGCTTCCTTCTTTTGAAGGGTACGTGATATCTCGCGCTTCTTGCCATTATTTGCTCCCTCCTTTCAGATCATTGGCGATCTCCATCTGGGCCAGCATGTGTGCCCTGTTCCTGAACATCCCGCCCTTTGCTTGAAGGTAGTATCTTCTATAAACGTGCTTATCAATCTTGCCTTGGCTCCTGAGGTCCTTCAACTCTGTCCTCAGCGGCCTTATCGTCCTGATCCACACGGCCTTCTTTGGGGTTCTAGCATATTTTCTTCCCTTCCTGCTGCCATGGCCCTTTCTCTTGCCCTTCTTCTTCTGGGCAGCCTTGTACCTGATCCTGCCCCTGGAATTGCCGCGTTTCTGCTTGGCCTGAATGATGTTGGCACCAATAAGGAGCCTGATGTCGTTCCTGGTGATTGCATCAAAGACCTCTTCCGTGCTGTCTGGGTCTATCCATACCCTGTTTTCACCACACTTTAGCAGGTCTGCTGCCATGATCCTCTGCTTCTTAAGGTTCACTGGCTCACCCCCGGGTTAAGGACCCTGAGCTTCATCTTATTTGCTTCCTTGATGATATCGATCCTCTTTTTCTTACCAACGGAGTGCCCGATCCTTACTGCCTGCACCTTGGGGTCCAACCCCTCAAGCTCGTTCTTGTTGTGGACCAGTACTTCTTGGAATCCTGATGGGTGCAGTCCCCTAGCGAGTTTTGGTCCGCGATATCCTTCAGAAGCAACATTGGGCCGGTAGTACCTGTTGGTACGCATCTTGGAATGCATGCCTCTTGGCTTCCTCCAGGAATATCCAAGCTTCTTGTACCTGAACCATTCCTGTCTTTTGAAGGCCGGCCTCTTTTTGGATATATCTTCTCTCTGTGCCATGGCCTTCTTGACCTCTGGTGTCACTCTAGCCCTTTTCTTTCGTGTTATGACATCCTTCTTGTCAACGACCTTTACCTTCTTCTTGGACTTGGTCTCCTCAGGGCTCATTCATCCACCCCCTTGGATATCAGGTATATTCCGTCCTGGAACACCCTTGAATCGAAACCCTTTATTTTGGTGGTCTGCTCGATATTGGCCATTGTCTGGCCGACATCTTCCTTGTTGATGCCTGTGAGAATAACGGAATCTCCTTTTACCTGGACCTTTGTGTTGCCAATTATCTTGGACTTCCTTGGCATTCTTTCCCCAAGGAAGTTCTCTATTACCAGCACGTCGTCCTTGACCATCATCTTCACTGGAAAGTGAGCATAGACCAGCTTCATTTCGTACCTGAAGCCCTTGGTCACGCCCAGTATGAGGTTGTTGATGTGAGAGGTCCATGTTCCAACCATTGCTGCCTCTTTCTTCCTCGGCCTTTCCATTGAGAGGACCATGCTGTTGTCCTTCTTCTTGATATCTATATGCCAGCCAATAAAGTCCCTGGAAAGCTCTCCCTTGGGTCCCTTGGCTGTGATAGAGTACGTGTTGTCCTTCTTTTTCAGGTCGATGGTCACTCCCTCAGGAATGTCCAGGACCTTTGTCACTTCTGCTGCTATCGGCATGTTCTCTCCTCCTCAATACACGTACCCAATGAGCCTTCCACCTATTCCAAGCTCTCTTGCCTGGGTATGGGTGATAACACCTTTGTTGGTGGAGATGATGAGCACGCCGAAGTCCTGGGCAGGCAGATACCTTGCCTCGAACTTGCCTAGCTCGGCTCTCTTCACTGACCTTCTGGGTTTGATAACGCCACAGCTGTTGATATGTCCGTTCAGGTGTACCTTGTACACACCGCCCTTTCCATCCTCAACGTATTCGAACTGGTTGATGTAATCATGCTCTTCCATCACCCTCAACGTCCTTCCAATGAGCTTGGAGGAGGGTTTGATCACGCACTGCAGCTTACCCCTTTCCTGGGCGTTCTTTATCGTGACAAATGCATCATTTAATGGATCATACTGCATCTTTCTCACCTCATGAATATTTCTTGAACCCTAGGTCTGGTGCCATTTCTCTAAAGCACTGCCTGCACAGACGCATGCCATACCTTCGAATGAGGCCTCTCTTTCTGCCGCATCTGCTACAGCCATCTTTCCTGCCGAAGTTCTTCTCTGGTTTCGCTCTTCCTTTCATCAGATCACCTCGGCATCCAAAACCTTCTTGGCAAACTCAATGCCCTCATTTCTTGTTATCTGGTGCGTGTTAGAGGGCTTGCTTTTGTCCTTCTTTCTTCTGCTTATCCTGTAACCCCTTCTCTTCAGGCTAACGCTTATGTCCATGCCGAAGATCCCTATCTTGGGGTCGTATTTCATGTTCTCGAAGTTAGTGTAATCCGGAATTCCAAAGGAGAAGTTGCCGTGCTGGTCAAAGGAGTAATGTGCGATCTTGTTCTCCTTGACCCAGAAGGCCCTCTTGATGAAGTCCTCCGCATCCTTTCCCCTCAGGGTGGCCTTCAGGCCTATAGGCATCATCTTTCTGATGCCCAGGTCCTTGTTTGTAGTCCTGGAGATGGTCTGGACAGGCTGGTGTTTTGTTAAGAGCTTGATGACCTGCTCGGCTTTGAGGAGCCTCTCTCCGCTCTCTCCAACACCGATGTTGATGACAACCTTGTCTATGAATATCTCCTTCATTGGATTCTCTTTTACTTTCGGGCTCATGCTCCTCTCACCTCCGCAAGGTTGATGACAGGCTGCTTGGTGCCCACCATGAACACGTTCCCCTTGGTAGTGGAGAACCCTTCCTCGAACCACACGATGTTTTGTCCAGGCCCTCTGATGATCTCCACCTTGTCAATGGTCCCAAGCTCTCCCGCATGCTTGCCGGCAATGACCATGGCCTTGTTGCCTTTCTTCATTTCGAACTTGTCCATGATCTCCTGGGAAGGCAGGGCGATCTTCAGGACGTCACCTGAGCTGTAATCGTTTTCTTCCAGTAGGATGTTCCTCCCGTCATGGAGGTTCAGTTGGGTTATCCCTCCTTTTACAGTGGTCTTGTTCTCTATCCTGACCAGTTTCCATTCCGCCCTCTGCTTGTCGATGGTGCTTGGGAAGAATTTCCCTCTTCTGTCCAGCAGCAGCCTGTAATGCTTGCCTGTCTTTGGCAGGGACAAGGTGTCCATCAATCCCATTGGGTACTTGGGTTTCGTGACGACCCTTCCATCAACCATGACATCCCTTGAGCCGATGATCCTCTTCCCTTCCCTGGAATTGTCGCAAACTCTCAGTATATCCCTGAGCATCATTATCAATGATATGCTCTGGTCAAGCGGGTGCGGGCCTGGGGATGGCTTCGTCGCCCATATCGTGTCCTTTCTGGGCAATGGCCATACGCGAGGCGCTGCCAATTTCTTCAAATGCTTGCTCATGCGCCCTTCCCTCCTTCTATCCTGTTCTTTCTGACCTTGTCTGAAAGGTCCAGTTTTGTGACTATTATGTTTGATGGGTGTATCTTCATGGATATTTCGGTGTTGTCTGCCTTGGTGATGTTGGCTCCCTCGACATTGATCCTCATCTTCTTAGTGTCCAGTGCCATTATTTTACCGATATGGCCCTTCATGTCCCCTCTAACAATGGAAACGATGTCTCCCTTTGCCAGCGGGATAGACCTGCGATTGTACTTGTCGATGAGCTCACCCGACAGATGCCCGGATATCATCTTCTTCCTTGTGTGCAAAGGCGCATTGAAGAGCTGTTTTCTCTGCTTCCTCTTTGAAGTCGTGCTCATTGTACCACCTATGCAATTATTGACGCCGTGGCCGCGATCCTAGGCCACCTCTCCGCTGCTTCCCTAGCAACGGCGCCCTTGATGTCCGAACCCTTGGTCTCACCGGTGGGAGTGGTGATGACCGCAGCATTGTCCTCGAACTGCACCATGGTGCCATCTGCCCTTCGAAAGGGCCTCTTCTGCCTGACTATGACCGCGTTCAGGGCCTGCCTCTTGAGCTCAGGCTTGCCTTTCTTAACAGTGACCACCAGGAGGTCGCCGACGCCTGCTGCAGGGTTCCTCCTATGCACGCCGTGGTACTTTGGAACCGATACGATCTGGACGATCTTTGCACCGGTGTTGTCAACGCATTCCAGCCTTGCACCAACCGGCAGTCCTCTAGTCTGATTTCCAGCAATGCCCTTCATATCACTTCACCTCCACCACGACATAGGAGACTGTCTTCGACAGCGGCCTGCATTCCATTATCCGCACCTCATCTCCTTTCTTCACTTTTAGACATGGAGGGCTGTGTGCGTGATACTTCTGGCTCCTTCTCTCCAAACGCTCGTACTTGGGAACGTACCTGTTGTAGTCCCTCTGTACAGTCACGGTCTTCTGCATGGAATCAGACATGACCCTTCCAGTGATGATGCTTCCCCTTACCGAGAGCACACCATGGAATGGACAGTCTTTGTCCTCGCATTTCTTTTTGGGGGCCGTTACTCCGATCCCCAGGTCCTTAGCCTTTTTCATAGTCCTTCCCACCTTTTGACCTTTTTTATCCTGTCTTCAGGTCTGAACGTGATGCACTTTCCAGGTATCTTGTAGAGCTGTCCGTCCATGTCCATCTGGAAGACGGAGTTGGCCTTTATCAGGCTCTTGTCTCCGTTCTCGGTCCTGACACGGAGCATGTTCTTCGACTCCCCGATCACCTCGCCCTCCAAGCCAACAAGGCTTGGGTCCTTGGACGAGACCACCTGGACATTCCTGCCCAGGAATTCCTGTTTCAGTGCCGTAATATTCATTCAAATCACTTTATCTCCACATTGAATCCCATCTCCTCAAGGACCTTCTTTACCTTCCTCTTGTGGTCCCCTTGGAGCTCTATCTGCCCGTTCTTCACCGTGCCGCCAGCAGCGCATTTTGTTTTCAGGGTCTTCGCAATCTCATCAATGCTAATGTTGCTGCTGTCAATACCGCCGACGATGGTCACCATCTTCCCATACCTTCTTTTATCCATGGTTATCTCGACGTACTGGCGCTCCTTTGCGATATCCTCGCAGACACAAATTTCCTTGGGCAGCCCACAGATGGGACAGATCTCGCTCATTGCAGTTTTTCCTCCTTGTTAACTGTTAGTATGCGCGCTATCGAAGTGCGCAAAGCCCTCATCTTACCAGGGCTGATAGGTGCACCACCCATTGCGGCAGCGCCCCTCTCGTGCATCAATTCCTGCTGCAGATCCCTGAGCGTCTTGCTGCGCTCATCCTTGCTCATGCTCCTAATCTCTTTTGCTTTAAGCAGTGGCATCTTTATCACTATCCTTTATCTCATTCTTCTGTTCTGGCTTTGCAGGCTCAGATGCTTTATCTTCCTTCTTCGGCTCCGGCTTTGGTTCCGGGGCCTTAACTTCCGGTGCTTTAACTTCGGTCTTAGGCTCGGGTTTTGCCTCTGGTATCTTGACCTCGGTTTTTTGAACGGCCTTGCCTTCAGGCTTTGGCTCCGGTGCTTTAATTTCAGGTTTAGGTTCCGTTCTTGCTTCCTTCCTTTCCTCTTTATTTGTTTCTGGAGCCTTAGCTTCAGGTTTTGGCTCAGCCTTCCCTTCTTTTATTGGCTTTGGAGCCTTGACCTCGGCTGTTGGTTCGTGTTTTACCTCGGCCTCTTTCTTGGGCTCGGGTTTCTTCTCTTCAGCCTTTGTTTCCGGTGCCTTGGCTTCTGGTTTTGGTTCTGGTGCCTTGGCTTCCTTCTTCGGCTCCGTTTTTGGTTCCGGCGCCTTCACTTCTGGTTTTGGTTCCGGTGCCTTGGCTTCTGGTTTTGGTTCTGGTGCCTTGGCTTCTGGTTTTGGTTCTGGTGCCTTGGCTTCTGGTTTTGGCTCGGTTTTCGGTATTTTTTTGTCCTCGACCTTTGGCTTGGAGGTTTTTTCCCTCTTCCTGTCATCCTTGGATTTCTTTTCCTTTTCGCCCTTGGATGGCTTCTTCTGCTCTTCCTCGGTCTTCTCCTTCTTCTCTTCCGGCTTCTTCTTGAGGGCTAGCTTTTCTTCCAATGACATGACGCTGACCTCGTCAGGCAGTTTCGCCTTTGGGTCCATGATCCATACTATGACGCCAATGGTCCCCAGCTTGACCTTGGCAACGGCAAAACCCCTCTCCATGAACTGGAGCTTTGGCTCGCCGCAGAACTTGATGTGACCGTCCTTGAACTTCTCGACCCTGTGCCTCTGGCCCGTGAGCTTGCCAGAGATGATGACCTCGCAGCCCCTCGCTCCGGAATCCATGATCCTGCGAACAGTGGAATGGCCGGCCCTTCTGAAATGCCAGCCTCTTTCTAGGGCAGATGCAAGCTTCTCGGCCATGATCTGGGCGTTGAGATTGGGCTTCTTTACCTCTTCTACCTCGATCTGCGGGTTGTCGAAATCGAAGTTCCTCTCCATGGAGGCAGTGAGCTTCTTAATGATCTCTCCCCTGTGGCCGATTACCAGTCCCGGCCTCTCGGTATAGAGTGTGATCCTGGTGCCCATGGGGGTCCTCTGTATCCTTAAGCCTCCAAATCCTGAGCGCTTGGTCTCGGCCATGATATGCTCCTTGACCAGGACCCTTCTGATATTCTCGTTCACGAACTTCCTTTCCGAGGCCATTCTATTCTACCTCCGTGCTTTCCAATATGATCTCGATGTTCACGCTCTCGTGGTCAAAGGGTGATGACCTGCCGTGTGCCCTGGGCATGTATCCTCTCGTAACCCTGCCCTTGTTGGCCGTAGCGCACTTGATGTACATCTCATCAGGGTCCAGGCCCTTGTACTCCGCATTTGCCTGGGCACTGAGAAGCACCTTTGATACCTCCGAGGCTACTTTAACTGGAAACCCGCCACCAGCATTGCCCTTTCCCTTCTTGTGAGCAGCGCCTCTGAGGTTCCTCTTGTAGTTGATTGGTATCTCCTTGTTCTCCACCTTTTCCAGGAAATCCAGGGCTCTGAGGACCTTCATTCCCCTGATGGTCCTGCAGACCTCCGTCGCCTTCTTTGGCGAGATGTCGACTTCCTTCCCTATTGCACGGGAGGAGTTCTCAGGGTCAGTTTTTATTGTGTATCCTGCCATCATATCACCTCTACTTCAGCGGCATGAACTTGGAAGACCTGGTAGCTCCAACACCTGGACCAGAATGCTTCACATTGGCCCTTGTTGGTGCGAACTCTCCTAGGTAATGACCTATCATCTCTGGTTTGATGGTCACTTCCTTGAATTCCTTCCCGTTATAGACCGCGATCCTCTTGCCAAAGAACTCTGGTAAAATGACCACGTCCCTGCGGTGGGTTTTCAAAACGCCTTTCTTCTCGGACCTGAGCCTCTTCATGAAACGCTCGATCTCGGGGTTGAAACCCCTGACCAGCGAGCGTCTTGCTCTTGATGGAAGTAGCGGTAGTACATCATGCAGTGTCATCTTCTTGAGCTCATCCACGGTGTAGCCCCTGTATGTGAATTCCTTCTTGGCCCTAACCGCGATGGCGCTTTGCGCCTTCCTCTTCCTTCTCCTAGCGGCCTTTGCCGAGGATGATGTGGTCTTCTTCCTAGCCATATCTACTTCCTCCTTCTCTTACCACTCTTCTTGGGTGATAATCTTCCAACCTTTCTTCCTGGTGGTGCATGGACGCTCACAGTGCTGGGCTTACCAACATGCTGGTGTCCTCCACCGCCGTGGGGATGGTCCACTGGGTTCATGGCCACGCCCCTGACCTTGTATGATTTCTTTCCCTTGCTCCTGTAGGCCTTGACCTTGTTGCCGGCCTTGTAGAAGGGCTTGCCAGTCCTTCCGGCCCCTGCTGCTATGCCAATGGTGGCCTTGCACTGGGGTGAAAGGCTCTTGAACTGTTCTGATGGCATTTTAACAACGCTCCTTTCTCCCTGGCTCACCACTAGGGCCCATGAGCCCGCGCCTCTGGCGAACTTGCCGCCGTCACCGGGCCTGGCCTCGATATTGTAAATGAGAGTACCCTCAGGTATCCTGCCGATGGGCATGGTGTTACCCATCTTAATTGGGAGGTTTTGGCCGATGGAAATGTTCTGTCCAACGTGCATGCCCTCTGCTGCTATCATGTTGATCTTCTGGTTGCCGTAGTCAGCAATGGCAACCGGGGCAGTGCGCCCCGGGTCATGGATGATATCCAGGATCGTTGCGGTTCCAGATTCCATCTTCGGGTGAAGTATGTCGCCCTTGTGCCTGTGGCTGGGTGACCTGCGTCCATTCCCTTTTCCAATCCTCTGCGCTCTAATCTTCTTTCCCATGTTATCACCTAGAAGATACCTATCCTCATGCCGATCTCCTCGGCAGAGTACTCATCAGCCAGCCTAATGATGGCATGCTTTCCGTCCTTGCAAATCTTGACGTTCACGGAGTCCACCTTTGCCTCGAACACATCCTCGAAGGCCTTGGCGATGTCGCTCTTGGTGGCCTTCTTGTTCACAACGAACTCGAGCTTGTTCTCCCTGTCCATGTGGGACAGCGTTTTCTCCGTAAGATACGGGTGCAGGAGCACCGTGTATGGTGAATCGAACTTCACTCGACCCACCTCCTGAAATCCTGGAGTGCGGCCTCGGAGATCACCGTGAGCCTTCCAGGGTCCCCTCCAGGGGCCAGCATCTCGGTGGAGAGATGCTTGACTGTAGTAATATCGGTACCTGGCAGGTTCCTAATGGCCTTGCAGTTCTGCATGTCCTTGAGAACGAAGAGAATGGTCTTGGGCTGCTTGTACCTCCTGCCTCGCATCTTTCCCCTGCCTGCCCTTATATGTCTTCCTTCCTTTCCTCTAACTATATCATCATATATACCAAGGGCCTGCAGGGTCTTCTCGGCCTCTTTTGTGGTACCGAGCTTCTCGAACTTGTTATCAACTATCAATGGAAGTGTGAGCTTTGGATTGAACTTGTGGCCTCTGGCTGCAACGACATCGGTATCCATGGTCATTGCCAATGCAGAGAACCTGGCCTTTCTGACCTCCTTCTTGTTGATCTTCTTGGCCCAGTTCTTTTCCACCCTTGGGGGGTGTGCCCTCCTTCCTGAGACATTGTTGGGGGATTCTGCCGCATAACGACCGTTCATCATCCTCTGCACCCTTGCTCTTCCAGTGCCCTTTCCGAGGGTTGCCACTGAGTGCATCATGCCTGCGTAGGGCTTGGGGGCATAGGGCTGCCTCCTGTTGGCCCTGCTTGCAGTGACGGCCTTCCTGATGAGGTCCGGCCTGGGCTGTTCGTCAAAGAGTTCTGGGAGTTTAATCCTTCCCTTGGCCTTGCCGTCCAGGGAGTACACGTTCACGCTGGGGCCGTTGAACTTCACGGGCTTGGCCGCTGGTTTCTTGACCGGGGCCTTCTTCGGCACCGCTTTCTTAACTAGCTCCTTTGGCACGACCTTGCTTTCTGTGGTCTTTGCCATGGCTTTCTTTACTGGTGTTTTTGGCACGGCCTTGCTTTCTGTGGTCTTTGCCTTTGGCACGGCTTTCTTTACCGGTGCTTTTGCTGTGGGCTTTTTGGCAGGAGCCTTCGTTGTTACCTTTTTCTCAGCCATTTCCTCACCTACCCTGCTTGGATTGCGTGGATATATGGGTGAACTCCGGTGCCTTGTCCACCTTTACACCCTTCATCCTCATGGGGTCCCTGAACCTGACCAACCGCTTGTTGGAGCCAGGAATGGAGCCGTGGACCAGAACGTAGCTGTTTCTCACGACCCCGTAGTGCAGGAATCCTCCTTCCGGAGTGATCTCTTCACCATTGTCCCCTATTTTCAACAGCCTCTTGTTGTACTCCGTCCTCTGGTGGTAGCCGGTCTGACCGGCCTGAGGAACCGTTGGAAGCACGTATTCTGGATGCCATGGGCCCTGTGTCCCGATCATCCTCCTGTGCTTGCTGTTCTTGTGGTGAAGCAGCTTCACTCCCCATCTCTTGACATGGCCCTGGAAGCCCTTGCCCTTTGTGACGGCAATGACGTCCACCATGTCTCCTTCCTTTGCAAAATCCTGTAACGTGATATCCTTACCCAGAAGGCCTCTTGCATACTTCATGCGCTCCTCTATTGTGCCTCCAGCGACCCTAAGCTCCATGATCTCCGGGACCTTTTTAGGGACCCCAGTGACCAGCTTTGGCTGGGTGTGGGCTATGATCCTGATGTCGTCGACGTCCTTCTTCTGGAGCTGGGCCCAGGCCTTCTTGAAGTTGTACTTCTTTGGCACAGGCTTCTTTTCCTTGACCTCCTTGTCAAGCTTTGGGGCCCATACCTCTCCAGCGGTGCGCAGGCCGTAGGTGTCGTTCTCGTACACCCTGATGCCCGCGACCTTCAAAGGCGGGACCTCGACAACGGTGACTGGCAACTGCACTTCCTGGCCAGAGGTCGTGCTTGTGGGCCTGTAGTCCACGAGAAGGACGTGGGTCATGCCGGCCTTGTAGCCTGCGAAACCCTGTATCCTGGTCTCTCCACCATTGGACTCTGGCCACGACTTGATATGCGCGACTGGCTTCTGTGCTCTCTTCCTAGGCGAATATGCCTTTGAACCTCTTCTGGGATGATGTGTGTCTGCCATGTTGTGCCTCCTTTTTCTTCTCCCCAGAATCGCGAGAGAGTACCCCCTCTGACAGGGTGTACGCAGCTCTTCTGCGGACGAAGTATCCTGCTCCTGCAGGCAAGGTGGCAGTGCTTAACCGTAACGGATTAATGGCGTCCAAAACTCAATGCTGGACCGCCCGAGCCGGGTATTAGGAACCCGATACCGTTTGGTTAGTACTCCAATTCCCCCCTTGGGGAAGTATTGCCCCGATAAAACTAACTTATATTTATAGGTTATGGG
>Ga0272444_10002558_pt1 | contig 16754 bp, 14 predicted proteins | sample SSMForm13_FD_201033 | JGI IMG/M metagenome (GOLD analysis project Ga0272444, IMG submission 201033) | Marine sediment archaeal communities from Little Sippewissett salt marsh, Falmouth, MA, United States - SSM-Form-13 | ecosystem: Environmental > Aquatic > Marine > Wetlands > Sediment ...
CGTCCCACACCCCCCGGGGCGCGGGCAGTCCGGCGGGTAGGGGGCGGCCCGAGGCCGAGGGCCGGGGAGGCAGCTCGCCGCTGGGCTGCCAGCGGGCGGCGGCGGCCAGGCAGTCCACCGCCCGGGCCATCTCGCCGAACAGGGGGATTCCGTGGGTCAGGGCCTGGGCCTCGAAACCCTTCATGGGCTGCTCCAGTCCCAGACCCCAAAAGGCCAGGTGCTTGCCGCCCGCTCTGGTGGCCGCCTGGATTTTGGCCAGATCGACTTTCCCGCTGGCCGCGCCCAGGAACATATGAACGAACAACAGGTCCACGCCCGGGTCCTGGGACACGATCTCCGCCGCCCGCTCCAGGGTCTGGGCAGGCCCGTGCAGCTCCATGGCCGGCCACAGGTCCACCGGGTTGGCTGGCGGCATCCAGGGGGGGAACAGCTCGGCCAGGGCCTCCAGGGTGGGCTCGGACAGCTCGGCCACGGTCAGGCCCTGCTCCTCCAGCAGGTCGCAGGCGAGGATGCCTCCCCCTCCGCTGAAGGTGAGCACCGCCACCCTGGCTTGGGGCGGCAGGCCGGGCAGCAGGGCCAGGGTGCGGCCCAGGTCCACCAGCTGGTGGAAGTCTTGGGCCGTGCCCACCCCGGCCGCGGCCAGGAGCCCCTGGGTCAGCCGGGCGTCGCCGGCCAGGCTGGCGGTGTGGCTCAGGGCGGCCTTGGCCCCGGAACGGCTGCGCCCCGACTTGAGCACCACCAGGGGCTTGTTAGCCGCCTCGGCCATCTCCATGAAGAGCCGCCCCCGGGGCAGGGACTCCAGATACAGGGCCACCGCCTTGGTGTCTGGGTCGTCCAGCAGCTCTTGCAGCACATCGCACTCATCCACGTCGGCCTTGTTGCCCAGGGAGCAGGCCTTGCTCACCGCCACGCCCCGCCGGGCGGCCAGGTCGGCCAAAAAGCCGGCCGAAAGCATGCCGCTCTGCACCACCAGGGACAGGTTGCCGTGGGGCAGCAGGGCGTCGGTGACGTTGGGATGCATGAAGGTGAAGAAGCGCCGGCCCGGCACGTCCACCAGGCCCATGCAGTTGGGCCCCCAGATGCGCATACCCGCCGCTCGGGCGATCTCCACGCACTCCTGTTGCAGGGCGCGGCCCGGCTCGCCGATCTCGGCAAAGCCGGCGCTCTGGATCATCACCGCGCTCACCCCTTTGGCCGCGCATTCGCGCAATACCTGCGGGGTGAAGCGGGCGGGGATGAGCAGCACGGCCAAATCCACCGGCCCGGGAATGGCGCTCACCGAGGGGTGGCAGGGCAGGCCGGCCAGCTGGTCATAGCCGGGATTCACGGGATAGACCTTCACCCCCGGAGCCAGCATGGTGTTGGCCAGGAGATACTCGCCAGTGCGGTGGGGGCTGGCTCCCACCACGGCCACTGAAGCGGGGTTGAAAAATTTGTACATGCTCAATCTATTCCGCCCGTCCACGGGTTGGATTTTCGGCCGTATCTATTTGGCTTGGAACTGAGGAGCGCGCTTTTCGGCAAAGGCCTTGCGCCCTTCTTCGTAGTCCTCGGTGTCGTACAGGGGCAGGCCCAGGGCGTTTTCGCACCACAGGGCCTCGTCCAGGGACATGCCCTCGGTGCGGCGCATGCTCTTCTTGATGGCCTGCACCGCCAGGGGGGCGCACTGGCATATCTCCCGGGCCAGCTCACGGGCCGCGTTCATGACCTCGCTGGGCGGCACCACCTGGTTGACCAGGCCCATGGCCAGGGCCCGCGCCGCGTCGACCCGCTTGCCGGTGAACATCATCTCCGCCGCGTTGGCCCCGCCTATGAGACGGGGCAGGCGTACCGTGCCTCCCAAGCGGGGCAGGATGCCCAGGCTCGCCTCGGGAAAGGCGAAGCGGGCCTTTTCCGAGGCCACGCGCAAATCGCAGGCCAAGGCCAGCTCCAGGCCGCCGCCCATGGCCACCCCGTTGATGGCCGCGATCAGGGGCTTGTCCAGCTCCATGCCCCGCAGGGGGGTCTTGGGCATGAGCCAGGGGCTCTGGCGGCACTCCTTTACAAAAGGCAGCCAGGTCTTTACGTCGGCCCCGGCGCAAAAGGCCTTTTCCCCGGCGCCGGTGACGATGCCCACCCACATCTTCGGGTCCTGGGCAAAGTCCTGGAAGGCGTCTTGCAACTGCATAAACAGATCCGGACTCATGGCGTTGAACAGCTCGGGGCGGTTCAGGGTGAACTCGGCGATGTGGTCATTTTTATCGTAAATCAGTTCCATGATTCATTTCCTCGCGTGCAATTGGATCAAGCCTATAAAGCCTTCATATACGGCATAACGTGGCGCGGGGCAATCGCCGGATCGGGCCGGCGGCTCAATCGGGGGAGTTGGGTGGTCCGGCGGCCAGCTCCAGCAGGGTGGGGATAAAGGCGTGCAGGTCCTCCACCACGCAGACGTCGGCCAGGTTGAAGATGGCGGCCCGGGGGTCGCTGTTAATGGCCACGATAAAACCAGCGCCCTGCATGCCCACGGTGTGCTGCCGCGCGCCGGAGATGCCGCAGGCGAGGTAGAGCCTCGGGCTCACAGTGGAGCCGGTGAGGCCCACCTGCTGGCCGTAGCCCAGCCAGCCCAGGTCGCATACCGGCCGCGAGCCGGCCAGGGCCGCGTTGGAAAACAGCCCGGCCAGGCGGCGCAGGGGCTCCAGGTTTTCCTGTTGACCCACGCCCCGGCCGGCGGCCACGACCACCGAGGCCGCGCCCAGGGCCGCGTCACGCTCCGGTTTTTCCAGCACCGGCCTGACCCGGGCGCGGCAAGGGGGCATGTCGTGGGAGATGATCTCCACCGGGCCGGGCCTTTCCGGACTCTGCTCCGGGGCGGTAAAGGAGCCCGGCTGAACGGTGAGCACCATGGGCAGGGCCTGGGCTTGCACTTGGTCCACCAGCTTGCCGTGATGGGTGGTCCGGCCGAAGACGGGGCCGTCCTCGTCCATACGCCAGGATTCCACTCCACTGATAAAGGCCCCGCCCAGGCGCACGGACAGGCCCGGGGCCCATTCCAGGCCGCTGGTGGTGTGAGCGGCCAATACGCAGCAAGGGGACCACCCGGGCAGCAGGTCAGACAGCAGCCGGCGGTAAGCCTCGCCGGAGAAATGGCTAAGGCCGGCCACTTCCACGCCAATGACCGCCAGGCCGGTGAGGCGGGCCGCCTCATGGGCCAGGGGCTCCACACCCTCGGCCAGCACCATCAGCCGGGCCTGAGAGCCCAGGGCAGAGGCCAGCTCACGGGCGCAGGCGGCCAGCTCCAGGCTCACCGGGGACAGGCGACCCTTCACATGCTCGGCCACCGCCACTACCGGGCCAGAAAAAGTCTGACTCATAACAAGGCCCTTTCGCGCAGCAGGGCCAGGAGCTGGCTCGCCTTGGACGCGGTGTCGCCCTCCAGCACCAGGCCGGCCCTGGTCTTGCCCGGCAGGCCGGTTTCGATCACCACCTCTCGCGGCGGGTCCGGGGCGGCGGGCTCCACCACCACCGGCGGGGTCTGTTTGGCCTTGAGCAGCTTGGACAGGGTGGGATAGCGGGGCTGGCTCTGGCCCGAATTGATGGTGACCATTGCGGGCAGAGGCAGGGTCACCTCCTGGCGCAGGCCGCCTTCCATCTCCCGCTGGATCACAAGCGAGGCATCATCCGGCCCCAGAGCCAGCTCCACCGCGCCGGTGACCAGGGGCAGGTCCAGCAGCTCGGCCAGCATGGGCCCCACCGCGCCCTGCATGGCATCCTCGGACATGACCCCGGCCAGGATCAGGTCAAAGCCCTGGCTCCCGGCCCAGGCGGCCATGGCCGAGGCCACGGCCAAGGGGCGGGTCACGACTCCGTCTTGGTCGTCCAGGCGCACCGCCTGGTCCGCGCCCATGCCCAGGGCCCGCTGCAGCACCGCGTCGCAGGCCGGCGGACCCAGGGTGAGGGCGGTCAACTGGGTATCGGGCATGGCGTCCTTGAAGCCCAGGGCGGCCTCCAGGGCGTACTCGTCATAGGAGCTCATCTTGGCGCGCAGGGGCTGGCGCAGGAGCAGGCGTCCCTGCTGCAAATCAAAGCGGCTCTCCGGTTCGCTGGCTTGCTTGATCAGACACAGGATGCGCATGCTTCTCTCCCGGGCCGCCGCTGGAGGCGGTCAACTAAAGTCTAGACCAGGCCGGGGGGCCTGCCAAGAAAAAAGCGAACATTTGCTCGTTTATTAAGTTGCTTTCCCCGGCGGTCCGATGCACAATCAAGCCGTGATCCACCACGGCCCGCCGGGAGCGGCGGGGAAGGGCGAGTTGCATGAGTCTGTTGTACGTCATGCGCCACGGTCAGGCCTCCTTTGGCCAAGACAACTACGATCGCCTCTCCGGCCTGGGGCAAGAGCAGGCCCGTCTGACCGGCCAACACCTGGCCGGCCTGGGCGCGGCCTTTGACGCGGCCTTTTGCGGCGCCATGGCCCGCCAGCAGGACACGGCGCGCAACGTGCTGCAGGGCCTGGCCGATCCGCCGGAGCTGGAGGTGCTGCCCGGATTCAACGAGTTCGACTCCGACGCCATCATCCGGGCCTTGTTGCCGGCCATGCGGGCCGAAGAGCCCTTGGTCGAGCAGGCCGCGCCCATGATGTTTTGCGACCGGCGCGCCTTTCAGGTTGTCTATGGGGAGGCCATGCGCCGCTGGCTCTCGGGCCGCCATGACCAGGGTCTGCCCGAGACCTGGCTCCAATTTTTGGAGCGCATCGCCCGGACCCTGGACCAGGTGCGCGGGGCCAACCCACGGGGCAAGAGGGTGATCGTGTTCACCTCGGGCGGGCCCATCTCGGCCATAATGAGCCAGGCCCTGAACCTGGACCACGAGACCGCGATGCGCCTGACCTGGGTGATCAAGAACGCCTCGCTGTCGCGCTTTTTGTACAACCAGAGCGATTTTTCCCTGTCCCTGTTCAACTCCACCGTTCATCTGGAGACGCAGGGCCAGGCTGAGCTGATCACCTATCGCTGACCACCCGCCCATGGGAGCAGGAAGAAATGGAATTCGCGGTTTCCGACAAGATGCAGACCATCCTTGAGCTGATAAACGAGTTCGTGGAAAAAGAGCTGGTTCCCCTGGAGCAGGACTTCATCCACCGCCCCTGGGAGGAGCTGGAGCCGGTGCTGGCGGAGAAACGCGAGATGGTCAAGCAGATGGAGCTGTGGGCTCCTTTGCATCCCCATGAGTACGGCGGCATGGGCCTGGACTTGGTGGAGTACGGCCTGGTGTGCGAGGCCCTGGCCCGCACCCCGGTCGGGGTCTATGTGTTCGGCTGTCAGGCCCCGGACGCGGGCAACATCGAGATACTCATCAAGTATGGCACTCCCGAGCAAAAGGAGCGCTTTCTGGACCCGCTGGTGGCCGGCCAGACCCGGTCCTGCTTTTCCATGACCGAGCCCGATCTGCCCGGCTCCAACCCAGTGCTCATGGACACCACCGCAGTGGCCGACGGCGACGACTACGTGATCAACGGGCACAAGTGGTTCACCTCCTCGGCCGACGGCGCCTCATTCGCCATCGTCATGGCGGTGACCAACCCCGAGGCGCCGCCCCATATGCGGGCCTCCATGATCATCGTGCCCACCGGCACCCCGGGCTTCAACCTGGTGCGCAACATCCCGGTCATGGGCCACGCGGGCTCGGGCTGGCACTCCCACGCCGAGATTCTCTACCAGTCCTGCCGGGTACCCCGGGCCAACCTGCTGGGGCCCGAGGGCCACGGGTTCGTCATCGCCCAGGAGCGCCTGGGGCCGGGGCGCATCCACCACTGCATGCGCTGGATCGGCATCAGCAACCGGGCCCTGGACATGATGTGCGAGCGCGCCCTGACCCGGCCCATCGCGCCGGGCAAGACCCTGGCCGACCAGCAGATCGTGCGGGCCTGGATCGCCGAGAGCGCCGCCGAGGTGCGGGCCGCTCGCCTGATGGTGCTCAACTGCGCCTGGCACATCGAGACCCAGGGCCAGAAGGAGGCCCGCCAGGATATCTCACTGATCAAGTTCCACACCGCCGGAGTGATGCAGCGGGTGCTGGACCGGGCGGTGCAGGTGCTGGGCGGGCTGGGGGTCACTGATGACACCGTGCTGGCCAGCCTGTACCGCATGGAGCGCTCGGCGCGCATCTACGACGGGGTGGACGAGGTGCACAAGGTCTCGGTGGCCAAGCGCATCCTAAAAGAGTACGCGGCGGAGCACAACCTGGGATGAACTACGCCCGATTCATCAGGACCGTGGCCGTGTCGCGGAGCGACTTCTGCCAAGAGATGCTGGCCGCCAACCGCCAGGCCATCAAGATCAAGAAGGAGGCCGTGGCGGTCGGCAACCTGGAGCGCATCTTCGAGGCCACCCTGGCGGTGAGCAACCAGAAGGGCTTCGCGGCCATGACCATGCGCGATCTGAGCAAGGCCAGCGGCCTGTCCATGGGCGCGCTCTACGACTACCTGGGCGGCAAGGAGGAGCTGCTGGAGATGATCCAGGCCACGGGCCGCCGCCTGACCGGGCGCATACTCAAGCAGAGCGTCGCCTCCCAACAAGACCCAGCCGAGCAATTGGCCGCGGCCATCCACGCCCACATCTTTCTGAGCGAGGCCATGCAGCCCTGGTTCTTTTTCTCCTATATGGAGGCCCGCCATCTGGGCGACAAGGAGAAACGGCTGGCCAAGGAGAGCGAGCAGAAAACCGAGCGCCTGTTCGCCACCATCATCCGGCGGGGCCGTAGACAAGGGGTGTTCCGCGAGGTGGACCCCAACCTGGCCGCGGCGGTGATCAAGGCCATGGTGCAGGACTGGTACCTCAAGCGCTGGAAATACGCCAAGCGGCGGGTGAGCGTGGACCGCTATGCCGCCTTTGTGGTGGACACGGCCCTGCGCTGCTGCCGGGGCGGCGCGGTGGAGGAGAGGGCATGAGCGTACTGGACCAGGCCGCCAAGATCCGGCAAGGCGAGGAGCTGGACCAGGCCAGGGTGGAGGCTTTTCTGCGCGGGAACATCCCCGGTCTGGAGGGGCCGCTGAGCATAGCCCAGTTTCCCTCGGGTTTTTCCAACCTCACCTATCTCATTATCGTCGGGGAGCGACAGATGGTGCTGCGCCGCCCGCCGCACGGCACCAAGGCCAAGAGCGCCCATGACATGGGCCGGGAGTTCCGCATCCTCACGGCCCTGAACCCGGTGTTTGCCTACTGCCCCCGGCCCCTGGCCTTTTGCGAAGACGAGGCGGTAATGGGCTGCCCCTTTTACGTCATGGAGCGCATCCAGGGCATCATCCTGCGCAAGAGTATGCCCCCGGAGCTGAACTTCGGCCCGGAGCAGATGCGCCGGCTCACTCAGCGCCTGGTGGAGCTCATGGCCGAGCTGCACGCGGTGGACTACCAGGCGGTCGGGCTGGGCGATATGGGCAAGCCGGCCGGCTACGCGCGGCGCCAGGTGGAGGGCTGGAGCAAACGATACAGAAATGCCCGCACCCCGGACGTGCCCGACGGCGAGGCGGTGATGGCATGGCTGGCGGCCAGCCTGCCGCCTGACAATCCGGCGGGCACGGTGATCCACAACGACTTCAAGCTGGACAACGTGGTGCTGGACCCGGCCGATCCCATGAGGATCATGGGGGTGCTGGACTGGGAGATGGCCACCCTGGGCGACCCGCTCATGGACCTGGCCTGCACCCTGGCCTACTGGGTGCAGGCCGACGACGCCCCGGAGCTGGTGGCCCACGCGACCATGCTCACCTATCTGCCCGGCAGCCTCATCCGGGCCCAGGCGGTGGAGCACTACGGCAGGACCACCGGCCGGGTCATGGACCACATCGCCTTTTATTACACCTTTGGTCTTTTCCGTTTGGCGGTGATCGCCCAGCAGATTTATTATCGCTATTATCACGGCCAGACCCAGGACCAGCGCTTCGCCCGCATGCCCCAGGCCGTGCGGGCCCTGCTAGCCCAGGCGGGCCGGGCCATGGACAATGGCTCCCTGTAAAACCCCTGCCATGAAGGCAAGGAGCAAGCTCATGAACAGACACGCGGTCTCCCTGGTTCGCTATGACCAGCCCTACGAACCGGTGCGCCGGGCCCTGGAGCTCTGCGGCGGCCTGGAGCGCCTGGACCCCGGCGCCAAGGTGTTTCTCAAGCCCAACATAGTCTTTTGGACCGCCAGCGCGCCCTTTCCCAAGTGGGGGGTGATCACCACCAGCCGCCTGATGCACGACATGGTGCGCCTGCTCAAGGAGCATGGGGTGGGCGACATCACCATCGTGGAGGGCATGGTCCTGGGCAGCGCCAAGGACGCCGGGACCACGGGCCACGCCTTTGAGTCCCTGGGCTACAACAAGCTCAAGCAGCGCTATGGCATCAAGGTGCTCGACGCCTTTGAGCGGCCCTACCAGGAGATGGAGGTGGGCGAGGACATGAAGCTGAGCTTCAATGCCGACGTGCTGGAGGGCGATCTGGTGGTGAGCCTGCCGGTGATGAAGACCCACGCCCAGACCGTGGTCAGCCTGGGGCTCAAGAACCTCAAGGGACTAATCGACGTGAAATCGCGCAAGCGCTGTCACAACGCCGACCCGGACAAGGACCTGCACAACTGGGTCTCGCGTCTGTCCCTGCCCCTGCCGCCGGTGCTGGCGGTGATCGACGGCACCTACACCTCGGAGTACGGCCCGGGCTTTGACGGGATCGTGCACCGCCGCGATCTGCTGGTGGCATCCTGGGACCTGCTCTCGGCCGACAAGGTGGGCGCAACCCTGCTTGGCCATCCCCCGGACACGGTGCCCTACCTGGCCCGCGCCCTGGAGCGCGAGGACCGGCCCCAAGACCTGTCCGACGTGGAGATCAAGGGCGAGCCCCTGGAGGAGAACATCCAGCCCCATGCCTGGGCCTTCCCTTACACCGAGGGCGGCACCCTGCCCCTGGCCCTGGACAAGAAGGGCGTGCAGGGCTTGGGCTACTACAAGTACGACTCCACCCTGTGCACCTATTGCTCCAACACCAACGGGGTGGTGCTGGCCGGCATCCTGGGGGCCTATAATGGCGAGCCCTTTGACCAGGTGGAGGTGCTCACCGGCAAGATCATGCAGCCCCGGCCGGGCGCGAACAAGACCATCCTGCTGGGCAAGTGCATGTACCAGGCCCATAAGGACAACCCAGACATCAAAGAGATGATCGCGGTAAAGGGCTGCCCGCCCAAGCCGGAGCAGATCGTCCAGGCCCTGCACCAGGCGGGCATCATGGTGGACCCGGCCCTGTTCGCCCACATGGAGGCCATGCCCGCGTTTTTCATGAAGCGCTACAAAGACAAGCCGGAGTTCGACGAGAACCTTTTCACCGTGGAGTAGGCCGGCGGGGAGACGAGACATGGAGCGGGTTCTGGTGGTGGGGGCCGGGTTCATGGGCACGGGCATTGCCCAGGTCTGCGCGGCCAGCGGGCGGCGGGTGCATCTGATGGACGTGTCGTCGCCGGCCCTGGAAAAGGCGCGGCAGGCCATGGAGTTCTCCCTGGGCAAGCTGGCCGCCAAGGGCGTGATCAAACAATCGCCGGAGCAAGTGCTGGCGCGTGTGAGCTTTGAACCGGATCTGACCGCCGCGGCCCGGGCCGACTGGATCATCGAGGCGGCCCTGGAAAAGGAGGCGCTCAAGCAGGAGCTCTTTGCCGAGCTGGGCCGCCTAGCGCCCGCGTCCACGCCCATGGGCTCCAACACCTCATCCATACCCATCGGCCGGCTGGCCCAGGCCACGGCCCACCCGGAGCGGGTGCTGGGCCTGCACTTCTTTGGGCCGGTGCCGCTCATGGGCCTGGTGGAGGTGGTCAAGGCAGAGGCCACCTCAGAGGAGGTGTTCGCGCGCTCGATGGAGTTTGTCCGCTCCCTGGGCAAGACCCCGGTCCAGGTGCGCCGCGATCTGCCCGGGTTCGTGATGAACCGGGTGTTCGCCGCGGCCCTGAGCGAGGCCATGGATTTGGTGGCCGACGGGGTGACCACGCCCGAGGATCTGGACGCGGGCATGCGCCTGGGCTACGGTTGGAATGCGGGTCCCTTTGAGATCGCGGACAACGCGGGCCTGGACACCGTCGCCCTGATCGACGAATTTCTGCGCACCCAGGGCGAGGATCGGTTGGTGAGCCGCTCGGGCCTGGCCCAGCGGCTGGTGGCCCAGGGCCGATTGGGCCGCAAGGTGGGCAAGGGCTTTTACCGCTACACCCCCGAGGGCAAGCGGATTTCCTGGGGCGACGAGGAAGCATAAAGGGAGGGCGAGGCATGGGGCGGATCAGCTACGGCCTGGAAAACAAGGTGGCCCTGGTGACCGGGGGCAGCCGGGGCATCGGTCTGGACCTGGCCAGACGTTTATTGGCCGAGGGAGCCCGGGTGGTCATCTGCGCGCGCAAGCCCGAGGGCCTGGAGGCGGCGGCCCAGGAGCTGGGCTCCGAGAACCTGCTGGCCGTGCCATGCCACGTGGCCCAAGAGGAACAGGTGGAGGGGCTCTATGAGCGCATCCAGGAGGCGCACGGCCGCCTGGACATCCTGGTGAACAACGTAGGCATGAACCTGCTCACGCCCGGGCTGGCCGACACCGAGCTGGCCCTGTGGCAAAAGATCATGGACAGCAATCTCACCGGCAGCTTCCTATGCGCCCGGGGCGCGGCCCGCCTGATGCGCGCTCAGGGCGGGGGCAAGATCATCAATGTGTCCTCCACCGCCGCCCACCGGGCCGCCCCGCCCATGGGCATCTACGGCATCGCCAAGGCGGCCATGGAGATGATGACCAAGGTGCTGGCCGCCGAACTGGCCGGGGAAAACGTGCAGGTCAACGCGGTGGCGCCGGGCATGGTCAAGACCGGCTTTTCCCGGCCCTTCTGGTCCAACCAGGATATGCACGACCAGCTCACCGCCCGCATCCCGGCCGGCCGCCTGGCCGAGACCGGCGATGTAGTGGAGCCGGTGCTCTTCTTGGCCTCGTCCGCAGCGGACTACATCACTGGCCAGACCATGGTGGTGGACGGCGGCTCCAGCATCGTTTAGGCAAAAAGCTAGGTAAGCAGGGCCTCGGGGCCGGCGCGCAAAAAGCGCTCGCCGTCGGCCAGGCCCAGGTCCACGGCGGCCTGCAACGCGGTGGGATTTGCGCTTTCCCACTTGGAGATGGGCAGGGGCTCGGAGGGCTGCACATAGGTGAGCCCTGGATGGCCGCGCAGCTTGCCAGCCGGGTAGCGCCGGGTGAGCATGATCAGGGCGGGGCGCTCCTGGGCCGTGAGCAGGGCCAGGGGCGCGTTGTCGATGAGTCCACCGTCCAGCACTGATTGGCCCTGCCAATGCACTGGCTCCATGATGGGCGGCACGCAGGATGAGGCCAGCACCAGCTCAGCCACCTGCTCCACCGTGTCGCATTGGTTGGCCACCCCCACCACCGGCCTGAACCCCAGGCGCTGGGCCCAGGTGGGGTGCAGGGGCTGGACCAGGGACTTTTCCAGGGTGTAGGCCAAAAAGCCCACCAAAATCCCCAGGCTCCCAGGCGCCCAGACCGGAGGAGCGGCCATGAGCACCCTGAGCTCGGGCCCGGAGCGCAGGCGCTCCAAGGGCTCGCCCCGGATCACCTCGGTAAAGGCCCTGCGGTAAAACACCACCCGCTCGTGGTCCGGCCGCAGGTTCAGGGGGCTGCGCTTGTAGCCCTCGCGGGCCCGGACTGCGTGGCCCTCCAGGTAATATTCCAGGGATCGCTGGAAGGTGCCGGCCAGGGCGTGGCAGGCGGTGCTGGCCCCGGCGCTGACCGCGGTGACCACCTGGGGCGGCGAGGCCAGGGCCGGGGCCACCGCTTTCCAAAAGCCGGCTTGCCAAAAGCAGCGCGCCCCGCCGCCGGCGAACACCACCGCCTTGTATGCTGGGAGCTTGAACAAGGTTGCCGCGATCTTTAGCCCGTGTATTTCATGAGGGCCGTGTGTCCGGCCGCGCCAGCCAGCGTGCCGCCGGAGCCAGAGCGGGTCGAATAGCTTGGCGCCCTGGCCAAACCACGTTGCTCCCGCCGAAGCCCTTTGGCCGCCCAAGCCTTGGGCCCGGCATACGGTGTTGCTGGCTGCACTCGGGCCTCGATGTAGCTTGGGCTACGCCTGCGGCCCTCACTTGCCAGCGTGCCGCTGGAGCCAGGGCAGGTCGAATAGCTTGGTGCCTTGGCCAACCCACGTTGCTCCCGCCGTAACCCTTTGGTGGCCCAAGCCTTGGGCCGCCTTGTCTGCCGGCGGCTGGCTGTGCCGGGCCTGGGTGCGAGTCGCACCTCGATAACGCGGGTGATTTTTTCATAACGGCCCCATGATTACTGAATCGTTGTTTGATGCCGTCCAACCCCCATGAAATATGCGGGCTAGTTGGTGTAGGCCCCGCCGTCCACGTTGATGGTCTGGCCGTTGACAAAGGAGGCGTCATCAGAGGCCAAAAAAAGCATGACCGAGGCCACCTCATCGGGCGAGCCCAGACGGCCCAGGGGCACCAGGAACTGCCGGAACAACTCCAGCTTCTCCGGGGGTATGGTGGCCAGCATCTCGGTCTCGATGAAGCCCGGGGCCACGCAGTTTACCCGCACCCCCTTGGGGCCCAGCTCCTTGGCCGCCGACCCGGTCATGCTGGCCACCCCGCCCTTGGTGGCCGAGTAGTTGATCTGTCCGGCCGCGCCGTAGCGGTTCACCGAGGAGAGGTTGACGATGGCGCCGGAGCCCTGCTGGCGCATGGGGATCATGCAGGCCTGCAGGCAGTTGAAGGCCCCCTTGAGGTTCACCGCCACCACCGCGTCGAACTCCTCTTCGCTCATCTTGTGGCCCATGCGGTCGCGGACGATGCCCGCGTTGTTGATCAGGATGTCCAGGCCGCCCAGCTTGTCCCGGGTGTCGGCCACCATCTGCCCAACAAAGGCGCGGTCCACCACGCTGCCCACGGCTACATGACACTTGCGCCCCAGGGCCCGGACCTCCTCGGCCAGGGGGGCCAGGGGCTCCTCTCGGAGGTCGCACAGGGTGAGGTGGGCTCCCTCGCGGGCAAAGAGCAGGGCCGTGGCCAGGCCGATGCCCTGGGCCGCTCCGGTGATGATGGCCTTTTTGTCCTTTAGACGCATGGTTGTGCTCCCCAAATGAAACGCCCCTCCCGCACCCCGGGCGCGGGAGGGGCGGTGTGGTCAGGCCAGTGGTTAGTAGCTCTCGCGTTCGACGATGGTGGCCACGCCCTGGCCGCCGCCCACGCAGGCGTTGGCGCAGCCCCAGCGGCCGCCCTTGGCCGCCAGGATGCGGGCCAGGGTGCCCACCAGGCGGTTGCCCGTGGCCCCCAGGGGATGGCCGATGGCCAGACCGCCGCCCATCACGTTGACCCGCTCGGGGTCCAGGCCCAGCTGCTTGATGCAGTTCAGGGCCACCACGGCAAAGGCCTCGTTGATCTCCCAGAAGTCGATGTCGCCCGCTTTCATGCCCAACTTTTCCATGGCCTTCAAGCTGGCCGGCACCGGCCCCTGCCCCATGATGGTGGGGTCCACCCCGGCAAAGCCGATGGAGCGGATGGTGGCCAGGGGCTTGACTCCCTCGGCCAGGGCCTTTTGCTTGGACATGAGGATAATCCCGGTGCCCGCCGCGTTCAAGGGAGAACTGTTCCCCGCGGTGATGACCCCGTCCTTTTTAAAGGCGGGCTTGAGCGCGGCCAGGCCCTCCATGGTGGTGTCGCCGCGCACCGTCTGGTCCCTGGTCACGGTCATTACGCTGCCGTCGGCCTGCTTGGCCTCCACCGGCAGTATCTCGCCGGCAAAAAAACCGTCCGCTTGGGCCCGGGCCGCCCGCTGGTGGGAGCGCAGGGCCCACTGGTCCATCTCCTGCTTGGTGCAGCCGCTCTGGGCAAAGAGCTTCTCCGCGGTGAGCCCCATGTTCATGGCGCTCATCATGTCCCAGTGCATGAGCTCGGGGTTCAAGAACAGGTTCAAATTGGGCTGGGCCAGGCCCCGGTCCTTGGTGGTGCCGCCCATGGGCACCCGGGTCATGTGCTCCATGCCGCCCACCATCACCGTGTCGGCGAAGCCCTGGGCGATCTCCATGAAGCCGATGTGCACCCCGGCCATGGCCGAACCGCACTGCTGGTCCACGAACTTGGCCGCGATGGTCTCGGGCAGGTCGGCCAAGAAGATGGGGGTGCGGCCGCCGTAGGTCCACTGCTCGCCCACGCCGGTGGCCGAGCCCACGATGAAGTCGTCCACCTCGCTGGGCTCGATGCCCGTGCGCTTGATCAGCTCGGGCAGCACCAGGGCCAGGAGCTCGTCGGCCCTGAGGGAGTGGAACCAGTCCCGGCCCGGGTCGTTGGGGCGGCAGCGCGACTGGGCGGTGCGCAGATAACCGGCGATAACTACTTCTTGCATCTCGCTTCTCCTTGCCATGCCGTGGTTGTCAGGCAGCCTTGGTTTCTTCTGGGGCCGGATAAAAGGTCTTGCCAGCGGCGGCCATGCTCTTGATCAGCTCGGCCGGGGCGAAGCGCTCGCCATAAGCGTCCCGGAGCTCCTCCAGCTTGGCCAGCACATTGGCCAGGCCCCACTGGTCGGCGTAGCGCAGGATGCCGCCGCGATAGGGCGGGAAGCCGGTGCCATAGATCATGGCCAAGTCCATGTCCGCCGGACGGTCGCAGATGCCCTGCTCGATCATCAGGGCCGCTTCGTTGATCGCCGTGGCCAGCATGGCGTCGATGATCTCCTGCGAGCTCATGTCCTTGGGCCGCACCTTGTGCGCGGCCAGATAGTCGGCCACCACCTTTTGCAGGCGTGGGTTGGGCGCCGGCTCGGGGCCGGAGTAGTCAAACCAGCCCCGGCCGGTCTTGCGGCCGTAGTCGCCCAGCTTGTATATCTCCTCGCTGAGCGGGTGCACCGCATAGCGCGGGCCCAGGCGCTGGGCAAAGGTCTGGTTCACATGATAGTTGATGTCAAGGCCGGTGAGGTCGGCCAGGGTGGCCGGCCCCATTGGCATGCCAAAGGCGCGCATGGCCTTTTCAATGGCCATGGCGTCCACCCCGTCGGCCACCAGGAACACCGAGCCGCCCATGAGCCCGCCAAGCTGGCGGGACACGTAGAAGCCCGGCCCGTCGTTGACCACCACGGGCACTTTTTTGATGGCCCGGCCAAAGGCCACGCTGGTGGCCAGGGTCTGGTCCGAGGTCTGCTCGGCGCAGATGATCTCCAGCAGGGGCATGCGCTCGGCCGGGTTGAAAAAGTGCAGGCCGACCATGCGGCCCGGGTCGGCCAACACGCTGGCCATGTGGGTGATGGGCAGGGCCGAGGTGTTGGTGCCAAAGACCACCTCGGGCCGGCAGATGCCTTCCAGCTTTTGCCAGATGTCCTGCTTGACCTCCATCTTCTCCACCACCGCCTCGATGATCAGGTCGCAATCGGCCATGGCCGCCAGGTCGGTGGTCTGGGTCAGCTTGGTGGTGAGCAGTTCCTCCAGTTTGTCTGGCTTGATCTTCTTGGTCTTGAGCTTGTAGGCAAAGGTCTTTTTGATGGCCCCCAGGGCCTTGTCCAGGGCTTCCTGGTTGATCTCCCACAGCACCGCCTCAAAGCCGTGGGAAAGCAACAGGTGCACAATGCTCGAGCCCATGACCCCGCCGCCCAGCATGCCCACCCTTTTTATCTTGGCCGGTTCGATGCCCTTGATGCGGGGCAAGCGGCCGGCCGCCCGCTCGTTCAGGAAGATGCCGATGAGGTTCTTGGCCACGTCGGAGACCAGGCAGTCGCCAAAAAGCTCGGCTTCCAGGGCGATGTCCGCCTCAAAGTCCATGGACAGGCCCTTGTCCATGGCCTCGATGATCTTAAAGGGAGCGATGTAACCCTTGGCCTTTTTGGCGGTCTCGGCCTTGACGTAGTTGATCAGATGCTCTTTTTCGCTGGCGCTGGGCAGGCGGTCGAAGCGGTGGCTGGCCATACGGGTGCGGATGTCCAGCTCGCGCTTGAGGAACTTCGTTGCCGCGGCCAGGGCGGCGTCCAGAAGCTGGTCAGGGGGCGCCACCTCGTCGATAAAGCCCAGGGAGAAGCCCTTTTCCGCTTTGAGGAACTTGCCGGTGGTGATCAGGTCCAGGGCGTCGGGCAGGCCGATGAGCCGGGGCATGCGCTGGGTGCCCGCGCTGCCGGGCAGCAGGCCCAGCTTCACCTCTGGCAGGCCCACGTTGATGCCCGAAGCGGCCACGCGGTAGTTGCAGGCCAGGGCCAGCTCCATGCCCCCGCCCAGGCAGTTGCCGTTGATGGCCGCGATAACCGGGGTGGGGTCCTGCTCCAGGGCGTTGAACCAGCGATGCACCTCCATGAGCTTTTCCACGAAAGGCGCCTTTTCAGTGACGGTCAACAGCTGGGTCACGTCGGCCCCGGCCATGAAGTTTTTGCCCGTGCCAGTGATGATAACTGCCTCTACCCCGGGGTCCTGGACCGCCTCCAGGGAGGCCTGCTTGAGCTCCAGAATGAAATGCTCGGACATCTGGTTGACCGGCGGGTTGTCCATCCTGAGGATGGCCACGCCGTCTTTAAGCTCGATCTTGACCGTTTGGTAGTCCGTTTTCATAGACCCCTCCCTGGATTGAAAGATTGCCTCGTGCCTTTCGCGCCGGTTGGTCCCTGCGCTCGGCGTTATCCCTGCCAGCGGCCCATATTCCTAGGACCCAGGATTTACGGCCAAATCGGCCTTCATCCGCCCTAACGTATAGCATTAATCATCGTTATAGACACAATAGTAAGGATATACAAGCAAAACAAAATAAATAC
>Ga0272444_10002559_pt1 | contig 16738 bp, 12 predicted proteins | sample SSMForm13_FD_201033 | JGI IMG/M metagenome (GOLD analysis project Ga0272444, IMG submission 201033) | Marine sediment archaeal communities from Little Sippewissett salt marsh, Falmouth, MA, United States - SSM-Form-13 | ecosystem: Environmental > Aquatic > Marine > Wetlands > Sediment ...
GCCGGGGTCTCTTCTGCCGGGGTCTCTTCTGCTGCTCCCTCCTCGTCAGAGGAGGCCTCGGGTGTGGCAACCTCCTCGCTAGAGGAGGCCTTCTTCTGCGGCGTCGGCTTGACGTCTCTTGCCTGGATCACGATCTCTTCGCCCCGCTGTGCCGCGTCCCAAGCCTCCATCACGCCGGCTCGCGAGAGAATGTCACGCGCAGCCTTCGTCGGCTTTGCTCCCTCGAGCAGCCACTTCAGCGCGTCTTCGCCGTTCACCTCAAACGTCGGAGGGTTTGTCTTCGGATCGTAGAATCCCAGATCAGCGGTCACCTTGGCGTCTCGCGCCTTGCGACCGTCAAGAACCACGAGACGATACGCCGCCTGTCCTTTTCGTCCTGCCTTCTTCAGTCGAATCTTTGCAGCCATGACTTCACCTCGATTTCGAATTGCTGAAAGCGCTCACGGAGAGAAGTTGAGAAGATCACCAGGGAGCCGTCCTCTGCCTCGACGCCCCCCGAGTTCTTTCAATGCGCGCTTGGTATCGTTGAACCGGGCCAAGACCCGATTGACGTCTCGCACCCGCGTTCCACTGCCTTGAGCGATCCGCTTCTTTCTGCTGCCCCCGATTATAGACGGGTTGAGCCGTTCTTCCACTGTCATCGCTCGCAGGATCGCCAGCGTCTGCTTCGTCTCCCGCTCGTCCACCGGAAGGTCCTCGGTTTTCCGCTTCACTGCCGACGGCAACCGATCGAGAATCTGCGATAGCGGACCGAGTTTCTGCATCTCCTCGAGCTGCTCGAGGAAGTCCTGCAACGTCAACTGGTCGCGCTGGATGCGACGGACAAGCTTCTCCGCTCGATCCCCGTCGATCTGCTCCTCGGCTTGCTCGATCAGACTGAGGACGTCCCCCATGCCGAGGATTCGTTCCGCCATCCTCTGCGGATGAAACGGCTCGAACTCATCGACTCGCTCCCCGGTTCCAACGTAGACGATGGGCCTACCGGTCACGTGGCGAATCGAGAGCGCGGCGCCGCCGCGCGCGTCCCCGTCCATCTTGGTCAGGATGACGCCGGTCAATCCAATCCGCTCGTCAAACGCAGCGGCGATGTGCACTGCCTCCTGCCCGGTCATCGCATCCGCAACGAGAAGCCTCTCATCCGGAGAGGCCGCGCGAACGACGGCGTCGAGTTCGTCCATCATCGCGCCGTCGATCTGGAGTCGCCCGGCCGTATCGACGATCACGACGTCGTGGAGATCCCCGACCGCTCGATCGAGCGCCTGTCTTGCGATCGCCTCCGCAGGCAACGATGCGTCCGCGACGACCGGAATCCCCAATGCTTCTCCCAACGTCTGCAGCTGGTCGATTGCCGCCGGTCGATGGACGTCTGCAGCGGCCAGCAACGGTTTCTTTCCGTCCTTCATCAATCGAGCCGCCAGTTTCGCCGCCGTCGTCGTCTTGCCCGACCCCTGGAGTCCGAGGAGGCAGATCACCGCCGGACGACGTCCAAGCGACAGAGTCGCTCGCTCGCTGCCCATTGCCACGGTCAACTCGTCGCGAACGATCTTCACGAGCTGCTGTCCCGGCGTGAGGCTGTCCAGGACGTGCTCCCCGACCGCACGCTCATGGATACGCTCGATGATCGCCTTCGCGACTTTGTAGTGGACGTCTGCTTCGAGCAGCGCAATGCGGATCTCGCGAAGCCCGGCGTCCACATCCGCCTCACGGAGCGACCCCTTCCCGCGCAACCGACTCAGAGTCTCGGCAATCCGCGCCGTTAGCGAGTCGAACATCGTCTTATCCTTCCTTTCGACCGCCACCGGCCGTTGCTGTGTGCTTCGTCACTGCTGTAGCAACCGCTCGACGAACCGCGTCGTAACGCCTCCCTCACGGAATCCGCGGTCGTTCACGATCCGTAGGAGCAAATCCCGCGTGGTCGCCACCCCAATGACGCGGAAACGCCGAAGAGCAAACGCGAGTCGCTCGCACGCCTCATCCCGATCGGAACCCCAAGCGATCAGCTTCGCGAGCAACGAATCGTAGTGAGCGGTCATGCTCATGCCGCTGTGCAGAATCGTATCCATGCGAATCCCGTTTCCACCGGGAACCTCCACCAGCTCCACCGTCCCGCTGGAGGGGAGGAAGCCCCGCTCGGGGTCTTCGGCGTTCAGCCGACACTCGATTGCATGGCCCCGCAAGAGCACATCCCGTTGATCCAACGAGGGCATGTCGCCCGCTGCAATTCGAATCTGATCCTTGATCAGATTCCGTCCACTGACCACCTCACTCACCGAGTGTTCCACCTGAATGCGCGCGTTCATCTCAATGAAGTGGACGCTCCCGTCCGCTGAAAGAACGAACTCGACGGTCCCCGCACTCTGATACCCCACGGCTCGCGTAGCGGACAGCGCCGCTTCGGCCAAGCGCGTCCGTGTGTCGTCCGGCAACCCGGGAGCCGGCGATTCCTCGATTAGCTTCTGATGACGTCGCTGCACCGAGCAGTCCCGATCGCCAAATTGGACGACGTTCCCGGCACCGTCGGCAAGGATCTGCACCTCAAGGTGCCGCGGATCGTCGACGGCCCTCTCCAAGTACAGACTGCCGTCTCCACACGCAGCCTTCGCCTCGGCGGACGCCGCGGCGGCCAGGGAGACCAGGTCGTCCCCGGTCGCGACGCGCCGCATGCCCCGCCCGCCTCCTCCGTATACGGCTTTCAGAAGAAGTGGGAACCCAATGGCTTCGGCTTGCTCGCGCAGGGTCTTCTCGTCCACCGAACTCACGCGGGCACCCGGCAACACGGGGACCCCCACAGCACGCACGGCGTCTCGTGCAGCCGCCTTGTCTCCGACAAGCCGCATCGTCTCCGCCGACGGACCGATGAACGTGATCCCGTGTTCCTCGCAGACTTCCACGAAGTGCGGATTCTCCGACAGGAACCCGTATCCCGGATGGATTGCGTCTGCGCCGATCAGCTCCGCGGCACTGATGAGAGACGGCACGTTGAGGTAGCTCCTCGCCGGCTGCGCAGGGCCTATACAGACCGACGCGTCCGCCAATTCAAGGTACGGCATGTCGGCGTCCGCTTCGGAGTACGCCGCAATCGAACGAATCCCGAGTTCTCGACACGCTTCGATCACGCGCAGCGCAATCTCCCCTCGATTGGCAATCAGGACCGTATCGAAACTCATAAGGGCTCGAACCGTAGCAGCACTTGCCCGTACTCCACAGGATCGCCGTCTTCAGCGAGAACGCCGATCACCCGACCGGGCCGGGCGGCCTTGATCTCGTTCATCACCTTCATCGCTTCGATGATGCATACGACGTCCCCTGCTTGAACCGTGTCGCCGATCGACACGAACGTATCGTCTTCCGGTGCGGCGCGCCGGTAGAACGTTCCCACCAGCGGCGCGTCCAACGTGAAGGTGCCGTCATCGGCCTGAGAGTCACTCCCCGTGCCGGCGCCGGCCGGCGCCGCCGTCGCCGCGGCGACACTGCGCTCGGCCACCCCTTCACGACGGATGGTCAATCGCGTGTCTCCCTCGGCCAACGTAATCTCGGTGAGGTCCTCCGCTTTCAGGAGCTTGATCAACTCTCTCAACTGCTCGATGTCCACCGGACACCTCCTACGATCACCCACGGATTGTATCGGGAGCCACTGGGAATCCACAACGCACCGATCCCGCGCAAGCCCTTATCCGAAGCCCACGCCGCGGCTGCGCGTTGGCAACGCTGTGCAACCCCTCTATAATGCGCTCGTGAGGTGACGTAGAACTTGTCATTAGGCGCACAGATAGCGCTTCTCTTGTTTCTGGTTTCGGCTTCCGCGTACTTCTCGAGCGCAGAGACGGCGATCACGTCTCTCGCACGCGGTCGCCTTCGCTTCCTGATCAACGAACACACGAAGAAGCGTCGCGGCCTGACCCTGCTTCTCGAAGAACCGAACGACCTGATCACCGCGCTTCTGGTGATGAACAACTTGGTCAACGTGATGGCCAGCTCGCTGATGACGCTGATCATCATCGCGGCCGTGCCGGTCGCGCCGGAGACCCAAGCGTTGATCGCGACGGTTGTGATGACGGTCGCGCTCCTTCTGTTCGGCGAGATCACGCCCAAGAGCTTCGCCAAGCACAACGCCGAGAGGCTGACGCTTCTGACGATCAATCAGATCCATGCGATGACTCGGCTCCTTCGTCCGGTGATCTTTGTGTTCCGCAAGGCGGCACACGTCATCGGTCGACTGGTCGGTGTCGATCTCAGCGAGATGGAGCCGATGCAGGTGAGCGACGAGCAGATCGAGACGCTGATCGATGCGTCGGAGGAGTCCGGCCTGATCGACCAGGCCGACGGAGAGATGATTCGCCGAATCTTGGACTTCGATGAAATGTCGGCGGAGCAGGTCATGGTGCCAAGGACAGACGTCCAGTCCATCGAGATTTCGACGCCGCTGCAGGAGGCGCGCTCGATGGTCGCACAGGACGGCCACTCTCGCTTCCCGGTGTACGATGGAGTTCCGGACAACGTCGTGGGTATGCTGTATGCAAAGGACCTGTTGACGTGCGACCCGGCCGATCCGTCGATCACGCTCAAGACGCTCCTTCGTGCGGCGTACTACGCGCCGACGACCCAACCGATCAACATGCTCCTCCGTGAGTTCCAGAGGCAGAAGGTTCACCTGGCCGTCGTGATCGACGAGTTCGGCGGGATGGCGGGCCTCGTGACACTGGAGGACATCATCGAGGAAATCGTGGGGGAGATCGAGGACGAGTACGACCGCCCCACGGCGTTGATCAAGCGTGTCTCCAGCGATGAGGCGGTCATCAACGGCGACACGTCGGTGCACGAGTTGAATCGCGCGCTGGACATCGAACTGCCGGAGGACGAAGCCGTAACCGTCAACGGGCTGATTCAGAACCGGCTCGGCGCTATGGCCAAGACCGGGGATCAGGTCGCAGTCGGAGGGGTTCATCTGGTCGTCGAACGGGCGACCGACCGCGAGATCACGTCGGTGCGGGTACGCATCGATCGCACGTACGTTGTTCCGGAAGAATCTGTCTGACATCCTATCCGAAGTCCCGATGACCGGTGACCACCCGAACAAGAGGAAGGAGAAACGAATGCTGCACCGCACGTCCGTCATCCCGATCGCCGTTCTCTTCCTTACAGTAGTCTTCGCTTTCGGGGTCTACGGCGTCCCGTCGCAGACGATTGACGTCGCGTACGATCCCGAGGGGCGAACGTTCGACGGAACGCTCACGATAGCTCTCGACGATGCGGGGGACACGGCCTACTTCATGCTGCTTGCGAACTTGATGGAGGAGGAGAACTCGGCGCTCTCGCCACGCTCGATTGATGCGTTGTATCCATGGGGGTTTGAGCCGGCACGGACCGACATCCTCGGCGTGACCGGCGCAGACGGCGCAGCGCTTCCCTTTCGCATGCTGGCGATGCCCGCGTCGTTCCAGACGTACTCCCTCGACCGAGCCATTCTCGCCGTCGATCTGGATGGAGTCGCTGCATCGGCCGGCATCGCAATCGAATTCGTCACCGAGGCACCACGCCTTGCCGACGGAGACAACGGCGTGACCCATGATGTCCTGACCTGGCGGTTCGGCTGGTATCCGATCCTGGTCCCAGACGCAGCCGAGCTCCTCGAAACCGATGGTGGCGTCCGATACGCAGACGATCGCCCGTTCCCGTTGCTGTTCCCTCGTGTGCTCACCCAGGCGACCGTCGCCGTTCCCGAGGGATGTGTCGTGATTGCCGGAACCGATGAGGTCTACGGACAGACGAGGTCCGAAACACTGACCGCGGATCTCGCCCAGCAGTCGCCCGACGACAACGGGTACACCGAGTACGTGCTCCGGAGTCAGACACCCATTCGGACGTTGGCGCTGACGATCTCAGACACGTATGCGCACTACGCGCTCGACGGCGACATACCGATCGACGTGTACAGTCTTCCGTCGCACGACGAGGAAGCCCGCCTGTTCGCGTCTTACGCTCGCGAGATCCTTGCAACATACGAGGACACGTACGGGCCGTATCCGCACGCGCGCTTGACCCTGGTCGAGAACCCCAGCGCCGGCGGGTCGGCGTTCGCAGCCGATGGCATTCTCTGGCTGTCCAGCGTGTTCTTCACGCACCGAGACATCCCGTACGGCGGATTCACGAACCGGTTTATCGAGTTCATCCTGGCACACGAGATTGCCCACATGTGGTTCGGGCTCGGGATTGAGACGAACCTGAACACCGACTCGTGGCTCTCCGAAGGGCTGGCCCAGTACGCGGCAATCTCCTACTTCGAGAACCGACACGGTGCCTTCGATCCGAACCTGATCGAGTCCCTGGGCAGCGGCATTCTGGAAGACTTCGTCCAGCAGCAGTTCGGATACATGAACCTGCGCGAGCACCAGGTGGAACTGCCGTACATCCTCAACGTGTGGTCGGGCTTCGACGAAGCGGTGGTGCAGCCAGCCGAGGGCATTCGCTACGCCAACGCGGACGCCGTGCGTACGTATGACAAGGGCTACATCGTGGCGCGAACGATCGCGTTCGTGGTGGGAGAGGACGTGTTCGAGCGCACCCTCCGCCGTGCTACGCATGACTACCTCGATACGCCGCTTGACGCGGCCGCGTTTCTGGCCTTGCTTGAGGAAGAGAGCGGCACCGATCTTGGCGCCGTGTTCGACGCCTGGGTGTTCGGGAACGCAACCGTCGACTACGCCGCAGACATCCTTGCCAAGACCAGGGACGGAGCGACGTACACCACGACGGTGCGGGTCACGAGGGATGGCGGCGTCGCCCAACCGGTGGAGGTTCAGGCCACACTACGGAGCGGGGCAACGGTTCGGCAGACCTGGGATGGCGTCGCCGAAGAGACGGTCCTCACGTTCTTCACACCGTCCGCTGTGTCGCGCGTGACGGTGGACCCCGACCATCGACTACCCGACAGCGATCGGATCAACGACAACGACCCGGTCAAGGTGTACGTCGCCGTCGACGAGGCGCACGTACCGCTCGACGCCTACGTACTAACGCCGAGCACATCGTCGAGCACACTGACGTTCTCGTACCTCAATCGCTTCCGCATCTCGATCACCAACTCCGGTGCGGCGGCCCAGGTCCGGGTTGGTCGCAGTCACACCTACTCGATTGCGGCGTCGCTCGAGGCGAATGGACTCGAGGCGGCCATCGCCTACACCCACACCTCGTTCTCCCAAGTGGAAACCGGGGCTTCGTCACAGTACCTGGAAGCGGACGTCTCGGTGTCAGCCGTTGTGAGACGTCACGTCTTGTCGGACGGTCCGATCGTGACGCTGTCTCTCTCCGCAACCGATCTCCCTTCGATCGCGCGTTCGCAGGCCCGGTCGTTCACGGTGACGGTGTCCAGCACGGCGGCCGTACAGGCGTCATTCCTTGTCGAGGAGGAGGTTCGGATTCTGCCGGGCTTCTACCTACAGGGCGGGGCCGTGCTGGGTCTGAGTATCGGGGCGTGGCCAACGGCTTTGCAGTTCACCCTGAACGAGCTGCGAACGTCTCTGGACGTACACCGAGACCACAAGCTCGTAGCGCTCCTTGCAGTAGAGTTCCCCACGGAGAACGCCGACCCGTACAACCTACTAAATCTTGCCATGCTTGACGACACCCGTTCGCGAGTCTACGTCGGAGGCGGAGTGCAGTGGACGGGCGTCTCGGATTTCGGTAAAACGTCTCCCATTGTGGAAGTGGGAGTAGAGCAGATCGTCGATCTGTCCACCCTTGGCGGGCTCCTGACGTTCTCCGCCCGTTTGGGGTTCGCCTTCCCCGTGATCGGGACCGGCGAATCCGTGGTCTACATCGGTTTATCACTCTGATGCCCATTCCACGAGAAGAAGGGATGTCATGAAAGCCCCATGCCGCTGGATGAATGACTACGTCGAATTCGAGATCGATCGCGAGGCGGTGCACGCCCTGGCGGAGCGTCTCACGCTCGCCGGGATCGAGGTCGAAGGGATCGAGGAGACGGGCACACTGACGAGCGCATTCGTCGGCCGCGTCACCTCGTGCAAGCCGCACGAGGACTCCGATCACTTGTCGGTCTGCACGGTCGACGTCGGGACACAGGCCGTGAGGCTCGTGTGCGGCGCGTCGAACGTTTGCGAGAACGCGCTCGTCCCGGTGATCCTTGCAGGAGGCGTTCTGCCCGGCGGATTCAAGATCGAACGGCGGACGATTCGCAGCGTGGAGTCAGGCGGCATGATCTGCTCGAAGGAGGAGCTCGGGCTCGAGCCGAAGTCTGACGGAATCTGGATTTTCGATCCGGGGCTTTCCCTCGAGGTGGGGACCGACCTGTCCACCCTCCTTGAGTACGACGACTACATCTTCGACTTCAAAGTAGCGTCGAATCGCCCGGACTGCGCGTCGGTGTACGGGATCGCGCGGGAGATTGCCGCAGTGTTGGACCGACCGCTTCGCCCACTGGAGTCCGTGTCGGACAAGGCAGCGAACGAAGAACCGGCCGCTCTGTCGGTCGAGATCGAGGATCCGAATGACACGCCCCGGTACGCGCTGCGCCTGTTCGAGAACGTTCGTGTCGGCCCGTCGCCACTACGGATCCAGCACCGCTTGATCAAGGCGGGCATGCGCCCGCTCTCAAACGCCGTCGATGCCACGAACTACGCGATGCTCGAAGTCGGACAACCGCTGCATCCATTCGATGCCGATCGACTCACCGGCCATCGGATTGCCATCCGCCGAGCCTCGGACGGAGAGGTTCTACGCACGCTGGACGGTGTAGACCGCAGACTGACCCGCGACGTGCTGGTGATCGCCGATGAAGGCGAGGCCGTCGCGTTGGCCGGAATCATGGGTGGAGAGCCGAGCGAGATCCACGAGAGCACCAGCCGGCTCCTCCTTGAGATCGCGACATTCCGCAGCCGAACAATCCGCGGTTCCGGCCGGACAGTCGGGTTGCGATCCGAGGCGTCGCAACGGTTCGAACGCGAACTGGACCCCCGGGGCGTCCCGTTCGCCGCTGACCGTGCCGCGTACTGGCTGCGCCAACTGACCGGGTGCCATGCGATCGCTGCGGCCGACGAGTACCCGAACCCTATGGACGAATGTACCCTGCACCTCGATCCCCTGTTGGCGCGGCGTATACTGGGAATTGACATGGATGCAGAAGGTGCTGCGGCGATCCTGCGGCGTCTGCAGATCGACGCCCATGTGAGCGATGCCTCGGTGGTGGCGAACGTTCCGTGGTGGCGGCCGGACCTCGAGCGCGACATCGACCTCGTAGAAGACATTGGCCGCATCTACGGATACGACCGCTTCCCGACGGAGACGCCCCGCCCGGTGCTTCGCGTCGGTCGGAAGGATCGAATCGAACGCGGAAAGGACAACATTCGAACGACCCTCGTCGGCCTCGGGCTGTCCGAGGTGTTGACCGATGGGTTCGACATCCAGACCTGGAGGGAGCACATCGGGCTTCCAGCGGACGATCTGGTCACGACGCGGAACCCGATGACCTCAGCGCAGAACGCGCTCCGTTCTTCGCTGATCCCGGGACTCCTCGCCGTCGTGGAGACGAATCTGAACCACGGCGTTGACGGTGGGCGAGTATTCGAGATCGGCCGTGTGTTCTCGCGCAGCGAGGGGGAACGGGACGCGCTCGCCGGTGCGTTGTTCGGGCGAACCGGACGCGCCCTCAAGGGGAAAGAGACCGTGTCCCTTGAACACGCAAGAGCCATCGTCGACTCCCTCCTGTCGTCGCTTCACCTACTCGCCGTCGAGATCGACACAGGCCAGACACCGCCGTTCCTGCACCCCGGACGCAGTGCCCGCTACGCGTACGAGGGGGAGGCGATCGGCGTGTTCGGTGAGCTGTCGCCGGCCGTTGCCGCGTCGCTCGGTGTGCGGGTCCTGTTGTTCGAGATGCGCGTCGATCGGCTCCTTGGCCGATTCGGCGAGACCGTTTCGTACAAGCGGCTTGCTCGCTTTCCTGTGGTCAAACGTGACCTCTCGCTGTCCGCACCCATCATCCTGCCGGAGGCACGGATCCGCACGGCGCTTCTCGCCGAAACCGCGGTCGAGACTGTCACGCTGTACGACCAGTACAACGGAGACCAGATTGGAGCGGACCGCAAGAGCCTGACGTACGAGATCAGCTTGCGCCACCCGGAGAAGACACTCACCGACGAGGAATCTGCGGACATCGTGACGCGCATCGAAGGCCGGCTTCGGAAGCTGGACGTCCACCTTCGCTCCCAATGAACAAGACGATCATCGCCCGCAGCCCCGCGGAGATGGAAGAGATCGGTGTTGCGCTCGCAGCGATCCTCGCGGACGGCACACTCGTGTCACTCGTCGGCCCACTCGGATCCGGGAAGACTACGTTGACGAAAGGGATCGCGAAGGGCCTCCTGATCACTGACATCGTCACATCGCCCAGCTACCTGTTGGCACGCGAATACGAGGGGACACTGCCGCTGCACCATGTCGATGCGTACCGGCTGTCCTGCCTCGACGAACTGGCCGAAGTTGGGCTCGACGAACTGCTCCCGCCGGGCGCAGGGATCACGGTTGTTGAGTGGCCCGAGCGGATCGACGGACTCGTCGAGATCAGCAACGTGCTGGTGGAGATCGAATTGCTCGACGACGGTGCACGGCGGGTCGAGATCAGACAGCAATAGCCGCCGGCACCTCAAGATCCGGTGAACCAGACCCCGTCGACGGCCGTGCCACATGAAGGACAGCAGCCGTCCTGCAGACGATTCTCGTGCACGCAGTATCCCGAACGGAGGATTACCCGATGTCCGCACGTCGGACAGACGGTTTCCTCGCCCTCGCCCGGAACGTTTCCGATATAGACGTACTGCAATCCGGCGCTTCGGCCGATCTGTCGGCCGGTCTCGAGGGTCCGGATCGGGGTGGGCGGACAGTCCGCCAATCGATGTGCGGGGAAGAAGCGGCTGAGATGCCACGGAATCCTCGCCGAGACACCGACCACGGCCTCCGCCGTCCACAACAAGTCGGGTTCGGTGTCGTTGACGCTTGGAATGACAAGCGTCGTGACCTCGACCCATACGCCGGCCTGATGCAGGCGCTCGATCGTGTCGAGGACGGGCCGGACATTGCCTCCCATGACATGGTGATACGTCTCGTCCGATACGGACTTCAGGTCGACGTTGGCCGCATCGAGCAGCGGAACGATCCGGTGCGCCGCCTGCGCCGTGAAGTAGCCGTTGGTGACCCACACGTTCTTCAGACCTCGCTCGCGTGCGTACGCCATCACGTCGAGTACGAACTCAAGCGCAACGGTCGGCTCGGAGTACGTGTACGCGATGGAGTGGCACCCGGCGTCCACGGCGTCATCGACGATCTGCACCGCGGGCACCGTATCACCGATCACGCGCCCGCCGTGGTCTCGCGGGTACTGCGAGATGAAGTGGTTCTGGCAGTTCAAGCAGCGGAAATTGCAGCCGACGGTCGCGATGGAGTATGCGCGGGTACCGGGGTAGAAGTGAAACAACGGCTTCTTCTCGATCGGATCTGCGTCGCGTGCGACAACGCGACCGTAGACGAGACTGACGAGTCGCCCGTCCGCGTTCTCGCGAACAGCGCACAGCCCACGGCCCCCCGGGTCGATCGTGCACTCGTGAGCGCACACGTGACACCGCACACGTCGATCGGACAGCGTCTCGTACAGGATCGCATCGTGAGACTCCATCATGCCCGCATGCTAGCACACTCATCGTGAAGAACGAAGGGCTCTTTCGTCGCTTCACCGCTTCCCGTACCATCACACCATGTCGCTGATCCAGCTGGAACGCCTGAGCCAGTCATTCGGCACGGACGTGCTCTTCGAGCCCTTCTCCGCCCAGATTTCGCGTGGAGACCGTGTCGCGTTGATCGGCGACAACGGCGTCGGCAAGTCGACGCTGCTCAAACTGATCGCTGGGCAGGAGATGCCATCAGAAGGACGGGTTCAGCGAATCGGCATCGTCCGCGCAGCGTACCTTCCGCAAGTCGCCCGACTCCGAGACGGGAAAACGCTTTGGAAGGCCGTCGAATCCGCGTTTGCGGATCTACAGGCTGTGGAGCGTCGCCTGCGCGAGCTCGAGGCCGCACTCGCCGACGACCCCGACGGCGTTGCGCAGGAGTACGACGACCTTCTTCATCGCTTCTCTGCACGCGGTGGATACGAGATCGAGTCCAGCGTCCGAGCGGCCCTGCGTGGTGTGGGGTTCCAAGACGACGACTTCGACAAGCCCGTTCCCCTCCTCTCGGGAGGCGAGGAGGCTCGAGCGGCCCTGGCCCGAGTTCTTCTTGTTCAGCCGGACGTATTGATGCTCGACGAACCTACAAACCACTTGGACTTCGTCGCCCTTGACTGGCTCGAAGACGCACTCCTGCGATTCGACGGCGCGATTCTCCTGGTGTCGCACGACCGACACCTGCTTGATCGCGTCTGCAATCGAACATGGGACATCGCATTCGAGCAGGTCACGACATATGCCGTCGGATACAGCCATTCACGCGCGCTTCGAGACGCCGACCGCGCCCGTCGTCTGGAGAAGTACGAGCGGCAAGAGCAGACGATCGAGAAGTACAAGGAGTTCATCCGGCGGAACAAGGCGGCGCAGAACGTCGGCCTCGCTAAAGACCGCGAGAAGAAACTGGAGCGAATCGAGAGAGAACGAATCGACGCGCCGAGACACGCCAAGCGCATCCATCTCGACATCCCGATGGGGCCGCCCAGCGGCAAGCGGGTGGTAGCGGTCCGCGATCTCGCCGTCGGATTCGATCGCCCGTTGTTCACCGTCGACCACATCGACCTGTATCGCGGCGAACGCGTCGCCATCATCGGGCCCAACGGATGCGGAAAGACCACACTGCTCAAGACGATCGCTCGTGATCATCCGCCGATTGGCGGATCAGCAGAGCTCGGGCACAACGTGAAGACGGCAACGTACAGCCAGACGCAAGAGGGGCTGCATGGCTCCGATACCGTACTCGAGGCAATCCTCGCCCGCGCGTCGCTGACGATCGGCGAAGCCCGCGGCCTGCTCGGACGGTTCCTGTTCTCCGGCGAGTCGGTGGAGAAGAAGACGAGCGCACTGAGCGGCGGCGAGCGGAGCCGGCTCGCGTTGGCGCTGCTCTCTCTGATCGACGGAAACCTCTTGCTGCTCGACGAGCCGACGAACCACCTCGATCTCGCCAGTCAGGAGATCCTGGAGGCCGCACTCGCTCGATACGAAGGAACGATCCTCCTCGTCTCCCACGACCGAGCGCTTCTTGAAGCCGTGTCAACTCAGGTCTGGCTGGTCGAGGGAGATCGCCTACGTGCTGTCGGGTACGGCTACCGCGAGTACCGCCGCCGAGCAGGGGAAGCCGAGGCGAAGGCGGCCACCGAGCGTAGCCGGAAACCGCGCTCGTCGAATCAGCCAACCGCAGCCCCCCTTGCGAAGCCGGACAAGTACGCCGTACAGCGCTGGGAGGAGGAGATGGCCGAGCTGGAGTTCACGATCAGCAAACTCGAGTCGCAGCATTGCGAACTGGAGGAGGCCTTGGTTCGAGCAAGTGAGGCCTGCGATGCCGGTCGAATCGCTGCTCTCGGCGCAGAATACGACACGGTGAAGCGCGAGCTGGCACGGCAGCTGGATATCTGGAGCGACCTCTCGACCCGGAAGCCTGGTGGACCCTCATGAGCCATTACAAGAGATCCGTTCAGCACATACGCGCCGTGCTCCGCGGTCTTCCGGCAGAGATCCAAGTCGTTGCGGCTGCGAAAACGCGCACGCCGGACGAGGTTCGCGCGGCCGTCGAAGCCGGCGTCTTCGCTGTCGGGCACAACTACGTCCAGGAAGCCGAGAAGATGGCCGCTGCGTTCTCACAGGAAGATGCTGTCCCATCGACTCACATGATCGGTCACGTACAGCGCAACAAGGCTGCCCGCGCCGTCCGGCTGTTCGACATGATTCAGACCGTCGACTCGCTTCAGCTCGCGGACAGGCTCAGTCGCGAGTGTTCCGCCATCGGGAAGACCCTGCCGATCCTCGTGGAGGTCAACTCCGGCCGTGAGCCGCGCAAATCTGGCATTCAGCTGGAAGAGGCGGAGGATTTCGTTCGCGCCCTGTCCGCACTCCCGAGCCTCCAGGTTGAGGGATTGATGACAATGGGTCCGGCCGTCGACACTCCGGACAGGCTGCGCCCGTACTTCCGCGAGACCCGTCGTCTGTTGGACGCGTTGGCTCGCCAGCAGATTCCGCGGGTTCACATGAGTGTCCTTTCGATGGGGATGAGTGCATCGTACGCCGTAGCGTTGGAGGAGGGTGCGACGATGATCCGTCTAGGAACCGCGCTGTTCGGACCGCGCCCATAGCTCACTCCCCACCCCGGAAACGATGCGACCCGCCGAGGCGGGCCGCACTTCCACTATCCAGTGAATCTTGATCGAAATCCGGCGTGGGAAGAACTACTCAACCTCTTCCAGGATCGGGGGATCCTCGTCGATGACTTCGAGCAGTGCGTCGCAATAGGAACAGGTGACCTGTTCGTAGAGCACCGCCTCTTCGTCGCTGAGTGTCAGCGAGTGCCCGCACGCCGGGCAGACTGCTTTGGGCATAGTCCCTTCCTTCTATCAGCGCTGATCGATTCGATCAGCGGGCCGATCGTCGAGCAAACACCACGGGCAGCTACTTCTTGCCCCCTGTCTTCTTCGGCGCCGCCTTCGACTTCGCCTTCTTCTTTCCGGCCATCCACCTCACCTCCCAGCGCCTCTCGATGAGGAGAGACGCCGAAGTATAGGGCGATGGTAGACGGCTGATAAGCTCTCCGGATGGCCGTTTCGTCCGCATTCCGTCTGCGGACAGAGGAACGGGGTTCCGATCAAGGAATTGCCCGCTCCCGCAGCTACGAAGATTCCAGATATCGCTTTGGAAGCATGCGCCGGTTTCCTGGCTTGGACAACCGTCCTTGTTGCCGCAGGCCGGTCAGCCGTTGCCCAGACTACAAGGGCCGCCGACCGACGCGAAGCCGTATCGCCTTCCCGGCGGCCTCAAGGAACTTCCGGCGCAACGAGCCCATGTAGCGTGCGGAAACGTCCACGACGAGCGATCGACGGTACACGATCCGCCCAATGCGTTGAAGCTTGCGTCCAAGTTGCACGTCCTCCCAGGTGGCGTACGCTGCCTTGCTTCGTGGGTCGAAGAATCCCCCCACACGCTCGAACGCGTCCTTGCGGACGGCGAAGTTCGCTCCGGCAAAGAAGGGAAATCCCAACGCATGGGTCAGCGCGGAGGCAAGCTGCTGCAGTCCGGACAGCGGGGGGAGCAGTCGCTCCGTCGAGCGGGTCGCTGCGGTTCCGCGTCGGAAGCGGAATGGGCCAAACACGGCGACGACGTCGTCGGAGCGCCTGAAGGAGGCGACGATTCGCTCCAACCAGTCATCCGGAACGCGAGCGTCGGCATCCGTTGACGCCACCAACGGCGCTTGCGCAACGGAGAATCCGGCTTGCCGGGCGTGTGCCGCGCCATGATGGGGTTCGTAGATCACGCGTGCACCACCGGAAGCCGCTACGTCAGCCGTTCGATCGGTCGACCCGTTGTCAACAACGATCACCTCAACCGCGCCGTACGTTTGCCGCGCCAATCGATCGAGGCAGCCGGGGAGTTCGGCTTCTTCGTCATGCGCTGGAATCACCACGCTGACCTGCCAGGGTCCAGCCAGAGACACATCCTGATCCGCTCGCGGCGTCATGGCGAGGAGTATACTGCGCCGACGGGGCGTAGCGGCGCCGAGCCGTGCCCGCGGCATCGACAGCGGATTGAGGTCGCTCTCCCAGCCGGTACGGCCATCGTCCCCACCGGAGAAATCGGTGGATCTTGACATTCTTGTGTAGCGATCACTAGACTGCGTACGAGCTGTAGTCCACCAATCCCAAAGGAGGGACCATGCGCCGACTCGCAAGCACACTTCTTCTACTGCTTCCCCTGCTCGTCTCACTCGCGGCAGGGGCTCAGTCGATCGAACTCGAAGACCTACACCTCGTGTCTTGGAACGATGTCCCCGGGGCGATTCCATCGTTCGCCGGGCCGGTGAGTGCGGCCATTCTGATGGCATGGCACGGCGATCACGGATACCGCGAGCTTCTGGAGGATCGAAACGGGGACGGGCGGATCGACGAGGCGGACACCGTTCTCCTGGCACTCGAGTTCGCCGATCCGATGGGATCGCTTGACGGTCCGGTGTGGGATCCGCGGCTGGTGGACACCATCGCCGTGTACGTCGCCGATCGGTATCCGGAGACGTTCGAGCTCCTCGTGTACGACCCGTCGTTCCCCGAGGAGTATGCCGACCACATGGGACGACCGTTTCGCCCCACGGACTACCCGGGGATCTCGATCGTGCTTCTCGAAGAACCGAGCCATTCGGCATACACGGAGCACCTGGAGCAGATGCGGCCTGGCGTTGTCGGAATCGGATTCGAACCGGATCCCAACCAGTTCTCTGTCAGCCGATCCGCCGTGCTCGCCGAGGAACCCGACGGGTGGCCCGTCGACCTGGCAAACACGGATCAGGACGCGTTCGGCCCATCACGCGTACTCGAAACGCTCCTCCGGGAAGACGGTCGCTGGGCATTCGAAGTGGGGGGCTGGATTCCGTTTGAGACCTTCATTGTGTTGGTTCCAATCCGCGTGGCGGAGAGCGAACCGAACGGCGAACGCTTCCCGGAGGACGATCCCGGAGGCGATCCGGGTGACCCGGGCGACCCAGGCGA
>Ga0272444_10002561_pt1 | contig 16723 bp, 14 predicted proteins | sample SSMForm13_FD_201033 | JGI IMG/M metagenome (GOLD analysis project Ga0272444, IMG submission 201033) | Marine sediment archaeal communities from Little Sippewissett salt marsh, Falmouth, MA, United States - SSM-Form-13 | ecosystem: Environmental > Aquatic > Marine > Wetlands > Sediment ...
CGACGAGGAACGTGATGGCCAGTGGGATCTCTCGTCTCATCGCTCGAGCCTTCTCACTGCACCTGGAACCAGTTCAGGAACGCGTCGACGCCCACCAAGTTCATGATGATGCCGACGATCATGATCGTGATGCTGACGACCTTCATCCAGTCCGATCCCTTCAGGCTCCCCAGGAGCTTGGGCTCCCGCGACAGATACGCGCTCGCCGCGTAGAGCTCCTCCCCCATCAGCGTGAAGTCGCACGCCGTGACGAAGAACGGAAGCTGCGACACCATCGCCGTCCCAGCCACCTGGATGGCGCCGGCCTCGAAGCCCGTCTCGGCCAGGAGGAGCGACTCCGCCCAGAACGCGCCGAGGTACAGGTTGGCCGCGGGCTTCTCGCGGAGCATGATGCCGTTCACGGCGCCCGCGAACGCGAACTGCGCGTCGGAGAGGTACCGAATGTTGTCGGGGTTGTAGGCGTCCGGACGGCCCGCCTCGGCGTACGCTTCCTTGACGACCTCCTCGGCCGCCGACATGACGACCGACCTCGCGGTCGGGACGATCAGCGGCGTCTCGTACTTCGCCGTGATCTTCGCGACGTGCGAGAGGATCGTCAGCGACGCGATCGTCATGATGTTGTCGATCTCGCCGATGCCCGGCACGTACAGGACCGGGCGGCCCATCTCCGTTGCCCTCCCGACCGCCTCCTCGACGGCGTTCAGGCCGGGAATCCGGCGGACGAAAAGCTCGGAGCCCCGCTGGGCGAGCCTGGTGAAGAGGAGCACCAGGCCGAAGAACGTGGCCATCAGGGCGAGGACGGAGGCCCTGGTCGGCTGGAAGAAGCTCGCCCTGCCCGCGACCGGCCCGACCGTGGCGTCGGTGGAGCGGTTGGTTCCGTCGTACGACGCGACCCGGTAGTAGTACGGCGTGCCGGGCTCGGCCGCGGCATCGACGTGTTGCGACGTGCCTGCCGCGACCACGGCGAGCGTGTCCCCTCGCGACCCGGCCGTCTCCGACCGCCAGATGTGGTACTCGATGACGTCACCCGCGCCGGCACCGTCGTCCGGCGAGAGGTCCCACGTGATCGCGATTCGGTCTCCGGCGTCGTTGTTGGTGATGAGATCGATGGCCGCCAGGTTCGACGGCGCGGCGGGAGGATCGGTGTCGACGGGAAGCAGCGAGTCGGGCTCCGCGACCTGCGCGCAGAGCGGCGCCGCGCCGAGGGCGACCGTGATCAAGACAGCGAGTGAGGGGAACGTGGCTCTCATCCTGTTCCGTCGTCCGAGGACCTGTTGAACCCGGTCGGTGGAAACGCGATTGGCTCGCCTCGCGCCGCGGGGCGGCACGACGGCGGCCCTGCCGCCTACTCGATCAGATGGAGCCAGTCCGCGAGAAGGAATTCCACCCTGCCGATCAAGAGCGAGACTCGGGACATCACGGTGTAGCCGAACGACGCGCCGAAGCCGACCATCAGGAAGACGATCCCGATCCGCGCGAGCCCCCCGAGAATGCCCTTGTGCTTCATCGAGAAGAAGAAGTACGTCAGCGTTCCGATGAGACCGACCACGAGGAGGACGTTGGTCACGCTGGTGAGTGGGATGGCGTTGGCCCGGAGTTGCTCGAGCACGCGCGACTGCATGACGGGCGAGATGCCGAGGCCCGCGTACCCCCCGATGTAGATGGCGAGCGGCCAGCGTCCGATCCATCCCCATTTCGGGAAGAACCGCGTGTAGAGGAGCAGGCCAAGGACGCCGGGGATCAGGGCGAGCCACCACTCGGCGCCGCCGAGGGCGATGGCCTCGCCGCCCCGTCGAAGGAAGAAGATGGGCGACGCGACGTTCGGGTCGATGTAGTTGTAATAGTAGATGACCAGGTAGTAGCCGGCCGAGACGCCGACGACGAGGTGCTCCGCGAACTTATAGAACGGGTTGTCCTTGTAAAGAAAGCTGTACGCACACAGCGTCAGGAGCGCGGCGATCGTCGTCAGCACGAATGTCGGCATCCCACCCTCCCGATCTCAGCCGCAGCCCCCGCGGCGGCTCGCTCTACGCCTCTTGCGGCGCCGGGCGCTTGCCCTTCCGCTGCGCGAAGTAGGCGATGTTGCCCAGGACCACGAGCACGATGATGAAGACGTGGATCACGGACTGAGAGTCCATCCCGCGGACGCCCTTGTCGTGTCGTTCGATCAGCACCTCGTACTCGGCCGCGCCCCGCATTCCACCAAGGAGCCCCACCATCTGACCCGAGTCGAGGTACGGGTAGTAGTCGGTCGCCATGACCGCCGTCACGCCCGCCGCCACCCTCTGCCCGTACGGCTGGTACGCGAAGGAGATCCACGAGTCGGGGTACGCCGACCCCGCGATGCTCACGAGGAGAGGGACGTCGTCGTAGTTCCGGACCCCCTCCATTATCGGCAGATCCGCCACGGGCGTCCCGTAGGCGTCCTCCGCGTAGACGTTCTGGATGTCGATGCCCATCCCCAGCATGACCGCCGCGATGCCCGGGTGAAACCCGAGGAAGGCGTAGTCGACGCCGTACTCGACATCGAATTCCTCCGCCGCCGTCGCGATCGCGCGCTGCGCGAGCCCGTAGCCCGCGGGATGCAGCGTCATCACGACCACCGGAAGGCCCCGTCGGAACGCGTGCCGCATGATGGCGAGCGACATCGGGTCGAGCTCCGGCGTGGTCGCCGGGGCGTAGTCCATGGACAGGAAGATCGGCTTGCTGTCGCTCGGAAGCTCCTCGATTGCGTCGTAGAGGCGCCGGACCGGCTCCGTGACGACGACCGGGAACCCCATCGGCGCGAAGAAGGGGATCACCACGGCGACGCCGATGGCGAGGAAGATCCACCGCCTGTCGATTCCGAGGAGCCTGTCAAACCAACGCATCGCGCCTCCGAAACCCCCGGCCGCGCCGAACGCGGCCGACCGCTAGTCCCCGCCCCCCATCCACGCCCGTTCGATGCCGAGGATGATCTTGAGCGCCGTCGCCATCATGCCGAGCCCGACGCCTATCATGATCCCGCGCTTCGCCGCGAGATTGGGCACGTTCAGAATCCACTGGGTCGCCGCCGGGATGCCCTCGTGGATCACGTCGCCGATCGGGACGCGCCCGAGCATCACGATCACCGCGGCGACCAGGAGAAGCGTCGCCTCGAGCGTCCTCGCCCGGAACGCCCTGAACGCGGCCGAGGCGATGTAGAAGGCCAGGAGCGAGAACATCGTCGCCTCGATCGGGATCTGGATGTTCTGGAAGACGACGTCGAACGGCGAGCCCGGGGTGATGTGCTCCGGGTGCAAGAAGCCCGTGCCGAGCGTGAGCGCCAGTCCGAAAAAGACGACGAAGCTGAAGCCGCGGTCGGCGGCGCGGTTTCTGATCTTGTGGAAGTGGACCTTGATCAGGCTGACGGTGCCGAGGAGGAACGCGAACGCGAGAAGCGTCATGAGCCAGTCGAGGAGCCGCTGGTAGAAGTCCTGCACCGAGGAGTGCGGGATGAAGTACTGGACGGCCATGAAGACGCCGGCGATGAAGCAGAGGGCAAGCGGCAGCTGTCGACGAAGCATTCACTACTCCCGGCGCGCCCGCGGGCGGGCTAGCCCACCCGCAGGAGGGGCAGCATGAAATCGACCGGTAGAATTCCAACGGCCGTGAGCGTGGCCGTGATCACGGCCGCAATCAGGACGAGCCCGATCACCATCTTCACGGTGTCCTGTCCCTTGAGGCCGCCGAGGAGCACGGGCTCCCTGGACAGGTACGCGCTTGCGGCGTACAGCTCCTCGCCGATCAGCGTGTAGTCACACGACGTGATGAAGAAGGGAAGCTGCGTGACGGCGTCGGTCCCGGCGATCTGGATCGAGCCGACCGAGTTGCCGGTCTCCGCGAGCACAAGCGACTCGGCGTAGAACATCCCCATGTACAGAATCGTCGCCGGCCGCTGGCGGACCATGATGCCGTTGACCCCGGCCACGTAGGCGAACTGGCTTCGCGTGAGGTAGAAGACGTCGTCCTCGTTGTAGGCGTCCGGACGACCGACCTCTGCGTACGCCTCCTTGACGACCTCCTGCTCGACGGCCATGACGATCGGGTCGGCGCACGGAACGATCAGCCGCGTGTTGTACTCGGCGGTCTTCTTGGCGACCTCTCCCAGGATGTTGATGGCCGCGATCGTCGCGACGTCGGAGACGGTCGAGAGGCCGGAGATGTAGAGGATCGGCTTCCCCATCTCGGTCGCTCTACCGACCGCGTTGTCCATCTCGTCGAGCCCCGCCATGCGCCGGATGAAGAGCTCCTTGCCCTTCTTCGCCGCCTGAACGAAGTAGACGATCGCAGCGATGAATCCGATGACGGCGACCATCACGTTGACGCGGTTCCTGCTGAACCACTGCGGGGAGCACACCACCGGGCCCGCGACCTCGGAGGAGGCCCGAACCGTTCCGTCGGTTGCGACCACCCGGTAGTAGTAGGGTTCGCCGTCGATGGCGGTCCCGTCGCGGTAGGACGTCAGGGTCCGGCCGGTCCGTCCGACCTGGACGAACTCGCCGTCGGGCGAATCGGATCTCTCGACCAGGAAGCGCGTGATCCTCTCGGCGCCCTCGCCCTCGCGCGGCTCCCAGGTGATGCTGACTGAGCCACCGCGGTCGTTCGGCGCGTCGGCCACAGTGATCCCCGCGGGCGCGGGAAGCGGGGGGAGCGGAGCGAGCGTGTCCGGAGCGCCGACCTCGCCCTCGTCCTGGGCGAACGCGCCGGCCGCACACAAGAAAAGGGCCGCCGCCAGCGCTGCAACGACGAACCCTCTCTCACGACGATGCTCGGACCCGAGCCCTGTCACCTCTCGCATCAGGTGATCCTCTAGCGGCCGCCCCGCCGACCGCACCGCCGCGCGCCGGCGGTTCCGGCGAAGTGGGAAAAAGGCTAGCAAACAGCTTCGAGGGTGTCAAGCCAAATGTCCGAGGGCGCGCCCCGCTACCGCTCGATCATCTCGACGTTTGCACGCGGGAGCAGAGCCTCACCGCCGTCCTCGAAGCGCACCCTGAGCACCCGGACCATCGACTCGGATTCCATCTTCTGAAGCTCGTTCGGCAGTTCCGTCACGGTGCCCAGGTGACCGAAGTGAGGCTCTCGGATCGCGCGAACCAGGCTCCCGACTTCGAGGCCGGTCGACTCCGCCGTCGCCCCGTCGCCTGCCGGGAGCTTCGCTTCCTCGATCGGGACGATGATCTCCGGCCTGATGACGCCCGCCCGGATCTGAGTGGCGCCGTTGATCGAGGCCTTCCTCCCCGCTCGTGACTTGAGGAGGTCGAACGTCCCGTGCGCCATGTCGATCTCACCGAAGCCCTCCGTCAGGATGAGCGTCGTAGAGATGTCCTCGTGTCCGGTGATCGCGACGCCCAGGTCTTTCCCGAGGAGCCTCCGGAGGTCCGGATCGTCGAAGCCCCCGACGACCACGCCCGCGGCTCCTACGTCGAGGGCCTTCTGGAGACCGTCCCACGTGACGTGCGAGCCGCCGACGACCACCTTCCCCCTCATCGACTCGTCGAGGCAGGAGGCGTCGAGCGGGGTGTTCGGGGTCTCGACCGCCATCGTGATCTCGCCCGTCCGCTCGCCGCCGACCCCGAAGATGCCCTGGATGAACGTCCCGACGGCCTCGACGGCGACGCCCTCGCTCTCGAACACCTCGACCACCTTCCCGTCGACGTAGGCGTCGATCTGGATGGGCGTCGGGGGCTCGCGGACGATGATCTGCCCCGTGACGGTCGATACGCTCTCGAGCGTCCCGTCGCACGGGGCCTCCACCTTCGACCTGAACAGGCCGAAGAAACCCTGCGTTTCGGCGATGGCTTCGCCCTTCGCGAGCGGATCCCCCGCGGACTTCTTCATCACGGTCGGGAGATCCTCCGACGGAAGGCCGAGCTTGCTCGCGACGTTGATCAGCCGGACGTTGCCGGGAAGGTGCGTCTGGGCGACGACCGTGTCGGACGACACGGCGTCGCCGATCTCAACAAGCACTTCGCCGTGGATCGGGAGCCTGCGCTCCTTGCGGAGGAGCGTCACCTCCGCAACCCTCAACCCTGGTGTGTAAGAATGTGCCATCGTGGTACTCCTGCGTTCTGCATCAAGGGAACTGAGTCTCTCGCACGCCCGGAACGGGGCGCCCCGGACGATCCTACGATGCCGGATAGGCCCCGAAGGTCTCCGCCCACTTCTCCAGCTTCGCGACTCGCGCCTGTTCATCAGTTGGAAGCGTGAAGGGCCGGCCGCGCGCGTCGATCATGAGGCCGACGACGCCGCCGGAGACCTTCCTCTCGAGAACCTTGCCGGGGCCCGCGCCGGCGTCGAACCCTCGCGAGGGCGTCGCCTTGACCGAGACCTCCTCGCCCACGCCCAGCGGATGGACCCGCATCTCACCGAATCGGACGTCCTCGTTCAGGACCGTTCCGTCCGGCATCGTCGCCTCGATCTTGACGCAGGGCTTCCCCTCCTGGCTCGTGCCCACAGGCGCGATCAGGGTGCCCAGGTGAATCAGGCAGTCCTTCTCGAAGACCTCGGTCGCCGCCTTCTCGTGAACCTCCGCCAGGACCCCGAGCTGCGGCATCATGAAGATCGAGTCGACCGCGAGCCGCGTCACGCCCTCCGGCAGGAAGCCGTCGATGAGCATCATGGCGGCCTGCTGCCTTCTGGGTGCGTGCGACAGGACGCCGCCGGACCCGACAAGGAGGTCGAGGTCGATCATGTTGACGAGCGTCCCTCCCGAAGACGTCTGCGCGAACGCGTCCGAGATCGTCCTCTCCTGCTGGACGCCCTTGAGACTGACCGCGAACGACTTGTGCTGCTCGAACGCGAGCCTCAAGGCCTCCCTCGCGATGGCCTGCTCGAGCTTGAGGTCGTCGAGGGCCTGCGGGACCGTCGTCGGGCGAATCATCTTGTTCTTGATGCGGTTCCGGACGCCCAGCTCGGGAAGCACGAACGGCACCCAGCGCATCACGTTCTCGATCCCTGCCTCGGCGAGCACATTGGAGACGGAGTAGCTCATGCCGAGGTTCGCGGAGACGGTTCGGTTAAACGTGTCCTGGAACACGGAGAAGACGTCGGTCGTCGCGCCCCCGATGTCGACGCCGACGACCTCGATACCCTGCCGCTTGGCGATCGTCTCAACGATCGAGCCGACCGCGCCGGGCGTCGGCATGATCGGGGCGTCGGTCCAGCCCATCAGCTTGTTGTATCCGGGCGCCTGGGCCATCACGTGTTCCATGAAGAGATCGTGAATCTTGTCCCTGGCGGGGCCCAGATTCTCCCGCTCGAGGACCGGCCGGAGGTTGTCGACCTGGAAGAGGGCCGTCTTCCCTTCGAGAAGCTTCGAGACCTCCTCGCGTGCGTCCTTGTTGCCCGCGTAGATGACCGGGAGCGCGTATCCGATCCCCAGTCGCGGCCTCGGGTCGGCGGCGGCGATGATCTGCGCGAGCTCGACCACGTGCGTGATCGTGCCCCCGTCGATCCCGCCGGACAGGAGGATCATGTCCGGGCGCAGGTGGCGGATCCGCTCGATCTGCTCGTGCGGGAGCCTGCCGTCGTTCGACGCGAGGACGTCCATCACGATCGATCCGGCCCCAAGGGCGGCGCGCTCCGCGCTCTCGGCCGTCATGCTCTTGACGACGCCGGCGACCATCATCTGCAGGCCGCCGCCCGCGCTCGAGGTCGAGAGGTAGAGGTCGACGCCTCGGTCGCCTTCGTTCGGATGGATGATCACTTCGCCGTCGAGGACCGTGTGATCCGACAGCTCCTCGACTTCCCTGATCGCGTTCAGGACCCCCCTCGTCACGTCCTCGAACGGCGCCTCGACCGTCGTCGGCGCCTCCCCCCTCACGATCAGTCGGTACTCACCGTCCACGAGCTTGATCAGGATCGCCTTCGTCGTCGTGCTTCCGCAGTCGGTCGCGACGATGGCCTTGATCTTCCCGTTCTCACTCATCGGCACCTTCCTTGCGAGCTCTCTGGGCGCGGCGCGCCTCGCGGCGCCGCTTTCTGTCTTCCTTCTCTTCCTTCACGCGTTCAGCTTCCAGCGCCTCGATCTTGCAGAGGAGGTACTCCAGATTCTCTCGGTCCTCCAGGATCTCCGTGATCTCGTCGTAGGTCTTGAAGTTGAACAGCGACTGCACGATCGGCTGAAAGAAGATCAGCGCCTGGTTTCCGAGGAACGACAGCGGTTTGGCCGATTCGAGGAACAGGATGGCCGGCGCCGTCATCCTCCAGTCGACGATCCTCTTCGCGAAGCGGTCCATCGCCTCACGACTGGACGCCTCGATCTTCTTCGTGCGCGACCCGTCCTTCATCGCCCACACCGGATGCTCCCTCCTGACCCGGCTTGCCGTCGCCGTCGCTCCCGGTCGTTCCGTCGCCCGGGCCCGCCTCACGCCGCCTCGCCATGGCGTCCTCGACGAACGCGACGACGGCATCGCGGTTCCCGTGGAACTGGAGCGACAGGCCCCGGAAACGCTCGAGCCGCGACCGTTCGGCGAACGGCGAGAGCAGGACCCCCTCGCGGTCGATGAGATAACTCCGGAAGTCGCTCCAGGCCTTCTCCCTCCTGCCGAGCGCCCCCCGCACCGCGATCGAGTCCTCGGTCAGCGTGTAGTACGTCGGCAGGAAGAAGCTCGCGACCTGTCCCCACACGAGGAGCACGGCGATCACCGTGAAGTAGCCCGCGTGGAGCCACGTCTGCAGCGTCCACGCGACGAGCGCCACGAAGAGGACGGCCGCGATTGCCCTCAGGGGGCTTCGGATCATCGGCCACGCCCTCCAGCTCAGACTCGCCACGGGCTAGCTTCTCTCCCAGCAGACGTCGAGGTCCTTCGCCGCGCGCACTTCGTCCAGCCGGCCCACCGGCGTCGTGGTGGGCGCGCCGAGCACGAGGTCCGGGGCGGTCTCGCACTCGCGCGCGATCGCCCTCATGGCCTCGACGAACCGGTCGAGCGACGCCTTGCTCTCCGTCTCCGTCGGCTCGATCATCAGGGCCTCCTTGACGATGAGGGGGAAGTAGATCGTCGGCGCGTGCGCGCCGTAGTCGAGGAGCCTCTTCGCCACGTCGAGCGCCCTCACTCCCTTCTCCTTCTGTCTTGTCGCCGAGAGCACGAACTCGTGCTGGCACCTTCCGGCGTACGGCAGTTCGTAGTCGTCCTTGAGCTTCTCCTGAAGGTAGTTCGCGTTCAGGACCGCGTTCTCGGCCACGCGCCTGAGCCCATCCGGGCCCAGCCTCAGGATGTACGTGTACGCCTTGACCGCGACAAGGAAGTTCCCGAACCACCCGTGGACCTTGCCGATCGACTTCGGCCGGTCGTAGTCGAAGTAGTACTCGTAACCCCGCGATTCCGTTTCGTCCCGCGCGGGCATCGGCCACGGGAGGTAGTCGGCGAGGAACGCCTTGACGCCGACCGGACCCGATCCAGGGCCCCCGCCCCCGTGCGGACTCGAGAACGTTTTGTGCAGGTTGTAGTGCATGAGATCGAACCCGACGTCGCCGGGACGGACGACGCCGAGAGACGCGTTCAGGTTCGCCCCGTCGAGATACACGAGCGCGCCCGCGCCGTGGACGACGTCGATGATCTCCCGAACACGGCTCTCGTATACCCCGAGCGTGTTCGGATTCGTGAGCATGACGGCGGCCACCTCATCGTCGACGGTGGCCGCGAGCGCGTCGACGTCGATCCGGCCGTCGGGCCCGGACGCGATCTCGACGGCCTCGTAGCCCGCCAGCGTCAGGCTCGCGGGGTTGGTGCCGTGGGCCGAGTCCGGGACGATGACCTTGCTCCGTGGGCGGCCCCGGTCTCGGTGGTAGGCCCTCGCGATCAGCATGCCCGCCAGCTCGCCCGACGCCCCCGCCGGAGGCTCCAGGCTGACGGCGTCCATTCCGGAGATCTCGGCGAGCATGCGGGCGAGGCCGTGCATCAGGGCGATGGCGCCCTGGCAGTCACGCGCGTCGGTCTCGGGGTGGAGGCCGGCGAAGCCCTCGAGCGCCGCCGCCTCCTCGTTGATCTTCGGATTGTACTTCATCGTGCACGAGCCCAGCGGGTAGATCGCGCGATCGACATGGTGGTTCATCTCCGCGAGCCGCGTGAAGTGCCTGACGACCTCAGGCTCGGAAAGGTCGGGAAGCGACGGCGGCGCTTCGCGCAGGAAGCCGGGGCCCAGGACCTCCTCGAGATCGATCTCGGGCACGTCGAGCGGGGGCAGCGCGTAGCCGCGCCTCCCCTCGCGCCCTTCCTCGAAGATCGTCGGCTCGAGGACGACCTCCCTCGCGACCTCGACGCTCACGATCCCCTCCTCTCGACGATGACCGCCTCGAGTGCCGACGCGAGCGTGTCGACGTCGTCCTTCGTGTGCCGCTCCGTGACCGAGACGAGGAGGCAGTTCTCCATGCCATCGTAGTAGCAGCCGCAGCTGACTCCCGGCCAGATCCCCGCCCTCGACAGCTCCTCCTTGGCGACCGTCGCGGAGACCGGCAGCTCGAGGACGAACTCGCGGAAGAACGGGCCTCCGAACCTGAGCTTGACGCCCTCGACACGCGCGAGCGCGGACGCCGCGTAATGCGACTTCGACACGATCTGGACGGCGAGCTCGCGAAGTCCCTCGCGGCCCAGGAGCGACAGGTAGACGGCCGCCGCGAGCGCGACGAGCGCCTGATTGGTGCAGATGTTCGACGTGGCCTTCTCGCGCCTGATGTGCTGCTCGCGCGTCTGCAGGGTCATCACGTACCCGCGCCGCCCCCGTGCGTCCGTCGTCGCCCCGATGATCCGTCCCGGCAGCCTCCGGAGGTGCTTCCTCGTGGTCGCCATGAACCCGAGGAGCGGCCCGCCGAAGCCGGGCGGACTTCCGAGCGACTGCCCCTCTCCGACCGCGACGTCGACGCCGTAGTCGGCGGGGGATTTGAGAACTGCAAGCGCAATCGGGTCGACCGACGCGATCGAGAGCCCGCCCGCGGCCTTGGCCGCGTGGACCACCTCCCCGACCGGCTCCAGGAGCCCGAAGAAGTTCGGGTGCTGGACGATGACCGCGGCCGCCCCCTCGCACAGGCGATCGAACCCGGGGATCGCCGTCAGGCCGTCCTCGGCGGGCGCCTCGATGATTTCGACATCGAGCGCCGAGAGGTACGTCGAGAGGACCGCGCGGACCTGGGGGCTCACGGTGGACGCCACGACGATCCTGCCGCGCCGCGTCGCCCCGATCGCCAGGAGCGCGGCCTCGGCGACCGCGGACGCCCCATCGTAGAGCGATGCGTTGGCCACCTCGAGACCGGTCAGGCGGGCGACCAGCGTCTGGAACTCGTAGATGCTCTGGAGCGTCCCCTGGCTCGCCTCCGCCTGGTACGGCGTGTAGGCCGTCGAGAATTGAGGCATCGACGTGACGTGGCGGACGACCGACGGGACGGCGTGAGCGTAGACGCCCGCGCCGAGGAACGACAGGGTGTCCCGCGCGGTCTTGTTCCGTCCGGCCAGCGAACGCACGTGGCGGTCGACCTCGATCTCCGACAGCGGCCCGGGCACGTCCAACACACCCCTGAATCTGACGTCCGCCGGCACACCCGGGAACAGCTCGTCGACCGACGCGACGCCGATCGACGCGAGCATCTCGTCCCGGTCGCGGTCGGTGTTGGGCACGTACGGCAAGGCTATCCCTTCGTCAGCTCCTCGTATTCCTCTGCGGTCATGGTCCCGTCGATCTCGCTCTTGTCACGGAGCCGGATCTTGGCGATCCACCCCTGACCGTACGGGTCGCTGTTGATGAGGCTCGGGTCGTCATCGAGCGCGGCGTTGGCGTCGACGACCTCGCCGCTCACGGGCGCGAAGATCTCGCTGACGCTCTTGACCGACTCGACGGTCGTGAGAACGTCGCCGGACGCGATGTCCTTGCCCTTCTCGGGCTGCTCGATGAAGACGATGTCACCCAGCTCGCCCTGCGCGTAGTCGGTGAGCCCGACCACTGCGTCGCCGCCCTCGACCCTGATCCACTCGTGCGACTTCGTGAACTTGAGCCCGGCTTCTGCCATTCGTCACCTCGCGCGTTGTCGTGCTTGCCGATTGCCTGACGCCTCACCTGGCGGTCGATCGCGACGCCGCGTCCGCCCGCCGGCGTCGGACGCTCCCCTCCCGATAGAGGGGAAGTCCGACGATCCTCGCCGGGATGATCCTCGCCCGGATGGCGACCTCGATCGCGTCGCCGACGCCGGGCGGAACGTACCCCAGCCCGATCCCCTTGTCGAGGCTCGGGGAGTACGATCCGCTCGTGACCAGCCCGACGGGCTCGCCGCCCGCGACGATGCGCTGATCCTTCCGGGGAACGCCGCGGTCCAGAAGCTCGAAGCCGACCAGCCGCTCGTGCGGCCCCTTCTCCTTCCGCGCCGCGATGACCTCCCGCCCGATGAAGTCGCCCTTGTCGAGCTTGGTGATCCAGAGGAGGCCGGCCTCCACCGGAGTCCTCGTCTCGTCCATCTCGCTCCCGTAGAGCGCGTATCCCATCTCGAGCCTGAGCGTGTCCCGGGCGCCGAGCCCCACCGGCTCGATCCCGGACCCCGCCCCGGCCTCCAGGAGCGCGCCCCACACGCTCGAGGCGTCGTCGGGCGCGCAGTAGATCTCGAAGCCGTCCTCGCCGGTGTAGCCGGTCCGCGACACCAACGTCTCGCGCCCCGCGACGGTCACCGCAGCGGAGTAGTAGTACGGAAGCGACGCGACGTCCGCGTCCGCAACGCGGCCGAGGACATCCTCTGACGCCGGTCCCTGCACCGCCACGAGCGCGGTCTCGTCCGAAACGTCCTCCACGTGGGTGTCCCCTTGCACGTGATCCCGCACCCACGCGAGGTCCTTCTCGCGGTTCGCCGCGTTCACGACGAGCATGTAGCGCCCGGGAAGACGGTAGACGAGGAGATCGTCGAGGATCCCGCCGTCCTCGTTGCACATGAGCGAAAGCTGCACCCGCCCCTCGGTCAGGGCGCCGACGCGGTTCGTCACGATCCGGTCGAGCGAGGCGAGCGCGTCCGCGCCCGTAAGGACGAACTCCCCCATGTGGGAGACGTCGAAGAGGCCGACCGCCTCCCGGACGAGCCTGTGCTCGCCCACGATGCCGCGGTAGTACATCGGCATCGCCCAGCCGACGAAGTCGACGATCTTCGCGCCCGCCCGCACGTGCTCATCGTAGAGCGGGGTCCGCCTGCCGGTCGGTGTCGCGGAGCTGGACATTTCCCCTCCCTCGCGGGCCGGACGCTCACCGCACGCGGGGCCACACGGTCGGCGCGCTCACCCCGTCGCACGGTCCGAATACGACCCGTTATGTTAGGCGAGCCCGCGAAGAGGGTCAAGCGGTTTCGCCCGCTCAGTCTGCCTCCGCGTGCTTGGCGAGCACGCCCCTCAATACCTCTCCCGTGAACGAACCATCGGCGGCCGCGACCTCCTCGGGCGTGCCGGTCGCGACGACGCGTCCCCCCCCGTCACCGCCCTCGGGGCCGAGGTCGATGATGTGGTCGGCCGTCTTGATCACGTCGGTGTTGTGCTCGATGACGAGCACCGTGTTGCCGCGGTCGACCAGCCGATTCAGAACGTCCAGAAGCATCTTGACGTCGTGGAAGTGGAGACCCGTCGTCGGCTCGTCCAGGATGTAGAGCGTCCGCCCGGTGCTCCTCCTCGACAGCTCCGCCGCGAGCTTGATGCGCTGCGCCTCGCCGCCGGACAGCGTGGTCGCCGACTGCCCGAGGTGGATGTAGCCGAGGCCGACGTCCTTCAGGGTCTCGAGCTTGCGGCGGATGATCGGTATGCTCGAGAAGAACTCGAGGGCCTCGTCGACCGTCATTTCGAGGACGTCGGCGATGCTCCGCCCCTTGTACCGGATCTCGAGCGTCTCGCGGTTGAAGCGCTTCCCTCCGCATGCCTCGCACGTGACGAAGACATCGGGCAGAAAGTGCATCTCGATCTTGACCTGGCCGCCTCCCTGGCACGCCTCGCAGCGCCCGCCCTTGACGTTGAAACTGAACCTGCCCGGGCGATAGCCTCGCGTGCGGGCATCGGGCACGCGCGCGAAGAGCTGGCGGATGTGGACGAACGTCCCCGTGTACGTCGCCGGATTCGATCTGGGGGTGCGTCCGATCGGCGCCTGGCTGATGTTGACGACCTTGTCGATGCTCTCGATACCCTCGATGCGGTCGAACTTCCCGGGGATCTTCCGGGACCGGTAGAACCACTCCGAGAGCGCGCGGTAGAGGATGTCCGAGACGAGCGTGCTCTTCCCCGAGCCCGACACGCCCGTCACGCAGGTGAACACTCCGAGGGGGACGGCGACGTCGATGTTCGCCAGGTTGTTCTCCCGCGCCCCGACGACGGTGATCGCGCCGTTGGTGGCGTTCCGCCTCGAGTCCGGAAGCTCGATCCGCCTCTTCCCCGAGAGGTACTGCCCCGTCAACGACCTCCTCTTCTTCAGAAGCTGCTTCGGCGGGCAGCTGGCGACCACGTAGCCGCCCTCCCTGCCGGCGCCGGGACCGAGGTCGACCACCCAGTCGGCCGCGCGGATGGTCTCCTCGTCGTGCTCGACCACGATCACGGTGTTCCCGATGTCGCGGAGGGCGGTCAGCGTGCGGAGGAGCTTCGCGTTGTCGTGCTGGTGCAGGCCGATCGACGGCTCGTCGAGGATGTAGAGCACGCCGACGAGCCTCGTGCCGATCTGCGTCGCGAGCCGGATCCGCTGCGCCTCCCCGCCAGACAGGGTACCCGACGAACGGTCGAGCGTCAGGTAGTCGAGGCCGACGTTCTCCAGAAAACCGAGGCGTTCGCGGATCTCCTTCAGGATCTCCTCCGCGATCTTCTTCCTCGAGCCCTTGAGATCGAGGGCGAGGAAGAACGCGAGACACTGCTTGACCGACATCGCTGTCACCCGGTTGATGGGCAGGCCCCCGACGCTGACGGCCAACGACTCCGGGCGAAGGCGGGCTCCCTCGCAGGAGGGGCAGAGGTCGACGGCCATGAAGCCCTCGATCCACCGGCGGACGTTCTCCGACTTGGTCTCCCGGTAGCGCCGCTCGAGGTTCGGAACGGCCCCCTCGAAGCCGCCGACGTACTCCCAGCGGCCCTTCTCGAACTCGATCTTGTACTCGATCTTCTCGTCGCCCGAGCCGTGAAGGAGGACGTGCCTCACGTGCTCGGGGAGATCCTGAAGCGGCGTCATCAGGTCGAAGCCGTAGTACTCGGACAGCGCGTCGAGCTTGTGCCTGGCCCAGCCGGTCGCCAGGTCGGGCCAGCACGAGACTGCGCCCTCCCGAAGCGACAGGCCGGGATCGGGCACGACGAGCTCGGGATCGACGCGCATCTTCGTCCCCAGTCCGCCGCACTCGGCGCAGGCGCCGTACGGGCTGTTGAACGAGAACACCCTCGGCGCGATCTCGCCCGGCCCCACCCCGCAGTGAGGACAGCTGGCGGCCGCGCTCATGAGGAGGTCGTCGTCGCGGGCCGTGATGAGCACGAGCCCGTCGGTGAGCTCCAGTGCCGTCTCGAGCGAGTCGACGAGCCGCTTCCGGACGCCCTTCCTGAGAACGAGACGATCGACGACGACGTCGATCGCGTGCTTCTTGTTCTTGGCGAGCTTGCCGACGTCGCCGATCTCCTTGACGTCCCCGTCGACTCGGACCCGCACGAACCCGGCCTTCTCGATCCGCGCGAGCACGTCCCTGTGCTCGCCCTTCTTGCCGCGGACGATCGGCGCCACGACCTGGACCCGGGTTCCGGCCTTGAGCGACAGGATTCGGTCGGCCATCTGGTCGACCGTGAGCGGAGAGATCTCCCTCCCGCACTTGTGGCAGTGAGGAACGCCGACCCGCGCGTAGAGGAGCCGGAGGTAGTCGTAGATCTCCGTGGCGGTCCCGACGGTCGAGCGGGGATTCCGAGAGGCCGTGCGCTGCTCGATCGAGATCGCCGGCGACAGGCCTTCGATCAGCTCGACCCTCGGCTTCTGCATCTGGGACAGGAACTGCCGGGCGTATGCCGACAGCGATTCGACGTATCGCCTCTGGCCTTCGGCGTAGATCGTGTCGAACGCGAGCGAGGACTTCCCGGAGCCCGACAGGCCGGTGATAACGACCAGCGAGTCGCGCGGGATCGTGACGTCGAAGCCCTTGAGATTGTGCTCGCGCGCCCCCCTGATGAGGAGCTCCCTCGGGTTCCTCGACGCGCTGCGACCCCGGCGGCTCGGGGACGTTCCTGTTGACCGGCTGTTCTTGGGCATGCTAAACAGTTTACTACGCGGGCGGAGCCCCCAACAAGACCCAAAGCCAAGGCCAGGGGAGAGATCATGGACAAGCGGCGCGCGATCTCGATCGCCGTACTCGTAGTAGCGGTCGTCGTCCTCGGGATTGCGATCGCGTGGCGGCCGGGCGGCCCCGGCGTCCAGCGGCCCTCGACCGAACTCAAGGTTGCCATCGTGGGGATCGACGGTCTCGACTGGTTCCTGCTGACGCGGTACGTCGAGGAAGGCAGGATGCCGACGTTCGAGAGGCTGCTCCGCTCGTCCGCGCACGGCGAGGTGACGCCGACCCGACCTCCGATCCCCGACGCCGGGTGGACGGTCCTCGGGCGGGGCCGAGGGCTCGGCTCGGACGAGCGCTCGCGTCTCGAGGCGGGCGACGACAGACGCCTCTTCGGAGTCACCCCGGACGTCGTCCGGGTGGCGCATCGCGCCGGGAGGTCCGCGGTGTGCGTCGGGTGGCCCGCGTCGTGGC
>Ga0272444_10002565_pt1 | contig 16709 bp, 12 predicted proteins | sample SSMForm13_FD_201033 | JGI IMG/M metagenome (GOLD analysis project Ga0272444, IMG submission 201033) | Marine sediment archaeal communities from Little Sippewissett salt marsh, Falmouth, MA, United States - SSM-Form-13 | ecosystem: Environmental > Aquatic > Marine > Wetlands > Sediment ...
GTGGATGTCGATCCGGGCACAGGCAACCTTGTGATCTCCATTGATCCGGATACCCAGACAAGGAATCTGCTTCCGTTCAATGGTAGTAACCATACCAATGAGGTTTATGTCGGCCCTGAGAATGGGGATACCGCGACAGGAGGACCGGCTGTTCTCAGCACGCCTGTGGAACCCGCTTCGGCATTTCGGATCGACAGTGGAGAAAGCGATACTACTATTCGTTTTCCCACCATCGATCCCGGGAAGCTGCATATCGAGCAGCTCCGCTTCCCCGACCGTATCCACGTCCGGATCTTCACCGGTGACATGATTGAAGAAAGACCGCGATTCGAGGCGCTAGGCCGGGGTAATATATGGAATGATGTTGCAAAGCAGTGGGCGAGCTACATCGATCGCGACGGCTACGGGATCGTGGACCTGACAATCTACACATACCCGGACGTTGGTTACTCCCAGTACATTGACAATACCGGCTCGCCGGAGATCAGGCTGTTCGTGAATCCACCGGGAACAATTCCGGAGCCGATTGTCGAAGTGGCTTCATATCCCGAGGAAACCGCCGAGCCGATGGAGCCTATAGCGCCCGAATTCACATTGGAACAGGCACTTATTGAAAACGACACAACAACTGGGGATGAAATCCCGGCAGCGGAAATAGCCACAGACGAGAGTGAGGGCACGACAGTCGTCGAGGAATCGGTGAATATCATCCAGGCTGTCGAGACAATGGAGGTCATCGAGAACGGTTCGCTGGTGACCGATTCGATGGGACCGGTGCTGGAGCCGGTTCAGATAGCCGAAATACCGAATACCAGGCTTGAAGAAGCTGCCCTGCCAATGACCATCCGGCAGGATAATCTGCTCGGGAACGGCCAGGTAATGGAGCCCTTGTACCTGAGAGTCGGCGATGTTGTTGTTATCAGGACCCAGGAACTTGTGAGAGCATCGATGGGTAATCCCGCAGTTGCGACGCTCAATGTCATCAGCCAGGAAGAGCTTCTCCTGACCGCGATGGCACCGGGTTCTACAACTCTCCTGACGTGGGAGACGGGACGTGGCTATATCGCGAGAGAGGTAAATGTACTGGATGCCACCGGAGCCCGTGAGGAGCACATAGAGGAAGTTATCGGAGACCCGGACATCGATGTGAGTATCATGATGTCGGGTGATACCGATCCGACGCCCGGTATTATCCTGGAGGGCATAGTTAATACGGAAGAAGAGCGCATCCGGGCACAGATGATAGCCTCGCTGTACGCGGGAGAGCGAATCTCGAATCTCATCGAAGTCACAGATCCACGACAGGTAATGGTTAAAGTCCGGGTCGTGGAAATTGAAAAAAGAGCGCTTGACGAGCACCTGTCGCAGTTCTCGGCAGCGGCACGTGCGGATAATGACGATTTCACAATCGGGATCATAACCGACCTTCTGGACCCGGAGAACCCGGGCGGCGGTCTCATGGACTCGAGGGTAAGGCCCGGCATCGTCAACGGAAATGTCGACGACGTCATTTATGATCCGATAGATATGGTCCTGAACGAGCTCGAATCAAACCGTCAGGCACGGGTTCTCAGCCAGCCGAATGTTGTATCGCTGAGCGGACATTCGGCGCACTTCAGGGTAGGTGGCGAAGTCCCGTATACCTATCAGAATGAAAACGGAGTAACGGTTGTGGAGTTCAAGGAGTTCGGAATCTCCGTCGATATGACGCCGAATGTGGACAGCCAGCGTAATATAATGCTCGACGTCAAGCCTGTGGTGAGGACTGTGGATATGGCACTCGCCATTGCCGGCATACCAGGCTTCAGGACTCGCGAGATGGAAACGGCCGTCCAGCTGAGACCTGGTGAGACACTGGTAATCGGCGGCCTTATCCAGAGCGAAGTCACAAGGGTTGTCAGCGAAGTACCGATTCTCAGCGAGATTCCGGTACTTGGCGAGCTGTTCCGCAGCCACCGGTTTAACGAAGATGAGACCGAGCTTGTGATCTTCCTCACTCCGTACTTAATTGAAGATCCGGTTATGAGTCTCGATCTTGCCAATGCTGCTGAGATTGAGGAGCATGCCATGGAAGTGGAGTGAGCCTGTAAGTAAACGAACCTGCCAAGGCGATCCTATGGATCGCCTTTTTTTTCTCCGGTTGTCCGGCAGCGATTCAGGGATACAGACAAGTCCCGGGTAGATTTATCGACGCTAAGGCTGTTAAAGCATAGGACATGGTCCACGCCCGATATTATAGCGAGGCCAATCCGCATCGCTGGACTGATATCAGCAGCGATGCCGATTATCGCCACGTCACAGTGAGGTGAACCGTGGTATTGACTGAAGAAATCACGCTGATGATTGTCGATGACAGTGAGGAGATGCGCGAGACGCTCAAGACACTCCTTACTTTCAATGAAAAGATAAGAGTGGTGGGAGAAGCAGCGGACGGCAAGGAAGCTGTCGAGAAAGTCGAACGGTTGCAGCCGAATCTCGTCCTGATGGACATCAATATGGGCGTGATGGGCGAGTCGGACGGCATCTGGGCTACACAGGAAATAAGTCTCAAACACCCCCAGTGCGGTATCATCATCATAAGCGTACAGGATGAGCCGGATTACATGCGTCGCGCAATGTCTGCCGGGGCACGAGATTATCTCGTCAAGCCGTTCGACTCGGACGAGCTGTTCAAAACGATCGAGACTGTTGCCGAAAGGGAAAGGCTCAAATGGAGCAACATGCCGGTGGAAAAAGCTCTTGAGACTCCATCGGAAGGAACGGCAAAAACCTGCACAATATTCAGCCCCAAGGGCGGAGTCGGAAAGAGCGTTCTGACAGCAAATCTCGCGGTCGAAGTGAGGAAGCGCACGCACAAGCGCGTCCTGATTATCGATCTTGACCTTCAGTTCGGGGATATTTCGCTTCTCCTGAATGTTGCGCCGAAATCAACGATCGCCCATATCGCCGAGCTTGCACCTGCTCAGATGGATGCTGAATTTATCGAGGCCCACATTTCCGATTCATCTTCAGGCGTTCGGGTACTTGCGGCTCCCTTGAAGCCGGAATACGCGGAGGTCGTGACTCCACAGATTGTCCAGCAGATACTTGAGATCGTCAAAGACCTCTACGATTACATTTTCATCGATACCGTACCGAATTTCGGTGCGGAGGTTCTTGCGGCTCTTGATATCTCTGACGAGATTTTCATGCTGGTTGCGCCGGATTTCCTCGCGCTGAAAAATGTGACGCTGGGACTCGCGGTGATGGATACGTTGAATTACACTCCTGATAAAATCAGCCTTATCCTTAATCGTGCCCACAGTCTTTCATCGATCCGCATAAAGGACGTGGAGCGCGGCCTTCAGAAAAACATACTCATGGAAATCCCCTCTGACGGTGAAACTGTGGTAGCAAGCGTCAACAGGGGGCAGCCGCTGGTCCTTAGCCATCCGGGATCCTCCGTGGCGAAGGCGATCGGCGAGCTTGCGGGCCACGTGATAGGCAATGAGGACGAAGATGTGGATGAGGACGAGCACGGCGGGAAGGGAATTCTCGGCGGGCTTTTCGGAAAAAGGTAGTGCATCGAACAAATCGACAGTCAATCAGCGGACCGGGCAGCCGGTCCGCTTTTCATCTGTGATATACTTCGCTCACTCTAAGGGGGATACTTATGAGTATTCGCAATTCATGCATAGTGTTCGCGTTCCTGGTGGCCAGCCTTGTGATTACTTCCGGCTGTAACGGATCCGGTAATCCGGTTTATCCTCATGATGATTTCGCAACGCTTACGATCTGGCACTCGGAAGTAATTGCCGATCCTCCTGACTACAATCTTGATGCTGATGTAGCTTTGGATCCTTCAACCGGTCATGTCTTCTGCTGCTGGGTAAAGAAAGTCGACGATACCCCGGAGGTATTCTGGCGTCACGGGATGCCCGGATGGCTGTCCGCGGAAGAAATCATCTCGCCGGTAGATGGGTATCGGTCTTTCAGGCCTGTATTAACGGGTGGTCCGGACGGTTCGATTCATTTTGCCTGGATGGACCAGATGATCGACGGTAAGCAGAAGGAGATTTACTCAAGGAGATACCAAAACGGAGTCTGGGGACCAACTGCGCTCCTCAGCCTGGCTGATGGATGGACCGGCTGGGACCCCGATGTGGAGGTCTATGCCGATGGCCGTCCCCTCGTGGCCTGGTTCGATCATCGCTTCGGCGTCCAGCATGAAATCATAATGAGAATCGGTGACGGGGAGGGTTTCTGGTGGCCGGACGTCCGTATGACCAATGACGATCACTGGCAGACCTATCCCGATATTGAGCTCGATATCCGGGGCACGGTGCATCTTTCATACACCGACATGCGCCACATACCCGATGAATGGGAGGACAGGACTCATTACGCAGAGGGGAAAAATACCGAAATCTACTATCGCACGTGGGATGGGAATCTCAGCGCGGAGGTTAGAGTATCGAATACACCGTATAGAAGCCTTGCATCGCGAATGGCTGTGGATTCAGCGGGAAGGGCGCATATTATCTGGATGGACGACAGCGAGACAGGTTGGTGGGTGTTAAGGTACGTCATGGTGAAAGATGGTATACCGGGTCCGATGCAAACCGTGACTGATTCAAGCCACAGGGCTGATTTCGCAATGATCGAGAGCGTCGGGAATCGCATTTTTATCGTTTTTACGGAATATCCTGACCCCGAGGGATCGCCGCTTGCGAATTGCAGGCTTTACGTGCGCGAGGTGCTTCCCGGTGAAGGCTTCGGTGAATCGTTATTAATAGCAGGCAATGGACTAAATGGCTGGCCAAGGACCGCGGCTGAACCTGGGAGGAACGGATTGTGGGTAATCTGGACAGAGTACCTGGGGGATGATGAGGAGTTTATTGAGGGTCCGTCAAGGCTGCATCTTGCAGGGATCAAGATCAAGTAGACTGTAATTTTCCCGGGATTGCAGGCAATGTGAGACGAATAGCCGCATGTAAGCTGCAGGCTGAAGGTAAGAGGGAGATTAAATCTGATTAAGTTATATTATCCTTTTCTATCACTCCCGCATTAAACATGATATAGAGGCATTCCCCGATACTATGTCAGTGGGCACTCCCACCCGGAGGCATATGCATGTCCTTGATGAGTCGAATACGCCTCGAACAGCAGGCCAAAACCGGTAAGGTGCAGGGCGATGGTAAGAGCGGCGGTCGAAGCGAGCGAGCGGTACGCACGGATCCGTTCAAAGAGCTGAAAAGCCGCATTCATACCGAGATTATCCAGGAAGTTGATCCGCAGCTTCTGGACAACCGCGACAACCAGGATATTGTGCGGCAGACGGTTGAGAACATCATCATCGAGAAGCTCGCGCAGGAGGAGAAGCCGTTAAGCCGATCCGAGCGTGAGATGATCCTGAGTGATCTGCTGGATGAGGTTCTCGGATACGGACCGATCACGAAGCTGTTGGACGATGCGACAGTGACAGAAGTTATGGTTAACGGCCCTAACCAGGTTTACTGCGAGCGCAACGGAAAACTAACACAGACCGACATACAGTTTTACGACGATAACCATGTACTCAGGATTATCGAAAAGATAGTGGCTCCCATCGGCAGGCGCATTGACGAGTCAACGCCTATGGTCGACGCGCGTCTGCCGGACGGCAGTCGTGTAAACTGCATCATCCCGCCACTGAGCCTGGTCGGGCCGACTATCACCATCCGAAAATTCTCCCGCGATCCGTTCACCGTTGAAGACCTTATCAGTTTTGGCACATTGACCGAGCAGATGGCGGAGTTTCTCCATGCGGCCGTGGAATCGAGGCTGAATATTATCGTTTCCGGTGGTACAGGTTCCGGTAAGACGACCACTCTGAATGTTCTGTCCAGCTTTATTCCCGAAGGAGACAGGATTGTTACGGTTGAGGACGCGGCAGAGCTCCAGCTGAGGCAGGATCATGTGATTACGCTGGAGAGCCGGCCTCCCAATATCGAGGGCAAAGGCGCGATTACGATCAGGGACCTCGTTAAGAACTGCCTGAGAATGCGTCCCGACCGTATCGTGGTCGGTGAGTGCCGCGCGGGTGAAGCGCTGGACATGCTGCAGGCAATGAATACCGGTCATGACGGCAGTCTGACTACGGGTCACGCTAACTCGCCGAGGGATATCCTCAGCCGTCTTGAGACCATGGTTCTCATGGCCGGAATGGATCTTCCGGTGCGAGCCATCCGGGAGCAGATAGCAAGCGCGGTACATCTTATCGTAGCACAGTCCCGAATGAGGGACGGCTCGCGAAAAATTACCCATCTGACCGAAGTGGTCGGTATGGAAGGAGATAAGGTCACCCTGCAGGATATCTTCCTCTTCAAGCAGACAGGTGTGGATGAGGCCGGCAGGGTAATGGGCACGCATGCGCCTACCGGCATTCTGCCCAAGTTCCTCGACATAATCGATGCGGAAGGTGTCGAGCTTTCAAGGGAGATTTTCTTCCCGAAGGACGGGATGAAATTTTAAGTTAAGGCAAATACGCCAAGGGGATATATACAATGACATTACCACTGGTGTTAGGAGCAGTCTTCTTTGCGATAGCGATCATGGGCTGGGCGATCAGCCAGTCGCTGGCCGCGCGATCCGCCTCGACAGTCTCGGGACGTATCGCCAGCTTCGTGGAGAAGGTCGAGAAATCCGCATGGACCGGGATTACGGCCGAAACAAAACATGTCGAAGAAAAGAAGTCCGACTTCTGGGGAGAGATCGATCAGCTCATCGAGAAGAGAACCTTCGTTCAGAAGATGATTCTCGAATTCCAGAAGGCCGACCTCAAGCTCCGATACAGCGAGTACGTCGGCATGTACTTCCTGGTCACTATAGTGCCTGGAATTATCGGTTACCTGATAACCAAGACACCGATAGGATTCCTGATGCTGGCCGGACCCGGCCTGGTCGTGCCGAGATTTTACGTCAAGTTCCGGCAGTTCCAGAGGATCAAGAAAATCGACAATCAGCTTGTCGACGCGCTGATTCTCATCTCGAACTCGCTTAAGTCGGGATATAGTTTCCTGCAGGGTATGGAGCTTGTTGCAGAGGAAGCACCACACCCGATTTCGAGCGAATTCAAGCGGATGCTGAGGGAAACCAACCTTGGTTATCCCATGGAGCAGGCGCTGGACGGGCTTGCGGAGAGGGTTCCGTCCGAGGACCTCGACCTTGTGGTGACCGTAATCAAGATCCAGAGACAGATCGGCGGTAACCTCGCGGAGATTCTCGACAAGATCGTGCATACCATCCGCGAGCGAATTCGTATTAAGGGCGAGATAAATACCCTGACCGCGCAGGGCAAGTTGCAGGGAATTATCCTGACATTACTGCCCGTAGCGATGGCAATCGGTATTTACATGATGAATCCCGAATTCATGATGCCACTTTTCACGACTCTGCTGGGCAAGGCTATGCTCGGAGCGGCGTTTGTTCTTCAGATGATAGGCGGTTTCATGATCAAGAAGATCGTGGAGATCAGAGTATAACCCGGAGGTCGACATGTTTATTGCCATAGTAGTGATTATATTCCTGTTCGCGCTGAGCCTGGCATGGGCATTTTCTCAGAAGGGTGGCAGTTCATCTTCGTTCGAAGAGCGCCTGAGGGAGATGGCCCGGCAGCCCGACAAGATAGACCTGACCGAGCTGGAGCTGTCGAAACCTTTCAGCGAACGGGTAATCCAGCCGATCCTCGAGAAGATAGGAACGGTAGTATCCAAAATCACTCCGCAGGAAGTCCTGAAGGAGACAGCGAGGAAAGTCCAGCAGTCGGGAATGAGAATTCCCGCGACCACATTTGTAACCGCCCAGGTCGTTCTTGCCATAATCATGCCCGCCTTCATGGCGATAGCGGGAGTAATGAGCAAAGCTGGTGGTCTGAAAGGTTTCGGAATTCTCCTCTTCAGCGGTCTTATCGGTTACTTCCTACCCGATATGTGGCTGAAGGGCAAGGTCGGAGCTCGAAAGGGCGAGATACAGAGAAAACTTCCCGATGCTCTCGACCTTCTGACCGTATCGGTCGAGGCCGGACTGGGATTCGATATGGCTCTCAGCAAGGTGGTCGAAAAGATGCGCGGACCTCTTGCAGAGGAGTTTATCCGGGTTCTGCACGAAGTTAGAATGGGTAAACCCCGTCGCGAGGCCATGAAGAAGATGGCGGAGAGGGTTGATGCGCCTGACGTCAGCCAGTTCATCGCGGCTCTTGTACAGGCCGATAAACTCGGCGTCAGTCTTGCCAACGTGCTGAGGGTGCAGTCCGACCAGATGCGCCTCAAGCGACGGCAGAGAGCCGAGGAGACCGCCATGAAGGCTCCGCTGAAGATGAGCTTCGTGCTGGTATTCTTCGTATTGCCGGCGCTGATGATCGTTCTTCTCGGACCTGCGGTTATTTCGGTCATCGAGCAGCTGGGTGAGAACGAAGCGCTTTAGACTTATTGAAAGAATGTAGACAGCATGCCGGTTCGTAACGGAATAATGACGCTATATTCCGAAGACGGCGACAGCGTAACCTGCCGTCTTGCTTCCTCTTTCTGGACCAGGTTTATCGGGATGATGGGCAGGCCCCGTCCCGAGAACGGGGAAGGGCTTCTGCTAAGGCCATGCAACTCCATTCACATGTTTTTCATGCGGTTTCCACTCGATGTTGTCTTTCTGGACGGCGAATTCGGTATCGTGCGTATCATTCGGGATCTTGCGCCCGGTAAAGTAGTGGGAACGGTTCCTGGCGCGATGCAGGTACTTGAAATTCCGGCCGGTGAACTGCCGGCATCGTTTCGTGAAGGTTCGAGGCTCGACGTTAAATCCAACTGATTCAGTTCATAGACGGTCTTCCCGTGTGGTAACATGAGCCTGTGAGAACAATCGCCCGGCTTGTTTTTATCATCGGATTGACCACAAGTGTACAGCTGGCTTCAGCAGCGTCAGCACTTGCTTCCGATGGGATCAGGATCCTCGTTCTCACCGGGCAGTCGGAGAATTCATGGATAGTATCCGAGTTTATCGATAACGCCATCCTCGACAGTATCTCGACAAAAACAGGTGAGGCAGTCCTGGAAATCCCTCCTGCACTGAATGCGACTGGTGATACATCTATTTCCACTATTGCCGCACGTTCTCAGCCATTACTCGTTTTCTCTGTGGAGCATTTGACTTCGCTGGAAGAGCGTCTGATAGAAACGAAAAGGGCGCAGGTTGAGAGCGAACTACAGCGGGAACTTGTACGCCAGGTGGTGAAGGGGCTTTTCCAGGTACCACTATGGCCTTACCTTGCTGCGACTGAGATTCCGCTGCGACGAATCGACATCCAGCGGAGTTGGCGTCTGCCTGATTACCGTCCCGGATCCTTCACGGCGACATCATACGCTGCTACCGGCGATGTGGATCGATGGGCCGTATTGGAGATGCAACCAGGCATGATTACTATCGAAAGATCAAGGGAAACCGGAGTAGGGGCGGGGATTTCACTTGACTATATAGTCGAGGGCAGCTTATCGGATTTACATCTCACCCCGGATAATTACCCCGAATTGTATGCAGTATACGTAGATAATGGAGCACGGTTTACAGCAGATATGCAATTTCTAGCAGTCGATGTCGATAAATTTATTGGAGTGCTTGAGAATCCGGAGCCCGCGGAGGTCGACGGCTCGCTGGTATCGACCCTTGAGGCGGATGATCAGCAGGGCCATATAGCGCGTATGCTTATCAAACCCGGTAGCGATAGCACGGGACGGATATCAGTCGAGCCGGCAGTCGCAACTGAATTGCCGGAGATAAAGAGCGGTCCGGTAATTGGAACAATCGGCGCTGTTCTTATCTGCTGGATAGGCTTCGGTATTCTGGTCCTGGTCGGTAACCTGCTGTTTCCATTCTCGTCTCTCCGGCCTGTACATCTGATTGCAAAGGCAGTTGCGCTATACCCTCTCTATATTCTGCTGTCGATGCTGACCGCGGGCATATGGGGTATGGGATTCGTCATTGCGTCGGTTTGCATATCGAGATTTCTGGCACCGGAAGGCAGAAGGCTCGCAGCGACAGGTGTGGCACTGGCCGCGAGCTTCGGAATAACTTTAATTTCATGGCTCCTTGTTAATTAATTAGTGTTTCAACGGCGATTGAATTCTGATACAATACTATTGCCCGTCTGGGGCGGCGATTAATATGCCCGAAGAGACCGTAGGAGATACACCTGCAGAGGATGTTGACGCGTTGGAAGACGTTGAAGAATCCTCTGCCGAGAGCGGCGACGAATCGGGGGAGAAAGCAAAGAAGGACAAAGCTCCTGAAAAGCAGCCTGTGACGTCACAGCAGAAGCAGGCACCTCCGAAGAAACCAGGTCAGCCGGCAAAAGCGCCTGCCAAAGAGCAGGAGGATTCGGCTCGTGCGCAGATCAGGCGCCTCGCTCGCTCTGTAGGCATGGCCATGCCCTCCGACCGTTACAGAATCTTCCTCGGGCATGGCGCCATTCCCCCTGTAATAGAACGCAAGCATTTTGTGGCACGGCTTAGAAAGCTTGACAGGATCGAAGTGGTCGTGCTGGAAGGTGACGACGACAAGGCCAGCGGCAATGAGTTTGTCGGAGAGATTGGCCTTGGGAATGTTAAGCTCAGGGAAGACGGGCGTTCCGAGATAGAGATTGAATACAGCCTCGACGAAAAGGGCATTCTTACAATTACGATATATGACCGGATCGGTCGCATCGAGAGCCACGCTCGATTCCTGCTGCCGCAGTTCGCGTCCTCGATGGACGTGGCAGTGGATGTAAGCGGCCTGCCGGTCGAGGAACTTTCAGAGAAAATCAATCTTCTTGAAGACCAGATGAAGCTTCTCAAGGGAGAACTCACGGTCCGCAGGGAGAGGGAGTAAGTTCTCCCTCTTTATATGACTCTGTGGCAAGGAGGACCTGCCGTTGACTCATGAGTCTCCCGTTCCTCCTTCACGTCGCGACGGCGACAGTAAACCGCCGGAAGACAAACCGGAACAAAGCGGAGCGGGACATCCGGATCGCGTCAGGGAAAGTATTCGGAAACTGGCGCAAGCCCGTCTCAGGAAGGATATATCCGTGCCCGAACTTCGCGATGTGCACTCGCAGCTAAAAGCGAAACTCGATGAAATCTGCACGGGTGAGAAAAAGCAGAGAATTGAAAGGCTGATGCTGCGGAAACAACGCGACACTATCCACGATTCTGTAATACAACTTCGAAAGGAAAAGCTTGAGAAGGCATCGAAATTTATCTCCGAGCGCGTGCGGGTACAGACGCTCTTGTCAGGGTCCGAAGGCCAGCTCACAGAGGTAGACCAGATGGAGAGACAGGTCATTGAGAAGGAGTGCGAGCTTAAATCGTTCAGAGAGACACTGACGATGCACCGACGCGATCGTGACAGCGTCTACAGTCGGCTTACGACCGCCCAGTCGATCCTGCAGGATAAACTGACCGAGCGGATGCTCTGGAAAATCCTCGAATCGCAATCAGAAGAATCCGGCGACGATGCGCATCGCGGGATTGAAGCCCTGGCCGCAGAACTGCTGGGACGTTTGCTGGTTCTGGAGAAGGAAGAGTCGCAACTGGGTGGATTAATCGCCGGATATCAGGGTGAAGTTGGTGAAAAGTAGGATTTTACTGGTATAATGGCTGCCGGGCGAAGTCTTGGTGGTCGGGGAAGGAATCAACCGGAGGGAATTGTTCTGTTGACGCATTTTTAATAATGCGCGGCGGTTTTATGGTGTGAAAACGAAATGGAATTGTGGTATATTCCGACTTACGTGATTTTTCGGAGGTTTCCTGAATGACTAATGATCGGGTTACCGAGCTCGAGAAAGAGGTCAGGGAGCTCAACCTGAAGCTGGAAATTGAGCGTCAGAAAACGCGCAAGCTCGAGCAAGAAAGCCAGAAACTCAAGGAGAAGCTGACTCGCCAGATACGAAGCGAGCGGCCCCTGCGGATCGAACCCGCCCCGTCTGCTTCTGCCGCTATGGAGGAGTCCGTCCCCGGTGCAGTGGATCTGCAAAGCGGGGTTACCGAGGGCGAGATCGAGGAGTTCCGCGAGAAACTCAGATCGCTTACTTCCCAGAAGGACGCGAGCGAGCAGGAGAAGTGGGATCAGTCCAAGGAGGTCATCGAGCATAAAGAGAACCTCCAGCGTCTCAGGGTTAAGAAAATCAATATCAAGAAGGATATTGATGAGCTCAACGAGAGGCTCGACCGCAAGGAGAACCAGAACTTCAAGAGCCGTCTTGAGACAACCGATCTCAAGAAGGAAGAACGCAAGGCGAAGTCGATAGCCGAGGATGCCGAGACCGAGCGCACGCGTCTCGAGTCCGAGATAGACAGACTGATGGGACTCATCGACAAGGAAAAAGTCAAGCTTCGCGAGGAGAAGCTCGCAAGGGACAAGGTGCAGTTTGCTTTGAACCGCGCTCTTAAGATACGAGGGGAGTACGAGTCGCACTTCCTTGCGCGTTTCTATAATAAATAACCGACAGTAAAAGGAATGACGCCCGGGAAATTGGGTGAACGCTGATGGATCAACGGCAACTGGATAAAGAACGCATTCGTTTGACTCGGGAAATCTCCATGCTCGAGACGCAGCTTGCGGCCGCGATCAAGGGCAAAGAGGAAAAGCTCGAGGAGAACAAGCAGATACGCGAGGAGATCGCGAAGCTCGAAGAAGAGAACAAGGGTCTCGAAGAGGAGACGCGACGGCTTGACGAGGAGATCGCGGGTCTTGACGATGAGTTCAAAACCGCGCAGATCGAGGCCGGACGCCTGAGGCGCGAAATCAAGGTCGCTGGCGAGAAAGCCGAGGCGGAGAATAAGAAGGCCGGCGATCTCAGAAACGAAATTGCGAAACTCGATAAGCAGCTCGAGAACCTCCGTCGCGAAATCAAGCAGGAAATCGAAGACAGGCGTAATCTCGAATCGCGGCTTAGAAAGACGAACGCGCATATCGACGGAATGAAAGAGCATGCGATGGCGCGATTCGTAACGCGGCGTCTGGAGAAGCAGGACTGGTACCAGCGCGCCGAGGAGCCGCTGCCATCATGGGACGGTGAGGATGAGAGCGAGATGGAGGAAATCACCGAAGTGACTGTTGAAGCCGCGACAGAAGCTCCATCGGAAGAAGCTCCCACCGAAGCCACAACCGATGAAGAAGAGAAGAAAGACGACGGCGGAATCGACTTCACGATAGACTGACCCCGCTCCCATATACTACAAACGAAAACCCCTAAAACGACGCACCCGCGTCGTTTTTTTAACAGCATCCATCATGGCATGTCTGTGCTGTATGGCCAACCTGTGATATAAATGAAACTATTCTGGACCACCGGATGTCAAAGCAATGGAGGCCACCCATGAAAAAAGTGCATCATATATTTCTCATTTTTATCTCCGTTCTTATAGTATCCGGATGTCTTTTATACAAGCGCGCCGAGGCAATCGATCTGGAAAATCCGGCACTGGAAGAGGCGATTCGCTTCCAGTTGCAGAAACCGGAAGGACCGGTCGATGAATCGGAGCTGGAGGGAATCACTGAGCTCGCTGTTATCTCGGCAGATAGTCTTAGAGGAATCGAGCGCCTTCGAAATCTGGAGATTCTGCTGGTGCTCCCTTTTATACAGGGCGCATTCACGGAGGAGCATCCATTTTATCTTGATATGGTAGAGGGCTTGAAGGAATATCAAATTCCGCGTGAGAGTGAAGATGAAAGAGTGGGGGGGAGTGAAATCGACTCGATAGAAGAGATCAGGAGTCTGACTTCACTGAGAGAACTTTACGTGCCTGGTCAAGATTTTATCGACCTGTCCCCGTTAGGGGGTCTGTCGAATCTGGGGGCATTGGACCTCAGCCATAATGAGAATATTGAGAATTACGATCCGCTCACGCGGCTTCCCGGCCTCAATGAGCTGTATCTGCGGAACTGCAGTATTGGGAATTACTCGGTGATCGGCAGCATTTCGAGCTTGAGGACTCTTGACCTGAGCGCTACTGGAATGACAAGCATCGGACCGATAGCAGGTCTGGACGGGCTTGAAGAACTCGTTGCGGAGGACAATAAGATAGAGTACCTCAATCCGGTAGCTGAACTTGATAGCCTTCGAGAACTGGACTTGTCGAATAACGAATTCTCCCGAATTATGCCTTTGTCAGGTCTTCAAAACCTTGAAGTCCTTGACCTTTCGAGAAATCTAATCGGGAATATCGAGCCGCTTTCGGAGCTTGAGAATCTCCGCGAGCTTAATCTGCAACAGACCCATATTCATGGTATTGGAGAATTGAACGGGCTTACACAATTGAGGAGTCTGAACATTTCGCAGAATAACGTATCCGACCTGTCTCCAGTGGCGGGAATGGAGCATCTAAATATTCTCAATATCGGGAATAATCCAATAGAAGAGGCCGGAGTGCTCGACGGATTAACAGAATTACAGGAACTATCCATTTCCGGCAATGAGATCTCAGATATCTCATTCCTCGTAAATCTTGCGGAGGTGAGAATTCTGAACCTGTCCAATTCTCCTATAAACAATCTGGATCCAGTAGGAGGATTGAGGAACCTTGAGGATCTGAGCGTTATCGGAATTGAGCTGCCGGATATTTCATGGGCTTCCGGGCTGGTTTCGCTGAAAATACTCTCCTTGGGCTATGATACTTATGGCGAAGAGCTGCCGTCTGGCTTAGTCGATATATCTCCGGTTTCAGGACTTGAATATCTGGAGGAGCTTAGTCTCGATGGAATGCGGATTGTCAGTCTTGCTCCGATCGATGGATTAGCTCATCTCCGGAATCTCAAGATCACTGGCTATTCGATTACTGAATTCCCTACCATTCACGATTTGCCTTCTCTTCAAAGGCTGGAAATTTCTAATTGTCACATTAGGACACTCCCGGACCTGGCGGTATTTCCATCGCTGGAGTATGTCCGAGCAGGCTACTGCGATATCTCAGACATTTCATGTATTGATGGTTGCGTAAATCTTCGCCTGGCAAACATGGAAAATAATAAAATCGACGTAATTCCTCCACTCAACAACCTTGATAATCTAGAGAGCTTGTACCTTAGCGACAATCGAATTCAGGATGTGTCGGGATTGAGCGAATTGCCTTCTCTTGAGCGGCTCAATCTGGCCTTCAATGATATATGCGACCTGAGCAGCTTCGTTAATCTGGATTCTGTCGAAGATCTGACTCTATTCAGGAACAGGGTAAGTGACATAGCGCCGCTTCTTGAAATGGAGAGCCTGGAATATGTCGATCTTGTGGATACTGCTCTTGATGAAAGGTCGATTAATGAGATAATCCCGCAACTGGAAGCGAGGGGAGTCGAGGTTATCTTGAGCCATCCGACGATTCCATGAAGCACTGATAAATACTTACCAATACCAGGATCCCGTATCGCGGGTTTGACCTTCATTGAAAGTATTTGCAGCGGGATCGCCAGGCTACCATCTAAACATTAATCCAGCAGTAATTGATGAATAGTAACTACACCTTTTCGAGGACAAACAAGGTGTCCCCGTTTTCTTACTGTAATTTCTTTACCTATCCCGACGCCCTGGATTCCTCCCCCGGTTTCGCGACTTCCTCCGAGACTTCGATGTCCGGGCCGTTCTTTACCACTACCGCCTTGTGTACTTCTCCCATAAACTTCCGCTTCGCGTTCTTGATCACAATCGACACGCCGGGATAGAGAATGGTTCGCGCCTCGACCCGTCCCTCCGCGCACTGCTTCAAATCGTTTTCGAGCGACGCGATCTTCGTCGACATCTCCTCGATCTCGTCCTTCAGTTGAGTAGTGACAGAGCTCAACTCCTGGTACATCTCCTCGCGTTCCGCCGGAAGCTCGAATTTTTCCCGCATTAACGAAAGCGCGATGAAGTTTTTCGAAAGTTTCTCGTAGTCGTTCTTTTTTTTCTTGATTGTATCGTTAAGGGATTTCAGTTCTTCCCGGATCTGCGGCGTGACGCCGACTTCGACTTCCGTTGTGATAGCCATCTCGGAGCCGATGAAGCTTGCCCTGACAAGGTTACCCGCGCGCACGTGCCCGCCGAAGATGCACCCCTTGGAGTTGGTGACCTCGACAGTATCGAATGCGGAAGTGTCGGAATGGATAAGCGCCTCGTCGACAATCACCGACGCGCCAGATTGGACCACGCATCGCTCGATAAATCGGGCCATCACATTGCCACTGGCATGGACGACGCTTTTACCCATCCCCTTGATACCGTGCTTGAGGAAGATGCTGCCGCCCGCGTCAAGATGGGCGCCCTCGACCGTGTCCTGGCAGGTGATATCGCCGCTCGCGACAATCGAGAAGCCTGTATTAACAACGCCTTTGACCATCACATTGCCGTGGAAGTCGATATTTCCAGTCGAGAAATCGACATCATCGACCGTCAGGACTTCGTCGACATCCACTCGTCCGCTGACCAGTTTTGGCGCTCCGCCCACCTCGGCGACCAGCACGTTTTCATCATCCTCGACCACAACGGTGCCTTTACCTTTCGGAAGCGCCATGTCCTTACCAGGCTCGGGCTTGATTGGATTGCCGCAGACATCTGTCCCTTCCTCGCCGGGAGTGGCGGGGATTTTCTTCACAAGTGGAGTGTCTTTATCGACATTTTCAAAGAGGTGAAGGTCCCGGAAATCGGCCGTACCATCCTCTCGAATCCTCGGTCCGGATTTTTCGTGAAATGC
>Ga0272444_10002566_pt1 | contig 16703 bp, 13 predicted proteins | sample SSMForm13_FD_201033 | JGI IMG/M metagenome (GOLD analysis project Ga0272444, IMG submission 201033) | Marine sediment archaeal communities from Little Sippewissett salt marsh, Falmouth, MA, United States - SSM-Form-13 | ecosystem: Environmental > Aquatic > Marine > Wetlands > Sediment ...
CCCCGCCGGCCGTGGTAAAGCTACCTCCTGCATACAAGTTACTGCTTCCATCAAAAAGAAGGGCAAAGACAGCCATATTCATGCCTGTTCCCAGCGGGCTCCAGGAAGAACCATCCCATTTGGCAACTTTGGAAGAGCTGATCCCGCCTGCCGTAGTGAAGTCCCCCCCTGCATACAGGTTACCGCTTCCATCATAGGCAAGGGCAGCGACGTGAATATTCATTCCCGATCCCAGCGGGCTCCAGAACGAACCGTTCCATTTGGCAACTTTCGAAGAGCTAACTCCGCCTGCTGTAGTAAAACTACCCCCCACATACAGGTTACCGCTCCCATCGCAGGAAAGGACTCCGACCTGTCCATCTACACCCGATCCCAGCGCGCTCCATTCAGCGGCAAAAGCAGGAAACGTAGCCATCATAACACATGCCGTAGCACATAGAAGACAGATGATAAAGGCGCGCAGGGAATGCCTCATACTCAGCCTTCCGATTATATGACCATTAGTTCTTCCGTCTTTATAGGGAAATCTCGTTACCGAGTTTTGACCTGTCCGCATACCACCAGAACTGATAATTCTCATAGAATCATTCCTCCGTATGAAAAGTAGACAATGTGGCAGGACATCTTTTCTGACGAGTGAAGTTATAGGAATAATAACCTTGTATGTCAAGGGAATAGAGTTTTCCATGAATATTTGGGAGGCAGCGTAACAACAATTACCATTGACAATCGTGTATACTTTAAGCGCAATCAGATCTGACATTTTCAGAAAGAACTGTTTAGCCTGAAAATCTCTGTTTTGTTTAATTCATACTTTTAAATAATTAGTGTTGCTCGATTGATCTATCATGTTTCTCCCGGCGGGGTATTGTCAAATATCGCTTTAAACAAAGATAGGCAACGTTAACTTGCTAATGATGGGTCCGCCCGCAATGAAGAGACCGCATTCATAGCCAAAGGGAGAATTTTCAATTACGAATCACATTATAAGATGTGCCGGGGAGCAAGAAAAGACATTACCGGTCCCCTTCATAGGGATACCAGTCGGATCGACGGATATTTTTTACCTTCATGATGGCGGTTTCGCCGGTACTCGTGTTGAAGACGACCTTTCGACCCCAGCTCCCGCCCGTATCTTCGGAGACGATACGGACGCCGCGGCGCATCAGTATGCGGCGGGCAACAAGCACGTTCTTGTGCCCGATGTTTTCCGGGGAGATGTCGCGATTATGAGCCCCGCCGATAAGATGGGCTTCGAGGTTCTTGATTGTGGAGCCGTGATCGAGGAAGAGACGGATCAAGGCGATCGTTGCCGCGTTGCCGTAACGGGACGTTGCTTCTCTTTTGTTGCACGTTTCGGCATAGAGAAAATGGTTCATGCCGCCGGCGCCGTTTTTTGCGTCGTAGATGCACACGGCGCAACACGAGCCCAGCACAGTGGAAATGAGAGTCGGTTCCGCGGCGAAATAAACGTATCCGGGGGCGAGGAAGTGTTGCTCCGGCTGTATGATATCACTCGTCGAGTCAGTCACAATATACTGGCACCCTTTTTCTATCCTGTCGCGGGAATAACCGCTTATCGATAGGGATACAAAAAAGCGGTTCACTGTCAAAGTCAGTGATTTATTCGGCATGTCATGAATGAGACTTTAATAAAAAAGACAGGTCGTGAACGATTGATTTGACGAAATGTGCCGCGGTGTAATCCCGAACGCAACGCATCGAAGGGGGAATAAATGAAGTCAACAGAAAATGTGACGAAACGTGTTCTGACGAAACGTGTTCTTGCAAATACGACTGTGCTAACATACAATAATTATTATAAGATAATGTATATTATTTTGATGTTCCTGTACGTCGACACGAAAGGGAAAACAGGACATGCAGTGTCGCCTCTCGACGTTACGTGAAATACTTGTCGTAACAACCACGATCCTGACATTTGTCATCCCGTCCTTTGCCGGCAGTGATTATGCCGCTTACCCGAAAACCGCCGCTGTCCTTCAGGAATTATATGTCAATGAAGTAACCGCATATAGGATATACAATGCTTTCGCTGAAGAGGCCCTTGCGGAGGATCATCCCGGAGTCGCCGCTCTTTTTCACGCGCTCAGTAAGGCCGAACGGATTCACGCCGGGAATTTCCAAAGATTGCTTGAAGATCTCCATGCGGCAGTTCCCTCCGTTCCGGAACGTACCATTCCCATCGGGTCCATAAAAGAAAATCTCCGGTTTTCCCTGGAAACTGAACTCGCGGAGATCGATACGCACTATCCCGACTACATTGACCGTGTCAGGCTCGAAGATCACAGAGAGGCGATACGGGATATTACTTATGCGTGGAAGGCGGAAAAACAGCATCGGAGTCTTTTGCGAAAGGTGGAATCAGGCCTCGGTTTTTTCTTTACTGTAATTCTCGAGAAACTGAATAAGACGGAAACCTATTATGTCTGTGGCCGGTGCGGTTCGACATTGCTGGAACTCCCCAAGGAAGTCTGTCCCATTTGCGGGAGTTTCCTCGACCGCTACGATGAGATCACAGGCCCACCGGGTAATGAGGCAGACGGAACGTGATAATCGTCTCAAGTCGTTGAGACGCTATGACATGAGGAAGAGGGAACGAGATGAACGAAAGAGATGCGGTTGTGGTCAGTGCGGTGAGGACGCCTATCGGTGATTTCGGCGGCGTTTTTCGTGATGTGAAGGCGGGGGATCTGTCGGCCGTGGTCATGAAGGAGGCGGTGAAGAGAGCCGGCATTGATGTTGCTATCATCGACGACATCATCTGGGGATGCTGTATCCAGGACTTCGACGAACCGAATGTCGCCCGATGCGGGGCCCTTAAGGCGGGGTTTCCCATTGAAATACCCGCATACACTGTCCAGAGGCAGTGCAATTCCGGTATGCAGGCGATGATAAACGCCGCCGCTCAGATCGCCCTGGGCCAGGCTGATGTTATCCTCTGCGGTGGTGTTGAGAGCTACAGTACGGCACCCTACGTCATCAGGGACGCGCGGTGGGGAGCCCGGCTCATGCACAAGACGATGGAGGATGCCATATGGACCCTCCTCTATTCCGGCGGGAATATCATTATGGGGGAGACAGCGGAGCTGATCGCTGCGAAGTGGAACATTTCGCGGGAGGAAAGCGACGAGGTGGCGGTTAGAAGCCACAACAACGCCGAGGCGGCCATTGCGGCGGGACGATTTGAAGAGGAAATCGTTCCCGTGCCGGTGAATAAAAAGAAGGGCGAGACGGTGCTGGTCAGTGAGGACGAACACGTGCGCCGGGGTCTCTCATACGACGATGTCAAAAAACTGAAGCCCGTCTTTCGTGAGGACGGTATCGTCACGGCGGCCAGTTCGTCGGGTATCAACGACGGTGCCGCAGCGATGCTGGTTATGTCCCGCCGGATGGCGAAGGAGCACGGTATAGCGCCCCTTGCGCGCATCGGTGATTCAGCCGTCGCTGCTGTTCATCCCGATTACATGGGTGAAGGTCCCATCCCGGCAACGAAGAAACTCTTTGAAAGGAGTTCCTATTCCCTGTCCGACATGGAACTGATCGAACTGAACGAGGCCTTCGCAACGCAGTACATTGCCTGTGAACGGGGTATCGGTCTCAGACGGGATATCGTCAATGTCAACGGAAGCGGTTGCGGGCTTGGACACCCCGTGGGCTGTACGGGCGCGCGGATCGTCGTGTCCTTGATATACGAGATGAGGCGGCGTGGTCTCACGCTGGGCATGGCATCGCTCTGTGCGGGTGGTGGTATGGGCACGACGGTGTTGATGGAAACGACGGAATGACAGTGAAAACAAGCATCCATATCAACGGGCGGTTCGAGAGGAGACACCACCATGGATAGTGTCAGCTTGACGCACCGTCTGCGGCAGCTTCGCCGGCTTAAGAAGGCAGTTGAACAGTTCGAAGGTCCTCTCTTGACGGCGTTGGCGGACGATGTGGGCAAGTCCGCGGTGGAGGCTTATGCAAGCGAGATCGGTATCGTCCACCATGAGATCGATAACGCTCTGAGGCATCTGCCGAAATGGGTACGGAGAAAAAGGGTGAGAACGCCTCTCGTCCTGTTCCCCGGGAGGAGCTTTATCACGTATGAACCCTATGGCACAGTTCTCATCATAGCGCCGTGGAATTACCCGGTCAACCTCGCCCTCTCGCCCCTCGTCGGCGCTCTTGCGGCGGGGAATCGTGTCGTCGTCAAACCGTCGGAAATGTCACTTCACACCTCCGCGGTACTTGCCGAAATGATAGGGGAACATTTCGATCCCGCCGAGATACGGGTGGTGGAAGGGGGTGTCGACAAGACGAAAGAACTGCTGGCGCAGCGGTTCGACTATATCTTTTTCACGGGAGGGACGAAGATCGGGAAAATTATTATGACGGCGGCGGCACAGCATCTTACGCCCGTCACTCTCGAACTGGGGGGCAAGAATCCCTGCATCGTGGAACAGGATGCTCCCCTGGCAAAGACGGCGCGCCGCATCGCCTGGGGAAAGTTCTTCAACGCGGGACAGACCTGCCTTGCGCCGGACTACGTCGTCGTTCACCGGAATGTGAAAGAGCCATTCCTCGACGAAATGAGAAAGGCGATTACTCAGTTTTACGGGTGCGATCCCCGGGAGAGTCCCGATTACGGAAGAATCATCAACGACGGACACTTTCAACGACTGCGCGTCCTTCTGGATGAGGGTGATATCGTCATCGGCGGCGGCACGGACCGTGATGCACTGTATATCGATCCTACCGTCATCGACGGCATCGAAATGCATCACCGCATCATGGAAGAGGAAATCTTCGGACCCCTGCTGCCCGTCATGACCTATGACGATTTGTCTGTGCTCATTGATGACATTGGCAAACGGCCGAAACCCCTGGCCTGCTATTTTTTTTCCACCGACAGGAATAAACAACAAGCTGTTCTTGCGGGGATATCCGCGGGGGGCGTCAGCATCAACGACACCTTCGCCCACTTTATCAATTCTCGTCTCCCCTTCGGCGGCGTCGGCGACAGCGGCATGGGCGCCTATCACGGCCGGTACAGCTTCGAAACCTTTTCCCACGCGAAGAGTGTCTACCGGGGCACGTTCCTGTTCGATACGCCAATGAAATTTCCGCCCTATACCGTTTCATTATCCCTGATAAAACGGGCTTTTCGCTTTTTGTATTGACTCTTTTAAAGAACGATCCGCGAAGAGTGGTCGGTTTATCGCCCGACTGCGCTGTTCGGTGGTCGGGGATGGCGTCAGCGTTTCATGACAGAACACTCAAGCATCGAAAGTGTTGCCGGAACGCGGTTCCATCGCCGTCTTGATGGCCCCGTGAGTTCTTTCATATCGGGCGATCTGGTCGTTCAGCATGGCCGCAAATCGCTTCGCGTGCCCCGGTGTCGTGATGACGCGGGCGGAAACGGTTCCTGCAGGCGGTGCGGCCATGATGAAATCAAGTACGAACTCTTCATGAGTAAAAAGAACACCGAGGCTGTTGGCGTAGGCGCCTTCCTTCAGGTGATCGGGGAATTTGATGGATATCTTTTTTTCTTCCGCCATATGAGGGGCTCCTCTCTTTTGTGTGAAGCATTCCGACAATAGGCATGATGCCCCGGATATGCAAGGGAAAAGCGCGGTGAATTCTATCGCCGTATATTGTTCCGATGTGCTGTATGAATATGATCCTTTTTGCGGTATAATATATATGTTGTATGAGGTACGAAAATACAGGGAGAGGGGGAAGGAAACAATGAAATTAAGTGCCCGCAATATTTTGAAGGGAAAGGTGGTATCGGTGACCCCCGGTATGGTCAACACGGAGATCGTTCTCGAGCTTCCGGGCGGTACCCAGATCGTATCGATCATATCCAAGGAATCGGCTGAGCGGCTCGGTCTTGCGCCCGGAAAGGAAGCACACGCCGTCATCAAGGCATCTACTGTCATGATCGCCGTTGAGTAAGCATTCTTTTTCCGATTTCCGTCGGGTAACGATCTTTTTCTTGACAAGAGACTTTCCTATGCTCTAATTCTTGCACGCGTGAACTCACAGAGATAAAGATAACCTGCCGCGTGTATCGGGAACGGCGATAAAAAAACGCACATTTTTTCTTACACAGCCGTTGTGTTTCCACGCTATGCTCAGGAAGAAACGGCAGACACCATGGTGTGTGCATAAGGGAGAAGAGAGAAAAGGAATGGGTGACACTGAACACAATAATGTACGGGTACGCTTCGCACCCAGTCCGACGGGATATCTCCACGTCGGAGGGCTGCGGACAGCGCTGTTTAATTATCTTTTTGCCCGTAGTAAGGGGGGGACGTTCGTCCTGAGGATCGAGGATACCGATCAGAAACGGTCCATCCCCGGCGCGGTGGAAAACCTGACGACCACATTGAAAAGCGTGGGTCTTCACTATGACGAGGGGCCCGATATCGGTGGTGACTACGGGCCCTATGTTCAGTCCGAGCGGACTGATCTGTACCGGAAGTACGTTACGCAACTCGTCGAAAGCGGCGACGCCTATTACTGCTTCTGTACGGAAGAGCGTCTGGAAGGACTGAGAGAACGTCAGCGGAAGATGCATACGGCACCCATGTACGACGGGAAGTGTCGGAGCCTGACTCAGGAAGAAGTCGAGAAGAATCTTGCCGCGGGCATGCCCTTCGTGATCCGCCTGAAATATCCCCGCGAGGGGAAAACCGTTTTCTCCGACGTGGTGCGGGGGAAGGTCGCCGTGGACAACTCCGTCGTTGATGATCAGGTATTGATCAAGTCGGACGGATACCCGACATACCACCTGGCGAATGTCGTCGACGATCATCTCATGAAAATCAGCCACGTCATCCGCGGTGAAGAGTGGCTCTCCAGCGTACCCAAGCATATATATCTTTATAAGGCGCTCGGCTGGGATGTGCCCACCTTCGTCCATCTGCCGCTGCTCCTCAATACGGACCGCAGCAAACTGTCCAAGCGGCAGGGTGATGTGGCCGTCGAGAGCTATCTCGAGAAGGGATACCTGCCGGAGGCGCTCATCAATTTTATCGCCCTGCTTGGGTGGCACGGTCCCGATGACCGAGAGGTTTATACCGTGAAGGAACTGGAAGACGTCTTCACGCTGGACCGCATCAACAAGGCGGGCGCCGTCTTCGACATCGAGAAGCTCAACTGGATGGGCGGAAACTACATCAGGAAGACAGACCTCGAGGTAATTGCCGATGCGTCGCAGCGCTATTTCGAGGAGGCGGGTATCGATATCGGGGACCGGGAAAAATACCTGAAGGTCATTGCCGTGGCGCGTGAGTATGTTCCCGCCCTCGCTCAGATTGTGGAACATGCCGCGATGTTCTATCGTGAACCTGAATTTGATGAGGAACAGAAGGCACTTGCCGCCGAAGATACCTCCCAGCGGCTGTATGACTACTGGATCGATGCGCTCCGGGCACAGGACAGCTGGTCCAGGGACGAGCTGACGGACCTGACGAAGAAGGCGATCGGCGAACTGCAGATCAAAGGAAAGCAGTTCTATTTCCCCCTCCGTCTCGCACTCTACGGGAACACCCACGGTCCGGACATCCCCACTATTATCGATATCCTCGGCAGGGATGAGTCCATCGCACGGCTTGACGCCGTACGGACCGCCTAGGTCAGGCATAACGAATCGAAGCAGGGCGTCCCCCTATCACGGGGACGCTTCCTTATTTATCGGCCGATGATGCCGTCAACGTCGCAGTACCGTTCGAAGTGATCAGCGAGCTTGTCGTATTCTGCAAACCGGTCGCGGCGGCTCTTGTCGGAGTATCTTTCATCAAGACCTTTTTCTCGCCTCACGGCATTGAGGAGGGCGTTTCTGAAAGCGGGTTCGTCGAAGAGGCCGTGGAGGTACGTTCCGGCAATAAGCCCGTCACGTGTCATAAGACCGTCTGTTCGTTTCGTTCTTGTTCCTGTTTCCTCAATGGTAAGAAAGGGGACGGTGTCGTCGTCGCAGGTGGTGCTTCGTCCCATGTGAATTTCGTAACCCTCGACGGCATGACCGCCCAACCCTGTCGTTCCTGTCGCTTTCCGGACGATTTTTTCATTATCAAGGACCGTCGTCACGGGGAGAAGGCCGAGTCCCTGTGCGACGGGATCCGATGATTCCACACCGTGGGGGTCCGCAATGGTCAGGCCCAGGAGTTGAAAGCCGCCGCAAATGCCGTAGCAGCGTTTACCCTCTTTAACGAAATGTGCAAGCGCGTCGTCCCACCCCGCATCATAAAGCCACCGCGCGTCATTCATGACATTCTTCGTGCCCGGGAGGATGACGATGTCGTAGGATTGTGTCAGATGTTCCGGCCGGACAAGAAAGTTGAGTACCACGCCGGTTTCCCTGCTGAGTATCTCAAAATCAGTGAAGTTTGAAATGCCGGGGAGACGGACGACTGCAATGTTCACGGCGGAGGCACGCGGGAGTGTCGATACCCGCCGGTCGTCCTGGATCGCCACGGAGTCTTCCGCGTCGATCATGATATCCGTAAAGAAGGGAATGAGACCGAAAACGGGTTTCCCCGTCGCTTCTTCGATGTATGTCCGCCCCGAATCAAAGAGCAATGCATCGCCCCGGAACTTGTTGATAAGATACCCGGCCGTTATGCGCCGTTCCTCGTCCGTCATCAGCATGTGGCTTCCGATGATCTGGGCGAACACACCGCCGCGGTCGATGTCGGCGACAAGGATGCAGCGTGCGCCGACATCACGGGCCAGGGGGAAGTTGACGATATCGTTGCCCTTGAGGTTCATTTCAAGGCAGCTTCCCGCGCCTTCCATGATGATCACATCGAAGCGTTCGGCGAGGTGGTGAAAGGAGTCGCGGATCGCTCGTTTGAGCTGCGGTTTAAAGGTGTGATAGGAGACGGCGTCCATCGTATCGTACACACGCCCCTGGAGGATGATCTGCGAGCCCGTCTCCGACGAGGGTTTCAGGAGAACGGGATTCATGTGAACGGAGGGAGCGAGACCTGCTGCCTCCGCCTGGACAAACTGCGCGCGGCCGATTTCACCGCCATCAATGGCAACACACGAATTGTTCGACATGTTCTGTGCCTTGAAGGGGGCGACCCGGACGCCCCGCCGGGCCAGGATGCGGCAGAACGCTGTTGCCGCGAGGGATTTCCCCACATCGCTTCCCGTCCCGAGAAACATGAGTGCCTGTGCCATTGTCTGTGATCGATCCCGTCTCGCAAAATATTCACGTGTCCGTGTACCAGGGATGTAGACGAAAACGACGGGAATGTAAAGCGTCTTTCCCAATGCACGGGAACAGGCAAAAAAGATTCTTGCTAATTCTGTCTGATGTGATAACGATCAGAAAAACACAGTTTTTGCACAGGCTGTCGCGCCGGGGCCGCACAACATTGGTGTTGTATCGCAGCGGAATCCGTCGTGTGACAATGTCGATACGGCGTTTCACCACCGGCATATCATCGTCGGGACGAGACTTTACATTCAACAAGAATTACGCGGGAGTATCTCATGTCGAAATTTTCTCTTGATGTCCTGGAAAAACGTGTTTTCCCTTTTGTCGCCGACGAGAACAATGACATTATCCTCGGTTCCTCTTTTGGAGAAGATGTGGCCCTGACAAAGGTCGGCGGTGATATCCTGGCGTCGCATGTCGATCCCATTGTCGGCGCCATCGGCAACATCGGGTGGCTCGCCGTGCACGTGGCCTGCAACGACATCGCGGCAAGCGGTATCCCTCCGCGATGGGTCCTTTTGCTTGTGCTCGTTCCCAGCATCAATGACGAGGAACTTCTCGAACAGATCATGCGGGACGCCCGCCGTGCCGCGGACGAGATCGGTGTCGCTATCATCGGCGGGCATACGGGATACTCGGCGAATCTCACGCGGCCGCTGGTATCGGTGACGGCTCTCGGAAACGCGGGGGAACGGACGCCCGTCAAGACCGGCGGGGCGCGGGACGGCGACCTGGTGCTCGTGACGAAGGGTATTGCCGTGGAAGGGACGGGCATCCTGGCGGGCGATTTCGCCGATATCGCCCGTGAAAAAGGCATCACAGAGGCGGAAGCGGCGGAAGCGCTCCGCTTGATGAACAATGTCAGTGTCGTTCGGGAAGCGCTTGTCCTTGCTGAAAACGGCGCGACGGCGATGCACGATGTGACCCGAGGCGGCCTTCTGGAAACGCTCCTCGAGATTGCCGCCCTGTCGAAAAGGGCAATAAACATCGATGCCGGGCGTCTGCCCATCGATCCCGTGGTGGAACGGTTTGCCCATGCCTTCGAATTCGATCCGCTGAAAATGATTTCATCGGGTACACTCGCGGTGACCGTGCCGCCGGAGAAGGAGGCTGCCGTATCAACGGCACTTGACGGAATCGATATTCCCTACGCCTTTATCGGGAACGTGACGGAGGGGAAGGGCGTTTCCATCCGCCGTGGTGACGACGTGTCCTACTTCAGCGAGATCAGATGCGAAGAGGATGAACTTGCCCGCATGTGGACCCTTTACCCGCGGATATAGCCGGGAATCAAGACGTTATTCCTTCATCAGTTTGTCATTGATGTCTTCTGCAAGCCTTTTAACTATTTGATTCTGTTCCGCAAAAAGAAGCTGAATGCTGTCAACGATGAATATTCAACCATTTTCCTTTTCTGATTATCGCGATGCCTGCAGTGACTATGAGCAAAAGCAGGATGATCATGCCCCATTCACTGAGAGTGGGGATTGAAAGTGCATCGGGGCGTGCCGGTCCCCCCTGATCGACAATGGGAAATACGTTGGTATCATCACCGAGAAGGCTTTCCGTCAGGGTGAATTCCATGTAGCGTACCACCGTGCCTCCTATGTTTTCCATCCCGAATGTCACACCGGGGAGGCTATACCACAGTGAAACGTTCCAGTCTGCCGGGGTGGGGCCGTATTTGCGGTACTCATATCCTGCAAGAGTTGACGCACCGTGATAGTAAACCCTGACCGTTGCTGAGGGACAGGGGATTTCAAATGAAAGCAGGCCGAAGGGATAGCAACATCCGGGATCATCTGTACCGACGGATTCACACGTGCATGTGCTGACCTGTTCGATCTGGTCGCAACCGGACAGCTCAACGGTCAGATAGCCGTTCCCCGTTGCCGAGGGGAGAGACGCAACGGTTGTCTGCTTGCTATCCAGTATCCCGTCACCGTTTCCATCGCCACTGTTTGGTCCCGCATTCTGAACCCCCGACGGTACCCCCGTGCCATCATTATTGGTTTTGAAAAGTTCCGTGTTTCCATAAGTAGTCCCCGCGGCATTCGTGGCGTAAGCCCTGACATAATAATCGGTATCGGCGAGAAGCCCTGTCAGACTGCTCGTGAAGCTTCCGGTGCCGGTGCCGTTCACCGTATGGTCATCGGTCACTGTCGGGTTTGCCGACGTGCTCCAGCAGACCCCCCGTGCCGTTATTGCGGAACCGCCGTCGTTGTCGGCAGTCCCGCCGCTCTGGGCCGTTGTCGAAGTAATTAATGAGGTGGTCGTCGTCGTGACGGTGGGGCCCCCAATTCCCATCCCCTCAATGGCGAAGTCATAGGGGTTTTCATCGGCGTCGTCATTGGCGATGCTGATCGTCGCCTGCCGGAGACCGGTGGCGGTGGGGTCGAACCGGACGGTAAAGTTGGTGTTTCCGCCGGAGGCAACAGATGCTGCCGGCTGCGCGGTGATGGGAAAATCAGCGGTGTGAGTGCCGCCGATGGTAACCCGAGGCATGCCGGTGAGGTTCAGCTGTGCCGATCCGGTGTTTTGAATGGTGAAGGTGTGATCCACCGTCCCGCCGGAGATGTCTGACGACCCGAAATCGGTATTATCAGATGGAGACGGCGTCGTATCCCCGTCAGCGATGGACGTACTCTTTCCCTGGACGTCCATCTCGGGGACGTCGGTAGTGGTGCCCGTTCCCTGGATGGCGAAGTCATAGGGGTTTTCATCGGCGTCGTCATTGGCGATGCTGATCGTCGCCTGACGGAGACCGGTGGCGCTGGGATCGAACCGGACGGTAAAGGTGGTCGTTCCACCGCCAAGGGCTACCGCGCTTGATGGCTGTGCGATCACGGAAAAATCAGCGGCGTGGGTACCGCCGATGACGACCCGCGGCATGCCGGTCAGGTATAGATGCGCCGAACCGGTGTTTTGAATGGTGAAGGAATGATCCACCGTCCCGCCAGAGATGTCTGACGACCCGAAATCGGTATCGTCCGTTGCGGACGGCGTCGTATCACCGTCGGCGATGGACGTACCGTTCCCCTGGACGTCGATCTCGGGAGCGCCCGAGACAGCATTGGCAAGACGGGCAATCATGCCGCTTCCTTGGCCACCTACAAGAATCTTCCAATTCGGCAAGATCATGACGTCCCACAAATTATTCCAGCCATGATCGGCGAGACCGCTTGTCCCGAAAGTCGTGTCGAGTGTGCCGTCCGTGTTGAACCGGGTAACTTGAAAACTTGCATCCACGACTACGATTTTGCCATCCGGTTGGAGCGCGACACTCGGCCAGGCTTGGTCCAGGATATCCGGAAGAACCACCCCGTCCGTTCCAAAAAGCGTATCAATGGTTCCGTTCGCGTTCAAGCGCGCGAGCGCTAATGCACTCCTCGAAGAGCGAGGAGGACCATCAAACTGACTCCAGGAAATTCCGGCAATCACGATTTTCCCGTTTGGCTGAAGCGCCGCGTCCCAAGGAAAATCAAAGATTTGGGTGGCGTCATACCCGGCAATTTCAGTCGGCTGAAAAAGCGCGACTCCGTCGGTTCCGTCGCCATCTGCGGCACCAAAGGAGGTATCCAGTGTGCCGCTCGCGTCAAAACGCGCCGCCATCCAATAACTGCTACTTTCCCCGCCCTGTCCAATCAGCGTGATTTCAGTCTCAGTGTCGTTAACGAACATTTTGAATGCGTAGTCATTTCCCCCGTCCCGATTGTCGTTCTCGATGTCCACCACGAGCGAGGAAACCCCGTCGATCCCGTCAAATGTCACTCCGGTGTTCCTCCCGTCGAAATCGGTTTGCCCGAAACGTGTGTCCAGTGAGCCGTCGGGATTGAGTTTTGCGAGGGTCCAGTAACCCCAGTGGAAAGCGGCATGCAGATCATTACACGACCAGCCGGCCGCCAGAATTTTTCCGTCTGAGAGAACCGTCACATCATTGATACCCTGTGGATGTCCGGTCGGGGAGGTATCAAAGAATTTCACTCCGTCAATTCCGTCACCGTCATCATGCGAGAACGTTTCGTCCAGTGAGCCGTCTGCGTTGAAGCGTGCCACGAATGAAAGAAGTGGGGCTCTTTTGTATTGTCCGCCGATCACGATTTTATGATTGACGTCGTCTATTGCGACCGACTTAATTTCAAGAGGTCCGGGTAAGATCAGTCGTTTGATTCCGCAAAGATCAAATCCGGTTGTGCCGTGTTTGGTATAGTCCGTGGTGGTGATAACTTGATCTCCAAAATCGCGATCAACACTCCCGTCCGTATTCAACCGTACAAACCCCATGACTGTTTCAACGTCAGAACTTTCGACCGCTTTCTGTCCGACCGCGATTATCTTTCCGTCCTGTCCTCGCGCGAAAGACCATATTCTAAAAAAATCGTTCGTAAATCTCCCGTCACCGATTCCGATCCGTGAAAGCGAATCGTCGATGGAGCCGTTATGTCTTAAGCGTACGAGAGTCATTGTGCCAGACGATTCTCCGATTAATACTGAGTTGCCCGCATCCTCGAGGACAAACCCGACCGGACGTGTGAATGCTTGGCTTTCCGTACCGTCGATTTTTACCTTCCCGGCGGGATTGTCCCCGCCGATGGTTGTTCCAAAGGTCGTGTCCAGCGTGCCGTTCAAGTCCGTTCGAATCACGGCAAAATAGAATTGCAATTTACCCGCACCCCAGATTTTTCCATCTCTGACTTCCATCCGTGACGCGGTGCCCCAAATGGTTTCCCGTTTTCCGCCTGTTCCGAATTCCGGACTGGCCGATGTTCCATCGTACAAATTTCCGTACTGATCAAATTTGGCAAATGTCAGATTATGGTCCCCGGATTCTCCAAAAACATAAATGTCGGTACCGACGATTTTAATGTCTTTGATTTGGCCTGGAATTGAACTTACGAGCTTCCCGCCCGTCCCGAAAGATGTATCGAGCGTTCCGGTTTGATCCATTTTTGCGAGCGCAAAACAAAAAACACCCGAATCATAAGCGGAACCCGCCACGATAATGTCACCGTTAGCGTCGAATTCGCCGGCATACGCCACATCCGGGCCACCGGAAAAATCCACGGTCAGTTTTCCGTCACCATCGAAGCCGGAAACCGCCACGCCGTCTGAATCGAGAAGCACGATTGCGAAGTCATTGTAGGATGCCGAATCTGCATATCCGATCGCCACAATATTTTCTGTGCCGCCGGTGTCAATAGCCACATCCCAGACTCGATCGCTTTTCCCCGTGGTGAAATTAATTTGCGTTTTTCCATCGGTTCCGAAACAAGGGTCCAGGTTTCCGTTTTCGTCGAAACGGGAGATCACCATGTCAAAATAATCGCCCATATCGTATCCGTTGCCGCCGACCACGATTTTACCGTCGGATTGGAGGGCGATTGCACTGGCCGCATCGCGGAACGGACACTTGGGGTTCCCTCCGACGACGCTCGCATCGAAGCTCGCGACCCCGTCTCCGTCCACACCCCCCCGACCAAAGCTCGAATCGATTGTGCCGTCGGCATTAAAACGGAAAACTGCGGTGTCGTCATCACCCGTTTCACCTTCGATTGCGCCGCCGACCACGATTTTGCCATCCGGTCGGAGCAACGCATCCAGAGAGAAATTATCCGAGTGCTCAAAAGCGTATCTCAAAATGTCCGGTCGGGTGAATGATTTGTCCAATTCTCCGTCCGTGGCCGTGTTCACCCAGAAAGTGTGCGAGAAATCATCCATTGCCAGATTGCCTGAGTTATCTGTAAAGCCCACAACTTCAATAACTTTGATGTCTAACTCATTGTCCTGAACTGAAAATTGAAAATACGGGGAGGCACCGTTTTGAGTCACTGTTTGATGAACATCGTCCACCAAAACGGAGCCACCGGTCACATTTTCGGAGAAATGAAGCGTGATCGTTTCCGTGCCGGGGGTGGTGAACGTCACACCGTCCGAACTGACCGAATTTAAAATCGGGGTATCGCTGACGCACCCACCGAGACCGTCCGGCACAAATCCCGCGAGGCATTGACATTTTTCGCAGTGTTCGACACCGGGTATGCTTTCGTCGCATTCTTCTTCGGGTGCGTCCAGCACGCCGTTGCGACAGGTTCAGGGCTCGTCCTTGTCACGGCAATCATGTATGCCCTGGCATTGGTGACAGCCAGTGAAATTGCTACAATCCAAATACGTTTGTTCCTCGCATTCGGGACAGGGGAACTCTTTGGGTTGGCAGCTTTCTGTTGCATCACACCAGATGCAATCTCCATGACAGACACACTCTTGTTTATCAAAATAGGTATAGCAATCGAATGATAACCCGAAGGAGACGCCGGGGCAGACCCACCACAGCATCGTGAAAACGAAAAGGAAAAGGAGAAAACGTTTCATGAAATCCTCCTTTCACTATGTGGAAAGACTGAAAAAATGGAAAAAATGGAAACAATGGTCTCATGATCCCGCCGAAAGCGACGCCGGTTCAGTTCAAGTGGCGAGATGGTCGTATCCCTGTATGGACACGATTGATGTAATGCTACGATATGCAACGCGAATTGTAAACAGAAAAAGACACATCTGTCTTTTTTGTGGTATGATATATTGTAATGACGAGGAAAAACGAGTTTGTGACGCACAATCGCGTCGAAATATGAGACATATGAGGTGATCAGAGTATTGCTATGATTATTCGATGTCAATTAACTATGGTCTGACACTGTTATTGATAATTCATTTTCGAGAAACTGTGTATGTCCATTTGTGGTGATTTTTCAACCGGTGTGAGAGTTGTGATGACATGGCAGAGAACGGAGTGACACGGAACAACGGTAACGATAGCCGAATAGTAGCCCGGAATCGAAAACGATGGCTGGAAGAGGCCCTGGAAGTGCTGGTGGAAGAGGGACCACATGCCGTTTCCGTCAAGCGCATTGCCGCACGCCTGGGGACCTCCCGGTCGCCCTTTTTCCGGGTGTTCGGAAACCGTGAAGAACTGCTTCGGCAGATGTTCGACCTGTACAACCAGGAAACAACGATCAAGACCTTTCACTATGTGAGGCGTTTCACCGGAAAACCCCTTCAACGGTTCTGGTATTTCTGGGTATATATTATCGAAAAAGGCATTTACCGCCTGGACCGGCCATATCGCTGGTGGTCGATGCTGGATCCGACGATCAACGACCGCATTCGTGTAATGGATCAGGAGAGGATCGAATTCCTGTGCAAGTTATATCGTGAACTGGGGTATTCCGATGAAGAAACGGAACACCGTGCATCATTCGCCTATTCGGAATACATCGGTATCCTCGTCGCGGGTCATGATGACATGTCCATAGATGACCTGAAACGAAGAGCCATGTTTCGCTTCTATCTGCACACGTTACCACCGATGCCCGATGATTTCTGCCTGCCTGATCTGTCGCCGGATGTGTCGCAGAGCGGACCGGAAATGACGGAAACGCCGTGACGTCATAACCTGTCGGCCAAT
>Ga0272444_10002568_pt1 | contig 16700 bp, 16 predicted proteins | sample SSMForm13_FD_201033 | JGI IMG/M metagenome (GOLD analysis project Ga0272444, IMG submission 201033) | Marine sediment archaeal communities from Little Sippewissett salt marsh, Falmouth, MA, United States - SSM-Form-13 | ecosystem: Environmental > Aquatic > Marine > Wetlands > Sediment ...
ACCAGAATCATGCACGTGCCCAGCGTGACGCACTTGGTGCCGGCCTGGAGGCGGTTGTAGATGTCGGGCAGCCGGGCCAGCCCGATACAACCGAACAGGTCGAACAAGAGCCCCACGCCGATGAGGATGCCGCCCAGGGTCTCATTCATCGAACGGTTTGCCCTCCAGGTACTTGGCCAGAGCGATGGTGCCGACAAAACTGATCAGGGCCCAGGCGATGGCGATGTTCATGTAGAAATCCTGCCCGGTCATCAGGGCAAAGAGCGACGTGACACCGACCACCAGCGTGCCCAGGATGTCGATGGCCACCGTGCGGTCGGGCGCCGTCGGGCCGCGCCCGACGCGCCACAGGCACAAGAGCGCCGACAGGGTCAGCACGAGGAACGCCGCGACGAGGTAGCCGCTCATTCGAAGATCTCCTTCAGCAGGCGCTCGAACCGGCGGACGATCTGCTCGGTGTGCGCCTGCTCGGTGTCGCCCTGGACGTAGATCCAGTGGATGTAGAGTTCCTGGCCGTCCACGTCCACGCTCAGCGTGCCGGGGGTAAGCGTGATGCTGTTGGCCAGGAACGTTCGCGCGAGCGACGACCGCAGCTCGGTGCGCACGCGGACGATGCCCGGGCGGATGGGCATGTCGGGATGCAGCACGCGGTACGCCACGTCGAGATTGGCCTTGATGACGTAGTAGAAGAAGTACGGGATGTAGACCAGGGCCCAGAAGATGCGCCTGGGGTGGAACACCGCCTCGGGATGATCCGGGTAGATATCGCTCAGGACGAGCCCCACCAGCAGGGCGAAGAACAGGCCCGCCAGCAGATCGTACCACTCGACCGACCAGACCAGCAGGAGCCACAGCGCCAGCGCCAGGACGATGCAGACGAGCTGCTTCATGGCCGCACCTCCTCGCGAGCCAAGGGCCGCTCAGCGGATACCGGCGGCCTGAACCGTTCGGGATAGGTCGGCGTGCCGCCCTGGCCCGCGCGGAGCGCCGTCACGGCCGGGTCGGCCAAGTGTCGCTTGAACGCCGGCACGGCCAGTCCGATCCCGAGGCACAGCGCCGCCAGGACGACCATCGCCAGAGACATCGCCACGGGCGCCTTGCGGGCGTCGCGGACACACGCCGACGGCTCGCCGTCCAGCACGTCGCGCTGCACCTTGGCGAACATCAGCAGTGTCAGCACGCTGACCGCCACGGCCACGACGGCCAGCGTCCAGTAGCCCGCCATGGCCAGGGCCACGACGATGATCACCTTGCTCCAGAACCCGCTGAAGGGCGGCACGCCGATGATGCTCATCGCCGCCACGCGGAGGCACAGGCCCGTCACCGGCATGCGGCCCGCCAGCCCGCCCAGGTCCGCCATGCGGCGCGTCCCGGTGGCCTGTTCGACCGCCCCGGAGCACAGGAACAGCAACGACTTGAACACCGCGTGGTTCACCAGGTGGAACAGTCCGCCGAACAGGGCCAGGCCGATGACCAGCGTCTCGCCGGGGGCCCGCACCTTCAGCACGGCCGCCAGGCCCAGGGCCAGCACGACGTAGCCCACCTGGCTGATCGAGCTGTAGGCCAGCAGCCGCTTGAGGTCCGACTGGCCGACGGCCAGCAGCCCGCCGACCACCATGCTGGCGGTGCCCAGGGCCATCACCGCATAGCCCGCTGCGGCCGAGGGCGGCAGGACGTTCAGGAGCAGCCTCGCCATGACGTAGACGCCGATGGCCTTGATCAGCACCCCGGAGAGCATGGCGCTGATGGGCGCCGGGGCCGACGGGTGCGCGTCGGGCAGCCAGGCGTGGAACGGCACCATGGCCGCCTTCAGGCCGAAGCCCGCCAGCAACAGGCCCGCGGCGAACCAGACGACGCGCACGGCCGCGGCGTCGCCCGCCATGGCCCCCAGGGCGACGGCGATCTCCGATAGGTTGAGCTGCCCCGTGAGGTTGTACAGCAGGCCGATGCCGAACAGGATGACGACACTGGAGATGCCGCCCAAGACGAGGTACTTGAAAGACGCTTCCAGTTCCTCGCTCTCGGTGCCGAAGGCCACCAGGGCGTAGCTCGCGATGGCCGCGACCTCCAGAAAGACGTAGACGTTGAACAGGTCGCCCGCGATGACCACGGCGTTCATGCCCGCGACCATCAACAGGAACAGGCCGTAGTAGAGCCCGGGGCCGGTGAACCGCCGCATGTAGCTCGTGCTGAAGACCACGGCCAGCAGGCCCACCAGGTTGACCGTCAGGACCACGAGCTGCGCGAGGCCGTCGCTCACGAGGCTGATGCCTATGGGGTTGTCCCCGCCCTTCCAGCCGCCGACCCAGTAGGCGAACGTGTCGACGGCCACGAGTTGCCCGACCGACAGGGCCAGCAGCAGGGCCATCACCAGGACGGCCAGCAACTCGACCCAACAGCGGTTCCTGGCGAACTTGCCGAGCACGGGGCAAAGGAATCCGCCGCCGAGCGGAATCGCGACCAGCAGTGGCAGCAGTCGTTCCACGGTTACCCTCGCAGCTTCCGAATGTCCGTGACGTCGAACGTTCCGTACTTCTCATAGAGCCTGACGGCCAGCGACACCACCAGGGCGACGATGCCGAGACCGATGACAATGCTGGTCAGGATGAGGGCCTGCGGCAGCGGGTCGGTCGTGTTCCTGAGGAACGCCGTCCGCGCCGCCTGGGCACCGTCGGTCAGGATGGGCGCCCCGGCGTGGCCCTCGGTGCCGGGGCGGTACCCGGTGAGAATCAGGAACAGGTTGACGGCGTAGTCGGCGATCAAGAGGCCGACGATGATCTTGATGAGATTCTTCTTGGCCACGATCGCGTAGAGGCCGATCACCAGGAGCCCCAGCGCCACGGCATAGGGCAGCAGCCCTGCCGCTCGGCCCGCGCCCAGCGAGAGATGGCAAGCGGCAATGCCCGTCACGACAGCCTCCCTTCCCTCGGGCCCGGACGCCAGACGGCCATGGCGAGGAACACTCCGAACAGGGCCGCGGCTACCTTGGCACCGATCGCCAGGTTGGCCAGCAGGATGGCCGGGGCGCTGAACAGCCGGAACGGGGCCTGTGCGTGAATGAATCTCGCCATAAAGAACGTGTTGACCGTGTAACCCAGCAGGGCGACGACCAGGAAGCCCAGCGCGCCGGCCGAGTCGCAGAACGAGGCGGCCCGCTCCGTGAGCGACAGCCGCTGCGAGAAGTCCCTGCCGAACGCCAGGACCACCAGGACGACGCCCGCGGCGAGGATGACCCCGCCGGTGAACCCACCGCCGGGGGTCAGGTGGCCGTAGAGCACGATGTAGATGCCGAAGAGCATGATGAACGCCGCGACAATGCGGGTGATGTCCTTGACGACGGAACTGAGCCCGCTGTGCCGTCCTTGGGTCACGTCACACCTCCTCCCTGCCCGGGCCGCAGGCGACCCACCTTGCGGAGCACGGCGTAGGCCCCGATGATGCTGACGAAGATGACCGTGGCCTCGCCCAGGGTGTCGTAGGCCCGGAAATCGAGCAGGATGCCCATAACGTAGTTCGACGCACCGGTCTTCTCCAGCCCCTGGGCGACGTACTGCTCCGCCGCGGTGCGCCCGGCCGGCGGGCCAAACTGCTCGGCGGTCACCGCCTCGACCGACGGCGGCGCCGTGCCGACCGCGGACACGTGCGCCGGTGCCGATCGGCCCTCGGTGCCGAAGAGCGGCTCGCCCACCGGGTTCATCCCCGCCATGACGAATACCCCCGCGGCCACGAGGCCCCCCAACACAAGGGCCGTCCCGGCAACGGTCAGCGTGTCCTTCGGCGTCTCGTGCGTGCGGTCCTCGCGGGTTAGCACGACGCGCAGCAGGATCACCAGGGCCAGGATCTCCACCACCACCTGCGTGATGGCCAGGTCCGGCGCGCCGAGGAACAGGAACACCATGGCCAGGGCGAACCCCACGGCCCCGACGCAGATGATCGAACTCAGCAGGTCGCGGACCTCCACGGCCACGAGCGACCCGATGGCCATGAACGCCAGAAGGACCAGCAGTTCAATGCTCACGAAGTCCATGGTCCGCCCTCACGCCAGAACCAGCCACAGGACCATCGCCAACAGCCCGAAGAGCACCCAGGCCACGTAGACCGGGAGCAGCCCGCCGTGCCAGGCGCGCAAGACGTCGATGAGCTTCTGCCCGTCGAGCCCCAGCAGGCGGTAGCCGTCGAACGCCCCGGCCTCGGCGTCGCGATACAGGCCGCGCAAAACCGGCATGCCGCGAATCGTCTCATAGAAATCCCCGCCGCCAAACCGCTGCTGCGACGGCTTCACGACCTCGCCCGCCATGAACGTCGGCACCACGCGGACCTTCCCCGCGCCGGTCACCAGATAGGCCAGCAGACCAACCACGATGCCGACGACAATCAGGAGCGTGCCCGTCGTCGGGCTCCACCACCCGGCGCCGGTCTGAAGCGTGCCGCCGGAGGCCCCGACGGCCGCTATCTGTTCCACGTCCACGCCCGGCAGCGCCGAGACCGCCGGAAGCATCCACTTGCTGACAAACCCGGCGGCGAAAACACCCAGGCCGATGCACAGCGCCGCCAGGACGACCATCGGCACGGCCCGCCAGGCCGACCGGCCGCGACCGGAGAGCACGAGGCCCTCGGGCTGCGGGCCCATGAAGACGCTGTGCAGGACCTTGACGAAGCTGGCCAGCGTCAGGGCCGACCCGAACACGGCGACAATCAGGAACACGATGGCCACCCGGCTGCCGGCCGACGCCTCCAGCACGCCCTGGTAGACAAACCACTTGGAGACGAACCCGTTCAGCGGCGGCACGCCCGAAATGGCCAGCGCCGCGACGCAGCCGCACACGAACGTCACCGGCAGACGGCGGGCCAGCCCGCCCAGGCGGTCCAGGTTCACCGTGCCGGTCTCGTCCTCGACGCTGCCGGCCATCAGGAACAGGCCCGACTTGTAGACCGAGTTGTTGATCATGTGAAACAGGCCGCCCAGGATGCCCACGGCGTTGCCCGTGCCGAGACCCAGCACCATGTAGCCCACCTGGCTCACGGCGTGGAAACTCAGCAGCCGCTTCAGATCGTGCTGGACCATGGCCATCATCACCGCGCAGAGAATGGTCACCGCGCCGATGACCATGAGGACCATCTGAAGCGCCCCGCTCAGGGCGAATACCTGGAGACCCAGGATGGCCAACAGGAAGATGCCGAGCAGTTTGTCGATCGCCGCCGGCAGGAAGGCGAAGACCAGCGCCGGCGTCTTCTCGGCCATCGCGGGCATCCAAGTGTGCAGCGGCATGGCCCCAGCCTTGGCCAAGGCCCCGGTCGCCAGGAGCAGGTAGCAGAAAACCATCGCGGGACTGTCGGTCGGCACGGCCCGGAGGTTCTGGAGCGCGGGCACCGCGCCACCCGCGACGGTGCGGTCGGCCAGGAGCATGATGACGCCCATCAGCAGAGCCGCATCGGCGAAGCCCAGCACCGCGAAGGTCTTGAACGCACCGCGCCGGGCTTCCGCAGCGCCGTAGTTGGCCAGCAGGTACAGCATCACCGTGACCACTTCCCAAGCCACCAGCAGTAGCCACAGGTTGTCGGCCATCAGGACCAGGGCCGCCCCGGCCGCCGCCCAGAGGACGAACGCCCAGTAGCGCCGCTCCTTGGGCAGCCCGGCCGCGCCGCGCACGCCGTACACCGACACCAAGAACGTAAACAGCGCCACGCCCACCAAGAGCAGGGCCCGCAGGGCGTCCAGGTGCAGCGCCAGGCGCACTTCGAAGATGCCGAAGGAAAACCATGGCTCGCAGACGATGTCCTCGGCCGTGCCCAGGTTGGCTAGGGTGACCACGGCCACGCCGAGCATCAGCGCCGAGGCCACCAGCGCCAGGCCCCGCGCGAGCCATCGCCCCAGGCCGCCCAGGACCCAGACCAGCACACCCGCCGCGGCGGGAATCACCGCCACCTCGAGGTACGTCGGCTGAAAGAGCACCTCTGGCATCGTCGGCTCCCTGTCCGATCATTCGAGCTTCAGCGGCTCGACGCCCATCTCCTTCTGCAGCGCCCGCGTCCGTTCCTGGCTCATGCGGACCATGTCGGCGAAGGTCATGACGTGTCGGCCGGTCGTGGCGTCGCGGGCCGTGGCGAACCGCTCGGTGCAACTGTAGCACGGGTCAACGCTGGCCAGCGTGATGGTCACGTCGGCGATGTGCTGGCCGATGCACGAGGCCTTGAAGCTCGGGACGTTCACATAGCTGGGCGCCCGGATCTTGTGCCGCACCGGCTTGTTGGACCCGTCGCTACGGACGTAGTGGAACGCCTCGCCGCGCGGCGCTTCCACGCGGCCACAGCCCTCGCCAGCCGGTACGTGCTCGACGCCCGCGTCGATGGGCCCGCCGGGCATGTCGCGGACGCACTGCTTGATGATGTCCAGGGCATCGAGTGTCTCCAGGCAGCGGACCACGGTCTTGGCGAAGACGTCGCCCTCGGGTCGCGTGCGGACCTGCCACTGGACGCGGTCGTAGGCCCCGTAGGGGTCGTCGGCCCGGGCGTCGATGGCCCATCCGCTGCCTCGGGCCGTCGGGCCCGTGACGCACCACTTCCTGGCGTCCTCGAGCGTGAGGATGCCCACATCCTTCAGGCGGGCGTGGATCACCGGGTCGTCGAGCACGGCGTTGGTAAGCATCTCCATGGGCCCGCGGAGGTCGTCCATGGCCTTGTCGATGGCCCGCAACGCTTCGTCGTCCATGTCGCGGCGGACGCCGCCGATCTTCGCGTTGGCGTAGTGGATGCGGCTGCCGGTGGCCCGTTCCAGAGTCTCCAGGACCGGCTCGCGGTACTTCCACACCCACATCCAGACCGTGTTGTAACCGATGAAGTGCCCGGCCAGGCCAAGCCACAGCATGTGCGAGTGGATCCGCTCCAGTTCCTTGACGATGGTCCGCAGATACTCCGCCCGCTCCGGCACCGTGCAGCCGCAGATGTCCTCCACCGCCCGGATGTAGGCCAGCGGGTGGCTGGCCGAGCAGATGCCGCAGACCCGCTCGACGACGAACGGCACCTGGTCGAACGTCTTCTGCGTCGAAAGCTGCTCGATGCCGCGGTGGTTGTAGGAGATGCGGACGTCCATATCGACGACCGTCTCGCCCTCGACGTAGAGCTGGAAAAACTCCGCCTCCTCCTGGAGCGGGTGGAACGGCCCGATGGCAATCATCGCTCGCTTAACCATGCATGGCACCTCTCACCGTCTACCCCTGGGCCTCGTCCGGTGGCATGGCCCCGCTGGGTCCGCGCCGCTCGTTCGCGTTGTCGTAGTCGCGCCGCAACGGGTATACCCCCTCGGGCCAGTCGTCCGACAGGATCAGCCGCCGCATGTCCGGGTGGCCGCGGAACCGGACGCCCAGCAGGTCGTGCATCTCGCGCTCGATCCAGTTGGCGGCCGGAAGGTCCTGGCCGACGCTGTCCAGTTCGGTCTCGGGCCGCGCCGCCAGCACACGGAGCGTCACCACCAGGTTCGCCCGGTCGAACGAGAAGTGGTACTGGACCTCGATGCCGTCGCGGACGTCGATGCCGCTGGCGGTGGCCATGCGGCCGTCGAACTCTTCCCACAGGACGCGCACCGCCTCGCGGACCCGCTCCGGCCGGACGCTGAGCCAGGTGCGACGCGGGTTGGCGTCGGTCCGCGCGAAGACCATCTCGCCCAGTCGCTCGGCGATCCGGTCGGCCAGGGCCGCGCCGCCGGGGGAGGCACTTTGAGGATCGGTTGCCGCTTGTGTCATCCGACGCGTTCCTTAAGAGCCTAAAGCGTGCCCAGGGCCTTGACCACGGCCATGATCATCGCCTCCGGCTTCGGCGGACACCCCGGGACGTAGGCGATGATGGCCTCGGGATCCACCTCGCGGACGGCCTCGTCCACGCAGCACGCCGCGTGATAGCCGTGGCGGAAGATGCCCTGGCTGATCGCGCACGAGCCGATGCACAGAACGACGCACGGCTTGGCCGTCTGAAGGTAGACCTCCTGGAGGCGCGGCTTGGCCTGGCGGGTGCAGATGCCCGTGACGAGCAGGGCGTCGGCGTGGCGCGGCGAGCCGACGAGCTTGATGCCAAACCGCTCGACGTCGAACGCCGGCGTGAGCAGCTCCAGCACCTCGATGTCGCAGTTGTTGCACGCCCCCGCGTTGACGTGGTAGACCCAGAGCGACTTCTTCAGCGCCCAGGTTTTCCAGCTCATGAGGCGCTCCCTCAGACCGCCCGCTAGGCTTTGTCTGACAAATCGCTTCGAGGCCCGAGAGTGAGCGGGTTGCCGTCGGGCCAGGAGGCCGAAGCAGGCGATCTCAAACGAGAATCGCCGATGCAGGCCGACGCCGCACGGCGGCAAGCAAGCCGCTCGAAGCCCGAATTGGATTTGTCAGACACAGCCTAATGCCCCACCAGGGCCAGCACCAGGGCCACGACGGCCGCCGGCGTCACCAGAAACCAGAAGAACCGCACCGCCTGGTCCACGCGGACCCGCGGGTTCGTGTTGCGGATGAGCACAAAGAGGACCACGATCAGCAGGTACTTCAGCGCGAACCACAGGAGGGCCCAGCCCGCGCCGCCGCCGGAGGACAGACCCAACCCGCCCCAGAACACCGTGATGGCCAGCACCGGCAGCGTCGCCAGCATCATCAGCTTGGCCACGGTGAACAGGGCGTACGGCGGGCCGCTGTACTCGGTCTCCACGCCGGCCATCAGCTCCGTCTCGGCCTCCGCGATGTCAAAGGGCACCAGGCCCAGCTTGGCCTGGAAACAGAGGATCGCCACCAGCAGCGCCAGGACGCCCGAGATGCTGTAGACCGCCGGGCTGCCCCCGGCCGCGCCCGGCATCTGCGACAAGTTGAAGGTCCCCCCGTCAGCGGCCTTCACCACGGCCGCCAGCAGCGCGATCACCAGCGGCAGTTCGTAGCTGAAGACCAGTTTCATCTCGCGGCTGGCACCGACGGCCGCGTGCGGGCTGCCGCTGGCCGACCCGCCCAGGATCAGGGCCAGCGAGGGAACCGTCAGCAGGTAGACCACCACGATGAGGTCGCCGCGGAAACCGTAGTCCTGTCCCAGGTTGGCCATCCACAGGAGCGTCGCCGCCACGGCCACCGCAGCCACCGACGCCACCGGGGCCAGCAGGAACCCCGTCCGCCGCGCCGACTCCGGCACCAGCGTCTCCTTGCCCATGAGCTTGACGACGTCGTAGAGCGGCTGCAACACTGGCGGGCCCACGCGGTACTGCACCCGGGCCGTCACCTTGCGGTCCACCCAACTGGTGACCACGCCCAGACCGAAGGTCGCGGCCATCACGGCGAGAAGAAAGAGGACTGGTCCCATCGTCCGCTCGTCTCCTTCCGTCACGTCATCAGCGGCGCTTCAGCAACTGCTGGCCCGTCAGGCGGCCGCCGAGCATCACGCGGTCCTCGGCGCCGGCGTCGGATTCCTCGACGAACTTCAGTGCTCCCGTCGGGCAAACGTGGACGCAGCGCGGCTCCTGACCCTGTTCGGTGCGGTCGGCGCAGAGGTCGCACTTGGCCACGTGGTGCCGCGTCATCTCCATCGAGATGATGCCGAACGGGCACGCCCGGGCACAACTGCCGCAGCCGCGGCAACTGAACACCGCCCGCTGCACGATGCCCGACGGTCCGCGGTGCATCGCCTTCGACGGGCACACGTCGACGCAGGCCGGCTCCTCGCACTGACGGCACACCACCGGCAGCAGCGCCGGGCCGATCTCGGCGAAGTGCACCCCCAGCGACTCGTGATGCCCGTAGTGGCACGCCGCGGCGCACGACCGGCATTCGATGCACAGGTCCAGGTCCAGCACGACCCGCCGGGTGACTTCAGGCTTTGCCGTCGCGGTTCCCATCGATCGCGTCATCTCCCTGCGGCCGCGCGCTCGGCGCGGACGCGTATCGGTTTCGGCGGCCCGTCGCCGCAGGCGGCACGGACCAATTGCTGCGATTCGCCGTACGCCCCGGCGAGCGCGGCCTGCCCCGCGGGTTGACCCTCGCGGACCTCGACACGGGCCGTCACCTCGGCCCCGGCGCCCGACAGGCGCACGCGGTCGCCGTCGCCGGCGCCCAGGGCCCGCGCGTCGGCCTCACTCAGGGCAACGGCCGGGTCGGGCAGCACCTGGGCCGCGAAGCTCACGCGGCGCGTCACCGCCCCGTCGGCGAAGTTCACCCCGTCGCCCGCCAGAACAACAACGAGTCCGTCGCCGTCGCCCCCGGCGGGGTTCAGCGGCGACAAGTCCGGCACCCTTCCGCGCCGGACTGCCGCCAGCGATGCGAAGTCGGTCACGGCATCGCCCGGTCCGCCGGCCAACTCGGCCGCAAGGTCGTCGAGCGCCGGCACGCCGGACGGCGGACGGACCGCCGACTCGGATTCGACCGGCCCAACGCCGGGCAGCAAGACGGTTCCCGCGGTCTCGAACGGCCAAGCCATCGGCAGCACCACGTCGCACGCGGCGGTGTGCTTTGGCCGGAGCGACGCAGCGGCCACGCAGGCGCTCCCGTCGCCGGCGACGCGCGAAGCCAACCCCTCGCCGAGGGCCAGGACGACGCTCCCTGCGTCCTCCGTCGCCGCCGCGCGAAGTGACGACCAGTCAGCCAGACCGAGCTGCGACGCCAGCCGAAGCGAGCCCAGCGCATTGCCGGTAACCGCCAGCGGCAGGAGCCTGCCGCCCGCGATCCGGGCGATCTCGCCCGCCAGAAGTCCGATCTCGAACCACCGCGCGGCGCGGCCGAACTCCGCCGCGACGACCAGCGCGGGCCTGTCGGCCTTCGTCAGGGCGTCAGCCCAGGCCTTCATCGCCGCAGGGTCGATGTCCTCGGTGCCGGTCTCGCAACCCCGGACACCCAGGGCGTTGGCCACGGCCGCCAGGGCCAAGTGTTCGCGGCCCGGCGGCACGAGCGACAGGTGCGTCGCGTAGGTGCCGGTCACGCCGGCCGTGGCGCCCAGGACCATCAGCGGTCGGCGGTCGCGGCCGCGGTCCAGGTCGAGCATCCAGTGGGCGACGACCGGATGCGTGGCGAACGGGTTGCCGACAACGAAGATGGCGTCGGCATCCGCGAGTTGCGCGGGCGCCGCGTAGTCGGCGCCGGAGGTTTCGCACCCGGCCAGCAGATCGGTGTCGGCCTGGGGCAGGCTCAGCGCGACGCGCTCGGCGGGCACGAGTTGCCGGAGCGCCGCCACCGCGCGGGCCAGCGATTCCAAGGGGAAATTGCCGTCGAGGAAGGCATAGAGCCGTCCGTCGGCCGCGGGGCCGCGAAGGATTCCGGCGGCGCGGCCAAGGGTGTCCGGAAGCCGGGCCTCGACCAGACGCCCGTCGCGGGCCACCAGGGGCCAGAGCAAGCGGTCGCGGTGGTTGGTCAACTCGGCCATCATGCTGCCGCGGGCGCAGAGGCCAGCGTAGTCGCCCCCGTCGGCCGCCTCGGGGTAGTCCGGCAAGTACCAGTCCGGGCCACCGAGGCGGAGCCCTGCCCTGCACCCCAGGGAGCACCAGGGGCAGAGCGCCATGCGAGTCGCAACGGCAGGCTCAGAAGACATTGGCGTATCCCATGATCTGGGCATAGTTCATGTCCGGCCCGTCCTTGCACAGGTAGTAGGGGCCGATGTTGCACCGCCCGCACTTGCCGATGCCGCAGCTCATCCGCCGGTTCATCGACAGGTAGATCTGCTCGGGCTTCAGGCCCACCTTCAGCAGGGCCTGGGTAACGAACTTGAGCATGATGCCGGGCCCGCAGGAGAAGGCCACGGTGTCGGCCACGTCCACGCCCAGGCGGCCGGCTTCCAGCAGCGTGGTCACCAGGCCGACGTTGCCGGTCCACGACGGGTCGCCGCGGTCCACCGTGACGGCCATGTCGACCTTGTCGTGGCGGGTCCACGCATCGTACTGGCCGCGGAAGAGCAGCTCGGCCGACTCGCGAGCCCCGTACTTGATGGCCATGCGCCGAATGGGGCCCAGGTCCCGGAGCAGGGCCAGGATCAGGGCCCGCAGGGGGGCCAGCCCGACGCCGCCGCCCACAACGAGGACGTCCTTGCCCTTGAGCTTCTCGATGGGGTAGCCCTTGCCGAACGGTCCGCGAAGACCCATCCGGTCGCCGGCCTTACATTCGTGCATGCGGTCGGTCACCAGGCCGGTCTTCAGGACCGTGACCGCCAGTCGCTCGGGCTCGTGCGGACTGCTGGACGGCGTGAACGGCGCCTCGCCCAGCCCGGGCACGGTCACCTGGACGAACTGCCCGGCCCGGAACGCGATGGGCTCGGCCGGCGCGAAGACAAAGGTCTTGATGGTCGGCGTCTCGTCGATGACCTCGACGAGGTCGGCCATCTGAATCGCGTAGGGATTGGCGACGGTCACGCGGAGTTCTCCCTGTCGCCTGCGGCGGTCTCGGGCTCGCGCTGGTCGATCTCGTCGAGTACCTTGCGGATGTCGACGGCCCCGAAGCAGGCCTCCATGCATCGGCCGCACCCCGTGCATCCCAGCACGCCGTACTGGATGGGCGAGAAGCCGTACTTATGCAGGAACCGGTTGGCGAACCGCGTGCGGAGCGTGGCCCGGGGGTTGGGCTTATTGCCGCCCACGCCGGCCATGCGCGAGTAGTCCGCCGTCAGGCAACTGTCCCAGGTCTTGATGCGCTCGAACTGGCCGGCCTTGCCCTCGCCCGCCGCGCGGTCGTACAGGTAGAAGCAGTGGCACGTCGGGCAGATGTTGGTGCAGGCGGCACACTCGACGCACTGGGCGGCATGGCTGTCCCACAGGTCGCTGTCCTCGAGCCGCGAGAGCACTTCCTGGAGATGGTCGGTGAGCTTGAGGCCCTTGCTCTGTTTGCGGAGCTGTTCGCTGGTCTTCTCGCGGCGTTGCTTGACCTCGTCGATCTCGGCCTGGGTGGCCTCGCGGAAAAGGTCCGCGTGGGCGTCGATGAGCCCCTGGCCGCGCTCGGTGCCCACCCAGACGACGTACCCCGACGCAATCGGGGAGATGTTCAGGTCGAACCCGCCCATGGCGAACGGCCGCCCGCCGACGACGTCGCAGAAACACTTCTCGTGCACCTGCGTGCAGTCCACGGAGATGACAATCTGGTTCTCACGGCGCGCCTTGTAGAACGGGTCCTCGAACTCGCCCTCCAGGAAGACCTTGTCGAGGTACTCCGCGGCCGCGAGGTCGCAGGCCCGAAGGCCGACCAGGGTGGCTGGCTCGCCCTGCTCCTGTGTCCCTTCGCCGGCATCGGCGGCAGCAGGGCCGCCTTCGCGCGAGGTCGAATAGCAGGCCACGCATTCGCGCGGTGGCATGAGGAAGCGCTTGGGGCTGACGCCGGGCCGGGCCTCGCGCAGCGACGGCTCGTCGTCGCCGTCGGGCGCCAGCAGGGCGTACTCGCTGCCGGCTTCGCGCCTCACGGCGGCGTACGTCCGGCCGGGACCGGCCTGGCGCAAAAAGGCGTGAAGCTGGGCTTCCTCGGCGAAGTAGACCGACATGCCCGACGCTCCTTGTCACGCCGGAGGCGCGACTGCCACGTACGGCACCACGGTGCGTCTTCGGTATCTACTCACGGCCATCCAGGGCGACGCCGGTCTCACGCAGGGCGAACACCGGCCCCGGAACGTCCGCTCGTCGCCACGAATCCAGAAATGCACGGGCAACCTAGCAGCGGCGACCCAGGCTGTCAACGGATTGGGACACGATGCACGAGCCAACATACAATATTTTTGCTTGTTGATATACCAGGGTCTCGACTCGCGCGGACCCGGGCCACCCAAGGGGGTGCCGACTTGTGAAAGAGGGCCCGGTCTGGGAAAACCGGCACAAGCCGCAGATGGCATTTTCGTATACATGTCCCGCCAACATGTGACTGAACGAAACGTGCGCCCCGGCTACCCGACCCCACAAGTCCGCACGTACGGCGGAAGGGCCACGGAGCCCGGTGCACGGCCTTCCGGCAGTGTTGGCGGGAAAAAAACGGGGGCGGATCGCGTTTTTCTGCGGCCGCCCGGCGGCAAAGTGTGACCGCGGTCACACTGTCGCGGCCGTCAGCCCGCCGACGCACGGCGCCCGTCACCCCGGGGCCAAGCGCTGCGGTGACCGATCCAGGAGACTGCCGGTCCACATCTCGAACTCGTGCTTGTGGTGGGCCTCGGAGGGCGAGTACAACACGACGTAGGTCATCTCTTTCCAGGAGGCGAACTCGGTGTGGTGCCCCGCGGTCTCGGAACGTTCCCAGACGGGCCGCCAGGTGCCGGTGTTGAGGTAGTAGCGATGCTGGCCGCGGTCGTCCGCCTCCGGCAGCGGTGCCACGTCGACCTTGTGGGTGTGGCCATAGATAACAAAACGCGGCATGTGGCCGCCGGGGCCCTGCTCGCCCAAGGCGTATTCGAGCAGCTCCGAGGTAGACACGCCCTTGAGGATCCGCCACGCGGCCCACAGCCGTTCACCGAAACGGGTCATCCAATCCAGGACGTCGAACTGCCGGCGGCGCACCTGGTCCAGGAGCACTCTGAGGTAGGCTCGGCCGGTTCGCCCGAGCTGGCGCCGTGCGAACTCGTTGAAGACGGGGCTGCGCAGGGCATCCTCGGCGCAGCGGACGAGTGCCCGGCGTGCCGCCTCGACGAACTGCGGGTCCTCGTTCTCCAGGTCACCGATCACCTCAGCGACCCAGGCCCCGATGCGGCTGTAGGGGCGGACGTTGTCGACCTCGCGGAGCCGGGTGACAATGGCCTGGCGGCGGGGATGGCCTTCGAGCTGGGCGGCCACCTCGAGCGGAAAGCGGTTGAGAATCTCCACGGTGACCACGTCGCCGAGGCTGGCGGCATCTCGGCCGCGGCGGCCGTCGTAGTTCAGGCGGTCGTAGACATCGCCGTGGCGGGCCACCACGTCGTAGGCCTCGGGTGGCGAGATGTACTCGGCAGGGAAACCCCGATCGACATATCGCTCGGGCATTCCGAGCGCGCGGGCCGTCACTTCCCGGGTCGAGCGGTAGCGGTTGATGAGCCAGTCGTGGTTGCCGAGGACGTAGTCGAACCCCACGCGGTCCGCGGGAATGTGACCGCGCGACGCGATGCGCTCCGGGAGCCCCCGGAGGTGAGCCAGTGCCGCGCGGTTGCGGTCAACGGTGGCCCGGAGGATGTCGAGGACCAGCGATTCCTGCTGGCCCCCCCGGGGGGTCCACGGCCTGACCGGGCTGTCGGCGGCGAGCCACCGGCTGCTGCGGATGACGTCGATCCCGTCGCCCAGGAGGACCAGGTGGAACGCCCGGGCCTCTCGTTTGTGGGCCAGGTCGGCCACCTGGTCGGCGAACAGCTCGAAGGCCCCCTCGTTGATGGTCTCGCCCGAGGTACCGTCCGCAAGGTGGATATCGCTGAAGAAGACCAGCATGTGTCAGTCCCGAAGGCGCGGAGACAGACCGTTGGACATGGACCGCCCGGGGCTGCCTGACACCGGCGGCGGTCATCGGTCGGCGGCAGGCGAGGCGGGCACGCATGGAGCGGGTGATGGGGATCGAACCCACACAACCAGCTTGGAAGGCTGGGGCTCTACCATTGAGCTACACCCGCTCGGTCATCGCGGCATGGCAGGGCAAGGACCCAAGGAACAATGGTGGGCGGAGGAGGGTTCGAACCTCCGAAGGCTGAGCCAGCAGATTTACAGTCTGCCCCCTTTGACCACTCGGGAATCCGCCCACCGCGATCGTCTGCGCCGGTCCGCTGGGGCGCGGTGACAGCCCCGCTTCGGGTGGTTGCCCAGGCGGGTTCGCCGACCGGCAGGTCCACTTGTCATCATCCCGGCCCCCTTCAGCCGGCATGCCCGGTCATGGAGCTGGCGGTCGGACTCGAACCGACAACCGCCGGTTTACAAAACCGGGGCTCTGCCAATTGAGCTACGCCAGCGGCAACGCAGGACCAGGCATCATACGCCGAGCCCGTGCGGTTTTCAAGGTCATTTCGACGTCAGCCGGACGCAACGGGCGGAGCCAACCGGCTTCGGCGACCACCGCGGCGCCGATCAACTCTGGAGCCGGGCCAGTTTGAGCAGCGAGTCGGCCACACGGTTGTCCGGTGAGTCCTGGACGACTTTCGACAGCAGCTCAACCGCCTTGCCGTACTGCCCGTCGAAATAGCAGACGTAGCCCAGCAACATCCTGGCGTTCATGTCGGCCGGCTGCAGTTTGATCAGGTGCTCCAGATCGCGCATCCGCTTGTCCATGTCGTGGCGGTCGCCGAAGAACTCCTCGAGGCGGAAGCTGAACAGCCCCCAGTTCGGCTCCTTCTCCAGACCGTTTCTCAGCCTGCGGACGGCGAAGCCGAACTCCCCGTTGGCGAAGGCCGCATGGGCTTCGGCGAACTTCGCGATGGGATTCTGCGGCTCGATCTTGGCGGCCATCGCGTAGGCCTCGCTGGCCAGGGCGTAGTTGCCCATGAAGAAGAAGAAATCGCCCCGGGTCATGTAGTCCTGGTAGACATCCGGCTCCAGGACCGAGTTGAGGATGTCCTTCCTCTCGTCGGAGGTCAGCAGGACGTCGGTGCTCATGCGTGCCACATCGGTGGCGGTCAGCAGTTCCTCGGCGGCGAACGGCCGGCGGATCGTGTCGCTGATGCGTCCGGCGGTCAGCACCTCGGCCAACTGTCGGGCCTCCTCGTCGCCCTTGCCGCCCAGGTCCAGAAGCCGCGTGGTGGCCCGCTCCCACAGGCCGTGGAAGACGTCCGTGTAGCCCATCAGGAAC
>Ga0272444_10002569_pt1 | contig 16696 bp, 13 predicted proteins | sample SSMForm13_FD_201033 | JGI IMG/M metagenome (GOLD analysis project Ga0272444, IMG submission 201033) | Marine sediment archaeal communities from Little Sippewissett salt marsh, Falmouth, MA, United States - SSM-Form-13 | ecosystem: Environmental > Aquatic > Marine > Wetlands > Sediment ...
AATCTTTTCATGGCGTTTTTCGCCAGGGGGGTTCGTGCTTACATCCCGATGCACCCTTTTGTTATTTTCCACACCCAATAATAAGAATACAAAGAACCGTTCAGCAAATAGTATATGAGGGGGGTTGGGGGGGATTATTTCCGCGACCATGCGCCCGTTTATATCGAAAATCTCCGCCACCATCGCCTCTGGATTCCGGGTCAAGCCCGGAATGACAGATAAAGAGATTGTTACCGCAGAATTAAACGGATTAGGGTAGGCGGAGAGGGCGATGTTGCCCGGCCTCGCGGCGTCGCCCTCCTCGATGCCGGTGAAATAGGAGATGTCGAAGATGTAAAGGCCAGAATCACCGCAAGCGATATAAGCATAACGATCCGATACAAAAACATCAACAGCATAATATGTCGTGTTGTAAAATCCAGCTCTAAAAGGGGATGAGGGGGATGAAATATCGATAATTTGTAGACCATTAAATTCATCTGCGATATAGGCATAGGAACCTGAAACATGAACGCTGATTGCCCCGCCTGCCGTGATATAGAACCCGACCTCTGTTGGTGAGGACGGTTCGGAAATATCAATTATCCTAAGACCATCTTCGTAGTCGGCGATATAGGCGTAATTGCCGTAAATATAAACGTCGAGGGCTAAGTCACCAGTGTTGTAGAATCCGACCTCGGAGGGTGAGGATGGATCGGAAACATCTATAATGCGAAGACCATCCTCCTTGTCTGCGACATAGGCATAGGAATCGGAAACATAAACACCAAAGGCGCGATCTTCCGTGTCGTAGAATCCGACCTCTGAAGGGGACGATGGTGTCGAGACGTCTATTATACGAAGACCGGAATCGCCGTCAGCGACATAAGCGTAATCGTCGGAAACATATATACCATAAGCCCGGTCCCCCATTTCGTAGAGTCCTACTTCAAATGGTGAGGAGGGATAAGAGACATCGAATATTTGAAGACCTTTCCAAGAAAAATAACCGGCATAAGTGACATAGGCATAGTTACCGCAAACATAAACTTCAAAAGGGGGATCTCCCGTGTAATAATGCACTAAGCCAGACGGCGAGGACGGTTCGGAAACGTCTATTATGCAAAGGCCATTATCATCATCTGCAATATATGCATATGCTCCAGAAACATGGACGCGACGGGCTGAATTCGACGCGCCGTAGTGCCCCTTACACCGGACGTGCAGCGAGTCGGCGGCGCAGAGGGTTGCTATCGCAAACGCGCATATAATAACTATTGTCGTTCTTCTCATTATTCACCGCCTATGTTCTAAACCGACGGGCGGACACGAATGTCCGCCCGTTTCGCTAAGCCAGGTTTGTTACTGCTCCTGCGGCGGGGATTCCGGCTGCGGTTGTGGCGGCTGGGGCGGCTTTGGCGGACGAGCCTGCCTGCGCGCCTCCCGTTTCTCTTTCGACTTATCGATAATATATTTTCCGAGCACGTAAATCAGGAAGATTATGCCGCCTAATATCCATGGGATAGTTATCGCGCCGCCGCTTACCGAAAGCGCCCGCGCTATTCCAGAGAGTATCAGAATCAGGATGAAACCGATTATCAGTGAAACTATTAGGCTACTAAATGCGTTCTTTCGTTTGGCAAACAGATTCTTGAAGAATTTATGCAGCGATTTCGCGAAGATATAGAATCCGATTATCGACAGGATAACGACTACGAACGAGAGGAAATTCTTTACCCCGCGTTTCGTGTAGCGAACCTTAACCTCCGGGAACGGCCCTTTTTCATCCTCGGGCACTATATATTTCTGGAACCTGTGCAGGTCGCCGACCTGCGGGATACTTATCCGCACCGGCATAACGCCCTTTTCCGTCGATGAGAAAACCGCCTGGACAACCTCTTTCATTTCCTCCTCATACTGAACCTGAGATTCCATCATCCTGTCCATTTTGGCGGCTTGTGGCGCGACATTCGATTCATCATAGCCCATCGAGCCCGCCGATAAACGGTAGCTCCCGCCATCTGACCAACCTTCGTTAAAGCCCTCCTGCATATTCCCGCCAAAACCTGTGTAGGTGTAGCCATATGGCAAGTAGAGGGACAGGTTCATGACGCTGACCGGGACATCGACTTTCGGCAGGATTACCTTTCGCTTACCGAACGCGCCGAGTTTTTTGCCCTCGACGAAATAGATTACCTCGACCGGGAACGTCGTCGCGTCCTCACCGCCGCGCGATTTTTCCATAGGGATTAAAACGCGGTCTTCCTCGCCCTTGCCCGGTTTTGCGGGATGGCCGCTAACGAAAAGCGACCACAGTTCGGCGTCCTCGGGAAGCTGTAACGCGAGGAATTGTTTGAGATTGTTTCGCACGCTGTAGGTTCCCCGAACGATGTAATTGCCTTCTGCGGTGACAATCGCGACAAAAGCGGCATCGTCGGCGGTTGCGACCTTAACCGGAAGGTCTTCGTGCTTCTCGATATCGAGCGCTATCGTGTATGGCGTTTCGAGATATTTGAATGCGAGGATTATCGGATGGCTCGCGCGGCTCCAAAGCCCCTGCGGTAGTTCCGAGCGGTCTATTCGAGTTGCTATATCTATTTCGTTCGGGAGTAGGTTTATCTCGACATTCGTCGTTGCCTCTACACCGATATATCCCTTCTCCCTTTCGACTGCGAGACAATGGATATTCGGCAGGTTAACGATTGCGCTGACCGCTTCCATGCTGCGTTCGTAGTCGCATGTTACCGTGATTGTCCCGCCGGTCGGGAATTTGAGATATGCGCTAACTGTGCGAACATCGCCGTCGTCCTCCATTTTCCAGTCGCGGAGATTGCCGGAGCGGACATCGAGAATGCGGACATCTACCGGAACCTGAAATCGGAGGACATCGACCTTGCCCTGAACGACCGAGAACGACAATTCCGACGAACCGCGAACGAGGCCTTCACCAACAGAAAATAATGTCCTGACCTCGGAGTAGACTATCGGCTCGAGCTCCTCCGCAGCTTTTTCGGGAAGAGCGGTCATCCACTCGCAATAGAGGTAATCGGTCGATGGGATAAACGCCTCAACTACGGTCGATTTGCCGGAAGTCGCGCCGGAGGTTTTGCTCGCGGGGCTGAGTTTGACATCGAGGTCCGCGCCGGGGATTGTCAACTTGAACCGTGTCGAGCTTGTCCGTGGGATATTCAGGCGGAAATTGGTAACATGCTCGGCAAGCTCCATTATAAATTCCGCAGAAAAGTTGAAATTGCCGGGACCTTTGAGAATAAGAGTGTGTTTGCCATTTCGTGGCAATAACGGCGCGGAACGACCATCTATTTGAGGAGAAGAAAGCGGCAACGATTGGTCGAAAAGGGGAATCTCGACATATCCCTCCTCGAGAATGACTATCGGTATCTCGATTTTTCCGCGAAGAGCATCGCCGGATATTTTCGCGTCATACTCGGCGAACGGAATAATGAAGTCCACCGGTGGCGTCTCGGTAGTCTCGATCGTTCTCATCGAAAGCTCGATAAGCCCGCGAAGCTCCGTCCATGGGATATCGACATTGGTTTTCGGCAAAATTGGTAGGGAATCCACTGTTTGCCCTGTTAGGGTTAGAATGGTTGCCAATATTACCACACACAGGAATTTCGAACGCATGAATCCTCCTTCATGATGGTTTGTTATTTAGTTTAAGCAATGTAAAATATAAGGTTAAACGGTGGACAGTCAAGAGCCTAAATCGACAATGGTTTTTTATGGTGAAATCTCGATATGCAAAACCTTCGAAATCAGCCGAAACAATAATCATTGCGTCTCGGCTTGATATATCGATTTGCCACCTCGTAGAATAGCGAACCAGAGGAATCCCCAGACAAATCCGAGGCCGTATGCGATGTGAATCACATAATAACTGAGAAAAACTGCGGGGATGTATTTGAAACCTTGTTTCGAACCTATGGAAATGGATGATGCGAGGGAGACTGCCGAATAGATACCGACTATCGTTAGAAGCGTATATATCGCCCAGGTCGATACAAAACTCAGCGCCGCCAAAGCTATAATGCCGATTACGAAGGCCGGCGGCACGAGGTGCCGGAACATAATCGCACGAGCAAAACGCCCTATCATGAACGTCCGCCACTTGGCTGCCTTGAAGTATTCTTTCCAGAGACTACAGTAGGAAGGGCGATTATAATACTTGCTGTGGATTTCCGGCGTGAAATATACCTTTGCGCCGCCCGATGTTATCCTCTGGTTAAATTCGTAGTCCTGGTTGCGGGTAAGACGCTCGTCGATAAAACCAAATTTATCGAATAGTTCCCGGCGATACGCTCCGAAGCTCGGATTGTTGCTAATACCCGCTTTCGTGCCGGTTCGGGCGGTTACCCCACCCAAACCAAACGGGCTATTCAGTGCATACCCTATTGCCTTTGGAACCGTTTTCTCTTCGAGACAAGTGCTCAGAACGAGGCCGCCCACTGCATCTGCGCCGGTTTCTTCAAGATAAAACACGTTTTTCTCGATGAAATCCGGAGACATAGTTGCGTGACCGTTGAAAATGATAAAAATATCCCCGAGTGCGTTACGGTAGCCCACGTTCATTCCGCACGGTGTATTTCCCGCTTTATTCTGTAATATTCTAACAGAGATATCCGTCCTGCTCATAAATTCGGTGGCGATTTCTTCCGAGTCGTCCTCGGAAAGCCCGTTAATAATAAGGATTTCGATACGGTCGTGGTTGTAGGTTTGGGAGTCTATAGAATCGAGACAACGACAGAGATATTTTTCCTCGTTGCGCACGGGGATAATAATAGAGATCATCGGCAGGTCCGTAGAGATGTGTTTCTTTACGGACGCCTTCGGGTATTTTTCTTCTGTTAGTTGTCTTTCAGTCATTTAACGGCTCAGGCGGCGGTTTATATGCCGTTCCCCATTTATCGTTAAACAACCTAAAGCAAATTCGAGGCCAATTCCGCGAGTGCGCTTCTCTCTCCCTTAACTAAATTCATCTGTGCGAAAACCATCTGGTCTTTCATCCTGTCCACAAGATATGTCAGGCCATTGGATTGGCTGTCCAGATACGGCGTATCTATTTGGTAGATATCGCCGGTGAAAACCATTTTGGCGCCCTCGCCGGCGCGTGTAATAATTGTTTTGACCTCATGGGGCGTGAGATTCTGGGCTTCATCCACAATAAAATAAATATTTTCGAGACTTCGCCCGCGAATATAGGCCAGAGGAGTTATCAGCAATTTATCCGAGTCGAGCATGGCGGTAATCCGTTTGTAATCCATCGAGTCGGATTGAAACTTGTGTTTTATAACAGAGAGGTTGTCATAAAGCGGTTGCATATATGGATCGAGCTTCTCGCCGATATCCCCCGGAAGATAGCCCATATCCCTATTCCCGAGTGGAATTATCGGGCGGGCAAGATAAATCTGTCTGTATTTTTTTCTTTGACTCAGCGCCGCCGCTAACGCGAGCAGAGTTTTACCGGTTCCGGCTTTGCCTGTTAGCGTTACGAGATTCACTTCGTCGCGCGTGAGGGCATCCATAGCAAAAGTCTGCTCAGCATTCTGCGGTTTTATTCCGTATGCCGAGGTTTTATCGATTTTTTCGAGCATTCCGGTCGCATGATTAAATCGCGCGAGCACGCTGGAACTGCCGTTTTTAAAAACGAAATATTGGTTTGGAACCGGCTCTTTTATCATGGCCATATCGTCAACGGAGACACCGAAAGGCTCTGTATAAAAACGTGAAATTAGTTCCTTATCGACACCATCGTAGAATGCTTGCCCGGTGTAAAGCTCCTCGATATTGCGAATTTTCCCGGTCTCGTAGTCCTCGGCGGGGATTCCGAGGCTCTTAGCCTTCATACGTAGATTGATATCTTTTGAGATGACTATTACGTCACGGTTTGCTTTGGTTTTTCGGAGATGATCTGCCATCGCGAGTATGACATGATCGGCCTTTTTTTGGCTTATTGCGCAATTCTCGAAAATCGAATCGGGAACGGAAATTTCGACAAACAACCTTCCGCTGCCCTTCCCGAGAGAAATGCCCTTTGTAAAAAGCTTATCGCCGGAGAGTTTGTCCAGTTCGCGTATAAATTCGCGGGCTTCGAAATTAATAAGATCATTGCCCTTTTTAAACCGGTCGAGTTCCTCCAGGACTACGATTGGTAGGACTACATCGTGCTCTTGAAAATTATAGATCGCCTTGTGGTCATACAGGATGACATTAGTATCGATGACGAAGAGCTTTTTTCTCTTTGCTGGCATTCGTGTTCTCTCATTTTCTTTTGTGCGACATCCATTCGACCCACCGGCGAAGCGATTCGATAATAATAGATATGCAGGACAAACATGTCAACCCCAAATGAAAGCTCATTTCTATACGAATTAAGTCGCTGAGGTCATGCGAATACGCAGTCGGATTAATCCACTCCGTTTGCCGCCGATAGGCAAACACGTTATTTCTTGACTATGGCCGCAAATTTCTTAAATTTACGTTATGAAATATCCATCGAAAGAAATCTGCGGTATGATAAAACTCGCTTTAACGGAGGATATTGGCCCGGGGGATGCCACATCTGAGCTGCTGGTGCCCAACAACGCCTGTATTGAAGCCGAGATTATCGCAAAAGAGCACGGCATTGTCTGCGGAACGGGCGTTATCGAGGACGTTTACGCTGCTCTTTTGGAGGACGTCGCTGTGGATATTCGCGTGGAAGATTGTTCCACGGTGTGTCCGGGCGAGCTTATCGCGGTTGTGGACGGCCCGGCCCGTGCGGTTCTTTCCGGCGAAAGGGTTTGCTTGAATTTTCTTTGCCACCTCAGTGGCATCGCGACCGCTGCGAATCAATTCAATATGTGCATCGAGGGAACCGCTTGCCGAGTTTTAGATACGAGGAAAACAATACCGGGATTAAGGATGGCGGAAAAATACGCGGTTTATTGTGGTGGCGGAGAAAATCACCGGATAGGTCTCTGGGATATGATACTCATTAAAGAGAACCATATCGAAGCTGCCGGTGGATTACGCGAAGCCCTCGGTAAAGTTTATTCGGGAGGATTGCCGGATGTTCCCGTCGAGATCGAAGTTAAAAACCTCGACGAGTTGCGCACTGCGCTCGAATACCCGCTCGACCGCATTATGCTGGACAATTTCGAAATCGCCGATATGAAACGCGCTATCGCGATTCGAAGAAAATCCGGTAAGTCGATTCCTTTCGAGGCGTCCGGCGGTATCACACTCGATAACTGCCGCGAATATGCCGAAACCGGCATTGAATATATATCCAGCGGCGGATTGACCCATTCGGTTAAAGCGCTGGATATCAGTATGATAGCGGTTAAACGCTATGAAATTAATAACGAGGTAACGTGACTGAAAGACAACGTAAAGTGCTGTATTTGCTGATTTGCATAGCAGCATTCGGTGTGGGTTTGGTTATCGGAATTATAATTTTCGACCGCGTGCTCGTGCCCGCTTTCACTCGCGGCGGAGGAACGATATCGATTCCGGACGTAACGGGCATTCCGGTCGGAGAAGCCGAGAATATCGCCAAAGAAGGCGGATTCGCTTTCCGTATTATGCGAGAGGAACATAGCGATTCTATTCCTGAGACATTTGTGATTTCGCAACGACCGGAGGCCGGCTCTCCCGCAAAAAAAGGACGTCGTATTTCGGTGGTAGTATCGCTAAGCGTCGCGGTCGTTCAGGTTCCGGATATTACCGGTCAGCATTTCCGCACAGCGCAACTCGCAATTGAGAAAACCGGCTTGAAAGTTGGAGAGATACTATACGAGAATTCCGATTCCGTATCGAAGGAAAAGGTTATTAACACTGCACCTCCGTCCGGTTCGGAGCTGCTAATCGGCTCCATGGTGGACCTTATCGTGTCCACGGGTGCGGAGAAGGGCCTGGTTCGCGTACCCAATTTTATGGGCCAGACAATCGAGGACGCACGAGAACTCGCCACGCGGGAAGGTTTATTTCTCAAATACCAGTTCAGGAAAATCCCATCCGTACCGGAGAATACCGTTTATCGGCAGGGCACCGAGCATGGGGCATTGGTGGAACGTGGAAGCACTATATACGTCGTTGTAGCACGGCCCGACGGGGAATGAGGAGCGTAGTTCATGGAAAAATTCGATTTACTTCTTGCAAAATTGGCAGCCGACGAGTCAAGCGGCGCGGAACAGCTTGCTCCCATCACTCTCGATATTATCCGGTCAATTCTGGAGAACCCGAACGATGAAATCCTATATCGAAACCTCGAAGCTTTGGTGAAAACTATACGCGAGCAACTCCCGGAGATTGTATCGCTAAGGCGTATCGCCAACAGGATAGAAAAATTACCGCGTGGTGATCTTAGAAGCGAATTGCGGGAACTGGAAAACGAACTGAGACTGGCACTCGAACGCGAGACTGCGTCGGTAGCACATCTTGCAGCCAATCTTATTCGTGAGAACTCTACTGTGGCCACCATTAGCCAAAGCGGCACGGTGTTTCAGGCGTTTTTCAAAGCAAAGGCTTCAGGAGTGGATTTTCATGTTATCGTTCCGGTGGGTCAGCCCGCAAGGGAAGGCATCGAGACAGCTAAAAAGCTCGCGGATTGTGAAATCGACGTGACGATTATTCCCGATGCCGCTATGGCAATAGCGGCAAGCCGCGCGGATTTAATACTTGTCGGCGCCGATGCTATAACCCGCGAATTTTTCCTGAACAAATTAGGCACGACAACAATTGCAATAGCCGCGAGGCATTATGGAGTGCCGTTATACGTCTGTGCACGAAGGGAAAAGTTTATTCTTCAGGAGAATTTTCCGCGAAAAGTCCGCGTATATGGCCCGACGGAAATTAACCCGCCTCAGAGCGAATATATTACGGCCGGAGCGCCGTTGTTCGAGAGAACCCCGCTTTCGTTAGTTACCGGGATAATCACGGAAGGCGGAATTGTCACGCCGGAACGCGGAATTGTCGAAATTACGGAGGTAACCGATGATTAAGGTCGTCCTCTGGGACCTCGACGGCACGATTCTCGATACAACCGATCTTATTCTCGCGTCTTATAAGCACGCTTTTGAAAAAGTATTCGGTCGTTTGATTGACGATAAAGAGGCTCTTGCGAATTTCGGCAGAACGTTGAAAGACGTTATGTTCACATACTCTAAGGAAAAAGGCGAGGAACTTATCGAGGCTTACCGAGATTTCAACCATAAGCGCCACGACGGGATGATTCGACCTTATCCCGGTATTTTAGATGCGTTAGCGAACGTAAAACGGCGTGGGTTCGGGCAAGCGGTAGTGACAAGCAAGACCGAGTGGCTTGCTAAGCGCGGCCTCGAACTTTTTGGATTACAAGGCCATATCGACGATATAATCGGTTTCGAATCAACGAATTTACATAAACCGAATCCAGATCCAATATTAGAAGCTTTGAAAAGGCTGAAAATCGAACCGGAGGAAGCGATTTTTGTTGGTGATTCCGCCGCTGACGAGGGATGTGCGAAAGCTGCCGGGGTTCCTTTCGTATCGGCGCTTTGGGGACCGAATCCGGAATTTGCGGCTGCGGCGGATTCATGGCAAAAAATTGTGGACCCGCGAGATATACTTCACCTAATACAAAAACGAGGCCCGAGAATTTAGGACGGAGCAAAAAATGAAACTCACCGGATTATATTTGACACTGATAGCGGTATTTTTCGCACTGTTTAGCGGTTGCAGCGGCAATGGCGATGGCGATCCGACTTCGATAGAGCTATCAACGACGTGGATTGCGATGACAACTTCGGAAACGAGGCAACTCGAAGCCACTATATACAGCGACGGAAACATTGTCGATGCCGATATAGAGTGGATCTCCGGCGATAATTCTATTGCGACGGTCAGCGGTGGAGTTATCTCGCCTGTTGACACGGGCATTGTGGAAATTACCGCGCTTTCCGGCGCAATAGAGAGCGAACCGTGCAGCGTCCATATCGCAGAAGAATGGATACTATATTCCGATGGAACCCAACTCCGGGTTATCACGCCGGACAATGACCGGGATATGGCTATTCCCGGCACGGCCCTAAGCGAATATGATATCGACGGCCCGATGGTCTGGCTGGAGAACGGCATCGCATACCACACTCTCGCCCCGTTCAATTATAGCTACCTGTGGTATCGCCCCTTTGGCTCCGAACAGGCGCATATGGTCACGGGCGATACTATCGAGCCAATTTATGACATTCGCCCAAACCTGACCGGCGGGATTTTTCTCACCGTATATCAGGATATTCATACGCTAAATCCATCGCAGACGTTCAGCCAGTATATCAACGCCGACCATCTTTATTATACGAGGAGCGGCGTAAAACTGGAGGATTTCGATATCAGCCCGGATGGCGCGAGTTTCGTTTCCGCTTGCAGGCTCGGCACTAGTCCCCGGTTCGTCCTATTCGACCTTGACGGCGCGGCCAGCGAACCCACCGACACGCTGCCGGTAGCCTATATGGCTTCTTGCCCGAGGTTCAACCCAACGGGCGATAAAATCGCATATGGCTACGCGACGACCGTAGGCCGGGTCTGGCTTATCGAAACGAGTGGCGGATCTGCGGTGAATATAATATCCGAGGGACAGGAGGTTGCGGGGTTGGATTGGTCTCCGGACGGCACTCGATTGGTTATGTGCATCCGAAACATGGTCAACGAGTATGAATTATGGATTGGCGATCCGGAAACGGGAGCCACGCAAAAACTCACGAATGCGGAATCTTCATCCGAACGCTATTTCCCGCAGTGGGTCGATTAAGAAGGTCTATTTTTCGGCAGGATTAGAGTCTTTGGACTTGGCAATAATAGCTGTGAGTTTCGAAGTATTATCAAATTCAAGTGAATGGTAGTGGCATCCTTTTCGACAGCAAATCCGGATCTTACCGTCACCTTCTATCCCCAGCCAAACCCTCTTTGCTTTGCATGCACACTTTTCCGCGACCGGCAATTCTCTGCCGCAATGCGGGCAAGAGAATTTAACAATATCTCCAGGAAGCAGGTTAAATTCCTCCGGATCCACGCATTTATAATCGTCATACCATGAGGATAGATAAATATTACCGCGCACGCCGTCTTTTTCCACAATTAGGTGGACGGCAGGTTTTTGGGCAATCATAACAGAACTGTCCAATAACGATTTGCCACAGTCCTCGAATGGGCAACAAGCGTTAATTGATATAGACCTATGCATTATATTCTCCTCGGTATATTTTCGATCACGGCCACAATATAGGTTTTAGGAACTCGCAATGCAATGTTAGCGAAAAAAAACGATATATTCCGGATGAATTTTTGCTAAAGTCCGCCTATTTTACCCCGAGTATTTCTTTTAGTGAGTGAAAATTCGTGAAATCTGCCTTGTTGATCGCAATTGATTCTACGCTGCGCCAGCCGCCGTCGCCCTCGTGGGCGTGGGTGGCGATACAATGACAAACCGCCGGCGGTAGGCCCATCTCGAAAGCGATAGCGCATCCGCTGAACGGGTGGCGGAGATATTTACCTATCTGCGATTTAACGTATTTTCCGTCCACGATTTCATATTCGAGAAGCTTGCCGACATCGTGAAGAACACCTCCTGCAATGAGGATATCGCGGTTGAATTTATAGTCGGGGTATGCCGCAGCCATTCTCTCCGCGTTGTCGAGTGCCATCTCGGTAACCTGCTTCGTATGTTCTATCAAGCTGACCGGATTATCCGGGATAAGCAGTGTGAACGGGATTTCAAACAGGTTGTCTTCACTCCAGCCACCGCGCCGCACGGCTTCTTTGAAAGTGTCGATAACGAGTTGCCGCAAATTCGCGTTCTCGATCTTTTGGATAACGTTTAATTCAGCCCATAATTTTTCCATATATCCTCCAAATGTTGCAGTAAAAACTACATTATCGTGAAAATATCAAAGTCTAAGTGGTTGTCAACATGAATCGGGTTGATTTTTCGAGTGTTTTGAATATTTTGTTTATATGAATGCTTGGAAAATCAGGATTAAGGGCATCGTTCAGGGAGTCGGGTTTCGACCGTTTGTTTATCGAATCGCGGTTCGGCATGGAGTCATGGGCAACGTGCTCAACGACACCGAGGGTGTCTTGATACACGCGGAAGCCGATGAAAAATCGATGAGCACTTTCATCGAAGCGATTCGCCGGGAGGCACCCGCACCGTCGGATATTGTGCAAATCGACGTCGAATCCGCCGAGTATCGTGGTGCAACGGTATTCGAGATTGTCCCGAGTGAACATCGGGAGGGCGAGGTAACAGCGATTTCCCCCGACCTCGCGACTTGTCCCGACTGCCTGCGCGAGCTTTTCAACCCAAATAACCGCCGATATTGCTATCCGTTCATCAATTGCACCCACTGCGGCCCTCGCTACAGTATTATCGAGGAATTGCCCTACGATCGCCCCGGAACAAGCATGGCGCCGTTCGTAATGTGCGAAAAATGCACAACGGAATACGGCGATGTTCTCGACCGCCGATTTCACGCGCAGCCGAACGCTTGCGAAATCTGTGGGCCGTGTTACGAACTTCTCGACAGCGCGGGCGAACCGCTCGATTGTATCGAGTCTTTAATTGTCGCGTGCGAGATGCTACGCGAGGGCAAGATTATCGCCGTGAAGGGGATAGGCGGATTTCATCTTATCGCCGACGCCTCGAACATCGAGACAATCGCCGAGTTACGAGTGCGCAAGCAACGCCCGCAAAAGCCGTTTGCGCTGATGGTTCGCGATATCGAAACGGCACGGCGGATATGTAGCGTAAGCGAATCTGAAGCGCGGGAATTGTTGTCACCGGCCGCGCCGATAGTGCTTCTGAAAAAACTCGATAGACCGGAGTTTATACTCCCGGATGAACTCGCGTCGGGACTCGATAGACTCGGGATTTTCCTGCCATACGCCCCGGTTCATCACCTTTTATTAAATATTTCCGGAATACCGGCGTTGATAGCAACCAGCGGTAACAAGCGCGACGAGCCAATCGCCTGCCATAACGACGAGGTCGTCCGCGACCTCGCGGGTATCGCGGACGCTTTCCTCGTTCATGACCGCGAGATTGTCGGTCGCACCGACGATTCTGTCGGGTTCGAGTTCGAGGGCGAGATTGTTCTGACGCGCCGTAGCCGCGGTTACGTTCCCCACCCGATAAAAATGCCTATAGCCAGGCCGCCGATTCTCTCAGTGGGCGCGGATTTGAAGGGCACATTCGCATTAACGCGTGGCGATGAAGTTTACTTATCGCCATATTTAGGCGACCTTACGGGCGAAAAGTCGATAGAGCTTTTTGAGGAAGTCCTCGACAGATATTTAAAATGGCTAAAAATCCGACCGGACGCAGTAGTTTGCGATTTACATCCCGACTACGCGAGCACCGTTCTCGCGGAACGCTTTGCCACAGAATGGGACATCCCCCTTCATCGAGTCCAGCACCATTTTGCGCATGCCCTTTCGGTTATCGCGGAGCATAAGCTTAGCGATGATTCATACATCGCGGTGGCTTTCGACGGCCACGGCTATGACCCGGACGGCACAATCTGGGGCGGCGAGTTTTTGCTCGTCGATGGAACAAATTTCGAGCGAACGGCGCATCTCGCGCAGGTTCCGCAACCGGGCGGCGACATCGCCGCGAAGGACGCCCGGCGGATGGCCCTCTCGTGGGCTTTCGAAGCTTTCGGTAAAAATCTCCCGAACCTCGCGGAAAAGATTCTTCGAACCTTCGGCGAAAGCGCCGATGCGTTATCGAAAATAGTCGAGAAACGCCGCTCGCCGCTAACTTCCAGCGCGGGCAGGCTTTTCGATGCTGTCGCGTGCATACTCGGAGTTTGTTGCGAGAACACATTCGAGGGCGAGTGCCCCCAGAAGCTAACGGCAATTGCCGACCGGGGCGAGGTTGGCGAGTATCATTTCGCAATCGGCGACGACATCCTCGATCCGTCGCCTGCAATCCGTGAGATTTTCGCCGACATCGAACGCGGACTCCCACCCAAAAAAATCTCGGCTCGCTTCCACAACGGCCTCGCGCGCGGTATTGTTTGCATGTCGAAAAAAATCGCGCAGGAAAAAGAAATCGACACGATTCTGCTAACCGGCGGGGTTTTTCAGAATCCGCTATTATTGAAACTTGTTGTGGACGGCCTTCGCGAAACAGGCTTGAAGCCTTACTGGAACAGAACCGTCCCGCCAGGCGATTCCGGTGTAGCTCTCGGCCAGGCGCTTTATGGATTGCGATTACATTCAAATAGATAAAAAAAGGGAACGCCAACCAGAGAAAAGTTCCGGCTCCACGTTCCCATAAAACGACTTATATCCGCTATTAATTCAGCGGCAAACTATCGCACGGGATGCATTCCAGTGAGTCGTCCCAGCAGCCCTCGGAACTGTCCGCATAGACAATACGACCGAATTTATCTTCTATGTCCCATTCAATTGTCGTTCGATCTACTTGCAAAGCGCAGACATCGTGGATAACAACCTCCGCCATCGTGCCTTCGAGTTGATAACGCAACGTGTCCCCGAAATCCTCGCTGAGTAGATTCTCGTTTATCACGATAAAATGCGCGGTCGTGTCGCCCTGGTCTTTTTCCCAATCTACAAAGAGAACATAATTGGAATCCGACGGGAGAGCGGGGTCGTAGAATTTCCACCAGCCGCCTTCCGCGTGGAAATCGCAGCGGCCGTTATACCAGAGGAAATTGTCGAGTGTATTATTGCTGACGCGCATCGACCAATCGACGCTGTCCGTTGGCAAAAGGTGCGCGGTAAGTGTGACATTGTTCGTGTCCGCCGGGCCTAAAACCCATTTCCATGTCGAATCGCCTTCGTAAACCGGTGGTTGAGTGAGGGCGAGGGCAAAAGCGAGTCTCGGGATAAGGAAAGCGGCCTCGGTAATTGTTACCCAGACTGCCACAATTATCGCCGAAGTATTAAAATGCTCGCAATGCATTATAGGCTCTATCGACCGCGCCTCCGCGCTTGGGAAAGTCGTCATGCAAATCCTCATGCTCGAAACTGGCGGCATATCGGGATTCGTGGGTTCCTGAGGATCGGGGTCGGTGCTTTCCGAGCAGGCGATACCGATTATTACCGCGCCGACCAACACGGCCAACAAAACGTAAACGAAAAACTTTTTCATAAGAACCTCCTTAAATTTTTTTTAATTTAATCGATTGGGATAAAATAGTCAAGGGTAGATTCATAAATGGTTTCGCTTTCGAGTGGTGCAATCCGAGAATATTCTTTCGCAAAACACCAACATCCTATTTTTAGCGACCGGTTAAATCTACCCAATCGTCGAGAGTTCCCGTAGTTATGAACGTCTCGTTATCGCAGGTGAGAGGATCGGCGTCTCTCGCGGTTTGTGAGATAATGGCGTCGTTTCGAGAAGTAAATCCGCGCGCTTGATAATCCTGGAAAGCAAGATCTGTTAGAACATCGAAATAAGACACCAAACGCCAGCCATCCGGGGAATCGAAGCCGACCGCGATATCCGACATCGTCATCGAACCGAAATGAGTTCCGAGCTGCAAACCCGCCGTGACAGTATCTCCAATGCCAAGCGTGCCGGTTAAACTCAAGTGGAAGATATTAAAAAAGAAGTCCGGTTGCTCAAACGAATTGATTTGCACCTGCGTTCCCGCCCATTCCTCGAAGACATTGGTGACAATTCCGCTAACGGGCGCGAAAATCTTTACAGCCGACCAGTCCAAACTGTCATGCGGCTGGAAATAGTGTTTCATGCTCCTGCAAGATTCAAACTCGTCCGAATAATCATGGCCCACTGCGGAACGGAACATCGATATCCGCGAAATTTTATCGAGTTCGATGTAATCGACATCGACGAACTGCGGGATTTCATCGCCGTCTGGTATGTCGTTGTTGCTGCCGTTATCTCCGCTACCGCAGGAAAACAGGAAGCACGCGAGGAATAATATCGTGAAAGGCCAACGCATTTAATCTCCAATCAATTTTATTTATCTCCGATGTTGCTTTCCAGATTTGCCATATAGCCTTTACAACTTGCTACACGGCCGGTTTCGGGGCCAGAGAAGTGACTTTCGGGGCTAGAGAAGTGACTTTCGGGACTAGAGAAGTGACTTTCGGGACTAGAGAAGTGACTTTCGGGACTAGAGAAGTGGCTTTCGGGGCCAGAGAAGTGGCTTTCGGGGCTAGAGAAGTGGCTTTCGGGACTAGAGAAGTGGCTTTCGGGGCCGGGGAAGTTAGATTCGGAAGCTCTCATTCTGACCTCATACTACCCATTTTTTTTCGTCTCTCGTCCACTCTCAACTCTCAACTCTCTTACCCCTCCACGATTTTTATTTCTTCGTTCTCTTCGTCTTGCCCTTCTTCTCCGCGACGAGGCCTATCGTGTATTTATCTTAAAGCTCGAAGAGGAATTCCATGCGCTTGTTTTCGCTCGGGGAGAAGATAAAGTGGTTTGGAGGTGGGCGCAATAAGATTTCTCGCTTCGCTTCGAAATGACAGAGGAGGAGAGTTGAGAGTGGAGGAGAATGTCAAAATCCAAATGACAAATGAATGTCAAATAACCGAATGTCAAAGCCTGAATGGCGAATGAAAAGAAGCGAGCTTCGAAGAAACACACCCCGTCGCTTCCGCGCCACCCCTCTCATAGAGGGGAATTGAGTTGTGAGTTGAAAGTTGTGAGTGGTTGTTTATATATCATTGTTAATTTATATAT
>Ga0272444_10002570_pt1 | contig 16696 bp, 10 predicted proteins | sample SSMForm13_FD_201033 | JGI IMG/M metagenome (GOLD analysis project Ga0272444, IMG submission 201033) | Marine sediment archaeal communities from Little Sippewissett salt marsh, Falmouth, MA, United States - SSM-Form-13 | ecosystem: Environmental > Aquatic > Marine > Wetlands > Sediment ...
ATACTCAGATTCTTTTGATCGATGTCGAAAAATTCAATGAAAAAGTATTTGATGTTGTTAAAGTGGGTGGAACCGCCACAAATATGATGTTTAATTTTTCTGATATTTATATCGATTTCTTTCTTAACGAAAGAGAATTGTTTAGAATTTTCATGACCTTTATGTTGCATACCAACGATCTGAATTTCTCCGATGAGATGAACAGACAAATGATACGAGCGACAAACAAGACAATCGAAGTCGTTGATAGAATATTGATGCATGGTTTAGATACCGGCGAATATTCGAATAAGAACGACATCATACAATTAAGAAATGTTGTCTGGGGATTGCTCAATGGAATCATTTCTTTGCATCTCTTTGCAGGAAAAGAATCGACGCGGGAAGAGCGAATTCGCTCTCACGTCACTGAAGGTCTGAAAGTATTTAATGAGGGATTAAAAATCCCATAGCAATCCGGGCTATTCCGGAAGATAATGAGAGGAGATCTTTATGGGTAATTTATTGGTAAATATGAGAGACCAGAAGTTTCTTCTGTATGAACAGTTTAGAATTGACAAACTGTTTTCCTCCGAAAAGTTTGGGGATTACTCAGACGAAGTTGTGAATATGATGTTAAATGAAGCGGAAAAGATGGCGGTAGACCTTCTTGTCCCGACATACGATGTCGGAGATAAGGAAGGGTGTACTTTCGAGGATGGTAAAGTTACCATACCTGCCTGCTTCCATGATGCCTTCAAAAAGTACTGTGAGGCCGGTTGGATTTGTGCCCACAAAGATCCCGAGGTGGGGGGGCAGGGGATGCCGTTGAGTGCCTTTACAGCCTGTGTGGAATATTTCAATGCGGCCAATTTTGCCTTTATTATGTACCCCGGTCTGACACAGGGTGCGGCGGGATTAATCGAACATCATGGTACTGAAGAACAGAAAAATAAGTATATGTATAAAATGTTTACCGGTGAGTGGGCAGGGACCATGTGCCTCACCGAACCGGGTGCCGGGACCGATCTCGGAGCTATAAGAACAACGGCTAAAAGACTGCCGGACGGCACATACAGCATAACCGGTACAAAGTGTTTTATTTCCTGCGGAGATCATGACCTTACCGGAAACATTATCCATCCCGTCCTTGCAAGGATCGAGGGAGATCCGCCCGGTACAAGGGGAATTTCTATTTTTATCGTTCCAAAGTACAGGGTGAACGATGATGGAAGCCCGGGGGAGTTCAACGATGTCAATACCGGTAATATCGAACACAAGATGGGTATCAAGGGTTCTGCTACCTGTACGCTTAATTTTGGCGACGAGGGCAAGTGTGTCGGTGAGCTTCTCGGCAAGGAACGTGAAGGCATAAGAATTATGTTTCAGATGATGAATGAAGCGAGGCTGGAAGTGGGCATGCAGGGCTTGGGACATGCGACAGCTGCGTACGAACATGCATTGCAGTATGCCAAAGAAAGAATCCAGAGTCCTCCGATCTGGGAGATGAAAAATCCTGAAGCCAAGGCAGTTTCCATCATCGAGCATCCGGATATTAGAAGGACACTTCTCTGGATGAAGGCTTATGTGGAAGGTATCAGGGCACTGAACTATTTCACCGCGTTTTGTATAGATATGTTAGATATCGCCGAAACGGAAGAAGAAAAGGAAAAATATCGTGGTTTCATGGAACTTCTGACACCTATCAGTAAGGCCTTTTCATCAGACAAGTCGTTAGAGATATGTTCTTTTGCCATAGATGTTCATGGAGGTTACGGCTACTGTGCCGAGTATCCCGTGGAACAGTATATGAGGGACTGTAAGATTGCCAGTCTCTACGAAGGTACAAACGCGGTTCAGGCACTTGATCTCGTTGGCAGAAAACTCAGTATGAGAAAGGGTCAGAATATATTAAATCTTTTCGGTGAAATGAGTAGTACCATCAGAAAGACCAATAAGATTGAGGAGCTGAAAGAATATAGCGATTATTTGCAACAGGCTTTTACTGCCGTTAGCGATCTTACAAAGCAGTTCGGAGCATGGGGCAAAAGCGCCGGTTTCCTGCTGCCCATCATGAATGCAAGGCCGTATCTGATGATTCTGGGTGATCTTGTTGTTGGTTGGCTGCTGATGCAGGCGGCGGAAATTGCCACGGATAAGCTTGATGCCATCTACAAAGAGGCTGATGCCGAAGATTCAAAGGGCAGACAGCGCGCCCTCGGACGCGAAAATGCTGATGTTGCCTTCTATCAGGGAAAAATTGCTTCGGCAAAGTATTTTGCGGTTAATATTCTACCAACTCTCGAGGGGAGGTGTAAGGCCATTAAGCTTGGAGATAGACTTCCCATAGAGATGTTGGAAGAATCATTTAGTTCTTAATAGATTACTGAGATAATCATTAAAAGAAAAGTTAAGTTGTCATTTCTAATGATTGAAGAATATGATTCTATAAAAACCTGGTCTTCAAAAGTATAGTTAGGATTATTTAGCTTTTAGCCTTATTAAAAGGAGGAATGATATGTCGTATAAAATTAAAAAAGCTGCCGTGTTAGGGGCAGGTGTTATGGGTGCCAACATAGCGGCTCACTTGACAAATGCTGGAATTGAATGTCTGTTGTTAGACATTATACCCTTTGAACTGACCGATGCGGACAAGAAAAAGGGCCTGACGGAGGATAGCCCCGGATGGCGTAACAGTTTTGCTGCAAATGGACTGGCAGGTGCGGTAAAATCAAAGCCGGCCAGTTTCTATTCAAAGAACAACGCTCCCATGATTACGATTGGTAATTTTGAAGATGACTTGGACAAGTTATCCGATGTGGACTGGGTCATCGAGGTTGTTATCGAAAATCTGAAAATCAAGCAGGATCTTTTTGCGCGAGTTGAAAAAGTCGTAAAGCCGGATTGCATTGTTACCACAAACACATCTGGGTTACCGATTAAGGACATTTCGCTGAATTTCGGCAAGAGCCTGAAAGAGCGTTTCCTGGGAACGCATTTCTTTAATCCTCCCCGTTACATGAAACTTCTGGAAGTCATACCCGGTGAGGAAACAAAGAAAGATGTCGTCGATTACATGATCAAATTTTGTGAAGACGTATTAGGTAAAGGTGTAGTTGTTTGTAAGGACGTTCCCAACTTCGTTGGTAATCGCATCGGTGTTTTCGATATATCAAACGCAATGCACATCATGGTGGATAAAAGTTTAACAATACCGGAGCTGGACGCTATTATTGGCAAGGGAGTAGGAAGACCCGGTTCTTCCATAGGTGGAACCATGGATCTGGTCGGTTTGGATACGGGTTATCACGTTATGAAGAATCTCCATGAGGCGGTACCGGACGATGAGATGGTAGATTATTTTCTGCCGGCCGAATTCATGGAAAAGATGATGGAGAAAAAATGGCTGGGGAATAAGACAAAGCAGGGTTTTTATAAAAAAACCAAGGATGAAAAAGGCAAGAGAGTTAAATTAGCCCTCGATTACAATGCGATGGAATATGTTCCCTTTAAAAAACCGAAGTATGAGTCTGTATCCGAAGCAGGTAAAGCGGAAGGAGGCTTTGAAGTAAAACTGAGGACCTTATTTAACGGAAAGGATATTGCTGGCGAGGTGGTCAGAGAATACCTCTGCAGAAATTTTATCTATGCGGCAAACCGTATTCCCGAGATCTGTGATACCGTTGTGGCTATAGATAATACCATGAAGTGGGGTTACAACCACAAAATGGGTCCCTTCGAGACATGGGATGCCGTCGGTGTCAGGGAAGCTGTCGAAGTAATGAAAAAATTGAAGTTGAAGGTTCCCACAAAGATCACCGAGATGCTGAAGGCAAAATGTGAGGCCTTTTATCTCAAAAAAGAAGATGGCAACTACTACTACGATTTTGAAACAAAGGCCTATGTGAAGCTTGAGGATAAACCCAAAATAATTCTCCTCCCACCTCTGAAAGAGAGAGAAAAAGTCATCAAGACAAATCCGGGTGCATCTCTCGTCGATATGGGTGATGGAGTTGCCTGTCTTGAATTTCACACCAAGATGAATGCAGTCGATTATGATATCATTAATATGATAGAAAATAGCTGTGATATTGTAGAAAAAGACTTTTTAGGTCTTGTTGTTGCGAATCACGGCACAAACTTTTCCGTAGGTGCCAATATATTCCAGGTCCTCGTAGCGATACAGAAGGGAGAATGGGATTTGCTCGAGAAGCTGGTTTATGATTTCCAGTATGCCAACATGAGAATGAAATACTGTGAGAAACCGGTCGTTACCGCTCCGGCGGGAATGGCTCTGGGTGGCGGCTGCGAGATGGCCATGCATGGAGCAAAGTGCCAGCCTGCCGGTGAAACATATATCGGACTGGTGGAAGTCGGTGTTGGTGTAATTCCCGCCGGCGGTGGAACCAAGGAACTGATGGTTCGAATGACAGAAGGGATACCGGACGGTGCCGTTGCAAGCGGTCTTAATATGCAGACATACTTCCAGAAAGTCTTTGAAAATATAGGTATGGCCAAGGTTGCCACCAGCGCTATGGAAGCCATGGAACTGGGCTATGTCAGGAAGACGGATGGTATCAGTCTCAACCGTGACCATCAGATCTGGGATGCAAAAGAAGTTGTTTTAGGGTTATCGAAGTTTTACAAAAAACCGAAAAGAGCCATGATTCCCGTCATGGGAGACAATTTCAAGGGCATGGCGGAGTCTATTCTGTATAACATGAGGCATGGAAATTTCATTTCCGACTATGATCTTCATGTGGTAACGAAGCTTGCCGATGTTATTTCCGGTGGCGATTGTGCGGAGGGTACTTACGTAACAGAGGACTGGATCCTTGATCTTGAAAGAGAAGTTTTCCTGAGCCTTGGCGGTGAATCAAAAACCCAGGACAGAATAATGCACATGCTGACGACGGGAAAACCGCTGCGTAATTAAAATAAAAGAATATCTATTGCTGACCCCCGGTTCTGCTGTCTATTTACGGGCCGGGTGGCATTTTACGGTAAGGAGGAAAATCATGCGTGACGCTGTTATTGTTGAATCCGTGAGGGGTCCTGGTGGACGTTATAAAAGGGGAGGCCTTGCCCAGACCAGAGGTGATGAAATAGGAATTCAGGTATTAAAGGGGCTTCTGGAAAGGGTTCCGCAGCTCAAGCCGGAAGATGTAGATGATGTAATTGTTGGATGTGCCTTTCCTGAGGCGGAGCAGGGTATGAATATGGGCAGGGTTTTGGCATTGGGTGCCGGACTGCCCATAACGACATCTGGAATGACCTTAAATCGTTTCTGTTCGTCCGGTCTGCAAGCAATTGCCGATGCAACGGCAAAGATCAGGGCAGGCTGGTCTGATGTTATTATAGCCGGTGGTGTTGAAACTATGAGTCACATTCCCATGGGTGGTTGCATATTCCGTCCCCATCCCGATTGGGGAGATTTGCCGAACACCTATGTTTCCATGGGAGTTACGGCGGAGAACGTAGCTGTTAATCATAATGTAACACGGGAAGATCAAGACAAATTTGGTCTGGAGAGCAACCGGAGAGCACATGAAGCGATTAAGGCCGGTAAATTCAAGGATGAAATTATTCCCATTAAAGCCTGGAAGTATGGGGAGGACAAAAAAGGGAAAAAGGTCCGTGAAGAAGTCGTCTTTGATATGGATGATGGTGTCAGGTGGCCTTCGACGATGGATAATATGGCACGATTAAAGTCGCCCTTTAAGGCTGGTGGGTCAGTAACTGCGGCAAATTCTTCACAGATGACAGACGGGGCCGCTTTTTCCCTTGTAATGACGCCGGAAAAAGCAAAGGAATTAGGTCTGAAACCTATCGCAAAATTGACCTACTATGCTGTTGAGGGATGCAAACCGGAAGAAATGGGTGTAGGACCGTCGGTTGCTATTCCGAAGGTTTTAAAATTGGCCGGACTGAAATCGAGCGACATAGAAGTCTTTGAAATTAATGAAGCCTTTGCCTCCCAGTGTATTTATTCTCTCAGGAAGACAGGTCTTGAAAAACGGTACTGGAAGGGTGATATAAATCCCAACGGTGGCGCTATTGCACTGGGTCACCCCCTGGGATGTACCGGAGCCAAGTTGACCGCTCAGATACTCCACGAGATGCAAAGACGCAAGTCTAAGAAGGGCATCGTATCGATGTGTATCGGCGGCGGTATGGGTGCTGCGGGAATTTTTGAGATGCTGTAGTGAATAGTAATCATGTATAAAAAAAGCCACGGTTATTGGATACGTGGCTTTTTTTCTCGGAGTGACGGAGTACTGGAGACGTCCTTATTACCAATGGTATGGTACTCCTGTGCACCGTTATTCCGTTACGTAACCGGCAACTATGTTCTCCGGGGATTGATCCTTTTATAAAGCTCCTCCGTTGCTAACGATGGATCAACCCCGAGAACCGTTGCAAAGGTTTCCCGGCAGCGCTGGTATATCCTTGCTGCATCTGCATAGCCACCGAGACAGTGGTGACATACTATGAGACGCTGATACAATACTTCTTCAAGATAATCTATTGATAAACCTTTATCATAGCATGTGATCGCCTTTCCATATTCTTGCTTCTGTTCATGCCACCTTCCAAGCTTTAAAATTGTAGCAAGAAAAACATTTTTTAAGCGTTCCCTGGTTACTATTATCCAGGGTTTGCCACCGTCGTCTGCCAAAAAATGTCCTCTGTAGAACGATAACCCTTTTTCATATAAGTCGATGGCTTCCTTTTCTTTTCCTCTTTCCCACAGATCATCAGCCTCATTCAGCGTGTTTGAAAATGCCCATGTATCCATCCAGCAGTATTTCTGATCAATCGTTAATTTCCCGTCTTGAAGCTGTATAGCTTCTTTATGACCGATTAATTTACGCAAACGGTTTAATGTGGTGGAAAAGGCGCTCTGAGCCATATCGCCGTCGGCTTCAAACCAGAGAACATCGATGATTTTATCGATTCTGATATCAACGCCCCCATATGCAAAAATGGCCTTCAACAGTTCCAGCGGTCTTTTCTGTGCTTTTCCTGTGAACTGAAGCGACTTACCGTCAATGACAATTTGAAAACGGTCAAAGGTGTATATTTTGACAACCCAGGGCCAGTTTTCGATATGATACGGTGGAGACTCAGGAACCAGCTTGTGGGTGCGGATCAACTTTTTTACATATTCTTCTTCGATACCTTCCATGAGAGCCCGTTCGCATAGCTGCGATACTATCGTGGGCTGACACCACCAGATCATATTCAGATAATTGTGCTTTCGACCCAGGGACAGGGCCTTTTGCAGGAATTCAAGCCCTTTTTTATCCTTTCCCTGATCAAACGCAATTTTTGTGCTGACCATGAGACACATGAACGCGTAGATACTGCTTTTCGTTTCATGTGCTTTGGAATGTGCGTGGCCCAACTCCTTTAATGCTTCCTGAGATTTTCCCTGTTCATGTAAGACATATGCCAGTTGAATCCTGCACACAATTGTGGCAAGAACATAACCCGTTTCATCGCACAGTTTTACCGCCGTTTCGGCATGTGCCAGTGCCCGCGAACCGTTTCCCGTAAGCAGGTTATACAGTCCCGCAAAGTGATGAAAAACGGAATATCCATGGAAATGGGTATTATCAAGGATGGATTCGAACCTTTTCAGGTAATAATCCGCGTTCGACAATTCTCCCAGCAGAAGAGAAGCAAAGATGCCCGGCATAAAAAATATGTGCTCCCAGACGCGGAGGCCTGTATGATTTATCAAATCGAGGGCTTCTGATATTTCAGCAGGGGCTGTTTCGATATCTGTCATGGTAGATAGACGGGTTGATATATCAACCCACTTCCAGTGGATCATCATTGCCGGTGATGTCCTGTACGATTTTACCAGTTCTTTTGACTCATCCCGGATAGTCTCGGTTCTCGGAAAGTCGCCGATCCATGAATAATACATCATTGCCCAATCAATGGCCTGAAGGCGGAGATTGATGTTACTGCTCTTTCGTGATAGCGACAACGCCTGTTCTACCAACCGAATCATATCGGGTCGCTCAGGGTTCCGAATCACCGATGCGTACATCATACATACCGTTACCTTGGTTTCTATTTCCTGGGAAGGGAAGGGATGGGCAGAACGAATACGGTTTTCGAGCCATTCTATCCAGGGGTCGAAGTCGGTGAAGTAATTCCATTCATAACCGATACTGTCGATGATTCCAGCCCATGAGAGGTAGAGACCAGCCGTGTCGGAGCCTGCTTCAAAGAGATGAAATGCCTTTTCAAAATATCCCCTGGCTTCTGCGGCAGAAAAATGCTGACAGCTCACGCCCAGCCAGTAAAGCAACCACGGGTATTCGTTCAACATGTTTTCGGGAATTTTTTTGATCCAATTTTCGAGGGTCTTATTTCGACCCTGCATGATCAGTGTCATTGCCATATTCAGTATTACCTGGACAAGACCCGCCATGTCACCGGCTTCAAAGAAGAGTTCAACCGCATCCTCAGCCTGGTCAGACGCGGCTAAGAGGATGGCGGCGCGCTGTTTCAGCCGGTTGATGTCGTGCCGGTCAAACGTATCCGTTGCCCTTGTCATCAGGAATTTCCGGAAGAGAGAGTGATATTGATAGGTCGGAATGGATGCGAAAAAACACTCGGTGAATATGTTGTTTCGCCGCATGGAAGACAATATACGGCCTGCGTCGGGCAGACCGGTAAGTTCTTCTGCCATTGGAACGGTCATTCTGGAAAAAAATGACGTTGTGAGTAAAAAATTCCTGGTAGTCTCATCCATTTTATCAAAGAGTTCTCCTGCAAAGTAATCGAAGATCTCAAATGGAACAAGTTTATCGAGGTGGTCCGGCGATAGAGTGCTTCTCTTTATGCTCTTTGCCATGAGGACGAGACCGGCGGCCCATCCCCCGGTTTTTTCGTGTATCTGCAGAGTAATTTCTCCGGCGAGTTTTTTCCCCGTTTCGATCTGGATGACCTTTCGTGATTCTTCGAGGTTCAAACAGAGATCGTTTGAGTCGATTATTCTCATCCTGTTATTTGCAATCATGGCCGTAAAGGCCGGTGGCGGATCTGTTCTACTCAGTACAATGACATGAATGTCTCCGGAAACTTTTGAAATCCCGTCTTTTAGAACATCATGGAACGGCGATGTTGGAGGTATTCTTTGATAATCATCAAAAATTATAAAAAAAGGCGGTGTGATTCTGGCGCTCAGATTCTCAAAATACCGCTGGGAGAACACGGAGACACCCAGAAAGTATTCCGGCGTCAGGATCGGCAGAGGTTTCCGCTTCCGTGGCGTGGCTTTCTTTGCTGCCAGGCCCAGATAGTGAAAAAAGGTGGAGAGATCGCAATCCCCTTCATCGATCCGGTACCAGAGGCAGGGGACGTTGCGGGCAGTGAGATAGCTTGCAACGAGGGTGGTTTTTCCCGAACCGGCCATGCCGGAAATCCAAGTAACCTGGTGATGTTTTTTCTGGTCCAGCAGTTTGAATAATCGTTCCCTCGGGACGACTTCCGGAAGCTCGGGAACACTTATTTTGTTAATTATTGCCCGTCCACGTTTCATGTTATCCCTCTTTTGTTAGTGAAAATAAAACATTACATATTATTTGTCAAGCGACATATATTACCCGAATTCACTACCTCCATGTTAGTGCTCGCTCGGGGAACAGGCCCTGCTGTATTAATTTCAACTTTTTTACAAGAAATCCAAATATTTTCCAATCCGTGACCTATCTGTGACTTTGAATCTGATAAATAATACAAAACGGACAATTTTATTAACATTAACCAGACTGCACGAATTGTAAACATGGACAGTTATCTCATACGCATATACCGGCGCGATAAGGAAAATCTTGAGGCCATTGTTGGGATTATTGAAGAAATAGGCACTGAAGAGAAGCATTCATTCAAAAACCTGTCGGAACTGAACTCGATCATCACCAAACCAAAGAGAAGGAAACATAACCGGGCAACGGGGAAAGGGCGTTAAACAAAACCTGATAGTCAGAGAGCATACAAGGGAAAACGTCATGGGGAAAAAGGTGAGGGTCGCCCTTCCTAATTCGGACAAGCCGGAAATCGAAATTCGCAAAACGAAAATCGGTTTCCGATATTCGACTTGCGAATTTATTTCTGCGGGAAAGCCTTTTAATGGGTTTCAGCTTTCAAACCAATCTATACTTTACAGCCTAATTCTTTCACCATTTTTGCATAAACTTTACGATTAAAGAACTGAGCTGCTGTTTCGGTTGAGCTGAATTGTTATGGATGTGGGGATATCAAAACAGTTCAATTCCGTGGCTGTGCTCCGCCGTTTATGAAAAAATGCCAGAATACCCCGTGTTTTACACGGGGAGGAATGAGATCCTTATAGATCCTTCTCCCCCGGCGGGAGAAGGTTAGGCAGAGGGGGTAATTCATTTATGAGCCGCAGGTTCAGGTTGACAGAGCATATGAAATACGAGTATTTAAAGCATACAGCAGTCAGCGATCATCACTTCACTATTACAAATACTCAATAGCTGATACCTGACAGCTGATAGCTTAACGGTGAGGTGCTCCCATGAAAGTAGGCTTCGTTCAATTTGAACCTCTGTTCGGTGAGGTTAAGACAAACATAGAAAAAGCGGAAAAACTGATAGACGGCATTGATGCGGATCTCCTGGTCCTGCCCGAGCTTTTCAATACGGGATACGTGTTTACGTCGACGGAAGAAGTTGAAGCGCTTTCCGAAGAAATTCCCGGTGGTAGGACAACACGGGCGCTTCTGCGGATGGCGAAAAACAACGATGTGTATCTTGTGGCGGGTATTGCCGAGAAGAGTGATGATAAATATTTTAACTCGGCCGTCATCGTTTCTCCGCAGGGATATCTCGGAACGTACAGAAAAATCCATCTGTTTTTTGAAGAAAAACTCTGGTTTGACCCGGGTGACGGCAATTTTGAGGTCTATGATATCGGGCCGTACAAGTTCGGTGTCATGATCTGCTTCGACTGGATTTTCCCTGAATCAATGCGTGTTTTATCGTTAAAGGGAGCACATGTCATCTGTCACAGTGCAAACCTTGTGCTTCCCTTTTGCCAGGATGCCATGAAAACGAGATGTCTCGAAAACCGTGTCTTTGCGATAACGGCAAACAGGACGGGAACGGAAGCACGAAACGTAAAATTTCTGACGTTTACGGGAAAAAGTCAGATAACCGGTCATACGGCGGAAGTCCTCTACCAGGCCGCACCCGATACCGATGAGGTTGGTATTGTCGATATCGATCTGACGATAGCCGAAAATAAACAACTCAACGAATACAATGATATTTTCGAGGACAGAAGACCGGAATTTTATGAGCGGCTTCTCCGGGATTTGGCTGAGTAGACGGTTCGATACAGCTAAATAAAGCTAAAATTCGAAGCACGAAGTTCGAAACTTTAAACAAATTCTAATAGTTAATGACAGAATTTACGAAAATCAAAAAGGTAACAGTTCCTGACAACGGTAATATAGGTCTTCTTGTTATTTTGAATTTTGGTAATTTGCTTTTGTTTATAATCTCGTAATTCGAATTTCGGATTTCTATATACGGTTTTCGAGCTTCGATATGCGGTTTCCGATTTCCTAATTACCATTTCCCATTTCCGAATAGCCTTTTTAGCTTGTTACCATCAGCCTTCCGTTACAATTTTTGAAAAGTCGGCAACACGATAAAACAGTTGTGAAATATTCTCTAAAAGGGAAAGTCTGTTGAATCGTATTTTTTCATCCTTCGCCATGACAAGGACCGTATCGAAGAAATTATCGACCGGTTTTCTCAATCGAGCCATTTCAATCAATGCTTCCTGATCATTTCCCTGATCCAGATACGTACGGGCCGTTTCGTTTATGGAAAGGAAAGCGTCATAAAGGTCTTTCTCTTCATCCGTTTCAAAAAGCGAGGCGTCAACCGATCCATCCTTGAAGTCCTTGATAATGTTACCGACACGCTTGAAAGCACTGGCCAATGGCTCAAAATCTTCATGAGTTTTGAAGTTTTCCATTGCTTCTATCTTATTGAATGCCCTCACAAGATCAGACGTGTCTACCGTAAGAACGGCGTCGACAACATCGTAGGGATGTCCTTGGGATATCAATTGATTTTCAAGCCGCCCTTTGAAGAACTCCAGAACAGCGGTTTGTATCTCTTCCTGTTTTCTCTTCATCTTATTACCGAGGATAGAGATACTTTTTTCTATCAGAGCATTCAGTTTCAACGGATATTTTCTTTCAAGGATAATATTGATAATACCGAGGGCCTGTCTTCTCAAGGCATAGGGATCGGCAGTTCCCGTGGGAATCACGTTTATGCCGAAGAATCCGACAATAGTATCCATTTTATCGGCAATACTGATAATGGCTCCCTCGTCCGTTTCCGGCAGATCACCGCCGGCTGCTGTGGGAAGGTAATGTTCGTAGATCGCTGTCGCAACGATTGGGTCTTCGCCCTGTATCAGGGCATATTCTTTGCCCATAACTCCCTGAAGCTCCGGGAACTCGTAAATCATTTGCATTTCCAGGTCAGCCTTGCAGAGGGTGGCGGCTCGAGACACGTTATCCTTGAGAGACGGATTGATTTTTTCTGTTATATGTTCGGCAAGGTCTCTGAACTGCATGACCTTCTCGTAGGACGTTCCAAGCTGACTGTGAAAAACAACATTTTTCAGTTCTTCCAGTTTTGTCTCGAGAGGGATTTTCTGATCTTCCTCGAAGAAGAACCGGGCGTCGGCCAGTCGTGCTCGAATGACTTTTTCATTTCCCGCAGCAACAACCAGGGGATCTCGTGCTACCGTGTTATTGATCGTGACAAAGTACGGAAGCAAGTTCCCCTCATTATCAGTGATGGGGAAATATTTCTGATGGGACATCATCGATGTGGTGAGGACATCTTTTGGAATTGCCAGGTATTCCTCCTCGAAACTTCCCCGGACGACGGACGGGTATTCAACGAGAAAAGTGACCTCTTCCAGAAGGTCTTCATCTTCAAGAATATTCCCGGAAACGTCCTGAGCGGCTTTGTTTGCCTCGTCAACAATAGTTGCTCTTCGTTCATCCTGGTTAATCATTACAAAGTTTTCTTTTGTTTTTTTCAGGTAATCATCGAAGTTTTTTATTTCGAAGAAAGCAGGACTCATGAAGCGATGCCCACAACTCATAGTGCCACTTGAGATATTCTCGAGTTTAAAAGGAATAACGTCTCCGCCGAAAAGAGCCAATATCCAGTGAATGGGACGGGCAAAACGGAGATCCAGATTCATCCATCGCATCGATTTTTTAAACGGTATTGATGTAATAAATTTCGGTAATAACTCTGACAGGAGAGCCTTTGTATCCTCGCCGGTAATCTTTTTTCGTGCACAGAGGTATTCACCCTTTTCAGTTGTCATTGTTTCGACGTCAGAGATATCAACACCCTGTCCTCGGGCAAAACCGAGTGCGGCTTTGGTGGGGTTTCCGTCTTCGTCGAAGGCAACCCGTTTGGCAGGACCTAATTTTTCGACAAGTTGGTCTTCCTGTCTTTCTGCAACATCTTTCACGCAGAGACACAACCGGCGCGGCGTTGCCATTGCCACGACATCGCCATATCCGATTCTGATCTCCGAAAATTCTTTCGTGATGAGTCTTTTTATATCGTCAATTGCCTTCGGTAAAAAAGCGGCCGGTATTTCTTCTGTACCAATTTCCAGTAGTAGTTCCTTGCCCATGAGAATTACATCTCCTCCATTTATTGTCTCACCTCGTGCTTCGAGTTTTGTAATCTTTTACTTTTTGCTCCATTTTCCCATCAGGGGGTATCCCATTTCTTCACGCTGTTTTATATATCCTTCTGCGCTGAGTCGTGCCAGATTTCTCACTCTTTGTATGTAAGTTGTTCTTTCCGTTACGCTTATTGCTCCCCGTGCGTCGAGAATATTAAAAACATGGGAACATTTAAGGCAATAATCATAGGTAGGGAGGACAAGCCCCCGTTCAGCCATCTTTTCTGACTCGGCCTCATACATATCAAAAAGTTTCCTCAGCATGTCCATGTCTGCTTCTTCAAAATTATAGATAGAAAATTCCACTTCCCCTTTGTGGTGTACATCGCCGTATTTTATGCCGTGACCCCACTCCAGGTCGTAGACATTATCCACTTCCTGAAGATACATAGCAATCCGTTCTATCCCGTAAGTGATTTCAGCACACACCGGGTTGAGGTCGAACCCGCCCACCTGTTGAAAGTAGGTAAATTGTGTAATTTCCATTCCGTCGAGCCAGACTTCCCATCCCAGGCCCCATGCACCCAGAGTCGGGGATTCCCAGTCATCTTCAACGAACCTGATATCATGTTCGAGTGGATCGATTCCGAAACTCTTCAAAGAGTCTAAATACAGATCCTGTATATCGAGCGGAGAGGGTTTCATAATAACCTGATATTGGTAATAATGCTGAAGCCTGTTAGGGTTTTCCCCGTACCTGCCGTCAGTTGGTCTCCGGGACGGTTCAACATATGCCACATTCCATGGTTCGGGACCTAAAGATCGGAGAAATGTTGCCGGATTGAACGTGCCGGCACCGACTTCAATATCGTACGGTTGCTGCACGATACATCCCCGGTTTGCCCAGTATGTATCCAATGCTAATATTAATTCCTGAAAGGTCACGTTAGCCTCCTCAGTTCAGAACGACATCATGCCGTTATATATTTGATTCGGCGAAACTATCACTATGAAAAAAGTGTGTCAAGATAAATGTAATCGGCCGGATATCGGCATCTTTTATGGTATTACACTCACCGGCGATCATGAGGGGGGAGGAAGGTGAATTGATCAAACAATAGATGTGACAGGAGTGAATATGGCGAAACGCATTTTATTTTCAATTCAATTTATTTTTGTCGAATACTTTGTCAAATATCTTTTGTCCTCGTGGGGTCATGGAAAAAAGAAGCTTGTCACCATCAGCCAACTTTTGTCCAACCAGACCTTTTGCCATGAGCAGAGAGAGGGATTCATTAAATCCTTCGAGTGAGATGTCACTCTGTTTCATAAGGTCTTCAGCTCCTTGATTGATATGTTTCCCATCGATGAAAAGCAACGAAAGAATCTTCAGATCGTTACTCGATAATCCTTCTGTGAGAGGTGTATTTTCTTTTGAAACAGTCTTTTTCGTTTTCTTTGCAGTAACTGTATCGTTCTTGATTCCTTGGTTGTCTTCAACGGTCGCTCCCGTCTTTCGGAGCTTTTTACCATAAGCATGCTGAAGGAATCTGCATGAAAGCGTCGAAAAGATGAGACAGAAGCTGGCGAAGACGAGAAGGTTAAGGGAGTTTGTTTGCGCATCATAAAGAATATTGCTGGAGATCATATTCAGAAAGAATGGTACAGTCAATGCCGTTGCCATCCCCAGAAAAGCATGTTTCAGAATGGCTTTCCCGGCATGTTGTTCCTGATCTCCCGTTAAAAGGTAGTTTAATAGTCCGCCGACTATGCCGGCGATTATCATGATTCCCACGACGAGAACCGTATAGGTTCCCGTTACTGAGGTTGTTGCCATGATCATGTTGGTTGCCTGAGTATCCATCAACGTACCGAAGGTTATAACGTTACAGGTAAATCCATAGTTCGAGTGATCCCTTAGACGCCCGTGGGTAGATTGCGCCCAGGTTTCTTATCTTAAGGTCGATATCTTTCATGTCGGGATATTGAGATATAAAATCAATTACATACCTTTTGAGCAGCCCGGCTCCGTCTCTGTCTCTCCTATGGAAATACCGGATATCGCGCCTTTTGTCCGCAACCCTTTCGATATCCGGAACCGTATATCCTTTGCTTTGCAGATAGCGTGCAAGAGCCCGTATAATTTTTTTATGTTTTGCCCTGTTGTAGTGGAGATATACGGTATATCTCTTTAGCTCAAGATAGGTTCGGGTATTTTTCTTGATAGTTTTTTTGATGACCGGTGTTACCGCGAGTTTTACTCCGGAAGGAGGCGTTTTGCTCGTCGGTTCAGATGCCGGTTTAGTATCTTCTTGTTTTGTTTCTGAAACGGTCTTGACTGTATCCGTCAATCTGTCAACTCGTGACTGAATCTGTTTAACGGTTTTTAATGTTTCATGTGATCGTCGTAAGAGTAGTTCGCCCCCTGTTATGCTTTTCTTATCGTCGACAGTCATTATGACGATTGTCGTCGCCACACAGGCGCCAATGAGAAATCCGGCAATGAGAGCGAAACAGATGTATCGGCTCTGACGTGAATACTCAAGGGATTTTGCCAGGGCATTGCTCAGGATACTCAATTCCTGTTTCGAAACATCGTCTTTTGATTTATTGCTATCCATAGTATGAATATAGTGGATTATAAATTGATTTTTCAGGATGGTTTAACACTCTTGCCTATCGGTGATAAACCTATCATAAATGCCAAAGAGATACAAAATAAACATTGAAAACAGGGCCACGACCGACCCGGTTTCAACCAACATGTCTGTTTCAGGTCCTTTACAAACGGTCATAGCCTTGTGAAGCCGGGGAAAAGCACTGTGCCGGGCTGAGGTATTCCTGTCACAGCATTCATGGTAACGGATTTTCAATGGAATGCCCCCTAATGTGCTTCAACAAACTCACCAAATTATCTGCAAAACTCACGCGAGATGAGGTTGTTTTGTGAAAAAAATCGCCTAAATTATTGTAACATTTTGATATTATG
>Ga0272444_10002571_pt1 | contig 16696 bp, 11 predicted proteins | sample SSMForm13_FD_201033 | JGI IMG/M metagenome (GOLD analysis project Ga0272444, IMG submission 201033) | Marine sediment archaeal communities from Little Sippewissett salt marsh, Falmouth, MA, United States - SSM-Form-13 | ecosystem: Environmental > Aquatic > Marine > Wetlands > Sediment ...
GTTGTACTCGAAGACGGTCCCCGGCTCATTCGCCATCGGCTTCTCCAGGACGTACTGGATGAAGTCCCCGCTGGCCATCGCCAGGTGCGCGTCGCAGTCCGAGGGGCTAGCGTAGTACGTGGCGTCCTCGTTCCACTCGAAGCCGCCCGTCATCGTGAGAAGGTGTTCGATGAGGATCGTCGACTTGGTCTCGTCGAACAGCTCCGCGTACTCAGGGAGGTAGTCACGCAGCGGGTCCTGAACGCTCCCGATCAGGCCCTCGCTGATGGCGAGACCGGCCATCGTCGAGGTGACGCTCTTCGTCACCGATTGGAGCCGGTGCAGGCGCAGCGGGTCCCATCCGTTCATGTACTCCTCGAATACCAGCTTGCCGTCTTTGACGACGAGGATGCTCTGCATGAAGTCGGCGCTCTGGGAGATGTCCGCCATCATCTCGTGGAGCGGCCCCGGGTCGATTCCCGCCTCCTCGAGACTGCCGACGGCCCAGTCGCCCTCGATCTCGAGCGGGGGCTCGTAGACATATGCGCCCGCCGTCGACTCGTAGCGGTCTCTCAGGCGGGCGAGGGGAAGGTCGACTCGCCTGCCCGTCATCTCCACCCCGTTCGCATCGTTCTTCATCCAGAGCTCGGTCACGCGGCCGTCCGCGTCTCTCACGAACCTGCACACGAACTCGTTCTTGCTCCCTCCGACGTCCATGGAGTACTCGTCGGCAGCACCGTCGACGGCCACGAGCTTGGAGGGCCGGTCTACGATGTCGAGCTGTGCGTACAGGCTTCCGTCTCTCTCGAAGACGTGCGTCAGGAACACGGCCCTGAATCTCCACTCTTCGAAGACGTAGTCTCCGGTCACTGTCGTGTCCGCTTGGTCTATTGCGTATGCGCAGGGCCCCAGGAGCGGCGCGAGCCATACGATGGTGACCGCCAGAAAGGTACAGACCATGTTCCTTCCCATGTGGCCAGCCTCCTTCTACGGTGAGCTGCCGCCAACGCTGCGCGATGACACCTGCAACGGTGAACGGCGATCCTTCGTGTTCCGCCACGGGCAGAGTCTCTGTCAGCAGACTTACGGGCTTCTCAGCGCGCTCCTAGAACTCGAATACGATGTCACCCGCTGCTATGCCAGGGTTGCCATGGGTCCGCCACTCCACGACGCGGAAGCTCCCCTGGATAGACATCCTGATGTTCTTGCTCTCGCTGCCGATGTCCCCCGGGTCCACCGTGTCGATCACGACTTCGGCACCACCGTCATCGAGTCCGACAAGCTCAGCCGACTCGCCGGGATTGAACCAGGGGTTAAGCTCGAACGCGGTTACGTCGGCCGTGTCGCTGGTTCCGGGCTCCACGAACCGAAACACGGCGATCGCGTGCTGCACATCAGGCGAAAAGAAAATGGTGCCCTCGGTGCCGCCGAAGTACTCCACGATGAGATCGACTCCAGCCGGTTCAGCATCGAAGATGATTCCGATGGACGCCCACTGGTCCGTCAAGACCGTCCGGTTCGGAACCGGGTCCCCCGTGTCCGGGAATTCGGAGAGGTCGACCTCGATCGAGTTGTCCAGGTCGTCGGAGCCCTGTTGCGACGGTGAGTTCGACGAGCAGGCGGCGAGAACAAGCGCGATCAACAAGATGCTGACAAGGCTGGCAAAACGACCGAGAGACATCGCTTCCTCCATGTTGAACGGTGTGACACGACAATCAGCTCTCCGCACGTCCGAGCCCCAATTGTCGCCCTTCTCGTGTGGATTGCATAGGGGCATAACGCGCCGGAACGGCCTGATTACTGGGTTGCACTCATGCGCGGTCCCTCGGTTCCATGACCTTCGCACGAGGGGAACCATGGCGCGCTGCGCCCCGTCTGTCACAGACGGGGCGCGGTCATTCTCCACTGGCCTTTGGCTGACGCCGCTCACGCGAACCCGAAGAGGGGAGGGAACGCAAGCGCGACGAAGGCCGCCCAGATTGCGTGAGTCGGCAGGTAACGCATCTGCCAGTCGATCACGGTCTGGTAGCGTGACCGTCCGGTGAGGAAGCGGCAGTACCCGACGGCGAGCAGGGTCAGATTGACCATGAGTAGGATGTTCTCGCCGAGGGCGGCCGCCTTGTTAGGGGAGAACCCGTAGGCGGCCAGCCGTCCCACAATCCCCGAGAGTGCGATCGCGTCGGCAACCAGCGCCAGGACCACCAGCGTCAGAACGACCCCGTCCCACCAGTCTGCCGATCTCTCGGCGTCTCGGGCGCTCATCGTGTACAGCACGAGACCGAGCACGAGAGCCAGCACGATGTCGAACATGATGAGGAGCTCTCGGTCCGCCGACGGTGCCCGACCGGTCAGCGCCATCGTGATGATGAGCCCGAGCAGCAGCACCGCGAAGAGCGGCGTGAAGATCCGGGCGAGCACGGGAGCGATGGTCTCGATCGCGCCCTTCTTCTTCTCGACGAGGTAGGCGGCGACCACAGCCACGCCGCAGCCACCGAACACCGCCAGCCAGTTCAGAATGAGTGGGGTGACATCCACGCCCGCCAGCTGGAACATCGCCCCTGCAACGAGATTGAGAACCACCCAGCCGAGCCCGATCAGCACCGAGTAGATGAACACCTCTCCCGCGAACCGCACGAAGTCCAGTCTGAGGCTGGATTTGCGCCACCCCGGTCCGGCGTACAGTGCCAACAGGAGGAGGAGCAGCGCGATGGGCACGTGCAGCACCCCCAGCACCTCCGTGTGGTGAGGCGGGTAGCTGGGGTAGACGTTCACCGCGAGGGCGAAGACGGCGAATGTCACTGCCGCGACCGCCGCGAAGCGAAGCGAGAGGGCTCGTCTCCAGATGAGATAGACGGCGACGGGCGGGAACGCGAAGAGCGCCGCGTTCCTAGCGTAGATGAGCGCGTTCTCCTCCAGGACCGGGTGTCCAAAGAGGGCCGGGATCTTGCCCAGGAGCCCGCCGAGGAGGGCCAGCAGCAGGACCACGGTGATCTCGCTCCGGTGCCTGCGGCGGGCGTCTTCGTCAGCGGCGGGTACCAGCAGCTGGCGCCAGACGTTCTCGGTTGAGACCTTGGCGAACTCGTCGTGCAGGGCCTCGGCGTCACCCATCCGGTGGATGGAGACAATGAAGGCCTCCTCGACGCTCACGCCGCGTCCGGTGAGTTCGTCGATGCTGTCCCTGAGGTGGGACTCCAGCTCCTCCACGTCTTGGGCTCCAAGCGATCCCGTTGACTGAACGTGTGTCCGCCACTTCCGGATCTGTGATTCCAGGTCAAACATCTTCGGCTCCCGTCCTCCCGGGTTTCGCAAGGCGTTGGAGGGCGCTGTGGACGACATCCCACTGCTCCTTGAGACGCGTAAGCTCAGCCTCACCTTGCCGTGTGATGCGGTAGTACTTCCTTCTCCGTCCCGTGTCGGCAGTTTTCCAGGTCGATCTCACGAACCCCGCCGCCTCCAACCGGTGCAGCACCGGGTAGAGCATGCCGTCGGTCCACGTGATACGATCTCTGGAGACCTCCCGAACCTTCCTGATGATGGCGTACCCGTAGCTGTCACCCTGTCGGAGGAGGGACAGCACGATCGGAGTCGCCGACGCTGCCACCAGGTCCTTCTGGATATCCACGGGTGCGCTTCTCCTTGGCCTGCGTTTGCCTGCTGCGCGACTGCCGTCGTCATCACACTGCTATACTCGCACATCTATGCATGACAGTACAATGTATTTCTACTCGCCAAGTCACGTGTCGGTCCGTTGAGCCTCCGCGCTCGGACGGCACCGGGAGACTCCCGCTGGGTGTCCGAAGCACGTCGACCGCAGGGAGCCAAGAAAGAAGAAGCGGAACGCTTGATCGCGCTCCGCTTCTTCGCTCTCACCAAAGGCGCAGCCGGGTCCCTACACTAACAACATCTTGCCCTGACCCTCACGGGCTCGTCGGGTTACTTACCCTTCGGCTTGGGCTTGCTGATCTGAGGCTTCGGTGTCCCGGACGTCGAGGCCTTTGGTCTTGCCTTCTTCATTGGGCTCTCCTGGTGGCAGCTCCAAACTGCCTAGCCGCCTGACAGATTGTTGATCCCAGAACGTGGTCGCCCATTCGCGCCCACCCTACTCCGGCGACCGCACCTCCGGCGGCCGCCTCACTCTGGTGATTCCAACCTACCATCCCGGCTGTTCTGGGAATCCGTAGCGAGGGTGCTACGAGTTCCGCATGGCCGGAGATGATAGTCCGGACTCACGAGAAGGCAAGGGGAATCTGCGGCCCAGCCACTCCGTCCGCGAGTCTGAGATGCGGCCATGGTGGGGAATCCTTGCATATTTTACTCGGTTTGTCATGGTCGGTAGGTTCTTGGCTGCAGCCGTGCGTCTCGGTGATCTCCCTTGGGTCGAGCGACCTCAGACTCGACGGGCCTACGGGAAGCATCGTATAGTACTCAGGATGAGAGAACGTGACTGGATGGTGAGCATTGCATCCGACCGACACAGGGCACCGGTAGGCGACACCTGGGGCCGCCCGGGAGGTGAGAGGTCTTGGCGCAGAAGGCATTCACAACTGGCGCAGCGAGGACGGTTCGACGTCGCACGGCAGGCGCTGCTCGGGTCGAGTCGTTCTGTCTGGAACCGGGCGATGTTCTCGTAGACAAGTATGAGGTCGTGAATCATCTGGGGAGAGGGTGGGAAGGCGAAGTCTATCTGGTTCGCGAACTCGGCACCGGCATCGAGCGGGCGGCGAAGTTCTTCTTCCCTCATCGGAACCCGCGCAACAGGACGCTGACGTACTACGCGAAGAAGCTCCATCGACTAAGGCACTGTCCCATCCTGATCCAGTATCACACCCAGGAGACCATCGACTACCAGGGGACACCGGTCACGTTTGTCGTCTCCGAGTACGTCGAGGGCGAGCCCTTGACTGAGTTCCTCGCCCGGCAACCCGGGAAGCGCCTGGATGCCTTTCAGGCGTTCCACCTCCTGCACGCGCTGGCCGTCGGAATCGAGAGCGTTCACAACCTCCGCGAGTATCACGGCGACCTGCACACCGACAACATCATTGTCCGGCGATCGGGACTGGGCTTCGATGTAAAGCTGCTTGATCTGTATCGATGGCGCGTGCCCAAGCGCATCAACATTCAGGATGATGTGTGCGATCTCGTCCGGATCTTCTATGAGGCCGTCGGTGGGAGGGCCCGGTACGCGCGCCAGCCTCCTGAGGTGAAGGCGATCTGCTGCGGTCTCAAGCGGTCACTCATTCTGAAGAAGTTCGGCACCGCCGGTCAGCTCCGCCAGCGCCTCGAGACGATGCAGTGGGAGTCTCGCTGACACAACCACCTGATGGCTGACCGGCGGTCTGAAGCGAGTCTTGCGGTCGTGCGGGTCGGCTCCCGACAGCCAACCTTCTTGGGCTGGCGGCAGTGTCCGTGGGGCCTTGACAGCACTGGCTCACGCACCCTGGAGTCCCTCACATGGTGCTGCGTCCCGATCCGCCGGACCGGCCGAACGTCGGGCAACGGGTCATCTCCAAGGACAACGTGTCGCGGGCGGTTCTGACACTTCTCTTCTCGTCGTTGAGCTTCTCGCTCGTGGGCGTGAGCGTGCGTCTTGCGGGCGACGTACCCGTCTACGAGAAGGTGCTCATCCGAAGCGTCGTTACGCTTGTGGTTCTGGGAGCGATCGCGGCCCGGCGGGGTCAGAGGCTCTTCGAACGCAGCCCCCGCTTGCCCCTCCTGATCCTCCGCGGCGTCTTCGGGACCACGGCCATGGCGCTCTACTTCTATGCGATTTCGAACCTCACCCTGGCGGACGCCACCATCCTCAATAAGCTCTCGCCCTTCTTCGTGGTCATCTTCGCGTGCCTGTTCCTCAGGGAGAGGCTCCCGCGATTCGTCATCCCGACGCTCGTGGTGGCGTTCATTGGGGCGGGGCTCGTCATCCAGCCGCAGCTGGATCTACGCGCCGTCCCGGCAGTCGCCGGGCTCGTGTCGGCGATCGCGTCGGGCGCGGCGTATACGGCCGTCCGGTCGCTCCGGGGGAGGGAGGCGCCGTACAAGATCGTCTTCTACTTCGCCCTCGTCTCTGTGATTGTCATGCTGCCGCCGACGATAGGGCGGTTCGTGATGCCGACGCCGCTCCAGTTCGTGAGCCTTCTGGCAGCCGGCGTGTTCGGCACGATCGGCCAGCTTCTTCTCACGCTCGCCTTCCATCAGGCGCCGGCGTCGAGGATCTCGATCTACAACTACGCGCACGTGGTGTTCGCGTTCCTCCTGGCGTGGGGGCTCTGGGGCGAGATCCCGGACGCGCTCAGCATCACGGGGATGGCGCTCATCATCAGCGCGGCGATCTACAACCACCGGAAGACCGTCAGAGAAGGAGAGGTACCGGGGCCGGCGTGAGCGTCCGAACCGAACCTCACGATTTCTCGACCGTCTGCCGGTAGTTCAGGCCGCGCTCCCCCAGTCCCTTCAGCATGAACGCGACGCACTTCTCGTCCTTGCCGACGAACTCAGGCGGGGAGATTCCCTTCCGATCGTACAGCTTCGCAGCGAGCATCCTGATCGCCATGGTGGCGGCGTAGCCGGTCGTGCGCGCCATCGAGTGCGTCCCGGTCGCGGGGTCGTACCTGTCCAGCATGTCGTAGACGTAGCGCACTGCTCTTCCGTCCTTCTCGCCCTCGACGATCACCTGCAACACCGTGATGTCCACTTCACCCGGCTTCAGTTCCCACATTGGGAACAGCAGCTTCGCCGTGAGGTCGATCGGACGGATCTTCGTACCGTTGACATCGATCTCCTGCTCGCCGAACATGCCGGTCGCTCGCAGCACGGCCATCTTCTCGATGTGGCCCTGGTAGCGCAGGGTCTTCTCCTTCATGTTGGGAGCATCGATGGTGTCGGCCAGCGTCCGCAGGCCGTCGGTATTGAATGCCTCGAGGATGCCGATACCCGGAAAACTCAGCAGTTCTGGGTCCGAGAGCGCCTTTCGGACGACCGGACGGCCGTTCTCAACGTAACGGGCGGGCCGTGTGTACTCCGCGATCACATCGATCGGCGAGAAAACGGCCTTGTACTCGTAGGGCCACTCCCGAGCCTCCGGCAGACCGCCGACGTAGATGAGCACCGTTTCGGTGCGATCGAGGAGCTGATCCACATGGCCTATGAGGAGGTTGCTCATTCCCGGAGCCACACCGCAGTCGACTATCGCCGTGACCCTCCTCTCCTTGGCGAGGGCATCCAGGTCAAATGGGTTCTCGGCGAAGAAGGCGATGTCGACGACGTCCGTTCCTGTCTCGATGACTGCCCGTAGGGTCCGGAAGCCCATGAAGCCCGGAACCGCACTGAGCACCAGGTCGTGGTCTGCAACCAGGGCCTTCACTGTGTTCGTGTCCGACAGGTCCGTCCTGGTGGTTGCGATCCCCGGACTGGCTTCGATCAGCTTCTGCAGTGCCTGTTCATTCACATCGGCCACGGTAACTTCGAATCTCTCATCATGGGCCAGATCGATGGCCATGGGACCGCCAACGAGCCCAGCACCCAAGACTATGACTTTCATCTCGGCTCCATTCTTGTTTCCGGGCAATCGGGGCAAGACGCGACTCGCACCAGACACGGCGCGGTTGCAGAACGAAGGGAATGGGACCGAGGGACTAGAGACCGCTGAAGCGGTTCCTGTAGCTGATGAGAGGCGCGATGGCTCTGCGCGCGCTGCCGGTCGGGGAACTCACAGTTTCGCTCCTGATTCAGTGCAAGGGCAGATGCGATCCATGCCTGATCCGCAGCGCTGCCAAGCGCAATGATGTCGAAGGGAGGATGGCTCTGTCAATCGTGGAATGGGCGGGGAAGGCAAGGCGAGGCCTACGGCGCATCTGACGCAGTCAGGCAGTGCGACCCCCCGGCCGCCCCTTATGGGCCGCAGGGTAGGGAGTTCGACGATTGCGCTTGACCTGGATGGCTCCCGCTGCTACACTGTCGTCAGGCAGAGGCGACCACGTTGGTATGGTGACATCTACGGAAACTCTAAGGAGGGACCTGACGCACAAGCCGGTCCCTTTTTGCGTTCCAGGGGCGCCATGAGGCGCCCGACAGCGTGAAGCGGTACTAGCGATCGAAGATGGTGCCACCTGCAGGGCCGGACGGGCCCACAGTGAAGGAAGTCGGAGGGCTCGACGATCCGAGCCCCCGACAGGACGATCTCGTCGGCGGCAGGGGTGACCCCTGCGCGACAGGATCAGAAGAGAGGTGCAGACAGTGAGTACGACAGGAACGGTGAAGTGGTTCAACGACGACAAGGGTTTCGGCTTCATCTCGTTGGACGACGGATCGAAGGACGTCTTCGTTCATCATTCTGCGATCCAGGGTGGCGACGAATTCAAGACCTTGGCCGAAGGCGACCGCGTGCAGTTCGACGTCGTCCAGGGCGAGAAGGGCCCGGCGGCGGAGAACGTTACGAAGGTCGCGCCCGAGTAGCTGCACGATAAGCAAGCCGTCTGGAAGACTCAGGGTCACCCCGCAGTCGTGGGGTGGCCCTGTTGCATATCGAGCGGGGCCTGTTCGGTGGGGCGCCGTAGGAGGTCTTGACCTCGATACCACAGGCCCCTAGAGTCCTACTTAGGAAGCGGATCGTGGAAGCGGAGCGCCATGAGGGCGGAGACTCCAGTTGATTGACGCAGATCCAGAAGCCGGGAAGCAGGGGAACCGCCTGGTCAGGTACCTCCTGGTGTCGGCCGGGTTCCTGTGCGTGGGGCTCGGTGTGCTCGGGGTCTTCGTCCCGCTGCTCCCGACGACTCCGTTCCTGCTCCTGGCGGCGGCCTGTTTCATCCGCAGCTCCGGGAGGTTCTACCGCTGGCTCGTGACCAACCGATGGGTGGGGGACTACGTCCGCAACTACATGGAGCACAGGGCGACAACGATGACCACGAAGGTCAGCAGCATCAGCATGCTCTGGTGCTGTATCGGTCTTGCCGCCGTCTTCTTCACGGAGAGCTGGATCGTTCGCTCACTGTTGCTGGTGATAGCAGTAGGGGTGACCGCACACCTCACAAGCCTCAAGACGATTGGGCGCGGCGTCGTCCCGGGCACTGCCCATGAGCGCGGTGCCGAGAAGGGACTCGGGCTCGACGTCAAGGAGGTCGAGCGCCAGGCTGCGATGCCGCAGGACGAACGGGTCAAGACGACGGAGGCACCCTGACGGGAGCCACTGTCCGGCAGACACTGTTTCGACAGAGCTGTCGCCGGTGCCGGACGTAACCTCTACTCGATGAACTCAGAAGGTGGGCACACGAGATGGCAGCTCGGATCCGCGGAGATCATCCGCTTCCGGTAGGGGAGTCGGGGACCTTCGGTGAGTCCGTGTAGTTCCAACCGGTGAACGCGTGCGCGCCCACCCAGGCGAGCGCCGGCCAGACCGGCAACACGTAGCGGAACTCGTAGTGAAAGACGGAGTGAACGACCATGAATACGAGTGGCACGGTGACGAACCAGAGCCCCTCCGTGTCGAACCGCCACGTCTTCCTCCGGAAGAAGCGGACGATTCCGATTGCGAACAGCAGCATGAGAGGAGCCTGGTCGCCGTAGTGCGGGTTGAAGAAGAGCGTCGCCTTCTTCAGCATGCGCAGTGCGGTCGTGCCCGGATTCTCTCGAATGTACTCGAGAGCGAGCCGCGCGAAGTGCCAGCTCTCGGACAGTCGGTGGCCATCTGGCTCCACGGTCATGTACTCGTTGGTTGCGTCAGGGTTGTTTGCGATGTAGAAGTTGATGCCTCCGTTCGTCGTCAGCGGGATGAACTCATCGAAGAGGATGAAGTTCCGTGCCGCCCATCCTCCAATCACCACGAGTGCCGCCGCTATGACGAGCGACGTGCGTGCGGCGTGGCGCTTCCGCGCGGACACCAGTTGCAGCACGGGCAGCACCGCGAGCAGCACAATCACCTTCGATGCCAGGAGACTCAGGTACCCGAACAGCAGGCCCGCGACGACTAAGAGCGCGTGCCCCGCGGACCGGCCCTCGTCCGCCAGTCGGTTCCCGCGGAAAACCAACCAGGAGAACAGGATCAGGCCGAAACCGAGCATGACCTCGTAGTGGTAGAAGACGATGTAACGGAACACAAGTGTGCTAGAGACGGTGAGGACCATCGTCATCAGGCAGGCAAGCGCCGGCAGTCCTCGTCGGCGTGTCCAGCGGTTCACGAGTAGCGCGCCTCCCACCGCGCACAGCACGAGCAAGACGCGGATCATCATCGGGTGCCGTCCGGCGATCTTGTACAGCGCCGCGATTGTGACAACCCAGCTGGGCGACCAGTATGCGTGGTTGAAGTTCCACTTGGCGAGTAGGTGCTCCGCCTGTGCCGCGCGCCAACCGAGCGACTCGTAGCCCTTGCCGTCGGGGCCGTAGTCGGAGATGTCGGATTGGAGGGCGTGTGCGAGGAGCGCGGCGAGGAGTATCGCCGCGACAAGCGGGACGATCCACCGCTCGTGGTTTGCCACCCAGCGATCGGCCGTCTTGAGAAGGCGCCTCATGAGACTCTCCCATCCACCCAGGCGCCGTCACGGTGTCGACCGCGCCGGGCGACCCGCAGTCTGGAATCGCGCCAGTCTGGACTCCGCCGAGCGCCGTGTCAAGCCGGTGGCCCCGGTCTAGGCTGCCCCGGATGCTGCGGCATCCGTGGTCGGCAGGGGAACCCGGCTCTCGTCTCCTGGGGCGCCGTTCGCTACCGGCCACAGGGCCCATTCTGTGGTATAATAGGAAGATGAGCGGCGCGACGGGCCTCCCGTGGCGTCGCGGCCCCCATGAGCTGCACCCGGCCCAGGCAGAAAGCGAGATGAACCCCATGCGACAGACAGCGCTGCGATCCGTGCTCACGGTGTTCCTTCTGACAGCCATCTTCGCGCCGCTCGCGCACTCAAGCGTCCTGATATCCGAGATGTGCGATCCTCACTTGAACTACTTGACCGACCGGTTCATTGAGATCTACAACACCGGACCCGGCGCGGTTGATCTTACGGGGTGGTCTCTCGTGGCGGTGGGGAACAGCGGCGATATCTTCACGTGGAACCTCTCCGGATCAATCGAAGCGGAAGAAGCTCTGGTCTGTGGCGACTACACCACGGTCATCCCGTTCGAAGTCGACTTCGCCGAGGAGGCGTGGTCGAGCAACAACGGCCTGTGGAACGGGAGGGTGGGGGACGGAGCGAAGCTTGTGAACGATAGCGCCATCGTTGTCGACTACGCTGTCGTCGAGGGCACGGCGTTTGAGAATGAGGACTACGTTCGGAACTACGGCGTTGTGCAGCCGACGACGACGTACGACCCTCTGGAATGGACGGCGACGTCGGTCGAGTACCCGACGGACGGTTCGCCTGGGACCCACTCCGCGGCGCCGCCCACTCCTGGTCCGACGGTTTCGAACATCGTGACCGACCCCGCGGCGCCTCTCGCCACTGAGGCCGTCGACGTCTACGCGGATGTAACCGACACCGTTGCGATTTCCACCGTGTCGCTCTTCTGGGGAACGTCTCAGTTCTCGCTGCCCAACGAAGTGTCGATGTCGCTCGACTCCGGCGACACCTACGTCACCGACACGCAGGTCCCCGGACAGTCGGCGGGCATCACCGTCTACTACGAAATCCACGCCACGAACAGCCTTCCCGGTACGACCGTTACGGACATCGAGAGCTACTCGCTTCCGTACATCGTGTCGATCGGCGACATTCAGGGAACCGGCGCGACCTCTCCCTACGACGGATACGCCGTCATCACGCACGGTGTTGTGACTGGAGTCTACGGCGCATATTTCACCATCCAGGATGGAAGCGGGGTCCGATCGGGTCTCTGGGCGCGCGGAGGCGCGACGCCTTCCGAGGGTGACTCGGTGAGCGTCCGAGGGATGGTGACGGAGAACGACAGCGTCGTCAATGCCGGGAATACGCTGGTCGTGAGCGCGACGATTGAGAGCACAACTCCGGGTGCGGCTGTTCCGACCGCGGCCGTGATCTCGACTGCTGTGTCGGCGACGGAGGACTACGAGGGCGTACTCGTCAAGGTCGGGAGCGCCCTCTGCACTGACGCTGAGCTGGGTTCGGGGGAGTGGGAGGTCGACGACGGGAGCGGCGCGGGGCGCGTCGACGATCTGGGATACGCGTTCGAGCCGTCGCTCGGGACGTCCTACGATGTGACGGGACCCGTGTTCTACTCGGACGGTAACTACAAGCTCGAGCCCCGGGACGCGAGCGACGTCATGTGGGTGGGGGACACGGCGGCGCCTTCCATCTATCAGGTGTACGCCGACACAGATACGACCGTCGTCGTGACCTTCTCCGAGGACGTCGACGAGACGACCGTGGAGACCGTCGGCAACTACTCGATCGAGGGGCTGACGGTCACGGGGGCGGAGAGAGACGCCGGACATCTGGAACAGGCGCTGCTCACGGTCTCGACGATGTCGCCCGGAGAGTACACGCTCGTCATCGACGGCGTCGAGGATCTCTACGCGAACGCCATGGACAGCGTGAGCTACGCGTTCGACTTCGTGGACATCACGATTCCCGCGGGCTACTACGACAGCGCGGAGGGCCTGGCAGGCGACGATCTCCGGGCCGCGCTCCACGAGATCATCGACGACCACACGGTCCTGACGTATACGTATTCCTGGACCGCGTTCCAGACCACCGACGACAAGCCGAACGGGAAGGTCTGGGACATGTACTCCGACATTCCCGGCGGTACCCCGCCCTACGAGTACACGTTCGTCGTCGACCAGGGCGGCATCGGCGGCGTCGAGGGCACCGGATACAACCGCGAGCACGCCTGGCCTTCGAGCTGGTCCGGCGGCGAGCTGCTGCCGAAGTACTCCGACCTGCACACGATCTACCCGACCGACAACTACGTCAACAATCAGCGCGGTTCTGATCCCTACGGAGAGGTCGACTCCCCGACGTGGACGTCCTTGAACGGCTGTAAGCGAGGCAACTGCACGTACCCGGGGTACTCGGGCATCGCCTTCGAGCCGATCGACGAGTACAAGGGTGACTTCGCGCGGACGTTCTTCTACGTGACGGTACGGTACTACACCGAGGACGGCGCCTGGTCGACGAGCGCCATGACCGACGGAGCGGACATCCTGCCGTGGGCGGTCAACATGCTCATCGACTGGCATCAGGAGGATCCTGTCGATCGCAAGGAACTCGAGCGGAACGGGACCGTCTACGGGATGCAGAGCAACAGGAATCCGTTCATCGATCGACCGGAGTTCGTGGACCTCATGTACCAGGCCGCCGGGGTGGAGGACGAGCAGGCAACGCTGCGGTTCGTGCTTCACCAGAGCAGGCCGAATCCGTCTCGCCGGTCGGCGACCATCCGGTTCGCGTTGTCGATGAGTTCGGATGTGCGGATCGGCGTCTACGATGTCTCGGGGAGGCTCGTGCGCGTTCTGAGCGACCGGGCTTGGCGCCCCGGCGAGCACGAGGTCGTCTGGGACGGGCTGGACGGTCGGGGCCGCGAGGTCGCTTCGGGTGTCTATTTCTACACGATGGAAGCGGGCGGTCTCCGGGACGCGCGGAAGATGGTCCTACTGAAGTAGCGCGTCGGATCTCCTTTGGACGAAAGGCCTCCAACGTGAAGCGAGACGTCGCACTTCTCTCGACGATGTTCCTCATGTGCGCGACTCTGTCTCACGCTCAGACCAACTCCTACTACGCTCCGCTGTCCTGGAGCGTCTACGAATACCACATCGTGCAGGAGCAGGCGGGGGTTCCCGACAACTACGTCCCCGAATCGGTCCTCCTCGCGAACATCGACTGGGTCGACGCCAACCTCAAGACTCTCGGGTACGATCTGATCTGCATCGACGGGTGGGGCGACGTTTCGCAGGTCAACGAGAACGGCTACCGGGTTTCCCATTCCGCCCACTGGGCGCACGACTACGCCTGGTGGGCGGGCGAGCTTCAGAGTCGGGGAATGAACCTGGGCATGTACGACAACCCGCTGTGGATCCATATGAACGCCGTGGCCGCGGGCGCCACGATCGTCGGCACCGAGATCCCCGTCGAGAGTCTCGTGGACTACGGGGAGGACGCCCTCTGGTTCACCTGGGTGCAGATCGATCGCCCCGGGGCCGAGGAGTATGTCAAGGGCTGCGTCCAGCACTACGCGGACATGGGCATCGAGTACCTGCGAGTCGACTTCCTGTCGTGGTACGAGACGGGCTACGACCGCAACCTCGGTACCGTCGGCCCGAGCAGGCCGCGGGCCTACTACGAGACTGCGCTTCGATGGATGCGGGAGGCGTGCGACGCCAACGGCATGTACTTGAGCCTGGTCATGCCGAACATGTTCTACGAGGGGGAACTCGAGCGCCGGTACGGCCACTCGACTCGTGTCAACGAGGACTGCGGCGAGGGAACGTGGTGGAGGTTCAGCGACAAGGACCGCGGATACCGCTACGCCGAGTGGTCCCAGTACGCCACGGCGTTCGACGGCTATACGTACTGGTCGCACATCGCGGGCCGAGACTCGATCGACCTGGACGGCGACTTCGTTCGCATCAACACGTTCGAGACGGACGTCGAGAAACGGGCGGTGGTCTCGGCACACCTGATGGCGGGCGGCCCGGTCTCCGTCGCCGACCAGTACGATACGATCGGCGACGACATCTGGATCTATCAGAACGCAGAGATGCTCGCCCTGAACTCGGACGGCTTCGTCGGCGAGCCGCTCACCAACGATCCCACCGACGAGTCGAGTCAGGTCTGGACGGGGCAGACGACGAACGGCGACTGGATCGTCGGCCTGTTCAATCGAGAAGCGGAGACGCGCACGCGCAGTCTGGCCTTCGGCGACCTCGGCCTCACCGGACCCGTCAAGGTCCGCGACCTGTGGCAGCACGCCGATCTCGGCATGATGACTTCCGTTTCGTCCGCGGTTCCGCCACACGGCTGTCTTGTACTGAGGGTAACGGATGAGATGTGTTCGTGCGCGCAGCAGTCTATCACCTTCGACCCCATTGCAGACCGGGTGTACGGAGCAGCTGACTTCGCGCCGCCAGCGACGGCGAGTTCGGGTCTTCCGGTCGAGTTCGAGGTCGCATTGGGTCCGGCATCGATCGAGGACGGCAAGGTCCACCTCATGGGACAGAACGGGACGGTCTTCGTCGTGGCCTTGCAGCCGGGGGACGAGAGCTACTGCGCGGCGCTTCCGGAGGTGCGGTCCTTCGAGGTGACCGGAGGGCATCAGGCGGTCATGTATGTCGCCGGCACCTTTACGGGGTGGAGTCCGAACATACCGATGTCTCTCGTCGACGACGTGTGGGTCGCAGAGGGCGTGCAGATCGAAGCCGGGTACCACGAACTCAAGTTCGCGAACACGAACGACTGGAGCGGTGACGACTGGGGAAACGCCACCGGACTGATCGGGTTCGCTCAGCTCGCGACGGGGGGCGCCCCGAACATCGCCTTCACGATTCCCGAGACGGGCCTCTACGACATCCGATTCGACGACATTCATCTGGCATACTCGATCGGGAACGAGACGACTTCCATCGGCGAGGTGCCGGAGGCCCACGACTGGAAGCCGCTTGGCCTCGCTCAGAACTACCCGAATCCATTCAATCCCGTCACGCGGATCCGCTATGAGATTCCGCGCCCGGGGCGCGTCTCGCTCAGCGTCTACGACGTCTCCGGACGGCTCGTACGAAACCTCGTGGCCTCCCGGAATCAGCGGCCCGGCTCCCACGTTGTCTCATGGGACGGAAGGGACGGCGCGGGACGGGCGGTCGTCTCGGGGGTCTATTTCTATTGCCTCGCGGCGGACGACGTCATTCTCTCGCGCGAGATGATCCTGCTGAAGTAGACTCCTGATACTGCGCCTCTTCTTGTTCACAGCTCAACAGGAGGGAATCGGTGCGACAGACCAGCCACACTTGCCTTCTGACTGTCTGCTTGGCGCTTCTCATTGCTCTGTGTGTGCATGGAGTGGTGGCCCAGGCCGACGCCTCTGAGGGAGCAGACATCGCAGGGAGCGTCGGCGCGCCGCCGCCTGTCTCCCTACGCACCCTGTACTCGAACGTCTACCTCCAGACGTCCGCCGAGTACCGGGCGTGCTGCCTCGGGATCTACGCGGCCGCCGCGTACAGGCTCGAGGAGCTGCTGGAAGATCTGGAGCCTGAGCCGGCGTGTCCCGCCGTCGTGATGGACCTCGACATGACGGTGCTCGATGTCTCCAGCTTCCAGACGTACCTCTACGTGAACGGCCTCGAGTACACGCCTGAGCTGTGGGTGGAGTACGAGCGGGATGGCATGGAGAGCGTCCGCCTCGTGCCCGGGGCGAAGCGGTTCATCGAGCGCGCCGAGGCGCTCGGAGTGACGGTCGTCTACCTGTCGAACCGAAACGAGGTGACCCGGGAGTTCACCGTCGCGGCCCTCGAGAGACTCGGCGTCGATGTCGAGGGAATCGAGGAGCGGATCTACCTCAAGCCCACCGGCGCGTCGTCCGACAAGTCGCCCCGTCGGGACGCCCTCGCGGCGCGCCACAACGTCCTTGTCTGTCTCGGGGACAACCTGCGGGATTTCTCCGAGATCTTCAAGCCGGCTAGGCTACTCGAAGACGCGACCGCCGAAGACTACCGGCGCGCGATCGAGGATCGCGCTGCCGCGGCCGACGACGCCGCCTGCCACTGGGGCGTCGACTGGTTCGTTCTTCCGAATCCCATCTACGGCGAGTGGGAGAAACTGGTCAGTCCTACTGC
>Ga0272444_10002572_pt1 | contig 16695 bp, 14 predicted proteins | sample SSMForm13_FD_201033 | JGI IMG/M metagenome (GOLD analysis project Ga0272444, IMG submission 201033) | Marine sediment archaeal communities from Little Sippewissett salt marsh, Falmouth, MA, United States - SSM-Form-13 | ecosystem: Environmental > Aquatic > Marine > Wetlands > Sediment ...
GCCGACGATTTTCCTGTTCTCGTCGTAGACCAGCACCGCCCGGTGCAGATAGGGGCTGAACGCGCTTTCATATCGTTTCTGAGCCTCCTCCAGGGCCAGGACCGCATCGTAGAGGGTGGCGTCCTGGGACACGGTCGCATAATCCGCCAGCGAAACCATCAAATCTTTGACTTGGATTGTTTTCATGATTCTGTTGCCTCCGGGGTATGAATGGCTATGTTTAGTTTGCTTACGAATAAACGGCTTTTGTCGGGCACGCCGGTGATGCCGGCCGGAGCCTGCTTTCTTCCACTTCATCAGCAATCGTAGGAAGGTGCGCGATGAATTTTCGTCACTTAAACGCTGTCAACGCAGCGCTGGCTATAGCCGTCCTGGCAAGTCTTGCACTGGCCCTTCTGACCGGGTCAAACGGGGGCATGCCCCTTGCGGCGATCACGGCTGCGATGGCGCTGACCGCCTCGGGGACATTTTCGCTGGCATCGATCGCTCGCCGTCCCCGGGCCGGGAGAGTGCCGCTGGTCTTGCGGCGTTAATCGCCGTTTCGGGGTAATCCCACAGTCTCTTCGGCGGCTACCCATAAGACCGGGTATCCGCCTGGCGGCGGCGAAACCGCCGCCGTTTTCATCCAAAAATTTGGGAGGTGTTGACCGTGAAATCCCAAAACTTCATCGTCTTCGGCGGCGGCAGCGGCATCGGAAAGGCCCTGGTGGCGATGCTGCGCGCCGAGGACGCCCTGGTGAGCTGCAGCTCGCGCCAGGCGGATGGACCGCCGGACGGGGACGGAGTGCAGCGCTTCGCCTTTGATGCCGCCCGTGGCGACGTCCCCCCGGAGGCGATCCCCGTGCCCCTCGACGGGCTTGTCTACTGTCCGGGCTCCATCACCCTGAAGCCCTTTCAGCGGTTGACGCGCGAGGATTTTCTGACCGAGCTGCAAACCAATCTGCTGGGGGCCGTGAGTGCCATCCAGGCATGTTTGCCGGCCCTCAAAAAGGCTCCCGGCGCATCCATCGTGCTCTTCAGTACGGTGGCCGTTCAAACCGGAATGCCCTTTCACAGCAGCATTGCCAGCGCCAAGGGTGCCGTGGAGGGGCTGACGCGGGCTCTGGCGGCGGAGTTCGCCCCCCGCATTCGCGTTAATGCCATCGCTCCCTCCCTGACCGACACCGGCCTGGCCGCCGGTCTGCTGTCCAGCGATCAGAAGCGCCGGGCGGCGGCCGAACGCCATCCCTTAGGCCGCATCGGGGCGGCGGAGGATGCCGCCGGTCTTGCCTGCTACCTCTTGCGTCAGGCGGCCGGCTGGATTACCGGGCAGATTTTTCACGTGGACGGCGGCATGGGGGCGCTGAAGACCTTCAGATGACCCTGACATTTGCCCATCCTGAGCGCCTGGGATCCGTCAACGTTACGGTGCCGTTAAACCCTTAAAAGCGCCACACTACATTGCAGGCCGACAAGGAAGGTCGCCTTCCCATGAGTCTATCCGACCACGCGATCAACTCATCCCAGCGGCGCGCCGGCGCGTTGATGGCCATGTTCATCGGTGATGCCCTGGCCATGCCCGTGCACTGGTACTACAACCGCCAGGCATTGGCCCGGGACTACGGGTATGTGACCGACTATCTGGCGCCCCGCAATCCCCATCCCGACAGCATCCTGTGGCGCTCCAGCTACCGAACCTCCGGGCCGAAGGGCGACATCCTGCATGCACAGGCCCGCTTCTGGGGCCGGGCCGGCATCCATTACCACCAGTTCCTGCAAGCCGGCGAAAACACTCTGAACCTTAAGCTTTGCGTGCTTTTGATCGAAAGCCTCAACCAGCACCGCGCCTATCGCGCCGAGGCCTTCGCCGATGATTACATCCGGTATATGACCACGCCCGGCAGCCACGCCGACACCTACGTGGAGGAGTATCACCGCCGCTTTTTCGCCAACTATGCCGCTGGCAGCCCCCCCACCGCCTGCGGGGTGACCGAAAAACATGTCAGCGGGATCATCGGTATGATCCCGGTAGCGGTCTTCTATGCCGACTCACCACCTGCTGCGCGTGCCAAGGCCCTGGAGCATCTGCACCTCACCCATCTGGGACCCAGAATGCAGGCCGCCGGCGCCTTTCTGCTGGACGTTCTGCTGCCGGTGCTGGGCGGCGCCCCGCTGGGTCAGGTGCTGACGGATCTCCTTCGGCGCCAAGTCAACCCGCTTCTGGGACACCCCCTGGAGAAGTGGCTGAATCAACCCGACGACGTGGTCATCGGTCAGCGCCTCAGTCCTGCCTGTTACGTCGAAGACGCCATCCCCGCCATTGCCTACCTGGCCCTGAAGTATGCCGCCGACCTGGAACAAGCCCTGGTGGTCAATACCAATCTCGGGGGCGACAACGCCGGCCGCGGCGCCGTTCTGGGCGCCCTGCTGGGTGCGGCCAACGGGGTGGCCGCCATACCCGACCGCTGGCGGAGGGGCCTGCTGCACCCGCCCCCGACCCTGACCGCGCTCGGGCCGATGGCTGCTGTCTGAGCAGACCCCAAAGGGCGAATTTCAAAGAGCTGCCGGCGCGCTATTCGCGCTCGGACGCCAGCCGGCGGCTGAGGCGCATCACGCCGGGCATGAGGCCCCCCCAGATCACCGCCAGCAGAAGCAGAGAGGGCAGCAGCGGCCAGTTGAAGGCCGCCGCGCCCATCCGGACCCCGGCCCAGTAGGCCAGCGGCCCGCCAACGGCCCCCAGGAGCGCCGCCAGCCCCAGGCGTTTTTTGAGCCATGCCAGACTATGGTTGGGTAGGGTGGCAAACGTCGCCCACACCCCCATCAGCCAGAGCGGTATGGGAGCCATGGTCGAGTTGAAGCTGAAGAAGCCGATGGCCTTCAAGGTGCCGTCCAGGATCAGGCCGACGAGCAAAAGGGCGCCAGCCAGGAGCAGGTCGGCCCGTCGGCAGGGTGTCAGATAAAGATGCACCGCCAGGAGCAGCGCGGCGACCCATGCCAGGGCGTCCCCGCCCAGTACGCAGGCGAACCAGGCACCCTGATAGATAGCCAGGTTGAGCAACCAGTTCATAGGCGCCTCAAAGCGGTGCGGTTCCGGGGACGGGTGGCCATCAACTGCACCACGCTAAGCGCGCGCTCCCGAAACCCGCCCTCGCAGTATGCCAAGTAGAACTCCCAGAGGCGCTTGAAGCGTTCGTCGTAACCGCGTGTTTTCAAAGCCTCGTAGGCCCCGAGAAAACGGCTGCGCCAGTCCCTCAGGGTGCGGGCGTAGTCGAAGCCGAAATCCTCGATGCTGCGCACCACCAGGTCGGTTTCGGCGGTGATCAGGGAGAGCATACGGGTAATGGAGGGTACGCAGCCGCCGGGAAAGATGTGGCGCTGGATGAAATCCACGTTTCGCACGTATTGGCTGTATTTCTGGTCCGCGATGGTGATCGCCTGGATCAGCAGCAGGCCCTCAGGCTGCAGCAGGGCGCCGCACTTTCTGAAGAATTCGGGCAGGTAGCGGTGGCCGACGGCCTCGATCATCTCGATGCTGACCAGCTTGTCGTAGCGGCCGTTGAGATCCCGGTAATCCGTTTGCAGCAGGGTGATCCGGTGGCCGAGGCCCGCCTCCTCGATCCGCCGCCGGGCCTCCCGGAACTGGGCATCGGAAATGGTGGTGGTGGTCACATGGCAGCCGTAATTGGCGGCGGCGTGGATGGCGAAGCCGCCCCAGCCGCCGCCGATTTCGATCACCCGGTCCTGGGGTGTCAGTTGCAGCCGGCGGCAGATATAGTCCAGTTTGAAGCGCGCGGCCTCCTCCAGGCTGCTGTTCTCCCGGGGGTAGATCGCCGCCGAATACATCATCGTCGGATCCAGAAACGCCCCGTAGAGGTTGTTGCCCAGGTCGTAATGGGCCAGGATATTTTTCTTCGCCCCCTGACGGTGGTTGTCCCGCCGCAGGTGCCGGAGCCGCTGGTAGGGCCAGAGCAGCCAGGCGAGGCCCTGCTCCATGCGGTCCAGCAGGTCCATGTTGCGCACCATGATGCGCACCAGGGTGGCGAGGCTGTCGGTTTCCCAGAGGCCGTCCACATAGGCTTCTCCGGCACCGATCGATCCGCCGAAGAGCACTCGGGGGTAGAAGGCCGGGTCATGCACCGTGATCGTCGCCTGCAGCTGCGGCCGCTGCCCCAGTGTGCGGGCGCCGTCCTGATCGTGAAAGGTGATCTGGCCGTAGCGCAGCTTGGCCAGGAGGTTGAACAGCAGGGATCTGGACCAGTCCGGCAGAAGGCCCTGTAAAAGGGTAGCCCGAGCGCGCCGTGAGGGGTGGGCGAGGTCTCTCATGTCGTCTCCTTGGGGTAGGGTACATAGGGCACGCCTTTGGCGTAGAGTCTGAGCGCCTGCCAGTGGATCGCCGAGACGATGGCGGCGGTCATCACCGGTTTTCTGAGCAGCTGCCGTCTTACGGAGACCAAGTTTAAGGGCTGGCGTGCCAGGTCCAGCCTGGCTTCGAAGACCCGGCCGCGGGGATCGTGGACCGCTATCCCGATCCTGATCCGTTTGCCGGGGGGGCTGATCTGCCAACGGTAATACTGGTTCAGGGGGTTGAACGGCGACACGTGAAACGCCTTGGCATGCATCGGTGCGGGCGGACCGTCGCCCAGATAATGGCCGTAAAGATGGCGCTCGTTCCAGGGAATATTGGACACCTCGGCCAGAAAGTGCGACCGGCGGGAGCTGCGGTCGAAGCCGAAATAAAAATTGACCGGGCTGAAGTAGAGCCCGAGGGTCCGGAGATTGAGGAGTGCCCAGACCGGACCGCTGACCGGCCGCCCGGTCAGTTCCTGCATACGGGTCTTGGCCCTGAGGTGCAGCGGCTCCCATGGTCGGTCGAGATAGTCGGCCCGCTGGAACCGGCTCAGGGCGAAGCGCCGGGCTGAAAACCAGCGGCCCACGTCCGGCAGGCGGTCGATCTCGTCGAGGTTCAGGTACCACATGAAAAACGGGTAGCGGAAGCGGTGACGCCTGGGGATAAAGCGCTGGTGGGTGACGGTGCCGACATAGAGCGCGGGTTTCATGGTTCAATCCCCAGGGCGCTGCAGACCCGCAGGCCGCTTTTCACGCCGTCTTCGTGGAAGCCGTTGAACCAGTATGCGCCGCAGTAATGGACGTGATCGATGCCGGAAATGGTGTGCCACTGCCGCTGGGCTTCGATTGCGGCCGGATTGAACATCGGGTGGGCGTAGGTGAAGCGCCCCAGGACCTTGTCTTCGGCGACCTCCTGGTTCAGGCTGACCAGATAGGTTTGCCGTTTATCCAGACGCTGCAGAATATTCATGTTGTAGGTCAGGGTGGCCCGGCCGGCATGCATGCCGCTGCAGTAGTAGTTCCAGCTGGCCCAGGCGCTTTGGCGCCGGGGCAGGCGGCGCGTATCGATGTGCAGCACCACCCGGTTTTCGGTGCAGGCCAGCGCCCCCAGCACCTTTCGCTCCTGGGCGCTGGGCTCGGCCAGCAGGGCGAGGGCCTGGTCGCCATGGCAGGCGACCACCACCTCGTCAAAAAACTCGGTCCCCGCGCGGCTGGTGAGTTTCACACCGCCGTTGGCCCGCTGGATGCGCGTCACCGGGGTCTTCAGCCGAATGGATTGCCTGAACGGCGCGGTCAAAGGAGCGATGTAGGCCCGCGACCCGCCGACGATCGTGTACCACTGGGGGCGGTCGAAGAGGTTCAGCAGGCCGTGGTTTTCGAAAAAGCGCACAAAAAACTGCAGCGGAAAGTCCCTGGCGTCCTGAAGGCCCATGGACCAAATGGCGGCGATCATGGGCAGCAGGTAATTGTCGGCGAAGAGCGCCCCGAAGCGCTGCCGCTGGAGGTAATCTCCAATGGTCCGGGCGCCGGGGCGGGCCGCCTCCCGCCTGACCGTCCGGTTGAAGCGTACGATGTCCAAGAGCATCCGCCAGAAGGCCGGGCGCAGCAGGTTTTCGCGCTGGGCGAAGAGGCGATTTAGGTCGCTGCCGTTGTACTCCAGGTCGATGGCATCGTTGCGCACCGAAAAGCTCATTTCCGTCGGCTGGTAGGCCACCCGCAGCTCTTCCAGCAGCCGGATGAATTTGGGGTAGGTGCGGTCGTTGAAGACGATGAAGCCCGTGTCGATGGCGCTTTTTTCACCCGCCAGGGAGACGTCGACGGTGTGGGTGTGCCCGCCGATGTAATCGTTGGCTTCAAACAGCGTCACCGCATGGCGACGGGAGAGGTAGTGGGCGCTTGTCAGCCCGGCGATGCCGGTGCCGATGACGGCGATCTGCTTCATGACCGGACCATCTTTTGGGCCAGCCGCAGCCAGAGCGCATCCGGCAGGAGCGAGAGGGCCTTCAAAGTATGGGTGAAACGCCGCGGAAAGTGGATTTCCGGCTGTCTGCGGGCGATTCCCCTGCGGATCGCCCGGCTGGCCCGGGCGCTGCTGATCAGAAAGGGCATCGGAAAATCGTTGCGGTCGGTCAGGGGGGTCTTGACAAATCCCGGACACACCAGGCTGACCGCGATCTTTTCCCTGAACAGGCTGATCCGCAGGGTCTCCAGGAGGTAGGCGACGGCCGCCTTGGAAGCCCCGTAGGCCTCCGCCCGCGGCAGAGGCAGATAGGCCGCCGCGGAGCCGATCCCCACCAGATGCGGCGCCCGGCTGCGGCGCAGCAGCGGCAGAACCGCCTCGATGCTGTGGCCCATGGTTTCGACGTTGACCCGCATCATCCGGCTGAGCAGGGCGCTGTCGAAGACGGGCAGGTCAATGTACTCGCAGGACCCGGCCGAGAGAATCGCCAAGTCGATCACCTCCAGCCCCGAAAACCAGCTCAGCGTTTCCTCCCGGTCCGTGAGATCCACCGCGCCGGTCTTGAGGCCCACGGCCTCAAGGGCCGCAAGCCTTTCCCGGCTGCGGCCCAGCGCCCAGACCTCGTGCCCCTCGCGGTGATAGTCCAGCGCCAGCTGTCGGCCGATGCCGGAAGTTGCGCCGGTGATGAGAATTTTCATGGTGCCGCCTTCTTGCTTTGCGGGTGGCTTCCCCTTTTGCCAACATGCCGGGTTGCGGAAAACCTTCAAGTCTCGCTAAACTTTTTCATCCTTTGCGGGGCTGTCAATTTCGAGGGACCGGTAAAAGTGCAAAATCAGGTGATTTTGCGCTTTCAGGCCGTCTTTTCGGCCCATGCGGTTTTCGGGGCACGGGCCGAAAAGGCGCCGGGCCGACAAACGCGGTCAGAAGTTCGGCAGGGCCCCGAACCCCCGCAGCATCCAGTAACCGGCCGTCAACAGCAGCAGCACGATGTTGGCGATGAACCACAGCGGGATGCCCACCCGCAGAAAGTCTTTGGGCTCCAGATAGCCACTGGCGTAGACGATGGCATTGGGCGGGGTGCCGATCACCAACATGAAGGCAAACGAGGACGCGATCGCCGTGGACATGGCCATGAAGGGCAGAAAGGTCGTGCCCGGATGGGCCAAGCCGGCCATGTTGAGGGCAATCGGTCCCACGGCCGCCGCGGCGGGCCCATCGGCCATGAGGTTGGTCATAACCGCCGTGATGCCGTTGGATACGGCCAAAAGCGGCAGCCCTGAATTCATCCCCAGGGGGGCCAGCAGGTCCATCACGCTGCGGGCTAGCCAGTAGGCCGCGCCGGTGCCGTCCAGGGTGCGGCCGAAAATGATCGCCCCGGCGTACAGCCAGACGACACCCCAGTCCACTTTTTCCTGGTAGTCGCGCCAGTTGACGATGCCGGCCAGGAGATAGGCCACCGCGCCGGCCATGGCCAAAACCCCCAGGCCCAGGCGGACGGGCAGGATCCCATTTTGATAGAAGGTTTTTTCCGTGAACCAGCCGAAGACCATGACCACGAAGATGATCAGAGCGCTGATCTGGTTTCGGTTCCAGCCGCCCATCTTGTCGATTTCCTTTTTGAGGTGTTCCATGGCCGGCGCCAGGGAGCGGATGCGGGGCTTGAACTGCCAGTTGACCAGCAGCCAGGTGACCGGAATCATGATGAAAAGGTAGGGCATGCAGTAGGTGATCCACTCAAAATAGCCGATATCCATCCCGAACATGTCGTTCAGATAGGTCATCATGATCACGTTGCGGGCGCCGCCCGAGGGGGCGCCGGGGCCGCCGATGTTGCAGGCCATGGCGATGGCGATCATCATCATCTTGCCCAGCTCCAGGTCTTCCGGGACCTCGTCGCTGAGGCTGTTCTGGTAAAGCAGCATGGCGATCGGTAGGAACATCGCCGCCAGGGCGTGGTCGGAGATGACCGCCGCCAGGGGCGCGATGATGACGAAGAAGATCAGGGTGATCCACTTGACGTTGGGCACCGCCAGCTTTTTGAACATGGCCAGGCAGACCCGCTTGTCCACCCCGGTCTTGACGAAGGCCGCGGCGAACATGAGGCTGCCCATGATGAACCAGACGGCGTCATCCCAGTAGAGCATGGCCACTTCCTGGCGCGAGGTGACGCCGGTAAAGACCAGCAGCAGCCCGATGCAGAAGGCCACCCCCGGAAGGGGGATGCACTCCGTCAAAAAGCAGAAAACCACGAAGGCCCCCATCCCGATGGCCACCTGGATGTGCCAGGCGCCCTTGTCGGCGGCCTGCCGGTCCTTGTCGGACAGCTCCTCGTATTTGAGCCCGTCGCGGCGCAGCTCCAGGGCGTTTTGCATCAGGCTGCGGAACCTTTCCGGCGCCACGTTTTCCTCCACCCAGATCAGGGCCCGGGCGAGATTGGTGGCGTCGCTCTGGATCTTGTTCTGCCTGAGCCACCTGGCGTCCCTTTTCAGGAAGCGGTCCTTGCCCAGAGCCCCCATGCGCATGTTCTGGTCCATGATTTGGACCGTTACCAGCTGCCACTGCTCCAAATCGGAGGTTTGAAGATCGAACAGCTCCTTGGCCAGATAGCCGGTCACCGCCTTGGGGCCGACATTGTATTCGGTGCCCACGTCCTTCATGCTATAGGGGGTCGGCATGAACAGAATGCCGAACAGCAGCACCAGTGGAATGACGAACAGCTTCCAATCGACGTATTTGTCATAGCCGGTAGCCTTCTTTTTCTTGAGGGCGGATTTGCGGCTTGCGGGCGCTCCTGCCCCCGAGCGCGCACCAGACCCCGCAACCTTCCCGGCGGTGGCGCGGGTATCGTCGGATTTGGCGGACGGATCCATAAAACTCCTCCTCCCTATCAATTGGTGTTCAGTCCATGCGGTCACATGATGATGTCGGCCATTTGAAAAAAGAGCTCCTGTTCGCGCACCACGCCGATGACTCTGTCCTGGCGGGTGATCAGCACCCGCCGCACCTGCTCGGTGTACATGAAATCGGCCAGCTCCATCAGGTTGGTGTCCTCGTCCAGGCACGGCGGGGTGTCGGACATGACCTCCTCAACTTTTTTGTCGGCCAGGGTCTTGACCTGGGTCGTAAAAAGGCCGCTCCAGAACATGCGCGAATACTGCATGCTGTCGGCCATGGAGGGTTTGGCCGCGCTCAGGTAAGCCGGGCGGGCCGCCTGGATCAGGTCCAGGATGCTCAGCATCCCGATCACCTCCTGGCTTTCGTCGCAGACCAGCAGGGAGCGGTGGCCGGTTTCCATCAGGCGGCTGGAGGAAACCAGGGATTTGAATGAGCGCATCAGGGCCTCGATGGCTTCCCGCACGGTCTGCTGGGGCCCGATGGCGCTGTAGTCTTCCACGTGGATCATGATGCTGCCGGCGGTTTTCTCCTCCTTTTTCAAATCCTTGTGGGAGGTCTTGAACGCTTCGTTGATTTTCAGGGCCAGAAGATCGATGTCACACGGCTTGCTGAGATAGTCGAAGGCGCCTTTGACCTGGGAAGCCTTGGCCGAGGCCTCGGCGCCGTGGCCGGTGAGCATGATCACCTGGGTTTTCGGGCGTAATTTTTTGATTTCCCCCAGGGCTTCGTGTCCATCCATTCCCGGCATCTTGATGTCCAGGATGACCACATCCTGGGGGTTTTGGCTCAGGATGGCCAGCGCCTCCTCCCCGCTGCCGGCAATGGTGGTCGCAAAGCCCTTTTTGGTGAGGATTCTGGATGTCGTCGCCCGAAACTGGGCTTCGTCATCCACCATGAGGACCCTAATTTTTTGCTGCATTTCAATCCTCCTTGTCTGATTCGGCAGTGCATCCGGGACGGTGTCATCATTTTTTACAGGTTGCAAAAATCCATTCTTCGCCCCGGCGTCTTCCGCCCGCCCGACGGTTACCACTGGTCGGCACCTCCCCAGAGAGTCGGGGCGGGTGTCGCACGGGCCGCAGAAGACCGCTGAATGCCACATTTCCCCGGTTCTTGGGGGTCATGTTTATCAAGTCCTGTGCCAGCACCGGCAAAAATCGAAAGATTGATAAACCGCTAAAATCGCATAAAATTCGATCACTCAAGACCGTTTTCAGAAAATCGGCTGCGGCCGGCTTGTGTCGGGTTTTTTTACGACCTGAAGGGGCAATGATTTACGCTTCTGGGGGGATTCGCTTTGGGTTGCTGGGCGACCCAATGGGGAGAGGTGTTTCAGGGGCCCGCGGGGCGGTGGGCAGGTGCTGCTGCGGCTGCAGGTCCGCAGTGGAATTGGCAGGGCTCGGCGGGAGGCCAACGGGTCCGGCGGCCGTCCTTTGAGTGGCATGCGACCCGGCGGCGCCGCAGGATGCGGTCAGCGCCGCCGGGTCGTCAGGTGTTGCAGCAGTTTGAAGACGGTCAATCAGCGCCGCTCGCGACCGCCGCCGCCCCCGCCACGGCCGCCGCCACCGTAGCCGCCGCCGCGGCCACCGCCACCGCCACCGTAGCCGCCGCCGCCGTAGCCCCCACCCCGGCCGCCGCCACGGCCGCCTCTGGCGCCTTCAGCTTTGGGGCGCGCTTCGTTGACGGTCAGTGTGCGGCCCTTGAACTCCTTGCCGTTGAGGCCCTCGATGGCCGCCTGGCCTTCGGCTGCGGTTGGCATCTCCACAAAACCGAAGCCCTTGGATTCGCCGCTGTACTTGTCTTTGATGATGGCGACCGAATCGACTTTACCGAAGGCCTCGAAAGCCCCCCGCAGATCCTCCTCATTCACGTTGTACGACATATTCCCGACATAGATGTTCATTGCGGCACTCCTTTTCGATGGCGCGCCAAATCGTTTCACGATTTGGGCATTTGGGGGCTCACGATTGCCAAAAATGATGCCCCGGATAATTGGGGGGCGTTGGGGTAGAGAATCTTCAAAATGGGTCTGTTCAGGCCTGCTTTTCTATTGCTTCCACTGGCAGGTTGTTTCCACGGGATCTCCGGCGGATGGACAAGCGGACCGCCTCTGGCCGCGACTGAAAAGCGAATTTTTCCGGCAGCGCCGGGGGTGGCGCCGCGCGTGTTACCGGCTGTTGGGGTTCGGGCGGCTGGGCAGGCGCAACTCCCGCCGATGGGCGTCGCCGCTTCTTGCACGTCCAGGATTATTATCCGGCACGATTGGGATTGGGGCAAGGGTTTTTTTCTTTGGAACCGCTGGCGGGACCCGGTGCTGGGTGCGAAAGGTCGCCGCCGCGCTGCCCCATCGGGCAGCACAGCAGGGGCGAAACCGTCTTAACCTTCTTTTTTTAATGCCATTTGCCCCTGTCAGGAGCGGCGGTCGGAGATTTGGCCGGGGGGAGCGGGCGCCGGGGCTGAGGCCTAAAAATTCTATTTTTTCCCGGACCGCTTTCGCCCTGCCGGGTTTCGGGCCGCAGAACCGGCCGCCGTCAGGCCGTCATGACTTCCCGGATTTTCTGGGAGAGCGCGTTCAGTGAGAAAGGCTTCTGAATGAAACCGTTGCAGCCGCGCGCCATGATTTGGCTGGCCTTGCCCTCGAGGCTGAAGCCGCTGGAGAGCAGCACCCGTACTGCCGGATTGATGACCCGCAGCCGGTCAAAAGTCTCATCGCCGCCCGCATCGGGCATGATCATGTCCAGGATGACCAGGTCCAGCGCCTCTTTTTGCTGGTCGTAAACCGCCAAAGCCTCCTGCCCCGAAAGCGCGGTCTGGACGCTGTAGCCCAATTTTTCCAGCATGGCCTTGCCCACCGTGAGGATCATTTCCTCGTCGTCCACCAGCAGCACGTTGCCGCGGCCGCTGGCGATCCCGGGGTCCTGGCAGGGTGGCGCCCCCGGCGGGGCCGGCGCGGGGTCTGAGGCCGGCAGGAGAATTTCAAAAGTGGTTCCCTTGTTGGGCAGGCTGCTGACGGTGATGAACCCCTTGTGGTTGCGCACGATGCCGTAAACCGCGGCTAGCCCCAGCCCGGTGCCCCGGTCGCGGCGGCGGGTGGTGAAAAAAGGCTCGAATATCCGCTGGCGGGTTTCGGCGTTCATCCCCACGCCGGTATCACGGACGGCCACCCGCACATAGGGGCCCGGGGCGACCTCGCAGGCCCGGGCCTTTTGGGCATCCACCACGACGTTGTCGGCGCTGATCTGCAGGCTGCCGCCCGCGGGCATGGCCTGCCAGGCGTTGACGAAAAGGTTGAGCAGCACCTGGGCGATCTGGTTGCGGTCGCCCTCCACTGGCCGCAGGTCCGGGCTGCAGACCGTTTCCACCCGGATTTCGCGGCGGGTGCGGGCGAAAAGGGCGCTCTCGGAGTGGATCAGCTGGGCCAGGTCGGTGGTCTTGACCTCGTATTTGCCGCCCCGGGCGAAGCCCAGCAGCTGGGTGGTGAGGTGCGAGGCGCTGCGGGTGCACTCCTCGATGGCCTTGAGGTGTGTCGCGGCCCCGGCGGCTGTATCCGCGGTGGCCAGCAGAAGGGATGTGTGGCCCAGAATGCCCATCAGGAGATTGTTGAAATCGTGGGCGATGCCGCCTGCCAGGGTGCCGATGGCCTCCAGCTTCTGGGCTTCGATGAACTGTTCCTCCAGGCGCTTGATTTCGGTGATGTCGCGGGCGATCACCGCCATCCCCTGAACCTGGCCGCCGCGCTCTAATATCGGATAAAAGGCGATGTCCATCAGGCGCTTGCCGGATGTTTTGGAGGCAAACCAACCTTTGTGGCGAATTTCCTCGCCGTTCAGGCAGCGGTCGACGTCCGCCTTCAGGCGCTGTTCAAAAAACGAGGGGCCGAAAATGGCGGGGACCGAGGCGCCGACCAGGGCCTCCCGGGGGATCTCCAAAAAACTGGCCAGGGTGGGGTTAGCGGCCTGAAAAAGGTAATTGCGGTCCACCATGGCGAGGTGATCGTTGGAGGCCATCACCATCTTCTCGTAGTTGCGCAACATCCGTTCGGTTTTGACCTGTTCGCTGATGTCGCGAACGAATTTGACGGCGCCGGTGATCTCGCCGCTGGTTTCGTCCTGGATCGGGTAGCAGAAGACCTCGATCCATTCCGCCCCCAGCCCGGGGGGAGCCGGCTTGATTTGCCGCTCGCTGCGGCCGGTTTGAAAACAGCGCCGGGCCGGGCACGGATCGCAGGCCCGGGCGTCTGCGGGATAGCACTCGTGGCATTTCCGGCCCACTATGGGGGCGCAGTCCGCGCTCCAGCGCTGCATGACCTGGTTGGTCATCACAATCGAGAGGTCCCGGTCGATGACGCTGATGCCGCCCTGGATGCTTTCGAGGATCTTGACCAGGAATGTTTTCTGGCGTTTGAGCTCCATGGCGTTCTGTTTTTGGGTGGTGATGTCCCGCAGGATCAAGCCGATGCCCTCGCTGGTCTTGAAGGCGCTGATGGCGAGGTGGTGGCTGCCGGAGGGCAACTCCACGCTGACGTCCTCGAAGCTCACCGGGTTTCCCGAGCGAAGCGTTTGGCGGTACTGGTCGATGCGTCCCTGGGACACGGCGCTGGGCGACAGATCGGCCAGTTGCATGCCCACCAGGGGACGGCCCATGCGATTCATTTTCTCGGCGGCCGGGTTGGCAAACAGGATGGTAAGGTTTTCATCCAGCAACAGAAAGCCGTCGCTGGCGGCGCCCGCGAAGGAGGCCAGCTGCCGTTCGGTTTCACGGTGGGCGGCCTCCCCCCGCAGCCGCCCCGCCACCTGGCGCCGGGCGAAGGCCCACAGGGCCAAAGTGGTCAGCAGGACAAACACCCAGCCCTGGTATTTTTGCAAAGCAGCCGCCGCGGGGGTGGAAAGGGCCGCCAGGGTCCGGTCGGCCAGAAGCATCCAGAGGCTCCCGCAGCCGGCATAGAAAAGAGAGATTTTAAAGGGTAGGCTGAGTTTCATCCGATTTCGGGTCGTCTTCACTTGCCGGCGGCCGCCCGTTGGCGCGCAGACGCGGTTCCAGCCGGCAAACGTTGTATTTCACAGGGGACCGGCTGCTGGGTGGTTCCGGCGCCGTTTGGGGCCCCGCCCGCGACCGGCTCGAATTTTTATCTCATCGGATCGCCAGGGGGTTTACCCAAATCCAAAATGATCGGCGGCAGGGGTTGCGGGGGGCTCTGTGCAGCGCAGTCCCGCGGCTGCGGCGGGACTGGCGGGGGTTTGGCTGGCCATCGCGGCGAAGTCGGCCGCGGCGCCGGCGCTGCAGGGCGGCCAACGGCGGTCGTTTGCGTGGGCGCCCTCAGGGCAGATAGTCTTTGCGGACGGGGGCAAAGGCTTCAACCGCCACCGCATCCTCCAGGGCCACGGCGCCGTGGGTCACGTTGCCGGCAATGCACCAGCTGCCGCCGGGGGTGACCAGGTGGCATTGGCCGCCGATGGTCAGCTCCAGTCGGCCGGATACCAGGTAGCCGGTTTGTTCGTGGGGGTGCTGGTGGGCCGGGACCACCGCGCCCTTGGCCAGGCGGAATTCGGCCAGCAGGGTCTTTTCGCCGTAAACCAGGGTTTTTTGCCTGATTTTGTCCAGTATGCTCTTGTAGCCGTCGCCATTTTGTGGTTGAAACATGGGAAGCTGCCCCCTCACCTGGAGATTGGAATCGCATTGCAGACCCGGCCTGTTGCAGAAATTTCAACATAGGCCGGCCGGTGGCGGGTGTCAAACCGATTCTGACAGGGGCTGCCGATTTCCGGCCGGTCATGCCCCCGGATTTTGGAGAGAGTTGCGTGCCCAGCGAAGCCGAAGAATATCCCCACCCCCGCCTCGCCAAATTTCCACGGGTCACCTCTTGGGTTGTGCTGGCGCCGGTTCTGCTTTCAGCCTGCGGGATGTTCGACACCACCTGGCGCGCCGCCCGAGGGACGGGCAAGGCCACCTACGCGGTGGGGAAACTGGCGACCTGCGCCGCCATCGGGGTCGGCAAGGCGGTCTGCCGGGTGGGGGGCTACACCTTCAAGGTGGTGATGGCGCCGCTGGTCTGGCCGCTTACCCATGAGGAAGTCGAAACCATTGACGGTCTCACGCCCCGGGAGGCGATTCGGCAGGGGCGGGTTAAAATGTCGCCCTACGTCGTCAACGGTCGGCGCTACGTGCCGATGTCCCTGGCCGAAGCCGGCCGCTACCGTGAAACCGGGGTCGCTTCCTGGTACGGCAACGAAACCCTCAAGCGCCCGGGCGGCCACATGACCGCCAACGGCGAGGCCTTTGATCCGAGCCAATTCTCGGCGGCCCACAAGCACCTGCCGCTGCCGACCTACGCCAGGGTCACCAACCTGCAAAACGGGCGCAGCATCGTCGTGCGCGTCAACGACCGCGGACCGTTCGTGGACGGCCGGATCATCGATCTGAGTGCCGCGGCGGCGCGCCGGCTGGGGTTTTACGAGGCGGGCATCGCCCGCGTGCGGGTGGCGGCGATTGCGGTGGATGGTTGACAGTCCCGTTTAACGGTCCATCAAGGTTAGTCCGGGTGTGGCTGGGTTTTTTGCGGGGCTGCCGCCCGTCGGCCGGCGAAGCTTCCGGACGGCTTTTCCCGGGTAGATCCAAAGAGGCTTTGATGACCCCTTGTTCTTTACGCCAGGAGGCCGCGGCGGCGGGCGCACCCCATCTGCCAAACCCGGGGAGATGGGCTGCATGCTGGCGCTGAGCTTCGCCTTTGCCGCCTGTCTGGGCTGGGGGATCGGCGATTTCATCGGCGGCCTCAAAAGCCGGGTGGTGCCGGTCTTAAGCGTCCTGGCGCTCTCGTGTCTCAGCGGGTTGGTGTTGATGGCCGTTCTGGTGGCCGTGCGGGGCATGCCGCCGCCGGCGGATCCGGTCCTTTTTTTCGCGCCTGCCGCCGGTGTGGTGGGGGTTTTGGGTCTGCTGTGCCTTTTCCGCGGGATGGCGCTCGGTTCCATGGCGATGGTCGCCGCGGTCAGCGCAACCGGGGTGGCCCTGCCGGTCCTGATGGGCCTTTATGGCGGCGACGACCCATCGGGGTTGCAGTTGACCGGGATGGCGGCGGCCGTGATCGGTGCCGTGATGGCCGTGCGGGAAAAGGGGGCCGGCGCGGCTGGCGCCAGCATCGCCGCCGGCGCCGGGTTGGCGGTGGGGGCGGCTCTGGCCTTCGGCAGCTTTTTTATCCTGATCGATCTCGCCAGCGGTCCGGACCCCCTCTGGGCCGCGTTGCTGGTGCGGCTCTCCGAGGGGCTGTGCCTCCTGCCGGTGGTTCTGGTGACCCGTCCGGCAATGGGCGCGGCGCGTTGCCACCTGCCGGCCATCCTGGGGGTGGGGGTACTGGATGCCCTGGGGGTATACGCCTTCAGTCTGGCCACCACCCAGGGCATGCTGAGCGTGGTCTCGGTGGTGGGGTCGCTCTACCCGGCGGTGACGGTCAGCCTGGCGGCCGTGATCCTGCGCGAGCGGCCGCAACGGGTGCAGTTGGCGGGGATCTCCCTGGCCATCTG
>Ga0272444_10002573_pt1 | contig 16692 bp, 13 predicted proteins | sample SSMForm13_FD_201033 | JGI IMG/M metagenome (GOLD analysis project Ga0272444, IMG submission 201033) | Marine sediment archaeal communities from Little Sippewissett salt marsh, Falmouth, MA, United States - SSM-Form-13 | ecosystem: Environmental > Aquatic > Marine > Wetlands > Sediment ...
CAGGTGGCCATGGCGGCGGCCGGCGTCGGCTGCGGCGACGAGGTCATCGTCCCGGCGTACACGTACGTGGCGTCCGCTTCGGCAGCGGTCGACCAGAATGCCATTCCGGTCTTCGTCGACAGCGAGCCGCGAAGCCAGGGTCTCGACCCGGAGGACGTGCGGCGGAAGGTCACGCCGCGGACGAAGGCCATCGTGGCCGTGCACACCAACGGCTATCCGTGCGACATGGACGGCGTGATGGCCATCGCACGCGAGCACGGCCTGGTGGTGATCGAGGACTGCTCACATGCCCACGGCGCCGAATACCACGGGAGGAAGGTAGGCACGATCGGGCACCTCGGTGCCTTCAGCCTCCAGAACAAGAAGAACCTGTCGGCCGGCGTTGGCGGTGTTGTCATCACAGACGACGACGAAATGGGCGAGCGGATGCGCTCGTGGCGGACGTTCGCCTGGGACGCGAAAGGTCACAACTGGCTGATGAGCGAGTTCCATGCGGCCGTCGCCGGGGCCGTGTTGCCGCAGCTCGATGCGATGAACGAAGCCCGGCGGGCGAACGTTGCCACGCTGCTGGCGGCGTTGGACGCGGTCGAGGGCATCACGCCGCTGCCGGGCTTGCCGGATACGAAGCCCGTCTACTATAATCTGATCCTGCAGTACGACGAGTCGGTGATCGAAGCGTCGCGGCAGGCGTTTGTGGCTGCGCTGGTGGCTGAAGGCATCCAGATCAAGATGTTCTACGTGCCGCTGCAGCGGTGGCCGATCTTCGCCGAGGCGGACATGTACGGCCGTGGATGTCCGTTCTCGTGCCCGAAACACGAGGGCGGCCCGGTCGATTACTCGAACGTCTCAACGCCGGTGGCCGACGCCATCTGCGACCGGGTCAATCTGGAAATCAAGGTGCAGCCGACCTGCGGGGAAACGGAGATGCGGCAGGTGGCTGAGGCCATCCGCAAGATCGTCGCGAATAAGGCGGAACTGAGAGACTTCGAGAAAGCGATCGAGGAAGGGAGTGTCAAGTGATGTGTGGATACAGAATCGCGCCGCGCATGATGGTTGTCTTGTCAGTAGCCCTTGCCCTGACAGTTGCGGGTCAAGCGACGGCGGCAACGTACTACGTGGCTGCAAGTCACGAGGCGGCCGACGACGGCAATGACGGCTCGCAGGCTGCGCCGTGGAAGACCCTGGGTCGCGCTGTCAAGGGGCTGGCCCCCGGCGACACGGTGATCGTCAAGCCGGGACAGTACGACGAACAGGTCACAGTGAAGGTCTCGGGCACCGCGGACAAGCTGATCACGCTGCGTGCCGAGCCGTCGCGGAAGGCCCGCGTCAAGGGCTTCGTTCTCCAGGCCGACTACATCAGCATCGAGGGCTTCGAGATCACCAGCGATGCGAAGAAGGCCAACGGCATCTTCGCCGGGGAGGCCCACCGCAAGACGGCCCGCGCCGGCTGCCGCATGATCGACAACTTCATCCACGACATCACCGGTACGGCCATCTTTTCGGGCGAGAAAGCGCTGGTCAAAGGCAACCTGATGAAGAACGTGGGCCGTGGCGTCTTCGCAAACAGCAACACCCTGGTCGAGAACAACGAGATCGACACGCTGGTGGCCGTGATGGAAGAAAAGAACGGCAAGACCAAGCCCAGGAAGACGCAGTACACGTTTTTCTCGGGCGACGACATCACGTTTCGAAACAACTACCTGCACGGGGCGCCCGAAGAGCATCTGATTACGGGAATGGGCGTGTGTTTCTTCGCCAGTTGGGATGCCTGGATCTTCCCCTCGAGCCACCGCATCCTGATCGAGAACAACCGCTGCTACAATGCTACGCACGCCAGCGAACCGATGGGCACGGCGCGGAAGGACTCTTCGCATATCACGTACCGCAACAACCTGTTCGTCAACACGGTCTACGTCGGCGTGATGCCGAAGGGCTTCAAGCACGTCACGGTCGAGAACAACACGTTCATCAACTGCGGGGCCTATCCCGTGTGGCTGCAGGGCAAACAGTGCGAAACGGCCGTGGTCCGGAACAACCTGATCGCCTACTACAAGCGCGGCCGTGTGGTCGACGCTTTCGGCTGGAAGAAAGGTGACGCCGGCATCCGGTTCGACACCAAGGGTCCCAAGCCGCAGTGCGACTACAACGTGATTTTCGGCACCGAGAACCGCAAGTATGGGGAGCACGACGTCACCGCCGAGCCGCAGTTCGTCGATCCAGAGAAGGGCGACTTCCGCCTGAAGCCCGGTTCGCCCGGGATCGATGCCGGCGTGACCATCGAGGCTATCGGCACCGACCTGCGCGGCACCAAGCGACCACAGGGCAAAGCCTACGATGTGGGCGCCTACGAACTGGAGCAGGCGGCACCTCCGGGAGGCTCTGCCGGGAAGGGAAACAGGTGATGGCCAGACAGTTCGGTTGGGGCATCGTCGGCTGTGGCGACGTGGTCGCGAAGAAGAGCGGCCCGTCGATTCTCAAGGCCGGAGGTAGCCGGATTGTCGGGCTGATGCGCCGCCAGGCCGAGAAAGCCCGCCCCTTCGCCGAGGCCAACGGCGTCGACCTCTGCACTGATGACGCAGCGCAGGTTATCGAGCATCCGGACGTCGACATCGTCTACGTGGCCACCCCGCCGTCATCGCACAAGGAGTATGTCCTGGCGGCCGCCCGGTCGGGCAAGCATGTCCTGGTCGAAAAGCCCATGGGCCTGTCGGTTGCGGAAGACCGCGAGATGATCGCCGCCTGCCAGCAGGCCGGCGTTGAGTTGTTCGTGGCTTATTACCGCCGCTTCCAGCCGCACGTGCTGAAGATGAAGGAACTGATCGAGGCCGGCCGTATCGGCCGCCCCGTGACAGCGCAGATTGATTTCGCCCAGCCGTCGGCTCCCGGTTACGACTCGGGATGGCGCGTGCGGCCGGAAACCAGTGGCGGCGGCCTGTTCGTGGATGTCGTCACGCACCGCATTGACCTGATGATCTACCTGCTCGGCGAGCCCGCGGAGGTGCGCGGTTTGACCGCGACGTTCGATCCTGAGAGCCGCGTGGAGGAAGCGACGAGCCTGGCAGTTCGCTTCGCCGGCGGCACGCTCTGCTCCGTCTGTGGCGACTTCGCATCGTCGCGCTCGGCCGACCGCTTCGTGATCGCGGGCACCGAGGGCGTGATCGACGCGGCCCGGCTCGACGGCCACACGTTTTCGCTCCGCGTCGGCGACACCGTCGAGGAGTTCGGCTTCGAAAAACTGGCCGCCCCACACCTCGGTCTGGTTCAGCACATCGAGCGCGTCCTCAACGGCTGCGAAACCAACGCGTCGCCTGGCACGGACGCGCTCCTGACGGACTCGGTTCTCGACGAAGGGCTTCAGCGATAGTACGTGAGGTGACTTCCATGAGTCTGAGCCGACGACAGTTTCTCAAGGGTACGGCGGCCGCCGCGGCACTGGCAATGACCGGGTGTGCCAGCATTGAACGATCCTCGCGTCGTGAGCCGCAAGCGGTGAAGCCTCGACGACAGCCCAACCTGGTGCTGATCATGGCCGACGACATGGGCTACTCGGACCTTGCCGGGTTCGGCAGCACGATCCGCACTGCGAACCTGAGTCGTCTGGCAGCCAACGGCGTTTCGTACACCGGGTTCTACAATACGCCCCGGTGCTGTCCGTCGCGAGCGGCGCTGATGACCGGGCTTTATCCGCACCAGGCGGGCATGGGCTGGCAGACGGCTCTCAACATGGGCCTCGATGGGTACGAGGGCAACCTGAACCGGCGCTGTCGTACTATCGCCGAGGTCCTGAAGCCTGCCGGATACTCGGCGTACATGTCCGGCAAGTGGCACCTCTGCCGCGCCAAAGATAAGAACGTGCCGGACGCCCGGCCGATGAGCCGCGGGTTCGACCGCTTCTTCGGCATGATCGGCGGCGCAGGCAGCTACTGGAATCCCGAGAGCGCCCGTCTGGGCACCGAGGCGGCGCCCTGTGATCCGGAGACGTTCTACTACACGGATGCCATTGCCGATTACGCCTGCACGTTTATCGACGATCATCAGCAGAGCACACCGGACAAGCCGTTCTTCGCCTACGTCGCCTACACCGCGCCGCACTGGCCGCTGCACGCCAAACGCGACGACATTGAGCGCTACCGCGGCAGGTTCCTCAAGGGATGGGACGTGCTGCGCGAAGAGAAGTACGAAAGGATGCGAGGCCAGAAGCTGCTCGAAAAGGAGTGGGGGCTTTCGGGCCGGGACTCAGAAGTTCCGGCCTGGGACAGCCTGCCTAGAGAGAAGCGGGAGGAGTTCGATCTGCGGATGGCCATCTACGCCGCCCAGGTGGACTCGATGGACCAGGGAATCGGCCGCATCATGGCGTGCCTCAAGCGCAATGGCGTAGTCGACGATACGCTCGTGCTGTTCCTCTCCGACAATGGTGGGTGTCACGAGGAGATACACTGGAAGACGCCGGCCACTGAACTCTGGGGCACCGAGAAGAGCTTCGAGAGCTACGGTCGGCCTTGGGCCAATTACTCCAACGCGCCGTTCCGGATGTTCAAGAGTTGGGTCCATGAGGGCGGCATTGGCACGCCGCTTATCGCTCACTGGCCGAACGGTATCAAGAAGCCCGGAACACTCAACCGGCAACCGGGACACGTCACCGACATCATGCCCACGTTCTGCGAGCTGGCCGGAGCTGCCTACCCCGCTGGTGGAGATGACAGAGTGCACGATCTGGTCGGCAAGAGCATGGTCGCGGGCCTTAGAGGTGGCAATCACAACCGCGAGCGCATGTTCTGGGAACACGAAGGCAACCGTGCCATCCGCATGGGCAAGTGGAAGCTGGTGGCCGACGGGATAGACGGTCCGTGGGAACTCTACGACATGGACGCGGACCGCACCGAGCTGAGGAATCTGGCGGCGAAGGATCCCCGGCGGGTGAAGGGCATGGCCTCCGAGTGGCACGACATTGCCCTGACCACAAATGTCTACCCCCTTGACGGGCGGAAATGGAAGGAGCGGATCGAGGCTTTCAAGAAGAAAAAGGACGATCGGAACTAGGGCGCTCCACCCAGATGGGGAGCGACAAGCTGTTAGCCGGTCGGCCGTCGGACCATCGTTTGCCATCTCCGCCGAAACAGAGAGTGGTTTGTTCTTCATCTGTCTCGGGGAGCCAACCAAAAAGCCGCGGACTATTCGCGGCTCAGATGTCAACAGAGAGCCCCGACCCGTACGGGTCCGGGGCTCGCGTAATAACTGCGGACCGCCAAAGGCTTACGGCGATTCCGCCGCTCGCCACCTGCGCTCTCGGTTCGAAGGTGTAGTGTAGGCGTGGCAGTCCGCCGTCGCCCGCGGCGGAGGTGGAACACCATGAAACTGCTGCGCCGACTCGTCTGGTTCATCGTGCTCGGCTCGACTATCCTGGCCGGCTGCGCCACGCGGACCCTCTACGTGTCCGACGGCGAGCCGGTGCGCCTGCGGGAGACGATTCACGACGCGAAGGTGGCGGCCCCTCTCACTTGGCAGTTGGCCTGGATGGAAGCACTGGCCCATCATAGCCCGGAGATGCTGAGAAGACGAGCATCCCAGCACAAGCAGGTGCCATTCGCGCTGGCCGCGCCTTCGTCGAGTTGTTCACCGGCGACTCGAAGCAGGTGCGCGGCCTCAACCGGGCCCAGAAGCGCCTGAAGGCCTTCGGGGCCTCGGCCCGGGCCATGGGCATGTCCCCGCAGGTACGCTCAACAGATCGGCTGTTCAGTGGATAGCAGAAGCAATGGTTTGCCTGAGCGTCAGTCGAAGATACAATGGACGAGCACCGGCCCGCGGCGGTCACAAGCGAGGTCATCTGGTGAACTCCAGATAGGCAGGAAACCGCACGGTGGTAGGCGTCACACCCCGAGGAACCGAACATGATTGCGACCAGCACATTCGAACAGGACAAAGCCTATTTGTGGAGCAAGTTCCAGACTCCTGTCTTCGGTCCGGAAACAGGTCTCGACAGCGAAACGATCAAGAACGACCTCATGGCACTGGCCGAGGAGTTGAAAGATCAGCCGCACCCCGTCGTCAAGGCGAGAGCCTTCGAATATGTTGCAAGGCATGTCCGGATAGACGTCAATCCCCACGACTGGTTCGTGGGCTTCGGCTGCTGGGACCGCTGGGATCGCCCCGTGGACGGCCTGGTCGCGAAGTGGGATCAGGAAGTGGACGACTCTCGCCTCACGGCCCTGCAGCTCATGGAGAACCTGAAGACGTCCGGCTCGTGTGGCATGGGCAAGGACTTCGACCACTCGGTGCCCGACTGGGACGTCGTCTTCTCGCTCGGCTTCCCCGGTATTCGCCGGCGCGCACAGCAATATCGCCGCCGGCGCGAGCAGAATGGGAAAATGACTCCGGAGGCAAGGGCCTACTTCGACGGCATCGAGATCACGTACACCGCCATTCTCGAAATGCTCGGGCGCTTCCGCGACTATGCCCTGAAGCATGCCGACGGGAACCAGAGGATCCTGGCCTGCGCTGAGTGCCTGGAGACGCTCATCCATGGCCCGCCGACCAACACCTACGAAGTCCTGCACCTGGTGTATCTCTACTTCATGTTCAGCGAATACGTCGACCGCCTGCAGGTCCGTTCGCTGGGGAACCTCGACCGCACCGTCTATCCATACTACTGCCGCGACTTGACCGAAGGCCGGTTCACAGAGGCGCAGATCCGCGAGTTCCTCTCGTATTTCATGATGCAGTTTGCCTCGATCGCCAACACTTGGGGGCACCCGTTCTACCTGGGCGGCACCCGGCGCGACGGCGAGAGCGAGGTCAACGAGCTCTCCTACCTGATCCTCGACGAGTTCGACAAGCTGGACATCTGCTCACCCAAGCTGCAGATCAAGATCGCCCCGAATACCCCGGCTCCATTCATCGACAAGGCCGTGGACATGATCCGCCGCGGGCACAACAGCATTGTCTTCCTGTGCGAACCGTCGATCAAGCGGGCGATGATGGGCTATGGCGCCACGGAGGAGGAGGCACGCACGTGCGACATCACCGGCTGCTACGAGTTCGTCCCGCGGGCTCGTGGCAACACGACGATTGTCGCCTACCTGAACATGCTCAAGCCGCTGGAACTGGTGCTCTATGACGGCATCGACCCGCACACGGGCATCGACCTGGGCCTGCGTACCGGTGGCCTGGAGCGCTTCGAGACCTTCGACGACGTCTATGCTGCCTATCTCAAGCAGCTCGGACACATCATCGAGTGCGCGATCCGAGTCGCCAACGATTTCGAGCAGTACCTGGGCCTCATCAACCCGACGTCGGTCTATTCGGCGACCATCGAGAACAGCCTCGCGACCGCCCGCGACGCCTTCCATGACGGCTCCGTCCACAATCTCTCGTCGATCCTGACCGCGGGGTTCGCCTCCGCCGTCGACGCCCTGATGAGCGTCAAGGAGCACGTGTTCGAGAAGGGCGTCCTGTCGCTCGATGAGCTGAAAGACGTGCTTCGCGCCGACTGGCAGGGCCACGAAAAGCTGCGGTTGAAGATGCTGTATGGGAAAAGCAAGTACGGTAACGGCATCGACTCGGTTGACCTCTATGCGGCCTCCCTGGCCCGCTTCCTGGGCAACAAGATCAACTTGCGCCCCAACGGCCGCGGCGGTTTCTATCTTGCCTCGATGCACACGCCACCCCGGTACTATCTCACCCATGGCCAGAAGACCGGGGCGACGCCCGACGGGCGGATGGCCGGAGAGGAGATTTCGAAGAACGTGTCGCCGACCATGGGCATGGACACCGGCGGGGTCACCGCGCTGGTCAGGTCGGTGACCCGCATGGACTCCGCCTTGCACCCGGCGGATTTCCCGCTTGACGTGATGCTGCATCCGGCCACCGTCCAGGGCGACGAAGGCCTCGCGGCCGTGCGGACCCTGCTCAACGCCTACATGGAAGGCCATGGCATCGCCGTCCAGTTCAACGTTTTTGACGCCGAGACCCTTATCGACGCGCAAGCCCACCCGGACAATTATCAGGGACTGCAGGTGCGCGTCTGCGGCTGGAACGTCCATTTCACAGACCTGAGCCGCGAGGAGCAGGACATGTTTATCCGGCGCGCCCGGAACATCAGCGAGTAACACCATGCCATCGGTCGGGACCGTGTTCGAAATCAATCGCTTCGCTGTTCACGACGGTCCCGGTGTCCGCACGGTCCTCTACCTCAAGGGGTGCCCGCTGCGTTGTCGCTGGTGCCACAACCCCGAGGGCGTTGAACCTGGGCCGCAACTGGCTTACTACGACCACAAGTGCCTCCACTGCGGCGAGTGCGTCAAGGCCTGTCCACACCACGCCCATAGCCTGATGGACGGAAAGCATGTCTTCGCCAGGGAGAGGTGCGTCGCGTGCGGAGCTTGCGTGGAAGCCTGCCTGGGGCGAGCGCTGAAGCTCTTCGGACGCAGGCTCACAGTCGAAGAGGCCTGCAAAGCCGTACTGGAGGACCGGGCCTTCTACACCGACGGGGGCGGCGTCACGCTCTCCGGCGGCGAGCCACTCCTCCAGGCCGAGTTCTGCGCCGAACTCTTCGAACTCCTGAAAGCCGAGGGCATCCACTGCGCCATCGACACCTCCGGCGCAGTGAGATGGGAGAGCTTCGCGAAAGTCCTGCCCTGCACTGACATGTTTCTCTACGACGTGAAGCATGCCGACGACCGTTTGCACCGGGAGCATGTCGGAGGATCGAACCGGCAGATCATCGAGAACCTGAAACGCCTGGCGGAATGCAGCGTCCCTATTGAGATCAGGATTCCCGTCATTCCCGGTTTCAACGATGACCCGAAAAGCATCGATGCCATCGGCGCGTTGTTGAGCGGATTGCGGGGCGTTGTCGGAGTCCGCCTGCTGCCCTATCACGAAGCGCGATCCAAATACGGGGCGATTGGCCGGGCCGACACCATGCCGGAGGTCGAAGCTCCGTCAGAGGATAGGATGGCCGCCATAGCCGCGCAACTGGGGAGACTTCCATCCCTGACGATGCTGTGAAGGTCATCATCCCGATTTGAGCGGCGGCCATGGTGGCCGATAGGGGCGCCATGTGCTGCGCCACAGGCCCCACCGCGTGGTGAGTCCGGCGCAAGGGTGCAACAGGGGATGGCGGAAGGACCGTAGGGCACGTTGGCGCTAGCGGGATGCTGCCCAGGGCACCGGCGAGTCGTGGGAGGCCGCGCCGTCCGCAGCTCCGGATTCCGCGATGTAGACCCTTCGCTGAGCGTGGTGCCTTTGGAAGACGCTCAGGTTGAAATGCAGGACCGTGCCGAACAAGGCCCGGAGAAACGACCGTGGTAGCAGCCCGAAGCCCGGCTGGGCACACACAAACCGCATCCAGCGCGACAGGATAGCACGCCAACTGAAGAACTGCCGGTTCTGGTTCCGGTAGGCCGCCAGGAGTTCGGCCGGCGCTATCATACGTGGCTGGAACACCAGATGATCCCCTTCGTAGCGGGCCAGGTTGTGGTCCACGATCCGTCCTTCCCGGTCGAGCTGAGCGTGCCACGGTGTGCCGGGGATCGGAATTGCGAGGGACATCAGCAGGACCTCCGGGCCGACGTCCTCCAATTTCCGCGGCAGCGTGCGGTAGTACTCCACCGTGTCGGCTTCCAGTCCGAACATCAGTCCCGCAAACACCAGGATCCCCGCGTGTCGTAGCCGAGCGAATAGCTCCTGGTACTCGGCGACCCGGTTCTGCCGCTTGTGCATGTGAGCGAGGCTCTCATCGTTGAGCGACTCCATGCCGATGAAGGCCATCCGGCAGTTGGAGTGGGCCAGAAGCGACACGAACTGGTCGTCGTGAAGGCAGTCGAAACTGAATTGTGCACCCCATCCCAGCAGGCCGAGTCCGGCGATCTGGCGCAACAGCTCTTTGGCGTACTCGATGTCGCCGCCGAGGTTGTTGTCGTAGAGCATGGCCAGTCGACGTTTCAGCCACGGCAAGCCCTGCGTCGCCGTCAGGTCGCGGATCACGTCTTCCACGGGCCGCATGCGGAACTGATTGGGGGTCGCGGTCAACTGGCAATACGAGCAGTGAAATGGGCAGCCACGGGTGGCCTCGGTGACTACGGGCACGGAGAAGGTCTTCTCGGCCAGGTCGTATCGTGGCGGCGGGATGTCATCCAGTGGCGGCGTCTCCGGGGCCACGTAGCGTTCCTGAAGTCGCCCCGCCGCATAGTCCGCCACGACTTGCGGCCAGACCTGCTCGGCTTCTCCGACCACCACACAGTCGAAATGCTCCTGGGCATCGTCGGGGTTGGACGTAGTGTACTTCCCCCCGGCGATGACGGTTTTCCCCAGGCCGCGAAGGCGGCGGGCCACCTGGAACGCGTGGGGCGCACAGTAATCCATGAAGCTCAACGCGATGCAGTCGGCATCGGTCTGGTAGTCGACCGGGCGAACCATCTCGTGGAGGACCTCGACCTCGACGATGGGGGGCGTCAGGCCAGCAAGCAGCAACCCTGCCAGCGGGGGCGCCGGCGACTTGGCGTACCACGGCCGGTCGTCCCCGAGGTTCTGGAAGAGCACGATGATCTGGATCTTCTTCATGCGCTCGGTCCTTTCAGCCGTCGGGCCACGCCGGCCAGCGTGCGGTCGATCATCGAGGGCGCCAGCCGTCTTGCGAGGGCAAGCCGTCGCCCGTCGCGCGACAGAACCACTTCACGCCGGCGCTTCCCAACGGCGCGGACGATGGCCGAGGCGACCGCCTCTGGCGGGTCGTAGGGCCCGACCGGCCGGCGGGCGCCACCGTAGCACTCTTCCTTGTCGAACAGGTCCGTCTGGGTGTAGCCTGGGTAGACCATCAGTATGTCGATGCCCGTGTCGGCCAGTTCCGCCCGGAGGGCCTGGCAGTACCTCGCCAGGGCGGCCTTGGCTGCCCCGTAGGCGCCGAGGTAGGGGATGCCATAGAGCCCCGCCACCGACGCAACGCTGAGGATCACCCCGGCGTTCTGCGCCCGCATGATCGGGAGCACTGCCAGGATGCAGTGGACGGCTCCGAAGTAGTCCACGTCCATGACCCGTCGCGCGGCGGCCAGGGGTGTTTCCTCTGCCTGGCCATAGGTGCTGATCCCGGCGTTGTTGACCAGCACGTCGATGGAGCCCGCGGCATCGTGAATTCCCTGAAATGCCCTGCGAACCGCGTCGGAGTCTGTGACATCGCACGATACGGTCCGGGGTTCGAGCGTGTCGGGCGACTCCTGGCGGATGATCGCGGCGGCCCGCTGGAGTTTGGCCGAATCCCGTGCAAGCAGGGCGAGACGGGCACCTTTCCGCGCGAACGCCCGTGCTGTTGCCAACCCGATTCCGTCGGATCCTCCGGTGATGAGCACCGTCTTGCCGGCGACCTTCATCTCGGCTTCACCTCCTACTTGCCCGGCACCTCCCGTGGCACCTGCTCCGCCTCGAAGGCCCCGTCCAGGGTCTCAACCAGGCGTCGGAGATCGTCGCGGGTGTGGTCACAGGTGACGCTCACACGGAATCGCTCCTGGCCTTCGGGCACGGCCGGATACTCAATCGCGTTGATGAACACCCCCGCGTTGTGCATCCGTGCCGAGACTTTGCGGATTCCCTGGGGCACGTAAATCGGCACGATCGCTGACTGCGAACCGGTGTGAACACCGATTGCCCCCAGCAGTTCGACCAGATGCCGCACGTTCTCATGCAGCCGAACACGGCGCTGCGGCTCCCGTTCCAGAAGGTCCAGTCCCGCGTGCAACGCCGCAATCACCATTGGCGGCATTGATGCGGAGAAGAAATGGGGTCGCGAGAAGAACCGGAGGTACTCGACGATCTGCCGAGTGGCGGCAATGAATCCCCCGCTGGCGGCCAAGGCCTTGCTGAAGGTGCCCATTGCCAGGTCGATCTCGTTCTCCACGCCGAACAGTTCTGCGGTGCCGGCGCCCGTGGGCCCCAGTATGCCCGTACCATGCGCGTCGTCCAGGGCGATAAACGCGCCGGAGCCGCGGCAGACTTCCACGATACGGTCCAGCGGCGCCAGGTCGCCGTCCATGCTGTAGACGCCCTCAACCACCACGTAGATGTCCGTGGGCTTCAGTGTACGCGCATCTCGGAGTTTGGTCCGGAGGTCGTCGACGCAGCTATGCCTGAAGGTCACCAGCCTTGCCTTGGCGGCTCTTGCCCCGTCGTAGAGCGATGCGTGGCAGCGTTCATCCATCAGGATGACGTCGCCACGATGCGGCAAGGCCGTCAGCCAGCCGATGTTGGCGCCGTAGCCGGACGAGTACAGCAAGGCCGCCTCTTTGCTCTTCAGGGCACTGACCCGCCGCTGAAGTGCGGCGTGCGGTTCCATCGTGCCGTTCAGCAGTGGCGGGCCGCCCAGGCCGGCGCCCCAGCGGTCAAGGCTCTCGCGGACCTGCTCAAGCACATACGGATGATTGGCGTAGCCCAGGTAGTTGTTGGAGCCGAACATCAGCATCGACCGCGCTTCGCCGGTGCGTGCATCGCGGACGAGCACCTCTCGGTCCATTGGGCTGACGATCTCGCGAGCCACGATTAAGTCGCGCTGCAACTCGCGGGCCAACACCTCGGCGTATTGTTCCGTCCGCTGACGGACGTTCAGTCTGAGGTCTGCCTGTAGACGCTGCACGCCTGGTTCCTGGTCCGTGTGGGGTCGTCTCGGTTGATTCGGCATGTCACTGTCCCACCTTCCGAGCGAAATCGACAAGGTCGTCGAGGTACTGCCTGGGGTCCTCCGCAGCTGTGGCAGCCCGGTTCCGCAACCAGCCGCTGTCGAGCACCGATGCCGCGCCGTCCCAGGCCAGCGCCACGCCATGGCGGGCCACCGCTCGGCCCAGCCGAAGCGGTTCAAACTCCTGGTCGCGTGAGGCCTCAAGGAACGTTTCCTCGCGTTGCGGCGCCACAGTGAAGAGCACCTCGAACTCCCCGTGGCAGCCAACCAGAGCCAGCCAGGGCGGCAGGTCTCTGCGCTGGCATTCCTGAACGGCCTGTACGTGAAGCAACTCCTCCGGCCGGGCAGTCACGTCGAAGCCGACAGGGCTCACCCGGGCCAGTTCGTCCAGGGCCGCGACGACGCCGTCACTCGTGTCGATCGTGCAAGAGGCATGTCGGGCGATCAGTCCGCCCAGCTCTACCGGCGGGCGAGGACGGAACTCCAGCGGTTGCGGCGTTCGCGATGGATCAAGGCGCGAAAGGGCGTAGGCGTTGCCCAGCCCCGCAGGTCCGGTGAGGTAAATCGCATCGCCTTCTCTCGCACCGCAGCGCGTGATGACCCGATCGCGGCGTACCAGGCCCAGCGCACAGGCACCGACGGTAAGCTCGCCGGAGACACTGGTGTCCCCACCCAGTGTCACTGTGCCCAGACTCCGGCACGCGTCGCCCGCTCCTCGTGCCAGCTCTTCGCACACGGCCGGGTCGAGAGGGCGGGGGAGGTTCATCAGGAGGGACACCCCCAGGATCTCGGCCCCGGCGGCCGCCAGGTCGCTCACCGGCGACACAACGGCCATCCAGCCGATCAGCCAGGGCTCCGCGTACAAGCCCGCGGCGATCTCCTCGCAGACCGAATCCGACGCCACGGCCAGAAGCCACCCATCAGCGGGGCTCAGTTCAATCAGCTCCGCATCCGTTGGGCGGTCGACGGCAGGCTTCCGCGGCAGATGCTGGACGATCCTGGCCACGATAGATGTCTCTAGAGTCTCGCGCGTCATTGGCACACCCCCAGGGCTCCAGGCACGAGTTGCACCGTGACATGCGAGGCTTGCACGACCTCGCCATCCATTTCCAGCAGTCCCGGGCGATCGATCGCGACCTCGCAACCGTTGCCCTGCCAGGATCGCACGCACGGATCGCCGCAGAGGCCGGAACGAGCAGCCCGCGCCAGCAACGCCAGGCGCTTCGTCAGGCCGACGCCCGGCAACACCACCACGCCCATCTGAGGCGAGCGTTCGTCAACTGTCCCGCCGTAGTCGAGCTTCCCGGCGAAGTGCCGGTTCACATACAGGCCGACAAGGCAGGCATCGCCCGCGTAAACCCGTCTGCCATCGACCGCAAGATCCACGGCAAAGGTGCGCCCTCTGGCAATTGCCGCCAGCGACGCGCACCATATCCCCGTGTTGGCGCCCACTCGGCGTGCCGGCCTCACGGGACCCCACTTGCGGTTGAACAACTCGTTGCCCAGCGCCACCATCCCAATGCTGCATCCAGTGACCGAGTACTCCACGAGCCGGTGGCCCTGCCTGTCATCCCGCTCGACGCGCAGGACGTTCTGCCGAACCGGGGTTTTCCAGTTGCAGCGGACGGGCATCCCGCAAACCTGCCGGCGACTGTCAAGCGGCTTGTGGAAGTCATTGCTCGACCCCAGGCCCACGGCGCCCAGCAGGGCAGTGGCTCCATCCTTCCCGGCCTCAGCCAGCAGAAGGTTCGCGACGCGGTGGACCGTTCCGTCACCGCCGGCTGCGACGATCATGGACGGCCCGCGCCGGGCCACCTGGCTGACCAGCGAGACCCAGTCGGCCGACTGATCGCAAACGGTTGCCGGCCGCCCCAACTCGGCGGCCAGACACCCCTCCAGACTGCGCCACCTCTCGGCGGCACGGCCCCCACCGGCCTGACCATTCAGCAGTACCGTGACGTTCATACTTGACGCCTATCCGGACGCATGCGGGACAGGACTTCGAAGCTGAGAACGAGCCCGATTGCCAGAGCCCACCATGACGGCTGGGCGGCGGTCGCGATCGCGGCATGGTACAGCAGGAACGCGCGGACCACATGCGAGATCGGCCTGTGGGCCTGGTCCTCGCGGTCGGTCCGATGAAGCGTCCCCTGAGCCAGCAGACTGGCCGCCGCGCCAAGCCCAAGCAGCACGCAGGGAAGAGCAACCGCCGAGAGCTCTCCTGCGGAACGCCCCTGGATCACCCAGACGACCGCCCACGTGCCTGCGAGCAATGCGATGGCCGCCCAGGCATGCGACATCAGGGCTGTCCGATTCCAGCCGAAGCGGACCGGAAACGTCTCGTATCCGGTCCGCCGATCTGCGGAGACGTCCTTGAGGTACCCCACCAGGACGAAGTTTGCGTAGGCCGTGAAGCTGGTCAGCGCGACCGCCCATACCCCTGCGCGGGCAGGGAGGTCCGGCAGGCCGTTGCTCGGGTCCAACAGCCAACCCATGGCCGGCAGCAGCGCCACGACCCACGCGTTGGCAATCGGGCCGGCCCACCAGTGCCGTTTCAGCGGCGTGTAGATCAGCAGCCCCAGAATGGCCAGCACGCTCAATGCCACATTCCAGAGGTTCACGTAGGCCAACACTGCCATGCATGCCGTCAGGCCAAGCAAGGACACGAGCAGTACCGGACGCGTGGAGATCCGGCCCTGCACGAGAGGACGGTAGGGGGCCGAAAGCCGGTCCGTGTCCTGCTGGAAGCAGTCCGTCAGGGCTTGTCCGAATCCGTAGGACAGAGAGAACGCCGCGGCTCCTGTGATCATCACCCACATGTCGGCCACGCCGGCCAGCGCCATCCCCGCCAGCCCGGCCAGGCCGGAGATGGGCATCAGGTACGGCCGCATCGTCGTGATGTACGCGGAGGCAAAAGAGACGTCGGCCTTGCGGGCTGACGGGCTCGTACCCTCCGTTGCTGGGACTTCTTGTCTGGGCATCCTCGCCGTGTCCTCGATCTCACGTGTGGCAGCGATCCTCTATGGCCGAGCTGGCTTCGTACGTCGGGAGCGCCGGGAACGTTCCGGCTTGCCGTCACGGTGCGCCTCGTCCCGTGGCAGGGCACCCAACTGGGGGATGATCGAGCCCAAGGCGTCCAGTATCAACGCCATCCGGGGTGCCAGAGGCCCTTTGACCTGCCCGTGCGTAGACTCCACCGCAACCTGGACAAACGCCCCGGTGACCATGGCCGTGAGAATGTCTCCGGGGAACATGGTGTAGAGCGTTTCACCCAACACCTCTCTCAGGGCCGCAGTGATCAGTCGTGCGACGCTTTCGCTCTCCTCGGTCAACTCAAGGAAGTCGTGGTGCGTGCGGATGAGGAACTGGGCCACTTCGCGGTTCCCATCGAACCACTCGTAGAAGGTCGTCGCCAGGTGGCGGAACCGTTCACCAGGCTCCGCGTGCTGGGCCGACACAGCGCGGAGTTGGTCGAGGATCTGCCGGTAGTGCACGCTGAACAAGGCCAGCCCAAGGTCGAACTTGGTCTTGTAGTAGCGGAAGATGAGGCCTTCCGACACGCCGGCCTGGCTGGCGATCTCCTGCGTCGTGGCCCGGGCGAAGCCTTTCTGCCCAATGACGCGGACGGCGGCCTTGTTTATCCTTGCCAATCCTGCCGATGTGCTTGCAGCCATGCCCTGCCTCCACGGTAAGTGAGTACTCACTCATTCTACGCTCCGGGCCCGTATCCGCAACAGGAATCCCGGTGGTCTGTGCCAGGAACTTGTCCCTGTTCCTCCCCGGGGCCCCCATGCTGTGGGGCTTCGAAGACCCTCCGCCGCGAAGCGCAGTGAGAGACTATCTCAACAGAGTGTCCTGTGAGGTGCCACCCTCAAGCCACAGCGTGTGGGTGCGTGCCCGATCTGCCGGGAGAGCACCCACAAACACGTTTGTGGGTGGCACACTGTTCTGAGTGCGAACGGCGCTGGGCTGGGGGGGGGCAGGAGTGGAGGGCCGCGGAACCGCGGTCCTTGAAGACTGTCATTCGGGGG
>Ga0272444_10002574_pt1 | contig 16689 bp, 10 predicted proteins | sample SSMForm13_FD_201033 | JGI IMG/M metagenome (GOLD analysis project Ga0272444, IMG submission 201033) | Marine sediment archaeal communities from Little Sippewissett salt marsh, Falmouth, MA, United States - SSM-Form-13 | ecosystem: Environmental > Aquatic > Marine > Wetlands > Sediment ...
ATCAGGAACCGTTCCCACGGGCTTGAAGAGGTCATATTCGCTAGAAGACTGAGGCTAAACAAGACTGCCAATCCCCAAATCAACCAGCGGGCCAAGCTCCTTGCACCTTTATTGACGGAAACAAGGCCGGAACGTGCCAGAACAGCCCAGATAGCGCCGAGGAAGATCAGAGCAGAGATCACACTCATGAAACGAAGTGCCGCTGAAAGAGTATGACTATGACCTCCATATGCCGCTCTGCCAAGAGGAACGCCGGCGGCAAGCAATACTTGGAATACAAAGAAAGCTGCAAATATGACAGTCAGCGAAATGGCTGCAATTTTTGTTTTCTTCAAGGAAGACACAGCAGGAGACTCCATGATATGGAAAGACCTTTAGACGATATGTAATATTCTTTCGCTGCTTTAATGTAGCACCCATCCACTGCAAAATCAAGAGTCGAAATCCTGTCCGGTCATGAAAAGAATTGGGGAGCCTAACAGGACTTCCTCCAAACCACCATAAAAACCGAAGCTTTCAAGCGGCGGGTCAGGTTGAGATCTCCAATGCGATCTCGGCCATCAGGGAAAAATCCCGTTCCCGCTGCCGGGGGGTCGAGGATTCACCGGTCACCAGGCTGTCGCTGACCGTCAGAATGGACAGCGCATCGGCTTTGAGCCGGGCGGCCAGTGTGTACAGGCCGCCGGTCTCCATCTCGCAGGCCAGCACGCCGTGCACGGCCCATTTCTTCCACCATTCCGCTTTGTTATAGAAGCTGTCGCCGGAGAAGACGCCGCCCACAGACACTTCGACCCCCCGCCCCAGGGCAATTTCGTGGGCCCGCAAGAGAAGATCGAAGCTAGCCGCGGGTGCAAAATCCGCCCCCTCGAACCAAAGCCTGTTGGTCCCGGAATCGGTGGAGGCCGTCATGGCCAGGATGATGTCACCGACCTTCATGTGCGGCTGAAGCGCCCCGCAGGTCCCCACACGAATCAGCGTCTTGACCTGATATTCGCTGACCAGCTCGTTCACATAGATGGCCAGCGAGGGAATGCCGATGCCGGTTCCCATGACCGAGACGCGCTTGGTTTTATAGCGCCCGGTGTATCCCAGCATTCCACGGATCTCGTTGAACAGGATGGCATCGGTGAGCATCGTCTCGGCGATGAACTTGGCTCGCCGCGGATCCCCCGGCAGGAGGACGGTGGAGGCGATCTGTTCTGGTTTGGCGCCGATATGCAGACTCATGTGGGACCTCCCTAGCGCACAAGCGCCATCTTTCTCATGCTGATCCCATCCTCTGTGCTCAATCGGCACAGATAAATTCCAGAGGAAAGCACCTGGCCGTCAGCACCCCGGCCGTTCCAGCTGACGGCATAAGCTCCGGCGGTCTGCCGGCCGTCAGCCAGCACGGCCACCCGTTGCCCGAGGATGTTATAGACCGCCAGGCTGACCTGGCCGTCCCGGGGCAGCTGATAGCGGATCAGCGTGCCGGCGTTGAAGGGGTTAGGGACGTTCTGGTGGAGGATGAACCGGCCGGGCAGATCACCGGGTGAGGACGGACCGTCGACGCCGGTCATAATGGCGGTGAAGGAGAAGAATCCGGCCGGCCCACCGGGCGGATCGGTCCGCACATTGGCCGGCTCGGCCGCATCCTGGGCATGGATATAGTACATCACCGTGGTGTTGGGCGCAGTCTGCTCCGGGATGGCGCCGGAGTGGAGGTCCTTGGCCGTCGTCATGGTGTCAGCCTGCCACAGCGTCTCGGCCATGGTCCGGTACCACAGCAGGGCCAGCTCGACGCCGACCGAGTCCTCGATCTGGGCGCTGACCGGGAAGGGGCCGCCGAAGCTGGTGTCGGTCCAGATGGTGGTGGCCGTGATCTGGGGGGCGGAAAAGTCGAAAGAGGTGGAGCACTGCGGCACGATGGACCATGGTTGCTCATTTCCGGCGCTGTCGGTAGCCGCAGAATAGAAACCATAGGAGTGCCCTTCGACCCCGTTATAGACGGCGGCGGTGACGGTGGTGTCGGCGATCCACTCGATGAACGGAGCTCCGTCCACCGAGGCGAAGACGCTATAAGAGGCAATTCCCGATGATGGGATGGGATCGCCGCCCGGCCAGCGCACCATGAAGCTGAGGGTGCTGGAGTATTCCGGCGAGCTGGCCGTGGAGAAGGGTGGTACGGTATCGATAAAGAAGTGGTGGCTGGTATCCGGGTTCATCGCCCGGGCTTGGGGATCTTGTGCCCCTTGAATCTTCACCGTGTTGAGCCCGTCGCCCTTGAGAGTGCCTGAGGTCTCCCCCTGGGGAGGTGCGGCCGTGCCGGCCGCGATGGTGCCGGCCCCGGTCCAGGAGAGCGAGTCGGTCGCCCAGCCGGGGGTGGCGGTGATGGTCTGGTCATCATATGGGCTGCTCAGGCCGTAGCTGGCAACCGGCGCTATCGCGATGTCCATCGCGCGGTCGAAGGTGAAGGTGAAGTCCACCGGTCCAGCCTGACAAGGGGAGGGGTCGCTGAGCACCATCGACAGCACCACCGGCCGGCTCTGCTCGCCGGCGCCGGCCACCGGGATGACAGTGGTCCCCTTGGCGGCGTTATGATAAATGGTTAATGTCCCGGAATAGTCCTGCACGACGTCCGGCGTGAAGGTCACCGTGACATCGATACTCTCGGCCGGGGCCAGGGAGAAGGCCGTGTCGGAGAGGGTGAAGACGGGTTCCGAGGCGTTGATGTCGCTGACCTGCAGGTCGTTGGTGCCGGTGCTCCTGATCCGCAGGCTCAGCGACGAATCGCTGCCTGCCGGGATTTCACCGAAATCCAGAGAATCCGGCGCCACCGTCAGGGCGACGGTGACCAGTCCGATGAAGCTCCAGGTCGGGCTCCAGTCGCCATAGCCGGCCGGGTTGCCGGCCGCCGCGTGCCAGAAGTACTCGGTGTCCGGATCAAGACCCGTGAGGGTGAAGGTGGTATCGGCCAGCCCGCTGGTGTCGGCCGCTTTGGCCGTGAAGGCGCTGTCCTCGGCCGCCTGCAGCCAGTACTCGTCGGCTCCCTCGGCGGTGTGCCAGCTGAGCTGCGGGCTCAGGCCGGCATCGGTGACGCCGTCGGCCGGAGACAGCGGCACCGGCGCCTCGGGCCTGACTTCGTAGTCGGAGAAATCGATGGTCACCAGATCGCTGCCTCCATCATTGCAGATGTCGTAGGCCAGGATGTCAACGGCGTTATCGTGGTCCCAGATGTTGTGCTGAACAAACAGGGTGTCCTCCTCCAGCGGATTCCAGAAAACGACCAGATCGCAGTAGCCGTTGTTCCGGATGACGTTTCTGCCGATGCAGCCGTCGGCCCCGCCGCCTAGGTCGACATTGCGTACCAACACGATGCCGGCGCTGTCGTTGTCGGTGATCGTGTTGCCGTGGATCGGACCGCGCAGCCCATATAATATCATTCCGTTTCCGGTGCAGCCGGTGATGATGTTATCCGCGACCTCCTCGCCACCCTTGCTGTAGAAACCGGTGTGCGCCCCGGTGATCTCATTATCGGCGAACAGGGTGCACCCGCTGGTGCTGTAATAGCCGATGTTGCCGCCCTGTATTTTATTGCCCGTAACCACGCCCCCGCCGGAGACGGTGAAGATGCCGGCGGTCTGCCCGGTCTGGTCGGGCTCCAGGATGATCTCGTTGCCGATGATGTTGGTCGGATATCCGCATGTTAACTCCATCCCGGAACATTGGCCGACGCAGTCGATGTCGTTGTTTCGAATGGTCGCCGACCCGGATGAGTTTTTGATGGCGCAATCTTCGTCGCTGTCGCCGATGGCCTCGTAGTGGATGGTGTTGTTCTCGATGAACTGAGACTCAATACCCAATCCGCCGCTTTTATCAACGATCCTGCCGTTGAGAATGGTGTTTCCGGAGATAGTGGTCCAGTTGGCTCCGCTTTTATCGACGATGCCGCTTTGCATCGTATTGTCCGTGATCTCATAGGTATGGCCCCCGCCGGATTTCAGCGCGATGCTGTCGGCCTCGTTATCGTGGATGATGATCAGGGTGTTCCAGCCGGCCCCCTGATTGCATTCTATTCCTCCGAGGACGTTTCCCTCGATCAGATAGGTATACACCGGAATGGGGGGGGTCTCGGTGACCTCGATGAATCCGTGGGACAATTTAAAGGTGTGAGCGGAGTTGTTTTTAACGATGTTCTCGCCGACCACCACGCCGGCCCCATGGCTGAAGGCTATCTCTTGCTGGACAATATTATCCTCGATATCAAAGTAGGCGATCGGGCCCAGGGTGTCGCCGTTACTTCCGCCGCCATGATAGATGAAAATATTGTCGCATCGGCATTCCCGGACGACACTGGTTTTATCGAATTCGCCCGCTTCTATCATCGGCCGGTAGAATACGAAATCGTCAAAGGTCAGCCGGTGCACCTCGTCGGCCAGATCGCAATCGGTTGTGTCTCGGATGTCCCCGTTGATGATCGTATTGTCGGCCTGCTCGCCGATTAGCGTCAGGCCCGGTGTGATGAACAGGGTGTCCCCGGGCGACAGGTAGCTGCCGGCGGCGATGGAGACCGTATCGTCGGTGGCCGCAGCGTCCATGCCCTCCTCGATGGTGTTGTAGGGGTGCGCCGGCGTGCCATCCTCGATGCCGGAGACGTTGCTGTCGTCGACGTAGATGGTATCGGCGGAAACCATGAAGAACGGCATTGAGAGAAACGATCCGATCATCAGCAGGAATCCGATCCGGGACCGGGGTAATCTGGAGGATATTTTCATCGGCTGACCTCTGAGGGAATGAGGACTTTATGGATTCAACTGGATGAGCGCCGAGAAGTATCTTTACAGATCAGGTTCGGGAATGTTCTTACAGAGAGATGTGCGCGCATCTTCCGAGGGTTGTCAGGGCGATCTCATATTGATAAGCCGATGCTCCGCAGGAAGCATCGGCTTGCCGGACTCGACCACATCGATTGGTGCTGGCGTCCGAGGAACAGAAACCCTTCCTGTTCCTCAAGAGGATAATGGTTACTGTATGGAATGCGTGAGCTACGGCAGGTCTGTCGCAGACCTGCCGTAGCTTTTCACGCGACTTCCGGGCAGCGTTCCAGCCGTGTCAGCGGCCTATTTCTTCTTCTTGGCCGGAGCTTTTTTCTTCGCTGTCTTCTTGGCCGTTGTTTTCTTCTTGGCCGTTTTCTTGGCCGGAGCTTTTTTCTTCGCTGTCTTCTTGGCCGTTGTTTTCTTCTTGGCCGGAGCTTTTTTCTTCGCTGGAGCTTTTTTCTTCGCTGTCTTCTTGGCCGTTGTTTTCTTCTTGGCCGTTTTCTTCGCCGCTGTTTTCTTTTTTACTGGCACTCTTCTCACCCCCCTTCATGGTAGATAGTGTGCAAGATTCTCTTGTCGACTGATTCTTCCTGTCCCGTTAATCTCGCATGATACATATTCGGCGATTCATCTTCCCCACACCGGGCTCTCATTTTTCTATGAGAGGATATTTTATAATGCGGTTGAGTGGTCGTTCGCCTCGCGGCCGAGTTCGGTATCAGGGTTGCTCCGCTCCATCAGATCCTCAGGCAGCCCCAGCCATGCCAGGGCGGCGCCCATGGCGCGAAAGACCATAAACTCCCAGGGGACGGAGGAGGCGAAGGCTTGATACATTCTGGCCAGGCCGAAGGAGAGATCCTTCGGAGCGACCACGGCGATCTTGGGTCTTTTAGTGATATCCTGGAATGCGGTCCGGACATATTCAGAGAATTGGCGAAGAACGTCCGGGCTTCTGGGTTCACTGTCCGCTTGACGAAGGTCAATCAGCTGATCCATCGTCGGGTTGAAAGATTTATTCTCATAGAGCGACTCGTAAAAAGAGAGGAACTCGTCATCCGGGATCGTTCCGATATGAATCAGTATGGCCAGATGATGATCCGGTCGGAGGTGAAGCTCGATGGACATGCGACCACCTCCAATCACGAGATTCACACAGTTTCAAAGAGAGGTTACGATGGATATCACTATTTGTCAAGAAAAAAAAGACTGAATGTCCAAAAAGAACATCGTGGAGATCTGGAAATGTCCTTTTCACAGATGTGTCCAGCGCCCCGAACCGTTCCAGCTTGACAATTGAGGAACAATATGATAAAATAAGGTAATGGTCCTCTTTGGTTGCACTAAATTTCTTGATGACTAGCTGAAAGAGCGTTATCTATCAGCTGTGAAAAAGTGTCCTCGCTTCGGCAGTCAGAAATTTTGGCTTTTATCGGCCGGTCAGAACCACTGTGGTCAGTGCGGTCTGACCAGAAAGATTCACAAAGATCTGTGGCCATCTACCAGGATCTCGCCGTACTGGAAAGGCCGATTGGTGGAGTATTTTTGCCTGGGTGTGTCGGCTTATCGGCTGAGATTCCAGGTGCCCTACGACAGAAAAACCATTCAACGCTGGTTTCGCTTTTTTCGAGAAGCCATCTATGTACATCACCACGAAGAGCTCTCAGAGCTGTCCGGTGAGATCGAGATGGACGAGACCAAGTTCGGTGGCTATCGACCCGGCAAACGCGGCTGGGGTGCCGCTGGGAAGCATCTCGTTTTTGGCATTTGTCAACGAAATGGCAAGGTGTTAACCTTTCCCATCAGCAGCAGAAGCATCCGGGAGTTGGTTCCTCTGATGACCGCTTACACCAAACCGGGCAGTCTCTATTATACCGATAATTGGCACGCCTATACCTTCCTGGATATCCGGGGTAATCACGTGGTCGTCAGCAAAGATAAGGGCCGACCCAAGGGCAGAGATCACATCAACAGCATCGAGGGCTTCTGGTCGTAAACCAAACATTGGCTCTATCATTACCGTGGTGTGCCCCAGCAGAACTTCCATCTGTATCTGAAAGAGACCGAGTGGCGGTTCAATCATCGAGACGAAAACTTTGTCCCCTTACTGCGTAAATATCTCCAACAGCCGGTTATCAAAGAACGACTTTAGTGCAACGGAAACGGACCATTACCTAAAATAAAAAGGATAGGAGAATATCGTGAAACAAAAGTTTTTGTTCGTCATCTTGATGCTGACGGCCGCCGGCTCGATGCTTCTATTGCTACCCGACGCAATGGCCGACTACTCCCAGCCCGGCCCGCATGCCGCCGGGTGGACCGAGGTAACCGTCACCCGGCCCGACGCCGGCACCTTCACCTCTCTGTTGTTTTACCCAGCCGCCTCCGGAGGACAGAATACCCCCTTCGACGGCAGCGGGGCGCCGTATCCGGGCATCTCCTTCGGCCACGGATTCGTCACCAATCCGAACAAGTATCAAAGCACTCTGGAGCACCTGGCCACCTGGGGTTATCTGGTCATGGCCACCACATCCTACACCGGCCTGTTTCCAAACCACGCCGACTATGCCCACGATCTGGGATACTGCCTGGACTATCTCGCGGAGGAGAACGCTGACGATGGCTCGTGGCTGTATGAACAGGTGGACACGGCCCATTTTGGCCTCTCCGGCCACTCCATGGGCGGCGGGGCCAGCATCCTGGCGGCCACCATCGACGAACGGGTCAAGGCCCTGGCCAATCTGGCGGCAGCCGAGACCAATCCCTCGGCCGAGGCGGCCATGGCCAATGTATTCGTCCCCGTGCGGCTGATCGCCGGCGACGAGGACGGCATCGTGGCCTATACATCGACCCGGGACATGTATCTCAACGGGAACCCCCCGAAGCAGTTCGCCCTCATCCAGGGGGGCTGTCACTGCGGTTTTCTGGACTCCGACATCATCTTCTGCGATTCCGGGTCGCTCTCCCGGGCCGAGCAGCTGGCTATCACCCGGCGGCTGCTGACCGAGTTCTTCCAGCTGTACCTGAAGGACGATCAGGATCCCTGGCGGGTGGTCTGGGGCCCGGAGCGCGATGACGATCCTCTGGTCGGCCTGGAGCTGGTCTCCGGCATCTCGCTGGGTCCGGACGGCCAATCCAGCTCAGGCTACAACGGGCTGCCGGTCTCCTTCGGGCTGACGGTGACCAACGAGGGATCGCTGGCCACCGGCTATACCCTGCTGGCCGAGGAGAACCTGTGGCCGGCGGATGTCTCGCCCTCGCCCACCGGTTCGGTCGTTCCCGGGAACTCGGCGGAGGTCACGGTCCATATCACCCCGCCGGAAGTCGGGACCGGGCCGGACAGCGTCCTGGTCAGCGCCCGCTCGGGCCTCGACGGCGGGACACGGGCCTACGTCCGGATGGCCGCCTCGGCGGTGCCGTTTTCCGCCTCCATCGGCCTGGCCGGGGATGAGATCCGTCTGTTTTGGCCGGCCACCAGCGCCGGGTGCACCTGCCGGGTGTATCGAGACACGACGCCCGGGCTGGTTCCCTCGACGGGGACGCTGCTAACCGGGGTTCCGGAGCCGGGCGATGGATATGCCGATGATGATCCCGGTGTGGTCGGCGATCCGCTGACCCAGTATTATTATCTCGTCCGGGCGGCCTGCGGCGGACAGTTCAAGGACTCGGGGGTGATGGGGGAGTTCGACCGGGAGCTGGTGGAAAGTAAGTAAGTTCGTGTGAGATCCGGCAGCCCGGTCGGCCGGGTGTCATCGAGAGAGGAAGATGATGAAAGGGGCACACCGTCTGGTGTGCCCCTTTGTGCTATTTGCAGTGATTGGATCCTTTTTTGTCTTGGCCTTGGGGATCGAAAAAATCAGAAGGTCCATTCCGTGGCCAGGACGATATTTCGGCCCGGCTCGTTGACCCCGGAGCATCGGCCAGGGCTGCGCCACAGTGCTGGCGGTGGGGTAATCCCATATGTGAATGCCTTTCGGCCCGTCCCGGAAGACGGAGTTGTTCAGCCGGACGCCGTCGAAGAGGAACAGGTTGCGGTACCCGGTGAATCCCCGGATGTAGGGGGAACCCTGGCCGTGGCCGGTCTTCTGCACCATGGTACCGGCCGTGTTCTTGAACGCCTCTGGAACGGTTCGAACGGGCGTCTCGACACGGAACTTCCGGGCGTTCAGAAGGGTCGTGGCGTGGGGCGCATCCTGCACCGGGCGCTAGGCACGGGTGGCCGTGACCACGATCTCCGGGATGACCGCGTCGGCGTCGGGGATCTCATCGCCAGCGTCTGTCTCCAGCGCATAGGCGGGAGGGCTGAGAAACCCAGCGAAACAGGAGAGAATAACCAGAGATTGCCACAGCGCCTTCGGGCTGTGCATGAAACCTCCTGGTGGAAACCCGGGGATGGCGTTTGCCCGGTTATTCTGGCATGTATCGTTTGGATTGTCAAAGAAAAATCTGAAACCCTCACGCATCCCGGCAGGAATACCCGGCAGGGATACGAGAGAACGGGCGCCATAACGTCGGTTCCAGAGGCATCGTGACACTCTCTCAGCATGGTACGAGAAAGCTGGCCTCAAACGCTGGCGCCCGTTTCTAAGATCGGCCGGACAGAATTTAAAGAGAACAAAACGGCCGGTCGATGGTACTGGTCTCTAGTATGCGTGCTGGAATACCTGCTGGCAGCAGACTTTCTTTGCCTTTTGCTCACTCCTCCCCATTCTGCAAGGCTTTGTCGAATTCTCCCGCCTGATTCGATTCGTCCGACCGGTTGACGGCTCTGTCCTCGGATTTCACCACATAGAAATAGCTCATGGTCGTGTCACCGGCGGCGCCGGTATCCAGATAAGTGGTGTCAATGGTGCTGGTCAAGGAATCACCCAGCAAGCCAGGCGTTGTGCCTCGATAGATGATGTAGTACAAGACTCCGACATCATCGTTCGGCTGGGTCCACAACAGACGGATATCTCCGTCCGCTTTCGCTCCCCCGCCGGAGGTCTGCGCGGTCAGATCATCGATGGCATCGGGGGCCGTATCATCCAGTGGAAAGCTGGTGTGACCGGTACATGGCGGGATGATAACGAAAGGGGCAAAGAAATTCTCGCCCATCTCGTTTCGACAGACATATATCTGCGAGTTGCCATAATAATTGGCCCTGCTGAGACCGCTTTTGGGCCCGTCGAAGATACGGCAATAGATGGTATCTCCAGCGGTGGGGCGCCCATATCCGGGACTATATATCGTGGGTGTCATCATGAACATACCGCATTCGATAGACCACTCCACCAGGATCAGGTCATCATCGGTGGTGGCGCCGATGTCGCCGGTATTATTCGCCGGGTCGATCTGGCCATCGGGCCCGACCCAGGCCACATAAGCGTAGTCGCCGTCCTCCAGGGGGTCTCCGAAGCAGTCAAGAAGCGGCCAGCAGGAGCCCACTGAGTCCATTCCGCCGTAGCACCAACAGAAGGTGGGGATGGCCGAGCTGCCCAGGTCTTTTGGGCAGGAGACAGACATAGGCGCCGAACCCGGCTGAGCGGCGATGCTCGCCCCGGCCGTGTTTCCTTTCGACTTGCTCGGTGGGACCGGATAGGACCACAGATCGTCAGTGAAGGCATGGGTGGAATCCAGCACGATGATATAGCCGTCCCCGGGTCTGAAACAGGGTTTTCCATACTGCTGTGAACTGTGCAGCCTCCCCTGCCAGGACGGTCCCGGCATACTCTTATACCAGGCCAATTCGAACCCGGCCCAGGAATCGTCGAAGTGATAGATCTGATCGGAAAAACCGACCACGGGTGCGCCGGTGAAACCGCTGGCCAGCAGGCCGGCATCGTCTCCGCTGGGTCCCCTCAGGGAGCAGGGCACGCTGAAGGCCGATCCCACGAAATTCGCTGATGTCCCCGGCTCAATGGGAATAGCGCGCCCCTCCCGGTTGACGACTCCGGTCATGGTCAATGTGTCCCCGGGATGCTCGCCTCTGATATATATCCAGTAGGCCTTATCGGACTCGATCTCGGTCAGGCTGCCGTGCCAGGCCGTATCCGCACACTGGGCTCCCATTCCGCGCCAGGCCCATTGGTATTTTTCCGTGCCGGCATCATAGTACATGACCAGATCGGATGTGCTTGGTGTTGGGCCGCCGGTTATCTGACAGCCTGTGCCCAGGGAGTCGGCCAAGACCTCCTGGATGTCGGTGTCGTGGACCAGCAACGGCCAAGAGATCAGATAGAACATGTTCGGAGTACCGATCATTCGGTCGAACTCACCCACGATCCGGGAGAATGCCGACTCTGTGCCTTCCGAGACGGCCGTGACGGCATAATAATAGTGTATCGCGGTGTCGCCCACCGCGCCGGTGGTGTCCACATAGGAGGCGGGAACGCCGCCGTCGAAGGGATCCGAGCCGGGGCCGAAATGGTCCGAGTCGATCTCGCGGTAGACGTAATAGGAGTCGACCAGGATGGGGCTGCCGGTGGTATCGACGGTGACCGTGTCCCATTCAAAGAACAGGTCATCGCCGGCCAGGGTGATGGTCAGGTTTTCGGGAGCGGCAGGAGGGGTCGGCGGCGGGATGGTTCCCAGACTGAATTTGGCCACGAAGACGTCCGAGGTGCTCTCCTCCGAATCGAAGGTGGTATCGAAGGCTCCGGCCGTGGTGGGAAAATCGTCCGACCCGGTGTACCCGGTGACGTAGATGTTGGCGTCGTCGTCCACGGCGATGGCCCGGCCGGACTCCTCGAACCATCCCCCCAGATAGGTGGAGTAGTCCAGGTCGTCTCCCGCAGGCGCGACCTTGGTCATGAAGGCGTCCCACCACAGATCCACATCGTCGCACAGGGTGATATCATAGGCATCGGGGGTGGTGGGGAAATCGTAGGAGACGGTATGCCCGGTGACGCAGGCGCTGCCGGAGCTGTCCACGGCGATGCCCTGTCCGGCATCGTCATAGGCGCCCCCCAGAAAGGAGGAGTAAACCAGGTCGCTGCCGTCCGAATTGAGACAGGTCACAAAGCCGTCCGAGTCGCCACCGTATGTGTCATCGAAGCATCCGGGCGTGGTGGGAAAGTCGAGTGAATAGGTATAGCCGGTGATATAAGCTTGGCCGGCGTCGTCCAAGGCGATCCCGCGGCCATCGTCATAATCATAATTCCCGCCCAGGAAGGTGCTGTAGATCAGGTCACTGCCATCCGGGTTGAGCTTGGTGACGAAGCCATCCAATCCCGAGGGGATTGGATCGAAGGCTCCCGGGGTGACGGGGAAGGTCGATGAGCCGGTGTATCCGGTGATGTAGGCGCATCCGGAGTCGTCCACAGCGATGGCGGAGGCCGCCTCGTCCATCCATTCCTCTCCCGCCAGGAAGGTGGAATAGACCAGGTTATCTCCCGCCGGGGTGAACTTGGTGACGAAGGCGTCCCCCTCGGACCAACCGCCATCTGCGGTGGTATCGAAGGCTCCCGGCGTGGTGGGAAAATCGCTCGAGTTGGTGTATCCGGTGACGTAGGCGCATCCGGAGTCGTCCACGGCGATGCCCTGGCCGATGTCCGACCACATGTCACCCAGGTAGGTGGAGTAGATCAGATCGCTGCCGTCGGCGGTGAGCTTGGTTACAAAGGCGTCATCGCTGTCCGACAGGGAAGTGTCGTACGCCGTTGGAGTGGCGGGAAAGTCGTTCGAGTTGGTACGCCCGGTGACAAAGGCGCAGCCCAATCCGTCGATGGCGATGGCCAGACCCGCATCCGGGTACTCTCCTCCCAGGAAGGTGGAATAGACCAGAGCGCTTCCTGCGGGATTGAGTTTGGTTACAAAAACATCCTCGTCCCAGTCGATGGGGCCGATGGTGTCATATGCCCCTGAGGTGGTGGGGAACTCGGTTGAGCTGGTGGCGCCGGCGACGTAAGCATTTCCGGCGTCATCCAGGGCGATGCCCTCTCCCCTGTCGGGGAGGATTCCCCCCAGGAAGGTGCTCCAAACCAGGTCGCTCTCATCGGCCCGGACCGGAGAGATCAGAGACAAAGACCATCCCAGAATCACCAGGGTAAGAAATAAGATGGTTTGCTTCATCTGTGCTCTCCTCCTAATAAAAGGATATCGCTTCGTGCCGGCGGGCTGCCTGGACGTTGATGTTTTCTCCGGCCAGTTCATTACAGAAAGAAAAATAGCATACCATGCTTATTTCGAGAAGGAAAACCTCATCGTTGCCGGGTATAAACGTTGAGCTCGTGTTTTTATTTTGTTCCGTTCGCTAGTTTGCCGTCGAACTCCCCGACTACGGCCGAGAACTCCGATTTCATCCCGCCGGCGACGGCCTTGACGGCGTAGTGATAATTGTTCAGGGTGTCGCCCGCCGCATTGGTGGTGTCCTTGAAGGGAGGGATGGGCACTCCATCGAAGGGGTCCGAGCCGGGCCCGAAGAAATCCGGGGGCAGCTTACGATAGACGTAGTAGGAATCGATCACGATAGGGCTGCCGTTGATATCGGTGATCACCGGATCCCACTCTAAAAACAGATCCTCTCCGGCCAGGGTGATGGTCAGATTCTCCGGAACCATCGGTGGGGCCGGCGGGAGCCCGCTGCCCACAGCCAGCTTGCAGACGAAGACATCGCCCTGGCCGTTGTGGGTGTTGTCGTAGGTTCCCGGGGTGGTGGGGAAATCCGATCCATGGGTCTCGCCGGCCACATAGGCATGACCGGCGTCGTCCACGGCGATGCCGTATCCGGTGTCGAAATCGTCCGTTCCCAGATAGGTCCCGTAAGTCACGGTCCCGCCCGAGGAGCTCAGCTGGACCACGAAGGCGTCCTCGCTGCCGTTGTAAGTGGAGTCCCAGGCGCCGGAGGTGATGGGGAAGTCGCTGGAGATAGTCTGTCCGGTGATGCAGACGGTTCCGGAGCCGTCCACGGCGATATCTTCGCCATAGTCGCCGGAGCTGCCGCCCAGGAAGGTGGAGTAGGTCAGGCCGCTGCCGTCGGCGGTCAGCTTGAGGGCGAAGCCGTCGGAGGAGGACAGGGTGCTGTCGTGGGCGCCCGGCGTGGTGGGAAAATCAGCTGACAGGGTCCATCCCGTGGCGTAGACGTTGCCGGAGTCGTCCAGATCCACGGCCTCAGCGCCGTCCTCGCCGCTGCCGCCCGCGTAGGTGGCGAAGACCAGACCATTTCCGGCAGCGTTGAGCCGGGCCAGGAAGACGTCCTTCTCGCCGTTGTGGGTGGTGTCGTAGGCGCCGGTGGTAACCGGAAAGCCGTCATAGGAAAACCCGCCGACGGTAGCCGCTCCGGTCTCGTCAACGAAGATGCCGTGACCCTCGTCGGCGCTCGAGCCGCCCAGGAACGTCGAATAGACCAGCCCGGTGCCGTCGGCGTTGACCTTGGTGACGAAGCCGTCGGTGCTGCCGCCGTAAGTGGTCTGGAGGGCCCCGCCGGTGACGGAAAAATTGGACGATCGGGTCCAGCCGGTGACATAGGCGTATCCGGCCTCATCGATGGCGATGTCCTCGCCGCTGTCCCGTTCATTGCCGGTCAGGTAGGTGGAGTACAGCAGGTCGCTGCCGTCGGCGTTCAGTTTGGTGACGAACACATCCCAGATCCCGTCGAAGGTACTGTCGAAAGCCCCCGGCGTGGTCGGGAAGCCCTCGCCCCAGGTGAAACCGGTGACGTAGCTGTTGCCGTCCCCGTCCACGGCGATGCCATGGCCATTGTCGTATTCGGCGCCGCCGAACAGGGCGGCGAAGATGAGCACGTTGCCGGAGGGATTGAACTTGGCCACGATGACGTCGTCATAGCCGTTGTGCGTGCTGTCGTAGGTTCCTGCCGTGACCGGGAAATCGTCAGAGAAGGTCTGCCCGGTGATGTACACGTTGCCCTCATCGTCCAGGGCGACATCCCGGCCCTGGTCGCCGGACGATCCGCCCAGGTAGGTGCTCCACTCCAGCTCGCTGTCCCAGGGCTCCAGGGAGAAATTCACCGTGGTGGTGTCGTCCTCCAGCACGTCGATCCCCGTCTGGGTGCCGATCTGATAGCCCAGAGCCACGGCCTGGACGGTGTAGGAGCCCACCGGCAGATTTTCGATCAGATAGGCGCCGGCCGCGCTGGTGGTGTCCCGGCCGGAGCCGGCGGTGATCACCACCCCAGCGATGGGGCCCTTGGCCTCCGACACCGTGCCGCCGATGGCGCCCCAGGCGGTCACCGGGGCCAAGTCCATCTTGCTGACGAAGACGTCGCTGGTCCAGTCGCCGTTGATCGTCTCGTTGTAAGCCCCCGGGGTGGTCGGAAAGTTCGGGCTATAAACCTGTCCGGTCAGATAGACCCCGGCCGAGCCGTCCAGCGACAGGCCGTAGCCGTATTCGCTGTCATCGTGGCCCAGGAAGGTGGCATACTCCAGGCTGCTGCCGGGGGGGTTCAGTTTGGCCACGATGACGTCGGCGAAGAAGAACGGCTTTGACTCGGCGCCGTAGGTGGTGTCATAGGCGTCGGGCGTGGCCGGGAAGTTCGAAGAGAAGGTCCAGCCGGTGACATAGGCGTAGCCGGCGTCATCCAGATCGATGTCCCGGCCCTGATCCTCGTCCCAGCCGCCGATGTAGGTGGAGTAGTCCAGGCCGCTGCCATCGGCGTTGAGCCGGGCCGCGAAGATGTCGAAGTAGCCCTCGTTGAAGGAGGTGTCATAGGCCCCCGGGGTGGTGGGAAAGTCGGAGGAATTGGCCGATCCGGTGACGTAGGCGTTTCCGGCATCGTCCAGGACGATGCCCCAACCGATGTCCTCGTCCTCGCCGCCCAGATAGGTGGAGTAGTCCAGATCGGTGCCGCCGGCGTTGAGTTTGGTTACGAAGACATCCCCGTAATCCCCGTAGGTGGTCTGGAACGCTCCAGCGGTGGTCTGGAAATCCGACGAATAGGTCACCCCGGTGGCATAGGCTTTTCCGGAATCATCCACGGCGATGTCGTAGCCATACTCGGTCTCGGTCCCGCCTAAATAGGTGGCGTAGTCCAGGTCGCTGCCGTCGGCGTTGATCTTGACCACGAAGGCATCGAAGACCGCATAGGCGTTAACCGTGTCGAAGGCACCCGGGGTGCAGGGAAAATCGTCCGATCCCGTGGAGCCGACCACATAGGCACTGGAACTGTGCACGGCGATGTCCTCGCCGAACTCCTGGTAGGAGCCGCCGATATAGGTGCTGTATAGCAGATGGCCACCGCCGAAGGCGTTCAGTTTGGCGGCGAAGGCGTCGCGGCCGTCCCAGACGGTGTCATGGGCCGCGGTGGTGACCGGGAAATCGTCGGAGTCGGTCCACCCCGTCAGATAGACGTTGCCGGTGTTGTCCAGGGCGATGCCCAGGCCGTTGTCGTCGCCCGATCCGCCCAGGAAGGTGGAGAAGACCAGACCGCTGCCGGACGTGTTGAACTTGGTCACGAAGACGTCGGTGAAGCCGCCGTTGTAGGTGCTGTCGTAGGATCCGAAGATGGTGGGAAAGTCGGAGGACCCGGTATTGCCGATGACGAAGGCGTATCCCGTTTCATCGGCGACGATATCATAACCCAGCTCGTCGCTGCTGCCCCCCAGGAAGGTGCTCCAGACCAGGTCACTCTCATCGGCCCGGGCCGTTCCGGCCGACAGGCCGAAAATGAAAACCAGTCCCAAGAAGTGAACGAAGAAAACGGAGCGTATCCGCATTATGGACCTCCTTCGTTGCTCAGGTAATCAACTGAGCAAAGTGTTGAAATGGAATATCAAGAATGAAAAACCATAGATAATTCTATCAGATGCAAAGATTTTTGTCAAGTAGTTTTTCTCCGTGCCGAGAAGAATGTGTTCTGAAATCCGCTCCCGCCCTCACCGGCGACAACGAGATCCAGAATGGATTGTCGAGGAAAATCCTTGACAAATATCGAACTTTATGATACAATAATATTCTAGAT
>Ga0272444_10002575_pt1 | contig 16688 bp, 14 predicted proteins | sample SSMForm13_FD_201033 | JGI IMG/M metagenome (GOLD analysis project Ga0272444, IMG submission 201033) | Marine sediment archaeal communities from Little Sippewissett salt marsh, Falmouth, MA, United States - SSM-Form-13 | ecosystem: Environmental > Aquatic > Marine > Wetlands > Sediment ...
GCGGCCAAGTCCTCTTTCTCTCGGACGGAAAGGCTGTCTGCAGATATGATTTGATTGCACATCCCGGCGAATTCCAGTTGGAGCCGTTCCAGCATGTCATGGTCTTCCATGTGTCTCAAAGACATGGAAAAAAGCCCCTGATCCTGAATGTGCAGCGATTTGGAGACCGGTATGGGCGGAGGAAGATGGGGCTCTCGCAACGCGGCCTCAAACTTACGCCCCACACTGAGGAGATCCCCAGGGTCGAGGTGCTGATAGATTCCCACGGCCTCTTCAAAGGGCAGAAAGCCCTTTTCTGCCAATCGGACATTGCGGAGCCTGTAAAGATTCTCTTCCGTTTCCGCCGGCTGGACCGTGGCCAATTCCAGCATCACCTGCTGAAATTTGTTGAAGTCGTGCTCTGCAAGACGTTTAAGGAATGCTGTGACCGTCTCATCGCATTCTTCATGCCGTATGCGAATATAGAACAAGTCATCTAAGGTGAAATAGCCTGGGTCGAAATCCGATGACGATTGGTCTTCTTCCTTGATTCTAACATCGATGTTTCTGAAAAGATAAAGCTCGAGGAGCTCCATGTTCTCCCGGAGCCCCCAGATCAAAAATCTTTCGGAGTCTGCTTTGAGCAGAAGGCCCAACCACCGATTGACCAAAGGGACTGCCAATCCATCCTTATCCCACAGCTCCAGGTCCAACAGATACTGCCACTGATCGTTGGAAGCCAGTGAAAGAATGGGCAGGGCATCCTCTGGGCCAATGTCTTGGACAATCCAGAACAGATCCTCTTCGGCCAGTGACTGAACCAAATGGGCGGGGGTCGGCGAGTCCAGGATCACCTGGAGGGCCTTTTTGCCAGGAGCTGCCAGGAGTTCTTGCGGGCCGACACGCAACAGATCGCGCCCTTTGCCAGGTGACTGATGGCTAGACATGTCCATTCAGGCGTTACCAATGTCAACCCTCTTGGCCTCTGACCACAGGCCTTCGAGGTCGTAGAAGGTTCGCACCGGTTCGTAGAAGACGTGAATCAGCACATCCCCATAATCCATGAGGACCCAATGCCCTTCACGGAGGCCCTCGATGCCTAGAGGTTTGATCCCTTTGGCCTTGAGGTGCTTCTGAACAAATTCCGCAATGGCCGACACCTGTCGGTGAGACCGGCCACTGCATACAATGAAGGTCTCTGCAAAGGAGGCCAATCCGTGGACGTCCAAAACGACCACATTGAGGGCCTTCATGCCCAGGACTGCGTTGACGTATGGCGCTATACCCGGCTCTAGGGGGCGTGTCATCGGTAAAGTCCTTTGGTCTTAATAAATGCCTCAACGGTGTCAGGGACCAGGAAACGAATGGAACGGCCCTGCCTGATCCACTGCCTGATTTGCGTTGCTGAAATGTCGAGGTGGGTAATGTTGATACAAAAGATCGAGCACCACCGAGGGTGAGTATAGCAGCTGGTCGCGTTGTCGTATTGGTAGTCTTTTGATATGTGGGTATGGATGAACCGGTCCAGGTTGGTCAATGTGGACCCTGGTCGGGTCATGACGATGAAGTGGGCGGTGGCAAAGAGTCGATGGTACGATTTCCACGTGGTGATCTCCGAAAAGGCATCCAACCCAACCACGAAATGAATCAGACTCTCCGAGCCGAAGTCATCGTGCAAATACTCTAAGGTCTCAATCGTATATGAGGGCCCAGGCCGGGTCAGCTCCAAATCAGAGGCTTCCAAGGCGGGAAAGTCCTGGACCGCCAGACGAACCATCTGAAGGCGATCCTCAGCCGCGGCCATACCCTCGGCACCCTTATGGGGAGGATGGGCCGCGGGGATCAACAAGAACCTGTCCAGGGTGAAGGTCTCCTGAACTTCGATCACGGCTCTGAGATGGCCCACATGGATCGGGTTGAAGGTACCGCCAAAAACGCCTAAGCGCACACACACCTCTTATGTTCTGATCTGCCCGTCTCCAAAGACCACAAACTTGGTGGTCGTCAACTCCTCAAGGCCCATGGGCCCATAGGCGTGGAGCTTTGAAGTGCTGATTCCGATCTCAGCCCCCAAGCCGAGTTCGCCACCGTCATTGAATCGTGTGGAGGCATTCACCAGAACCACAGAGGCATCCACTTCGCGCAAGAACTGTCGTGCCCGGCTATAGTCTGACGTCACGATGGCCTCCGTATGGGCCGAACCATATTTGGCGATATGCTCTATGGCTTCATCCAGGGAGGAGACCACCTTGACGGCAAGTATCAGATCCAGATATTCCGCTGGCCAGTCTTGCTCTGTGGCTGGTTTGGCCTCCGGCACCAGTCTGCAGGTCTCAGGACAACCTCGAAGCTCCACAGCGGCTTCCCCAAAGCGCTGGGCCATTTTCGGCAGAAACGCTTTGGCTTCCGCTTTGTGGATCAGGAGGGTCTCCATGGCGTTGCACACCCCTGGCCGCTGCACCTTGGCATTGTAAGCAATGCCTTCTGCCATTTGAAGGTCTGCGTCGGCATCCACATAGACGTGGCAAACCCCCTTGAAATGCTTCAGGACTGGGATCTTGGAGTGTTCAACAACAAATCGGATGAGCCCTTCTCCTCCGCGAGGGATGACAAGATCCAGAGAATCTTCTTGAACCAAAAGGGCATTGACGGCCGCTCTATCCCTGACAGGAACCACCTGTGCGGCCCCCTCGGGTATGCCCATTTCGCGCAGGGCCTCCTGGATGATCCGAGCCAGAGCCGTATTCGAATGCAACGCCTCTGAACCACCACGAAGGATGACAGCATTGCCCGCCTTCAAGCAAAGGCCGGCGGCATCAATGGTCGCATTGGGCCTGGCCTCATAGATCATGGCGATGACACCCAAGGGAACGCGAACGCGGCCGACCTGAAGACCGTTGGGGCGGAGCCACATGCCAGTCACCTTGCCCACGGGGTCTTGGAGCGCCACCACATCGCGCAGGCCTTTGGCCATGGACTCGATCACCCCATCATCGACCGTGAGACGGTCGATCATGGCATCTGAAAGTCCCTTGTCTCTTGCATATGCCAGGTCCTTTTCGTTTTCCTCCTTGATGACGCCAGCTTGGTCAAGGAGCCTTTGAGCGACACGCTTCAAGACCTCGTTCTTCTCGTCTGTCCCCAACACGGATACGACCTTGGCAGCCTTTCTCGCAGCCTGGGCCATTTCACCTATGGTCTTTTCTATGTCTACGGACATGTGGGCTCCTCCGTTTGGTCTACGGTCATCACCAAGTTATCTCTGTGAACCACCTCATCGTAATGTTTATGCCCCAGCCGTTTTTCGATTTCGCTCGTCTTAAGTCCCATGAGTTTCTGGATGTCAGAGGCCTTGTAATTCACCAGCCCCCTGGCAAAGGGGACGCCATCCGGGTCGACACAACAAACCATATCCCCCACCCGGAAATCTCCCTTTACATCGACAATTCCGATGGGCAGCAGACTCTTACCCTGTTTACAGATGGCCCTTGCCGCTCCTCGGTCCACTGTAATAGCACCCTTCTCTTTGAGGGTAAAGGCGATCCAGCATTTTCTGCTCGTCATTCTCTGTTTTCTGGGTAGGAAAAGGGTCCCCACATCCTTGCCTTGAAACAGGTTTTTGAGCACATTGGGCTTCAGACCGCTTGCAATGACCATGGGGATCCCGCTGGTGGTCACCTTCCTGGCCGTCTGGACTTTGCTGCTCATTCCCCCGGTGCCAAGGGCCCCTGGAATGTCACAGGCCGCACGCTCCATGGCCCGGTCGATCCTTGAGACCAGCGGCACGAGCTTGGCCTCTTTGTGGGCCTGGGGGTTCTTGTCGTATAAGCCGTCAATATCGGTGAGGTTGATGAGGATTTGGGCGTTCATCAAGTGGGTGATCATGGCCGACAGGTTATCATTGTCTCCAAACTTCAGCTCATCCACGACCACGGTATCGTTTTCGTTAATGATGGGGAGAATCTTCCAATCTAGCAAAACGTTCAACGTGTTACGAGCGTTCAAGTGACGCTTGCGATGGCAGAGATCATCTCGGGTGAGAAGGACTTGGGCCACTTTTCTGTGATGTCGGGCAAAAGCCCTTTCATAGGCCAGCATAAGCTTGGGTTGTCCCACAGCGGCAGCCGCCTGTTTGTGGGGGATATCTGTGGGCTTTTGGGTGAGCCCCATTCTTTTCATTCCCGAACCGATCGCCCCAGAACTGACCAGGATCACTTCACGCCCCTGTTCCATCAACCAGGATATCTCCCGGGCAAGGCGGCTGATGACTTTCATGCTGAGATCATGGTCATGGGTCAGGACCCCAGTGCCCACCTTGATGACCGTCCGCTTGACGCCGTCAAATAGATCTTTTCGGATATCGATATGGTCCTGGGTTGTCTTCATGGCTCAACAAAAAACGATGGATATCCGGATGCTTTTAAAAAACAGAAGGTTCTTCTGGTGAAAACCTGCATATCATCAGGCAGCGGCTTGGCGGATATCTTCCATCAGCGCCGCCAGACGCCCCTTGAGTGGCTCCAGCCCTTTCCCGGTGAGGGCTGAAATGACCCAGACATCTGGATTCAGCTCTTTCAGGGATTCACGAGCCTTGCCTGCCTGCGTCCGGGCTCCCGGCTTGTCTATCTTGTTCAGCACAACCACCTGGCGTTCCCGCGCCAGGGTGGGACTGAACAGTTGAAGTTCCCGATTAATGACCCGGTAAGGGCGCAGAGGGTCCTCTGGTGGCAAGACGGCCACATCGATCAGGTGGACCAGGAACCGAGTCCGCTCCACATGTTTAAGGAATTTGATTCCCAGACCCACCCCGCAGTGCGCCCCCTCAATGAGGCCGGGGATATCTGCGATGACAAAAGGGTCGGTTTTTTCCGTTTCCACCACCCCAAGGGAGGGCGTCAACGTGGTAAAGGGGTAATCCGCGATCTTGGGCTGGGCTGACGAAAGCCGCGAAACCAGGGTCGATTTACCCGCATTGGGCAGCCCAATGATGCCCACGTCAGCCAGCAGCTTGAGCTCCAACCGCAAGGCCATGGTCTGGCCAAGTTCGCCCTTTTGAGCATGTCTGGGCGTACGACTTCTGGAAGAGGCGAAGTGCTGATTCCCCGAGCCGCCCCGTCCCCCCTGGGCCGCAACAAAGGATTCGCCGCTATGGACAAAATCCTTTATAATTCGACCACTTTCGACGTTCCGTATCACGGTGCCCGGAGGGACTTCAATGACCAAATCCTTGCCGTTTTTCCCTGACTGGTTTTTCCCCCGCCCGTGGGCCCCTCTTGGGGCCTTGAAATGCTTTTTCAAATTGAAGCGATAAAGGGTGTTGATACGGGATGTGGTCTCGAAAATCACATCACCCCCCCTGCCGCCATCACCGCCATCCGGTCCCCCCTTGGGGACATACTTTTCCCGTCGAAAACTTGCACAACCATTGCCCCCATTTCCAGACTGAATCGTAATGACCGCTTCATCTACAAACTTCATGGCAACCCACGACCAGACGCCTGCCCGCCGTCCCCTGAGACTGGACCGCGGCCGGGCCTTGGAAGCCCTCCTGCTGGGGGGGCATGAAATCGTTCACGTGACCACAAGGCTAGGGTTCAAACAATCATAGTCGGAGGGCTTTGCATAACTCCGTCTCGCTCTTTGGCATGAGGTTTTTGACCCATTCACGTGCTCACTCACTAAATCGCAAAAACTCGGCCTAACGGCCTCAAACAATCTGCGATTTGCCCACCAAGGCGGGCCGTTCGTTTCGCCTGGATGGGTTCCCCAAAAACCGCAGAATTGTCGCTCTCCGAGGTTAAGCAAAGCTCTGAGTCAGTTTCCACAAGAAGCCGTCAGCATAAGGTCCAAGCTGACCCCAAAAAAATGTTGCCGGACGGCTCGTCAACATGGGGACCCTATTGTTCTCCCGTCACTATGTTGAACCGAGAAAGCAAGCGCATTCCCTGCAGCTTGACTTCGACGAGCTCAGTGGAGTCGCTGCGGGGATCTTCAATTTGGTTGCTTTTTACCTGGCGCTAGGGAGGGGGAAGCATGGCGTTGATGGCCCCGCTCAAAGATAAGGCATGGCAGGTCAGAGGGGAAACGATCTCTCCTGTGGTGGAGGTAAGCCTTCTGATGGAAAAGACCAGCCCTCCCATGGATGACCCAGGGACAAATAACGTTAGGCAGACAGGGGGTCGATGCTCACCCTCTTACGGGAACGTCCCAGTCGTTCGAATCTGACGATGCCATCGATTTTAGCGAATAAGGTGTAATCCTTTCCCATACCGACGTTTTTGCCCGGATGCAGTTTGGTTCCCAACTGCCGCACCAGTATATTGCCTGCTGAAACCGTCTGTCCGCCAAAACGCTTGACACCACGCCGCTGGCCATTGCTGTCCCGGCCGTTTCTCGAACTGCCGCCTGCTTTCTTATGTGCCATGGTCTTATTGCTCCTTCAGGGCCCCGTCCACATCGTTGATCGCGTCGATCTTGAGGGCTGTATAATGCTGTCGATGGCCGCGTTTTTTACGATAACCCTTCCGCCGTTTATATTTGAACACGATGACCTTTTTGGCCTTGCCTTGTTCCACAATGCGGCCGGTCACGGTCACACCAGGCAGCGTCGGCTGGCCCACCTTCACAGCCTTGCCGTCAGATGCCATGAGGACGCGATCAAATGAGACGCTTGTGCCCACTTCCCCGGGGACCTTTTCCAGCCTTATGGTTTGGCCCTCGGATACCTTGTATTGCTTTCCGCCTGTCGAGATGATGGCATACATATGGTGACCTTCCTAAAACGACCCGTATGGGACTCGTTGAGTAACTAACCTATATGATTCACTATACGATGCAGGACCAAGACTAACACAAATGTCAAAACCTCTATATAAGCCCATGTTGGCAACGCTGTCAACCTATTTTGTGTGCATTTCATACATCTCCCATTGCTCTACATGAAACTTCTCCTCAGGCCGAATGATAATCTCCTTGCTGAGCCATCTCTCCAAGGACTCCACCATGCCCTGTGCCTCTCCGAGGAGTAGGTCCGCGATTTCTGGGTGGACTTTTAAGGTAATGGCCTGACCCATCATCTCACCAGACTCTCGTCGCAGATCTCGATAAATATTGTGACAAATGGTTCGCTTGGACTGGAGATATCCTTCTCCGTCGCAATAGAAACAGGGCTCACAAAGCATACGATTGAGGGTTTCTCGGGTCCGCTTTCTGGTCATTTCAACGAGCCCCAGGTCTGACATGGGCAGGACATTGGTCTTGCTCCGATCCTTTCTTAAGGCATCTTTCAGGACGTTATAGACTCTTTCACGGTTTGAGGTCTTTTCCATGTCGATGAAATCGATAATAATCAGCCCACCAATGTCTCGTAATCTGACTTGGTATGCAATTTCCTTAACCGCTTCCAGATTGGTTTTTAGGATCGTCTCCTCCAGGTTATGTTTTCCCACAAACCGTCCGGTATTCACATCAATGGCGACCAAGGCTTCCGTATGTTCAATGACGATATATCCGCCAGACTTGAGCCAAACCTTCTTCTTGAGGGCCCGTGAGATCTCCGATTCCAGGTTGTAGGCATCAAAGATGGGCTCACTATCATCATAGAGTTCAACCAATTGCCTGAGTCCCGGCATGAACGTATCCAAGAACTGCAGGATTTCCTCGTATCCAGGCTTGTAGTCAATCACGAGTTTGTCCACTTCCCGTGTAAAGAGATCTCTCACCGCCCGCAAGGTGACATTGAGTTCCTTGTGCAGCAGGCTGGGCACGGGGGCACTGCTGTTTTTCTTCTGGATCTCTTCCCAAAGAGACACAAGAAAGTTCATTTCAGTGGCCAGTTTTTCCGTGGTCACCCCCTCGCTGACAGTCCTGGCAATAAAGCCATAGTTTTCCGGTCTAATCGCCAACAGGGTTTCTTTCAAGCGTTTCCGCTCGTTCTCATCTTCGATCCGCCGTGACACCCCAATATGATCGGTGGTTGGCATGAGGACGAGGAAACGGCCAGGAAGGGATATTCGCGATGTAATCCTGGCTCCCTTATTCCCGATGGGTGCCTTGGATACCTGTGCCAGGATTTCCTGCCCCTCGTGGAGGAGTTCTTCGATCATGAAGTCCTGATCCAGGCACGGGGGGCGTTCGCGATCATCTGCATCCAGTTCGACCAGATCATCTTCATCCTCCTGAAAGGATGATTGCATGAGTTGCTCAAATTCCTGATAATTATTCAGGACGTCCGCCACGTGAATAAAGGCCGCCTGATCCAGGCCAATATCCACAAAAGCGGCCTGCATGCCGGGAAGTACGCGAAGGACCCGTCCCTTGTAAATGTTGCTTGCGATGTCACAAGCCGCCGGTCTTTCGATGAAAAGCTCCTGGAGGGTGCCATTTTCCACAAAGGCAACGCGTGTTTCGTGTTCCGTGGCATTTATGATTAGTTCTTTAGACATATCATAACGTCAAAAAATCAGCGGGGTGATTGAAGACCCCTGCAGCGAGCTGGAGGGAATGGGTTCGCTGTTCTGGTTCGAATTTTTCTTGACCTCTGTCATCAATTTGGATGGTATCACATGGCGTTGTTTTTTTCCATGGATAGATGATGAGGGCCTGATGGATCGCGGCAACGAAGATCTTGGAGGCTGGGGTTGCTTCCCCGGCGTGGGGCTGACCTCCCTGGCCACACTCATGTTCCAGGTTGCCTTGACGCGCATATTCTCAGTGTCCCTGTGGCATCACCTTGCTTTTATGGTGGTCAGCATTGCCTTCCTGGGATATGGGGCGAGTGGCACTCTTTTGATGCTGGCCCCAAAGACCAAGGCCCTTCCTCTGCGTCGCACATCATCTCAGTTGACCTTTGCCCTTTCCATGGCCGTTTTGTTGTCTTACTGGTCCTCGAACCAAATCCCCTTTGACCCTGCTCGGTTCATGTGGGACCCCTATCAGTGGGTCTATCTATCGATGTATTATGGTATTTTGGCGGTCCCCTTCTTTTTGGCCGGCCTGACCTTGGCGCTTGTTTACACCCAAAGGTCGCGACATGTGGGCCGTATATACGCTTGGGACTTGGGGGGTGCAGGGCTGGGATCACTGGGGACGTTATGGCTCTATGCGCAAGTCGGAGAAGCCGGGGCCGTTGTCACGGTTTCAATCATGGCTGGCATCGCCTCCCTCGCCTTCTGGATCCATGGCTGGAGAATGAATCTGGCCAGGGGCCTGTGGCTTGGGTTGTTGTGTCTATGCCTGGTCGCAAAGCCTGGAATGTTGGGGCTCCGTATTTCTCCCTACAAGGCCTCCATGGTGGCCCTGAAGTATCCGGGTGCCCGCCTCTTGGAGACGCAGTGGGACGGTGCCACCCGGCTGGACATCATCGAAAGTGGAGGGGTCCGATTTGCCCCCGGGTTGAGCCTCGAATTTCAGGGCAGGCTGCCAGACCAGTTAGGCCTTTGCATCGATGCCGGCAGTCTGAATGCTGCCACCCATTTTACGGGCAACAAGGAGGATCTGATATTTGCTGACTTTCTGCCGGCAGCGATGGCCTACGTGATGGTAGAAGCCAATGATGTGCTGGTGATGGAACCCATGGGGGGCCTTGACCTCCTCATCGCCCATTACCATGGCGCAAGGAACATCGTGACCACCCATGCAAGCCCCCTTGTTCTTCATGCGATGAGGTCTTCCCTAAGTGGGTTCAGCGGCCATCTTTATGACCAGTATGTCATACCTGTGAAGGAACAGGCGAGAAGCTTTCTCCTGAGAGCGCCCGTTTCCTTCGATGTGATCCAACTTCCCCTCACTAACAGTGCCGGTGCGGTTTCCTCTGGTCTTTACGGGTTGTCTGAAGACTACACCCTCACCGTGGACGCATTCAAGACCTATCTTGGCGCCCTGAGGCCTGGAGGGGTCTTGGCGGTCACGCAGTACCTCCTACCGCCACCTCGACACGAGATCAGGTTGGTCGGTCTGGCCTGTGAAGCCCTCGAGGCCATGGGCGTGAGCCATCCGGAAAGGCATCTTGGTGCCATCCGGAGCTGGGGGGCCTTCACCCTGGTGGTGAAAAGAAGCCCCCTCGAACAAGAGGACATCCGCCGGATGAAGGCGTTTTGCCGGGGACGTCGTTTTGATCTCGTTCATTATCCGAACATGCCCAGGGCCGACGCCAACCAATATAACCGTTTCCCCGGTCCCCTTTATTACGACATGGTTCAAAAGGTCCTGGCCCCCGAAAGGAGAGAGGCTTTTTACCAAACATACCTTTTTGATGTGCGCCCCTTGACCGACGACCGGCCTTTTTTCCATCACAGCTTCAGGCTGGACAAGATCGTTCCACTCTACCGCGCGGCGGGCAATAAATGGCCATTATTTCTGGAGGGCGGCTATCTGGTTCATCTCATCTTCTTTCAGGCTTTGCTGATCGGTCTTGTGCTTATTGCCCTGCCGCTCAAGAAGACTGGCCGACCCTCTTCGTCGTGGTTCCTGCTGTACTTTGGGCTCATTGGGGTGGCCTTTATGCTGACCGAAATCTGCCTGATCCAGCGTTTTATCCTGTTTCTGGCAAGACCGGCATACGCCTTTTCCGTTGTCGTCTTTTCTCTGCTTTTCGCCTCGGCCCTGGGAAGCCACCACGCCAGGGCCTGTCTAGGAAGACCGCTGGTCCTGGTCCTCAACCCTGTTCTCATCCTTGCCTATGCCTTGTGCCTGGATAGACTGCTCGGCCTGGCCATCGGATGGCCTCCTTGGATGCGCTATGGGGCCACCTTTTTTCTCATCTTGCCGCTGGGATTCATGATGGGGATGTTTTTTCCAGCAGGGATCCGGACCCTGAGGGGGTGCTTTGAAGGCGCCGTACCGTGGGCCTGGTCTGTGAATGGCTGTGCCTCAGTGGCCGGCGCTGTCTTGGCTGCGGTGCTGGCTGTCAGCTGCGGATTCAAAATGGTCTTATGCCTTGCCGCTCTGGCTTATACCCTCGCCCTGGGGGGCTTAGTGGTCCAGAACCTGGCCCACCATGGGCACGAAGACTACCCCTAACAAATGTTCAACGTCATTGCCTTTCGGAGTCTTGGTGATTTTGGTGAGGCTTTGATAGTAGGTGGTGCTTCCCAGAGGAAGGAGAAGACGCCCGCCCAATTTGAGTTGGTCGAGGAGGGGAGGGGGGACATGATTGGCCGCAGCGGTCATGATAATGGCGTCAAATGGGGCGTGTTCGGGCCATCCGAAATATCCATCCCCGTGCCTCACCCTGACACGGTTGTACCCGAGGGTCTCGAGGCGCTTCATGGCGCTTTGAGCCAAAGCCTTTCTGATTTCAATGCTCCACACCTGATCCGTAAAATGGCTCAGCACGGCGGCCTGGTAACCGGAGCCGGTGCCGATTTCAAGGACCTTTTCTCCGGGTTGAACATCCAGGATTTGCGTCATCAGGGCCACGACATAAGGTTGGGAAATGGTTTGCCCTTCGGCGATAGGCAGAGGATGATCACTGTAGGCCTGAGAGGCAAGGCGAGGGTTGACAAAAAGGTGCCGCCGGACCAACCCCATGACCTTCAATACTCGGGGATGGGTGATATCCCGGGCCTTGAGCTGCTTTAAAACCATCCGCTGGCGTGCCGGGACATAGGGGTCGGGAGATTCAGCCAGGGTGACACACGGCAGGCATAGGCACGCTATGAGACAAGAGATTCTAGGAATTGCCGTAACGGCTGGTGGACGTCTCGCCATCTTCCGAAGTCTGACGGTTTCGCGAAAAGTGGATTCTCTTTCCCCGGTAACCATTCATGGAGGTTTTAACTAGCCCAATAGACTTGATACAATGCTGAGACGCTTTATGCAACCCTCCAGCCCTCCCCTTGCCTAGGGTGAGATTTCTACGGGCCGTTGCCCAAACGGAGGAAAAGGGGCTAGGACAAACAGGCCGTTTGCAGTTGACTTGATTGAGGTATCTGGTTAATTTGATGATGGAAAATGGCGGACGGCTATGAGCCTGGTGGACCATAGTGATGCCATCCCCAAGTCGTGCGGGCAGCAAAATGTTGTTGCCCCGTTGGTGAGCCGTCAGGAGGAGATTTGACCTGACTCAAAAAAAAGATGTCCCCTCACGGCGTCCTGTGCCACCTGTGTATGACCGTTTGAACCCTAGCCTCCTTACATTTGACTCCATGACGACCGAAAACAAGACCCTTTCGAATGTCTGCTTTCCGTAACACTGACCATAAGATGCCTGGCGCGGTCTATCTCTGCCAGGTCAGCGACCAGGTTTCATGCGGCGCGTGCTGTGGTTTGTACAATGTGGCGATGCCTTCCTTTGCTGCCCTGACGGAGATGCTGACCTACCGCACAGAGGCTTTTTCGCGCCTTCCGAGAGACATGGATGCCATCCTTGCCTTCAAAGAAGAGATTGAGGCGAGGGAGCCACAGAAAAGACCTTTTCCGGAATTTCATCACTGTCCATACATAGGATTCATCGGGAGCAAACCTCACAGGGTGGGCTGCCTGTTGCATCCCATGGCTCATGGAAACGAGGGGCTAGATTTCAGAGGACTCAGTTTTTATGGAGGGATGGCGTGCCGCCTCTATTTCTGTCCGTCCTACTACAAGCTGCGGGCTGCTTTCAAAGAGATCGTCTGCGAAGCCGCAAAAGACTGGTACGTTTACGGCATGGTCATTACAGAAACGGAGATGTTGAATTCATTCTTTGGGGAGGTCGAAAGGCAAATCAGACGGCCCATCACGAAACAAGACGTGATGGGCAATGACACAGGCCTCGAGGCTATTCGAGAATTCCTGGGGCTTAAGCTGCATTGGCCTTTCCGTGTCCACGCTGTCAAGGGCTTGTGTCATTACTTTTTTGGAGATGCCCTGTATCCTGTCCCAACGGTCAACTATGGGGCCGTGGGCGGGTCCACATCGAGATACGATGCTATCTTTCGAGGCCTGGCCTCGCACTTTCATTCGGAAAATGAGTTAAGGGATGCAGAGGCTTGGCTCGAGGGTCTCATTGATAGGTTGGCATCCAGTATTTCGGCGGTCAGACTGCAGCGCCCTGTGATGACGTAAACGACGACCTCCTGCCTTTAGGACCCACGGCATCCATCGGGGTCAGGGATCTTGGACAGGGAAAAATGGAAGGTCGCGCCCTGGCCCTTTTCGGACTCCACCCAGACCTTCCCACCGTGACTCTTGACAATCCTGTCTACGATGGCAAGCCCAATGCCTGTGCCTTCATCATCTTCCATCTCGTGGAGGCGCCGAAACATCTCAAAGATGCTTAGGTGATCTCTTGGATCAATGCCGATACCGTTGTCCTTGACGTAAAACTGATGGGACTCTCCGTGATCCTCATACCCAATCTGAATTCTTGGATCCTTGGCATCTCCCATGAACTTGATGGCATTGACAAGCAAGTTTTCGAAGACCTGATAGATTTGTTTCCGGTCACAGTGAATCGTGGGAAGGTGGTTGACCACGACCAGGTCTATAGCCTTTTGGTCCAGTCTGTCTTGGAGGTCCGAGGTCACCTTGGTCACGATCTCGAGGGCGGGGGCCTTGCCGAAACGGGAGGCGACACTGCCCAGCCTTGACAAATCCAGAAGGTCCGAGACTAAGGCACTCATTCGGCGGGCGCTGGCCTCGATGTGCTGAAGGTACCCCATGGCCTTTTCGTCAAGTGTTTGGTTGTAGTTTCTTAGGAGGAGAAAAGAGAATCCATGGATGGACATGATGGGATTTTTCAGGTCGTGGGAGACAATGTTAACAAAGTTTTTCAGCTCTTCGTTTGTCTTTCGCAGTGCCTCCTCGGCTTGCTTTCGCTTGCTGATATCCACGAAACTTTCGAGCAGATGCTTTTGTCCTGCCAATATCACGGGGACCACTGTCTTGAGGATGGGTATCTTCCCACCCCTGGTCGTCAATAATCGCTGCTCTGTATTGTCGAAGTGCTGGCCCAGATCTAGAATCGGACACTGGCCTGGTTCTGCCGGGCAAATGGTGTTGTGACAGAGACGCCGAAGAATTTGATGCTCAGGCGCGCCGACCATTCTGGCCGCAGCGGCATTCACGCCGACAATCATGCGGGTTTCAGGTTCAATGACAATAATTCCAGCTTGAATGGTGTCTAGTACGGTGTTTGATCGGTGTTCACTCTCCCGCAGCGCTTCCTCCATGCGCCTTCGCTCATCGTTCTTTCTCTTTAACGCTTTGACTGTCCGCTCTAATGCTTCATAGGTCGGCTTGATGGCCACTGGACTATCCTCCAATCGCCTAACAAGGCGGAAGGCCCCGTGCATATGAACTGCTTGGGTAAGGCATGGCCCCTGGTCACTTTCATGAGCGGCTCTGACTGAGATCTATTCATTCCTCATTGAACCGCGGAAGCGAGAGCATTCCCCACAGTGTGACTTTGACGTGCTCCCTTTGCTCCGAGCCTTTCGGCCGTGAGCCCAAGGCCGATCTGCTCAGGGTCGAGGGCCCTCGAATCGCTGCAGGGATCTTTTATTCTATTTGATTTAAAGAGCTTATAGACTCATCCGCCAAAGATTGTCAAGGTCGGGACGATCCTCGTGTGGTGTCCCAGAAATACCAAGGGGGGCATCATGTTGTTGACATGTCGAGGAGCCGTCGGGGGACCGTCAATGGCAGCTACAGTATTTTTTTTGATGAAATACAGTGTTTACCCTATTTTCTTTTTGACCAGATTCATGCAGAGTCAAGCTGTCGTGAGAGCGACGTGGGTGCGCTCGGGGCTTTCTTTGCTTGCCCGGGAAGCAAGGTGGCATTTAGACATCAACGAAAAAGGGGGACGGATGATGGACGCAAAGCAGCTTAAGAAGATCCTCGGTAGCGTGGGGCTTGCTGGCCTGCTGGCCACCGCCAACCTCGCCCTCCCTGGTTGTGAAAAGCACCCGCCAGCTGAGCAAAGCAGCTGAAGCGGGCAAACCAGCTGAAGTGGCGAGACTGGTGCAGGTGGCACCAGCAAGGAACAAAAGGCGCCGGGGACCTCTTCTTGAAGCGGTGGTACCGGTGCAGGGAGCACTGGCAAGAGCAGTTGAAATTAGGGACTAGTGCCGTTGGCACTAACAATGAAAACAAGAAAGCTTGACTGGGCGATGCACGCTTTTTCGCCCCATCCAGTAAACCTTTCGTCCACCAGGCCCATGCGGTCTGATTTTTCAGACACGGCGAGATAGTTATGGCTTCCTTCCCTTCCCAGGCTCGGCGGAATATCTCCCGGGCGCACCCAACCAACAAAGAAGGGCTTGAGGCCATATTCCCGGAATGCCGAAATCGCGTGGATTTGCCCACCTGGGAGCGAATCCTGGCCTTGTTTGAGGAAAATCCCGAGTCAGCCACACTGCCCAACATCCTTGAACGCTACGGGGACGCGTTGGGGTTGCCTGCCTTTCTGCCCGAACTCGCCCTCTTGGAGCTGACCGTCCACCAGGTGAGAAGCGGAGACACCCACCTCCCGGACGGGGTTGACAAGCTTGGCGTCAACCCCACCCTTCAATTACTCCAGGTCTCCTGGAAGAATCTGGCGTCCATTTTGGGTGGGGCCGAAGATCCTCCGGCGAAGCCAGAACCCGGTGAACAGTTTGTCCTTGTCTGGCGCGATCAGGAGACCGGTCATGTGCGAACGCGAGCGGCTTCAGATGAAGATCTGCTTGTACTGAAGATGGTCGTCGAGGAGATTGATCCAAAGGAAGCGGCAAGCGTTGGTGGGTTGCCGGTGGGTGCCGTCGATGGGGCGATCCATCGGGCCATTTGCAGAGGGCTCCTCATCTCGCCGCCATCCGGGATTCGGCGAGATCCGGCAAGCTTTCCTCTGGGCGAGATTACTGAGCAGCGCTTTTTGTCATCCCCGGTCTTTACGCTTCAGTGGCACATTACCCAGGTGTGTGATCTACACTGCAAGCACTGTTACGACCGTGCCAATAGATCTTCGCTGAAGTTGGATGATGCTCTCGGAATCCTGGATGACCTGCGCGACTTTTGTCTGAGCAGGCATGTGAGAGGGCAAGTCTCATTTACTGGCGGCAATCCGCTTCTTTATCCACATTTTCTGGAACTCTACCAGGGGGCGTCGGATCGGGGCCTTGGCATTGCCATTCTTGGAAATCCCGCCCCACGAGAGAAGATGGAGCAACTCCTCGCCATACAGCAACCTGCCTTTTTCCAAGTGAGCCTGGAAGGTCTACAGCCACACAACGACATCATCCGAGGCTCTGGACACTTCGGCCGGGTGATCGACTTCCTCAAGCTACTTCGTGATCTGGACATCACTTCCATGGTGATGCTGACACTGACACGGGACAACATGGATCAGGTTCTGCCACTTGCTGAGTTGCTTCGAGGTGGGACTGATCATTTCAATTTCAACCGCCTTTCCATGGTGGGGGAGGGTGCAAGCCTTCATCTGCCCGAACGGGACGACTACATGGCATTCCTGGGGGCCTATATGGAGGCGGCAGAGAGGAATCCCGTGATGGGTTTGAAGGACAACTTGCTGAACCTGTGGCGTTATCAAAAGGGAATGGCGCTTTTCGGCGGCTGCGCCGGTTATGGCTGCAGCGCTGCGTTCAACTTCATGGCAGTCCTGTCAGATGGAGAAGCCCACGCCTGCCGAAAGTTTCCATCCCTCATCGGCAATGTCTTTAGGCAAAGCATCGCCGAAATCTATGACTCGGACATGGCCCGTCGCTATCGTTCTGGTTGCAAAGCCTGCC
>Ga0272444_10002576_pt1 | contig 16686 bp, 9 predicted proteins | sample SSMForm13_FD_201033 | JGI IMG/M metagenome (GOLD analysis project Ga0272444, IMG submission 201033) | Marine sediment archaeal communities from Little Sippewissett salt marsh, Falmouth, MA, United States - SSM-Form-13 | ecosystem: Environmental > Aquatic > Marine > Wetlands > Sediment ...
TTACCACGCTCCGTCGGCGCGCCAGGTTACGCTCGCGGGGAACTTCAACAACTGGGGCGGGACGCAGGGTGGAGGGCGGTACGACCCCGGAATCGATCCGATGCGCGATACCGACGGCGACGGGGTCTGGACCATCGTGCTCCCTCTGCCCCCGGGCCGCTACCAGTACAAGTTCGTCATCGACGGCGGCGTTCGGTGGGAGCAGGACCCGAACAATCCCGACAAGGCGACGGAGGGCGGCTTCGAGAACTCGCTGATCGTGGTGCCGCCGACTGTTTCGTACGGGTACGAGACGGTCACCGGAACGGTCATCGGCGAAGGCAGCGGGTTCGACAGGACGTCCGTCCGGACCACCCCCGCGGGTGACAAGGTGCAGGTCTCGATCGAGGCGGACTTCCCCGACGCGAAGAGGGTGTACGTCGCGGGGACCTTCAACGAGTGGAACGAGACGGACATCGCGCTCGAGAAGGGTGAGGACGGCGTCTTCCGGGCCACGTTCAAGCTGCCCCCGGGCACCTACCAGTACAAGTTCGTCGTCGACGGCACGTGGGTGGAGGACCCGAGGAACCCCGAGACGATCGACGACGGCTACGGCGGCGTGAACTCGGTTCTGACCGTCGAGTAGCCGTTCGGACCGGCCTCGGCGTGCGCCGCGGTGGCACGCGGCCGCTCCCCGGCGCAACCGGCCGCCGGCGAGCGCGGAACGCCGGCGGAGTGAGCCGGGACCGTCGGTGGGGGGCATCCACACTTGAGACTCCCACGGCAGCGCGGCACGAAGACGGCGGGAGGCGAGGGGCCCCCCGTCGGCCTGACGCGGGCGCGTCGCGACAACCTCACCGCCTACGCGTTCCTGGCGCCGTTCCTCATCATCTTCCTGGTGTTCCTGGCCTACCCGGTCTTCTACTCGCTCTACCTGGCGCTCCACAAGGTCCCGGCGGATTCGTTCGACATCTTCGGCGGCCTCGAGTTCGTGGGGTTCGCGAACTTCGTGAAGCTCTTCGCGGACACCAAGTTCTGGTGGTCCACCCTGATGACGCTCTACTACGCCGCGCTCATCATCCCATCCGGCATCGCGGTCTCACTCGCCCTGGCGCTCCTTCTGAACAACCGCCTGAAGGCGGTCGCGGTCTACAGGAGCGCGTTCTTCATGCCGTACGTCCTCGACATGCTGGTGGTCGGCATCGTATGGACGCTGATCTACAGCCCGCACGTGGGCATCTTGGTGCGGATCCTCGAGGGCGTGGGGATCACGGCGTTCTCGGAGAAGGGCTTCCTCGGCATGCCGCAGTCGGCGATGCCGGCCGTCGTCTTCGCGAACGTCCTCAAGGGAGCGGGGTTCGGGATGATCCTCTACCTGTCCGCGATCCAGAACATCCCGCGCTCGCTCTACGAGGCGGCGGAGATCGACGGCGCGACGGGATGGCAGCGGTTTCGACAGATCACGCTTCCGCTGGTCAAGCCGATCACGTTCTTCATGGTCATCATCGGAACGATCAGCGCTCTGAACGCCTTCGTCGAGGTCTACGCGATGACGAGCGGCGGCCCCAACGTCGACGTGGGGGGCAAGGCGCTCGGCGCCACGTGGGTGACGGGCTACTACGTGTTCGACACGTTCTACAACCAGTTCAAGCTGGGATACGCGGCCGCGATGTCGTACGTCCTCCTGGCTCTGACGCTCATCGTGACCGTCGTCAACCGGCGCTTCCTTCGGGCGGAGATCTGACGCATGTCCACGCGCCTCAGCAAGCGGATTCGGAAGATCCTCTTGTATGTCGGTCTCACCGCCGCCGCCGCCGTCGTGCTCTTCCCGTTCTTCTGGATGGCGGTGACGGCGTTCAAGCAGCCCGGACAGGCGTTCGCGCAGGAGATCTTCCCGTCGAACCCGACGCTCGAGAACTTCAGGCGCGTCCTGGCCGACTACGGGTTCACGCGGTACTTCCTGAACAGCGTGATAGTGTCGACGTCCGCGGCGGTCTTTGCGACGCTCTTCGCGACGCTTGCCGGATACGTGTTCGCGAAGAAGGAGTTCATCGGGCGCGACAAGCTCTTCGGTTTCCTCCTCGCCTCGCTCATGATCCCCGGGATGATGTACGTCGTTCCCCAGTTCGCGATCATCAACAGACTGGGGTGGATGAACACCTATCGCGCGATGGTCGTCCCGCACCTTGCGAACGTCTTCGGGCTCTTCCTGATGAGGCAGTACATGATGACGATCCCGTCGGAGCTCCTCGAGGCCGCTAAGATCGACGGTGCGGGGGAGTGGCAGACGTTCCGGACGATCATGGTACCGCTCTCGGTCCCGATCATCGCGACGCTTTTTCTGCTGACATTCCAGTTCCACTGGAATAACTTCCTCTGGCAGCTCATCGTCACGAACGTCGAACGCCTCTACACGGTGCCGGTCGGGCTCGCGATGTTCAAGAGCGCCCACGAGGAGCTGTACACGCTCAAGATGGCGGGGTCGATGATCTCGGTTCTGCCGATCGCCCTCATCTTCTTCTTCGCCCAGCGGTACTTCATCGAGGGCATGACGATGGGGGCGGTGAAGGGGTAGGGCGCGGGCGCGGCGGGCGCCGGCGCGCGGCAGCGTCCTCCTGATCGCGCCCGTGCGCGGTCCCTCCGCCGTCGGGCGCCGCTTGCCCCCCCGACGGCGGCGGTTAGCTTGATTGGGTCAAAGGAGGCTGGTGATGCGAAGGGCGATCATCCTTGCGGGTTTCCTGGCGACGCTCGCCACGATCGTCGCGCTCGGCTGCGGCGGACAGGAGGAGAGCGCGACGCTGACGATCTGGGAGACGTACAACGACGAGGAGCACCCGGTCTTCAAGGAGATCGTCGCGCGGTTCGAGGGGGCGCACCCGGGGGTCACGATCGACGTCGTCCGCCTGCCGTTCGCCGGTGCGGAGCCCAAGATCCAGACGGCTTTGACGACGCGGACCGAGCCGGACATCGCCAGGGTCGACGTCTCGTTCCTTGCCAAGCTCGCGCACAAGAACGCGCTCCTTCCTCTCGACGACCGCGTGCCCGACGGCTTCCTCTCCGATCTCCTGCCGGTCGCGCTCGCGAGCTGCCGGTATCGGGGGAGCCTCTACGGCCTTCCCGATCAGACCAACGGCCTGTGCCTCTTCTACAACAAGGAGCTGTTCCGGAAGGCCGGGCTCGATCCCGAGGTGCCCCCCGCGACGTGGGACGAGCTGATTGAGCACGGGAAGAAGCTGACGAACAGAAAGGAGAACGTCTACGGGATCGGCCTCTCGAACTCGCTCTGGTGGACGCTCCCATTCTTCTACACGTACGGGGCGACGTTCCTGTCCGGCAACGGCGAGCGCTGCCTGCTGAATCAGCCTGAGGGCGTCCGGGCGTTTCAGCTCAAGGTCGACCTCTACAGGAAGCACGGGATCGAGGGCGGCGCGTGGAGGGCAGGCGGCATCGTTCACGATCTCGGGTTCCAGAGCGGCCGCTACGCGATGATCCTGAACGGCCCGTGGGCCGTCGAGAGCCTCAAGAGGACGGGGATCGACTTCGGTGTCGGGCTCATTCCCGAGGGTCCCGACGGAACGCACACGAACGTCGGCGGGAACGACCTCGTCGTCTTCAAGAGCACGACGAGCCCGGACCTCGCGTCCGAGTTCCTCATGTTCGTCGCGAGCGAGGAGATCCAGCGGATGTGGTGCTCGAGGCTCGGGCAGATCCCGGTGAACACGAAGGCGAACGACATCGTGGAGTCCGAAGAGCACCCGTACCTCGCTGTCTTCGTCGAGCAGATGCGGACCGCGATCCCGAGACCGCAGACTCCGTACTACCCGGAGATCGAGAACCTCATGAACCCGGAAATGCAGGCGGCGCTCGACAACACGAAGAGCGTCAAGGACGCGCTCGACGCCGCCGTATCCGAGATCGATGCGCTGTTGGCAGGTGAGTGACCGACGCCCGTCGGTCGGGGAGGGAATGGATGGTGCGCGGCATAACGATCGCTTTGTGTCTGATCTTCTTCGCGTTGGCTTCGACGGCCGGAGCGGAGGTGTTGGCGGTGTGGGAGGATCCGGCCGGCGACGACACGGGTGACGGGGACTACACGTACCCGACCAACCCCGCGTTCGGGGAGGGGGGCGAGGCGGACATCCTGTCCTTCTCGATCGAGAAGGACAACGGGAACCTGACCTTCGTGTTCGAGATGAAGAACCTGGTCGACCCGTGGAGCGTCGGGAACCGCCTGACGATGGTCGCGGTTGCGATCGACACGGAGGACGGCGGGGACGATGAGCTGAGGCACAACGCCAACGTGCTCCTCGAGGAGCCCTCGGAGTACCAGATCTTCGCCGCCGGCGAGACCGTCGAGGTGATCGACGAGGAGTCCGATCACGTCGACATCGGGGCGGCCGTGGTGACGGACATCGCGGCGGGGACGATCCGCATCTCGATCCCGATCGCCGAGATCAACGGGGCGTCTGCCGAGTGGCGTTTCACTCCGGCTGCGGGCCTGCAGGACGACTACGGCGCCGGTGGCCTGGGCGACTTCCGTGACGTCAAGGCGGCGAGCGAGGAGTGGCGCGGAGGCGGCGGGGACGACCTCTCGATTGATCCGAACGTCTACGATATCATCGTGCCGAAGCCGAAGAAGGTGTTCGGGCTCTTCGGGGGCAAGGAGCGCTTGCAGGAGGAGATCCTCGGCGCGTACAGTCTCGAGAAGGCCGAGTACGTAGTTCTTCCGGCGCTCGAGATCGACTGACTTCGACCGGGCGCGGGCGTCGGATCAGGACGCCGCGCTCGGAATCGACCGACGACAGATGGTTGGTTTCTGGTGGTCGCCCGGCGGCTGTACAGCCGGGCGCGCGCCACTTGATGGGGGACGGGGAACGATGCGCTACGTGGTGACCGGAATCCTCGTCGCCGCGCTCGCCTCGGGAGCCTGGGCGGCGGGCGGCGCCGCGCCGGCGGCGGTCGACGGGGGAGTGCTCTTCAGCTTCAGCTCGCCTGGTGCGGCGAGCGTCAGCCTGGCCGGTGGGTTCAACGGATGGGATCCCAAGGCGCTCCCGATGAGCGACGACGACGGCGACGGCGTGTGGGAGGTCGTTCTCGAGCTTCAGCCCGGCCGGAGCTACGAGTACAAGTTCGTCATCGAGGGGGGCGTCCTCTGGAAGGAGGACCCGCACAACCCGCACACGGTGGACGACGAGCACGGCGGCCACAACACGGTGGTGTCGATCGCCGACGACGGATCGGTCGTCCTGGGCTACCTCGAGGATCCGGCGACCGCGGTGTTCGAGCCGATCGTCGGCGGGCTTCCGTCGCTCGGGAACCCGCTCTACGTCGCGATCGTCTGGCATCAGCACCAGCCGAAGTACCTGAGGGACCTCGAGACCGGCGAGTACGCGGAGCCGTGGGTCCGGATGCACGCGATCAAGGACTACTACGACATGGCCGCCATTCTCGATGACTACCCCGGCATCCACTTCACGGTCAACCTGACGCCGGTGCTCCTCACGCAGCTCGAGGACGTCGTCGCGGGCTACGACGGCGGGGGCGGCACCGACCGCTACCTTCGGATGACGCTCAAGGACGCGGCCACGCTCGACATCGACGATCAGGTCTTCCTCCTCACGCACTTCTTCAGCGCGCACTGGGACAACATGATCCACATCTGGCCCAGGTATAAGGAGCTCCACGGAATGAAGGGCGGGGACTCGCGCGCCGCGCTCGAGGCGGCGGCGGCGACGTTCTCCGAACAGGACTGGCGCGACCTCCAGGCGTGGTTCAATCTCGCGTGGTTCGATCCCGACTTCCAGGAGGGTGGCGTCACGCTGCCCGACGGATCGGTGGTGACGGTCCGGCACCTGATCGAGAAGCAGAGCGGCTACACGGAGGCGGACAAGGCCGAGATCATCGATGCGCAGATGACGATCGCTCGGAACGTCGTGGCGATCCATCGGAAGTTGCAGGACGAGGGAAGGCTCGAGGTGACGACGACGCCGTACTACCACCCGATCCTCCCCTTGATCTACGACACCGACCTCGCGCGGGAGGCCATGCCGTCGGCCGCGCTTCCGTCACCCCCCTTCAGCTATCCGGAGGACGCGGGCCGTCACATCGACAGGGCGGTCGAGTACTACACCGACCTGTTCGGTCGAGCGCCCTCGGGGCTCTGGCCCGCCGAGGGGTCTGTGGCCCAGGAGATCGTCAGCTTGGTCGCCGACGGCGGCTTCGAGTGGATGGCGTCGGACGACCAGGTCCTCCGGTACTCGCTCGGCGGCGGGACGCTCACGCCCGCGCAGGAATCCCAGATGTACTGGGTGGGCGACGGCCACGCGAGGGTCGCGATGATCTTCCGCGACCATCGACTCTCTGACGACATCGGCTTCAACTTCTCGAAGATGGACGGAGTGGAGGCTGCCAATCACATGATGAGGAGCCTCCACGGACTCCACCGGAAGTTCGCGGGCGAGGAGCGCGGCCACGTGGCGCCGATCATCCTCGACGGGGAGAACGCGTGGGAGTGGTTCCGCCACGACGGCAAGGAGTTCTTCCACTCCTGGTACGATCAGATGTCGAAGGCGCCCTGGCTCCGCGTGGTGACCGTGCGCGAGTACCTGAGCGAGCATCCCCCGGTGGATGAGATCCCCGATCTTTGGGCGGGGTCGTGGATCGGACACGACTTCTCCACGTGGATCGGTGAGCCCGAGGAGAATCGCGCGTGGGACTATCTCGCGCGCGTGAGGCACGACTTCGAGGTGTGGCGGGCCCGCGCCGGGGCCGATGAGGCACTCGTCGAGCGCGCCTACGAGGAGATCCTGGCCGCCGAGGGGAGCGACTGGTTCTGGTGGTATGGGGCCGATCAGACCTCGCCGCTCGAGGGCTCGTTCGACGAGATCTATCGCGGCACCCTGGCGAACGTGTACGCGATCGTGGGCATCAGCCCGCCTGCGTTCCTGTCCGAGAGCATCCTCAGGGCTCCCCCGAGCGCCGCCTCGGGCCTCGCGGGTGGTGTGATGGCCGAGGCCGCGAGCGAGGGCGACGCGGCGCTCCTCAAGGGCCCGGTCAAGCTGCCCGAGGGCTACCTCTTCAGCTTCGAGGACCCGGTCGCGGCGACGGTCCACCTGGCGGGCGAGTTCAACGGATGGAGCCAGGACGGCTCACCGATGTCCGATTCCGACGGCGACGGCATCTGGACGGTCGCGCTCGAGCTTTCGCCCGGCCGTTACGAGTATAAGTTCGTCGTCGACGGGGTGCGCTGGGTAGCTGACCCGGGCAATCCCGAGACTGTCGCTGACCCGTACGGCGGCCGGAACTCGGTGATCGCCGTCGAGTAGCCGGCGGCCGTCGGAGGACAAGGCGCGGCCGGCACGGCTGTCAACCGACGGCGCACAATGCCCGGTGGCCCAGGCGGCGTCCGTCAACGCGCTTGACTGAGCGAACCGCGCCCCGGGGCGAGAGGGGCCGCGCGGAGGGGCTTCGACGAATGGCAGACAAGTTGCAGTCGGCGTGTGATCCGCAGGACGACCCGACGGCTTCGGGCGGCGGGGCCAGGAAGCTCCCCGTCGTGCGACGTCGGCGGGGGCTTCAGGTGGTGGTCGGTCCGAAGGAGTCGCGCGAGTACGTCCTCACCAACAAGAACAAGGCGTACTTCGCGGGGGAGACCGGCACCACCACGACGCGGAGCTACGCCGGGCTCATCGTCGAGCTACACAAGTTCCTCGAGGGCTGGGACCTCCTTCTCGGTGACACGGCGCTCTCCCGCTGGGGCGTCAAGAGCGCGTGCGTGCTCCCGCAGAGCATGACGCGCGAGTACATCGTCGAGGGGACGGTCGAGACCGTGTTCCTCGCGGACGATCTCAACGTCCTCGTCCTCTCGTTCGCCACGAACCACCGCGGCCGCGCCGCGTTCGTCCCGCGGATCGACATCAGGAGCATCTGGGAGGAGCGGAGGCCCGAGTACGAGGTGTACTGCGACCACGAACTCTGCGTCCTCGCCCTCCGACGGCTGGATCATGTCGAGAGGACGCCGGCCGACGACTACCCCGTGTGGGTGGCGATCGCGTGCGACCGCGAGGCCGAGTTCGTCCCCGAGGCAAGCTACACCCCGACGACCTACACGAAGGACGCAGCCCGGCGCGCGATGGGATCGGCCGCGCCGTTCCTGCCGGGACGCATCGAGTTCAGTTTCGAGGGAGACGAGCACTTCGCCGCGAACGTGACGTTCGCCGTCGCCGTCGCTGACGACGTCGAGGAAGCGATTGGGCTCGCCCGGCAGGCGATCGAAGACGAGTTCACGCTGTACGACGTCAAGATGAGGCGCGTGTCGGAGGTTCTCGACGGCCTCGGGGTCGTGGCACGCGACGGCGACTACCGGTACGCGCTCCAGTGGGCCGCCGCCTCGGTCGACGGCCTCATCATGAAGCAGATGGGCCGCGGGATCTTCGCGGGCCTCCACTGGTTCCCGAACTACTGGGGACGCGACACGTTCATTTGCCTGCCGGGAGCCTGTCTGGTCAGGGGCGAGTTCGGCGCGGCCAGGGAGATCCTCGAGACGTTCGCGAGGATGCAGGAAACGGACGAGTCGAGCCTCGCCTACGGGCGGATCCCGAACCTCGCGATGCCGGGAGAGATCTACTACAACACCGCCGACGGCACCTGGTGGTTCGTCCGCGAGGCGTACGAGTACGTCCGATACACCGGCGACCGTGGGTTCGCAGTGGACATCCTGCCGGTCGTCGAGCGGGCCATTGAAGGAGCGGCCTCGAGGCGGGTCGGCGACGACCACCTCCTCCGCCACGGGGACGCCGAGACCTGGATGGACGCGGGAGGCGAGAGCCATCCGCACTCGCCGCGCGGCGACCGCGCGGTCGAGATCCAGGCGCTCTGGTACACGGCCCTCCGCTCCGGGGCGGCGCTGGCTCGGATCTGCGGCGAGCGGCGGCTCGGGTCACGTTGGGACGAGATGGCGGACGAGGTCAGGGCGGCGTTCCGGGACGCGTTCCTGGATCCAGAGCGCGGTGGCCTGTACGACCACCTCGACGCCGACGGCTCGCCCGATCGCCAGCTGCGTCCCAATCAGATCTTCGCCGTGACGGTGCCCTGGGACGGGCTTCTGGACCAGGACGAGCGGGAGCGGGTCACGCGGCTCGTCGGCGACACCTGCGTGCTGCCGCACGGGGTCACGTCGCTGGCGCCGAGCGACCCGAGCTTCCACGGGAGGCACCTCGACCTCGATCACTACCACTACGACGAGGCGTACCACAACGGGGACGTGTGGGTCTGGCTCACCGGCCCGGTGGTGAGCGCGTTCGTCGCTGACGGGCTTGTCGATCGCGCCTGGGAACAGACCAAGGTCCTGACGGACCTCTTCTTCGACGAGGGCGCGGCGGGCACGCTGCCCGAGCTTCGGAACGGCGTCCCGCCGGAGAGCGGGGAGAACGTCGGCGGCGCGGTGAGCCAGGCGTGGAGCCTCGCTGAGTTTCTGAGGAACTTCTACCAGGACTACCTTGGGGTCGCGCCCGATCTCATCGAGGGGGTGCTGACCCTCCGGCCGGCCCTGCCCGCGGAGCTCTCGTGGGTCCGAGCGCCGATCCACCTCGGTCCGGGTTCGCTCGACCTCTTCTACGAGATCGGCGAGGACGGTGAGCGTGGCCGGTTCCGCGTCTCGGCGGACGGCTCGCTCCCGAGTCTCCGCGTCCACTTCGAGGCACCCGTGCCACTCTCGGGCGCGGCGCGCACGGGTGTGGTGAGCGCTGATGCGAGGCTCGATCCCGGGACGACCGTCGAGTTCTTGGTCGGGCTCGGGGATGACGGCTGGTGCGCGGACGCCGTCCGCATTGATGCTCCTCCCGAGTCCGGAGGCTCCCGATCGTGAGCGTGCTCGTCAACCACCCGCACGCGTGGGTCCTGCTCGTTCTCATTGCCGTCGCCCTCAGCCTCGTCGTGTGGTTCTACCGCAAGACGTCCGCCCTCGTCGGCCGCCGGCTCGCCGTCACGCTGACGGTCCTCCGCTCGGTCGCGGTCGCCCTCCTCTTCCTCGTGCTCCTCGAACCGATCCTCGCGCTCTCGTCGACCGTGAGCGAAAGGCCGATCGTCGCCGTCCTGATCGACGCGTCCGGGAGCATGTCGATCCGGGACGGGACCGCGGGCGTCGAGCGCGGAGAGGAGGCGGTTTCACTCGTGAACGAGGTCGTGCTCCCGAGGGTCGCGCGCGATGCCGAGGTCGTCGCCTACGCGTTCGCGGACGGCGTCGAGGAGCTTCCGACCGGCCGCGGGTCCGTGGAGGGCGTGCCGGACTTCGACGGCGAGGTCACCGACGTCGGGCTGGCGTTCGTGACGCTCGGGCGGACGTTCGCCGACCGCAATCTCGCTGCCGTCGTGCTCGCGACCGACGGCGCGAGCAACAGGGGTCCGAGCCCGTACGACACGGGACTGGCGCTCGGGGTTCCGGTATTCACGTTCGGCGTGGGGAGAGCGGAGGCGCCCGCCGACATCGCGATCAGGGAGGCCGTGACCAACAGGATCTCGTACGCCGGGGAGTCGCTCCCCGTTCGCGTGATCGTCTCGAGCGCGGGCTTCCGGGGCGCCGAGACGGTCGTCGAGATCGCGGAGGGCGGCGTCGTTCTGGACAGATCGACCATCGGCCTCTCGGGATCCGGCGAGGAGGTGGAGGTCACGTTCCGCGTCACGCCCGGATCGGAGGGCGTGCACCGCTACTCGGTGTCCGTCCCCGCCGCGCCGGGCGAGCTTACGGCGGCGAACAACACGCGCGTCGTCGCGACGACGACCCTGAAGGGGAAGATCCGCTCGCTCGTCGTCGCAGCGAGGCCGAGCTGGGAGTTCGCGTTCATCGTCCGGGAGCTCACGGCGGACCAGAACGTCGAGGTGGAGGCCGTGGCGCTCCGCGAGGGATCGGTCGTCGGAGGCGACTCCGCGGTCCCCCGGACGCGCGAGGATCTCTACGGCTACGACCTCATCGTTCTGGTCGAGCCGGCAAGATCCGCCGACGTCGTGCGCTCGGACTGGGTTTCGGACTTCGTCCGGGAGCGGGGAGGCGGGCTCCTCCTGCTCGGCCCTCTCGGATCCACCGGCCCGGGCGATCTCGACGCGCTCCTCCCGGTCGTTCTCCAGGAGGGTGCCTCCACGAGCCTGCGTGAGCTCCGCGTCGGGCTGACCGCGGCGGGCGAGGCCGCCCCGACGACGCGACTGACGAGCGACCGCTATGCGAACCTCGAGATCTGGCGGTCGCTGCCTCCGGTGTGGACCGCCGTGGGGGGCGCCTGGACGGCGCGGCCGGACGCACGCGTGCTCGCGGCGGCGGAAGGACCGGAGGGTGCGGAGATCCCGGTCGTCGTCACCCGCCGCCTGGGCGGCGGGAACGTCATGGCGATCCTGGCATCGGGCATCTGGCGCTGGAAGATGGCCGGGCCGGACGAGGTCGACACGTACGACCGGTTCGTCGCGAACGCGGCGCGGTGGCTGACGGCGCGCGGTGAGTTGAGCCGCGTCGCCGTGACGACGGATAAGGACGTGTACGCGGCGGGGGAGCCGGTGCGGTTCTCGGCGCAGGTCTACGGACAAGACTTCCGCCTCTCGCGGGACGCGACGGTCACGGTCGAGGCATCGAGGGGCGAGGGCGCCGCTCCGGTGGGGAGCGTCGTGCTCGAGCCCGACGGCGATCTCTACCGCGGCGAGATCCCCGCGTCCGCGCCGGGGAGGTACGTGTACCGCGCCGACGGCACGATCCGCGGCGAGGAGATCGGTTCCGCGGACGGCGAGTTCACGATCGAGGAGTTCAGCCTCGAGGACTCCGAGGTGCGGCGTCGCTCCGCGCTTCTGACGAGGCTCGCCGAGGAGACCGGGGGCGGCTACTACTCGCCCGAGAGCATGGGCGAGCTTCCCCGGGAGGTGGAGCTCGAGTGGACGAGGCGCACGGTCGCGAGGGAGTTCGAGATCTGGAACTCTCCCTGGCTTTTGGTCGGCTTCGTCGGGCTCGTGTCCCTCGAGTGGACCCTGAGAAGGAGGAAAGGACTGCCGTAGGTTCCGGCCGCGCGCGACCCGCGCGTGCGGCCGCTCACGCGGGCTCCGCCCGTACGACACGCGCGACGGTGCGCGTAGCACGCGACGATTCGCAGGCTCATCTCGAGCCGCGCGAGGGGGGTGGTGGATGCGGCGGACGGGATCGTCTCTTGTTCTCCTTGTTGCCCTTCTCCTTGTTCTTCCCCTGATGCACGCTTCGACGGAACGCGCCTCCGCGCAGGTCGTGATCAACGAGGTCCTCTACGACCCGGAGGGCTCGGACACCGGACTCGAGTTCGTCGAACTCATGAACTGCGGGCACGCGGGCGTCCTCCTGACCGGGTGGGTCCTCGAGACGGGGAACGGCGCGCACCCCGACGACTGGACGGTCGAGTGGATCGGTGGCGATCTCGACTACCTCGACGTGGGCGACATCCTGCTCGTCGGCGAGGCCGGCGTGACGCCCGCGCCCGACTACACGACGCCGCTCGACCTGCAGAACGGCCCGGACGGCGTGAGGCTCCGCGAGGGCGATCGGATCGTCGACACGGTCGGGTGGGGGGAGCCGCTCTTCGCCGAGTACTACGAAGGCCGCCCCGCCGTCGACACCCCCTCGGGCAGCTCGCTCGCGCGCTCGCCGGATTGCTTCGATCACGACGACAACGCGGGCGATCTGACCGCGTGCGCGTCTCCGACGCCCGGCGCGAGGAACGCCCTGACGATCGATCTTGCTGTCGAGGCGCGGCACGCCTGGGGCGAGACCGCCGACGCCGGCGATCCGCTGACCGTCCGCTCCGTGGTCACCAACGTGGGATCGATCCCGACGCCCGAGGGCGGCTACACGGTCACGCTCCACGTCGACGGATCGGCCGCCCCCGCCGCGGCGGTCACGCCCGAAGGCTCACTGCCCCCCCGGGACTCGCTCGAGCTGTCGCTCGAGTGGGCGCAGCCCGTCTCGGGCTACCACCGGCTGACGATCCGCGTGTCCCTTCCGGAGGACGAGAACGCCTCGAACGACGAGGACCACACGACGGTGGCCGTCGGTGGACCCGGAGGGATCCTCGTTCTGAACGAGATCATGCACTCCCCGCTCGAGGGAGGGACCGAGTGGGTCGAGCTTGTCAACGTACACGACGAGACGGTGTCCGTGGCCGGGTGGTTCCTCGGAGACGGGGTCGATGCGTTTCCGATGTCGGACGCCGAAGCGGAGTCCGCAACCGAGATCCCGCCCGGAGCGTTCCTCGTGGTCGCGAAGAACGCCGGGCTCGTTGACGGTGCCTGTCCGGCGCCCGTGATAGCGACCGACGGGTGGGAGGCGCTCTCGGCCGACGACACCGTCGTTCTCCTCGACGACCACGGCACGCCGATCGACCGCGTCCGATACGAGAAAGGCTGGGGCGGTGCGCGCGGTGTCTCGCTCGAGCGCGTGCGTCCCGACATGCCGCCCGACGACCTCAACAACTGGGGAAGCTCGGTCGCGGCGGCAGGCTCCACGCCGGGCCTCACGAACAGCATCCACCTCCCCGAGCGGCCCGACCGCGGCACGCTCACGGTGCTCCCGAACCCCTTCACCCCCGATGGGGACGGCGTCGATGATCGCACCGTCATACGCTTCGACCTCCCCGTGGCCCGGGCGACCGCCCGGCTGTCGGTGTTCGACCTCCGCGGGCGGCTTCTCACAAGGCTCCTGGACCGGGAGGCGGTGGCGTCGCGGAGCGAGCTCATCTGGGACGGCCGGGACACGGACGGGGCGCCCCTGCCCTCCGGGCTCTACGTGCTCTTCCTCGAGGCGATCAACGCGCGCGAAGGCGTCCTCGTCGAGGCGAAGTCGGCCGTGGCGATCGTGCGGTAGGGCGGCGCGGGCGTTCGTCCTCGCGGCCGTCGCGCTTGCCGCGGCGCCCGTCGGTGCGGTCGCTGCCTTCGAGCTCTCGTGGCCGACCGCGCGCGCCGCCGGCATGGCCGGGGCCGACGTCGGCCTCGCGGCGGGCCCCGCGGCGGTCGCTCTCCCAGGGCCGCAAGACGGATCGGACGGCCCGGGCGTGACAGGTGCCGGAGCGCGTCCGGATTCGGCATCGCGCACGCGTGGCCTCACCGTCGATCGGATCGAGATCTCGGGAGGCGAGCTCTACGGACTTGCCGAGGCCAGGGGTTTCCTCGCCCGCGGGACGGTCGGTTCGCGCCTGGGATCGGCCACGCTCACGGTCGGTCAGCTCGGCGGGCGCCTCTACGGCGAGAGGACGGCCGGCGTCGCCCTCGCGAGGCCGCTTCGCCGGACGCTCGCCGCCGAGGTCGGATGGCGCCTCCTCTCCCTGGGCGCGGCCGGCGTCCCCGAGCGCACGACGATGGCCTTCGACGCGGGCGTCGCCGCGCGCGTACTGGGAAGGATCGTCGTCGCGGCCGCGTGGCGAAACATCGGCGACGCGCGCATCGGGGACTCGCCCGTCTCGGCCGGAGCGTCGCTCCAGGCGGCGCTCCTCCTTGATGAGATCAGCCTCGCGGGCTCGTTCGAGCTGGACCCGGCACTCGGATCGTCGTTCGCCCTCGGCTGCGAAGCGCCCGTGAGCGAGTGGTTGAGAGTCCGGGCCGGCGTCGCGCTCGATCCGGGCACGTTCGGCGCCGGGATCGGGATCGGGCGTGGGCCCGGGGAAGAGGACGGCCGGGGCGGGACGCTTCTCGCTTGGCCGGTCGTCGACATCGCTGTCACGTGGCACCCCGATCTCGGAGGGAGTTCCTTTGCGACGATCACGTTCTGTCGCTGACTCGTGTCTCGCGGCGGGCGGGGTGATCCTGCTTCTGCTCGCCGGGGCCGCGCACGCCGTCGCCGACCCGGTCGTGGACGCCTTCGAGGAGGTGGCGGATCTCGCCGCGGGCCTGGCGCTCCTCGAAGAGACCCTGGGCACCGCGTCGGACGATTCGGCCGACCTCGTTGAAGCGGCCCTTCGGGACGCCGCGGCGCTCCGCGGGACGCCGCTCGACGTCAACCGGGCTACGTTCGCCGATCTCGTGCGGGTGCCGCTCATCGACGCGGCCGCGGCGGTCGCGATCATCGCGCGCCGGGACGCCGAGGGCCCGATCCGCTCGATCGACGAGCTGGAGGGCGTCGCGGGCTTGCGCCCCGATGCGATCGCAGCGCTCAAGGCGTATCTCTACGTTGCTCCCGAGGCCGGGGGAACGGGTGCGAGGCCTGGCGGGGGCCTCGACCTCGACGCCTGCGCGAGTCGGAACGGCGTGATGCCGGGCGCGGCGATCGCCGCGAGAGATCCCCGGCTCGAGTGGTCGCTCCGCGTCCGCGCGTCCTACCGCGCGTCCGAGCTTCGGGCCGCCGGAGGCGATCTCGCGGAGGCGGCGACGACCTGTGCGAGGTTCCGCGTGTCCGGTCGCGGCGGCCTCGAGGCCGGGGTCGGATGTCAGAAGGACGCGCTCGAGCCGGACCTCCTCGACCACAGCGCCCTCTTCGTGAGCTGGGGTCGAGGCCGCGACGGAGCAGCAGCCGAGTCGCCGGACGCGTACCGCGCCTCGGCGATCGTCGGCGACTTCGTCGGCGACTGGGGTCAGGGGATCGTCCTTTCGGGCTCGGGCTTCCCGAGCGTCCACGGTCTCCCGAGGGTCCGGGACCGCACGCGGGGGTACGACGGCGCCTCGGAGTCGACCGCTCGACGGGGCCTCGTCGTCGAGGTGTCGCGAGGCCGTGCGCGCGTGGTGCTCCTGGGCGCCCGCACGCGGCTCGACGCGGCGCTCGACGAGCGGGGGTGCGCGACCACGATCCGGTCGTCCGGGTACCACCGGACCGACGGCGAACGGCGCGGGGCGAACGCGCTCGGCGAGTCGGCCGTCGGGATCCGCGCGGTCGTCGGTGCGGGGTCCGGGTGGGAGTTCGGCGCGTCGTTCCTCCGGTTCCGCTACGATCCGCCGCTCGCGTCGGCCGACCTCGAGCGCCTGCGCTTCCGCTTCGAGGGAAGCGAAATCGAGGTTCGCGCCGTCGACGTGCGGCTCGTGGGCGGCGCGTGGCGGTTCGGGGCGGAGGCCGTCCAGACCTCCGGCGGAGGCCGGGCACTGCTCGCCTCCGCACGGGTTCGCCGAGGGTCCGCCACGCTTCGCGCGGGCTACGGCCATCTCTCGAGGGACTACTGGAGCCCTCTCGGCGGCGGCGCGCCCGGGTTCTCGTCGGGCGGAAACGGTGTGGCCGGGTGGATCGGTGCGGAGTACCGGGTGGCGCCTCGCGTGCGGCCCTGGATCGGGATCACGATCGCGGGCCGTCCGTGGCGATCGTACTCCGACGAGCTTCCCGGAGGTTCCCGGACCTGGTCGGGGGGCTTCACGGTTCCCGTCGGCCGCCTCGGGGACCTCGCGGCCGAGGTGCGCGAGAGGACGGCGGCCATCGACCGAGGCGATCCGCCCGCGTCCGTCGACGAGATCTCCCGACGGGCGCGCGCGACGTTTCGCGCCTCGGGCGGCTCTCCGCTCTCCTTCTTCGTGGAGCGGGCGAGCACGTCGGCGCAGGGTGTCGAAGAGGGATCCGTCCTCGCCCTCGGGGTGCGTGCGGAGATCGAGATCACGCGCACGGTCTCGCTCGCGTCCGGCGTGACGCAGGTCGCGCGACGCGGGAGCGCGCGACCGCTCGTCCAGTACGAGCCCTCGCTCCCGGGCGAGTTCGCCCTTCGCTCCTTGAGCGAGCCGGGAGCGAGGGCTCGTACTGGA
>Ga0272444_10002579_pt1 | contig 16681 bp, 17 predicted proteins | sample SSMForm13_FD_201033 | JGI IMG/M metagenome (GOLD analysis project Ga0272444, IMG submission 201033) | Marine sediment archaeal communities from Little Sippewissett salt marsh, Falmouth, MA, United States - SSM-Form-13 | ecosystem: Environmental > Aquatic > Marine > Wetlands > Sediment ...
GGTTCCAGCCTTACCCCCAACCACCCCCAAATTTGTATTGGAACCCACGAGCTTCCGATTCCGTAAAATAAACCAGAAAGGGTAAAATCAAGGATTGACAAGCAAGGAGTAAGATTATGAGACAAATAACTAAAATAGGCCTGGTGGCCCTTCTGGTTCTGGCCCTCGCGGCCGGATTCGCTCTCGCCAAGACCAAACATAACCGGGCCTGGCTCGGCGTTTATACGCAGACGGTTGACGAAGACCTGGCCAAAGCGTTTGACCTGCCGATCGACCGCGGCGCTATCGTCAACGGCGTGGTCGAGGACTCCCCGGCCGAAGAATGCGGCATCGAGGAGGATGACATCATTATCGCCATCGGCGGCGCCAAGGTCTGGGACCAGGAGGACCTGATCGACATGGTCAACGATCGGGAGCCCGGTGATGAAGTGACCGTGACGGTCATGCGCGGCGATAAGGAACAGGAGTTCACAGCCAAAATCGACAAGTGGCGCGACGCCGACGACCGTTTCTTCCTCAAAGACTCCCCCGGCTACCGCGCCTTCAATTTCCATTTCTACGATGATGAACGCCCGTATATCGGCGTTTCGTTAATCGATGTTTCCGAGGCCCTGGCTGCGAGCCTCGGCGGCGACGAGCACGGCGTGCTGGTTAACGAGGTCGAAAAGGACTCACCGGCCGAAAAAGCCGGTATTAAACCGGGTGACCTGGTGGTTGCGGTCGACGGTGAGAAAGTGTACGATGCCGGCGATGTACAAGAGTTGATTCGCGACCATGAGGTCGATGAAATCGCCCGCCTTGATGTCATCCGCGATAAGAAAGCCCAGTCGTTCGAAGTTACAGTCGATGTCCGCGATGACGGTTTCTACTCCGGCGGCCCGTACATCCTGAACCTTCCGGACCTTCCCAAGCTCGATCTCAACGCCCCTAAAATGAAAGGGCTGTACCGGAGCCTTGATTTCGGCTCCGGCGGCTTCGACGCCAGGGAGTTCCAGAAGGAGATGGAGGAGCTAAGGGAGAATTTGAAGGAGCTTCAGGAAGAACTGGGTGAGATCAAAAAGAAGATGCAATAACCGACTTTCAAAGACCCCACATTGTATACCCTCGAACCTGCACGGGAGGCCCCTTCTTCGGAACGGGGCCTCCTTTTTTGCCCATTTCTTTGTTGCACCACCTGATCGGGGCGGTTTATATTTACCCACCATGACCGAAATCAGTGTCGAAAAGCTGTTGCGGGCACGCAATCGGGACTTGGAGTTGACTCTCATAAGCGATGGTGACCGCAGTCTCCAGAAAAGAGTCCGCACGCCCCAGATTCATCGCCCCGGCCTCGCCCTGGCCGGCTTCTATGAGCGCTTCCCCCGGGACCGCATCCAGCTCCTCGGCGAAACGGAAATGGCTTACGTTAACAACCTTACGGAAGCCCGGGTTACAGAGCTTTCCGACAAGCTTTTCGCCCACAATCTGCCGCTGGTTATAATTGCCAAAGGGATTGCCCCGCCCCAGGGGTTTATCGACGCCGCTGATCGCACCCAGACGCCGATTTTCTCCAGCCGGCTAACCACCTCCGAATGCGCCACCCGCCTGAAGGCCTACCTGGATCACTATTTCGCCCCTTCGACAAACATCCACGGCACCCTCGTCGACGTTTACGGGGTCGGCCTGCTCTATACCGGCAAATCGGGTATCGGCAAGTCTGAGATCGCCCTGGATCTGGTCGAGCGCGGGCACCGCCTGGTTGCCGACGATGTCTGCAAGGTCACCCGGGTTTCGCCCGACGTACTGATCGGCAACAGCTCCGAACTGCTCGGCCATCACATGGAGATCAGGGGGGTCGGGATTATCGATATTGAGGAGCTTTTCGGAATCCGGGCAATCCGCCTCCAGAAGAGAATCGAGGTCGAGGTGCGTCTCACTCTCTGGTCGGAGACGGTTGATTATGAAAGGCTGGGCGTCGAAGAGCAGACCACCACTATTCTGGGGGTCCACATACCCATTCTCTACGTGCCGATATCTCCCGGTAAGAACATCACGGTTATTTCCGAGGTTATCGCCATGAATCACATGCTGAAAGTGTACGGCGAAAACTCGGCGGTCGAGCTCTCCAAGAAGCTCTCGCAACGGCTGAGCCGTCAGTCGACCACCCAGGATTACCTGGAATCGGACTTCGAATAACCCCTTCTTCCGTTCCCCGAAAGTGCTTGGCATTTCAAGCCTTATTCGTTATCTATAGCGGTTGTCTTTTAGTTTGGCCGGAACTCTGCCCAGGGTCCCAAGTAAAAGCATATACAGTGAGTTTGGAGGAGTTTGTTAGATGTTAATGCGGCTGTTAGCAGGTTTCCTGATACTGATATTGGCAGCGGCCCTGGTCGCCATGACCGGGTGCAGCAGTTCGGACACTCCGATACTGGCCAAAGTCGGGGATTATAAGGTCACACTCGATGATTTCCAGCGTTTTTACCGCTCGCCCAACGTGGCGCTGAACACACCCCAGGAGATTTTTGACTACAAGCGACAGATGCTGGACAGTCTGGTCACCATCCGGCTGCTGGTCCAGGGGGCCTATGAGAAAAACATAGACAAAGCCGAAGATGTGATTCGGATCGTCCTTTCCAACCGGCCCAACCTGCTCCGGAAAGCGCTGTACAAAAAACACGTTCTGGACAGAGTCAACATCACGGAGGCGGATCTTCGCGAGTTCTACAAGATGCTCGAATATCAGATCCGCTGTTCCCACATTCTGCTCGAGACCCAAGAAAAAGCACAGGAAGTATTCGAACGCCTGAAGGCCGGGGAGCCTTTTGATCAACTCGCCTACGACGAATCAACTGATCCCTCCGCCAAACGGAATCGCGGGGATCTGGGGTATTTCCAATGGGGCACGGTGGTCGATGATTTCGGCAAGGTGGCTTTCGCCATGGAAACGGGTGAGGTCTCGCCGCCGTTCGAATCACCCTTCGGCTGGCATATCGTCAAGATGATCGACAAAAAGCCGAACACGGTCAGGCGCAGTTTCGAGGCTATGCACGACGATATCGAGCAGCAGCTCGGCCAGAAGCTTCAGCAGGAACTGACCTGGCAGTACTTCGATTCACTGTCGCAGAAATATCCGATGAAACTCGATTCCTCCGTGGCCGATTACGTCATGCACAAACGCACTCAGCTCTACCCGCCGCAGGTCCTGGATAAACTGGCCAAGAACGATTTTGATGAGAAGCAGTTGGATCGCAACGAGCGCGAACTGGTCCTGGCCACCTACGAAGGCGGGCAGGTGACGCTTATGGACTATCTGATTTCGGCCCGGCGCTTTCCGGCTCAGGCGAAGGGGAATTTCGATGACTACGACGCCCTGACCGAAACCATCTCGTTGGTAAAAAGGGATGACATCCTGGCCAAAGAGGCCGTCAATGAGGGTCTTCACGAAAGCCCGGAATATCAGCGAGATCTCGAGCTGCTGAAAGAGTATACCATGGCCGACGTCATGCGAAACGACTCCATCGCGGTCCCGCCTCCACCGGACGAGGCCGCCCTTCGCGAGTATTTCGACAACAACCAGGAGGAATTCCTGATCCCGGCCGCGGTGCACACGTATGAAATCCTCGTCGGCGACGAGATGCTGGCCCGGCGGCTGATCAAAGAAATCCAGACAATCGACGAGTTCAAGGCCAGGGCCCGGGAACTGACCGAGCGCGGCGGTATGCGCGCCAAGCAGGGAGACCTCGGCTTCATCCCGCGAACCTGGAATCCGGACATTTACGACGCCGCCATGAAGACCAAGAAAGGTTATGTCGGCGGACCGATCGCCACCAACGGGAAGTATTCCATTGTCTGGCCGGTCGAGAAGGCTCCGGCCGAATACCAGGACTTCCTGTCCGTGAAGCGACAGATACAGCAACAGCTTGTGGCCCAGCAAAAGCAGGATGCTTACGAGCAGTGGATTGCGGACCGCAAGGCCACAACCAGTATAGAATTTTACGAAGATGTTTTATGGGATACGATAGAAGAGGACTCGGAGTCAACGGCCGGCGCGGAAGGCGCCAATTCATGATCCGGTCGAAGGCTCCATGGACGAGCCTGCTTGTGGTGCTGTTGCTGGGAACCCTCGCCCCTGCCGCCTCAGCTCAGCGGGAGACGGTCGACAAGGTGGCGGCGGTAGTCGGTGACGAGGTTATCCTGGCTTCGGAGCTGGCCAGCCAGATCCAGATGGTGGCCTTTCAGACCGGGCGACGTCCCGAGACAGAAAGCCAGATCATGGCGTTCCAGAAGGAGGTGCTCGAACAGATGATCACCGATCGCCTCTTCCTGATGGAAGCCAAGAAAGATACCTCCATATCGATCCGACGCGACGAGGTCGAGATAGCTATCGACGAGCAGATAGCCCGGGTGGCCTCGAATTTCGAATCACACGAGGCCTTCCTTCAGGCGCTAGCGCTCGAAGGCATGACCCTCCGGGACCTGGAACGAAAATACTCCCAGGAAATCGAAAACAACATGCTGCGCCAGCGGTACATCCAGAAAAAGCTCTACAACGTTTCCGTGAGCCGCAGGGAGGTCGAGCAGTTTTACGAGAGTTTCCACGATTCGATTCCCAACCAGCCGGAGGCTGCCCGACTGGCTCATATCCTTCTCAAAGTCTCCCCCGCCCCTGAGATCGAAGACTCCGTGCGCAATCTGGCGACCGAACTCAGACAGCGTGTTCTCGACGGCGCTGATTTTGCCACCATTTCTTCCCAGTACTCAAGCCATGGGGCCGGTGCCAACGGCGGTGATCTTGGTTATATCCGACGGGACGATGTCGTCCCCGAATTCGCCCGGGCGGCTTTCAAGCTGACCGAAGGTGATATCTCGGGCGTTATTCGCACCCAGTTCGGCTATCATGTTATTAGATGTGAAGGCGAGCGGGGAGATCAACTTCGGCTGCGTCACATACTTCTCGATGTGGCCGCGTCGGCGGCCGATACCGCCCGGACCATGGCCCTGGCCGATTCGCTCAAAACCGAGATCGAAAACGGCGCCGATTTCGCCGAACTGGCCAAGGCTTACTCCACCGATGACGATTCGCGCGCCCAGGGCGGCGAACTGGGCTGGTTTGCGGTCGAGCAGCTCCCGCCCGATTTTGCCTCGACGGTGGTCGGCTGGACCACGCCCGGCGAAGTTCGCGGCCCTATAAAGACCCGGTTCGGGGTCCACGTGGTCAAACTCCTTGAATACCAACCGGAGACGGAGTTGACGATCGAAAACAACTTCGATCAAATCAAGGAGATGGCCCGACAGGACAAGACCGGCAAGATGGTCGACGAGTGGATTGAGGAAATCAAGGATCGAACTTTCGTTGAATACAAGGTCGAAGGTTTGATGTAATGCGAGTCGATGATTTCCTCTCGACCGTCGGGATCGTCAAACGCCGCACCGTAGCCAAGGACCTTGGCGCCAACGGCTTGATCGAGGTCAACGGCCGAAAAGTCAAACCGGCCTACAACGTCTGCGTCCGCGACATAATCCAGATTAACGGCAGCCACCCTTTCACCGCCGAGGTTCTCGACATCCCCACGCGCTCGGTGCCTAAGTCGGAACGCGACAAGTATTTCAGGGAAATTCCGCACTCCTGACCGTCGGTTCGGGGATCTGTCTCCTCCATTTTTCCCGCCTCACCCGAAGGCCGGATACCGCCCGCCGCCGAACAAATCAAGGCACATCGTTGTTCAGGCTGTTAGTTCGCCCGAATGCGAACGAGTAAACAGACAGGCTTTATACAACCTGGAGAAAGAGGTATACGTGAATCGCAAGCTGCCCACCACCCTTGGCGCCCTCAGAAAATCCGGCTGGAAGAGCCGCCCGGTCAAAGACGAGATGCGCGAGAATCTCCGGGCTCTCATTGATTCCGGCGAAGAGATATTCCCCGGCATTGTCGGTTTTGAAAACACCGTCCTGCCGCAAATAGTCAATTCCATCCTGTCGCGGCACCACTTCATTCTGCTGGGCCTTCGCGGTCAGGCCAAGACACGCATTATAAGGCAGTTGTATCGACTGCTCGATGAATACCAGCCGGCTATCGCCGGGACCTATCTTAATGAGGACCCGTACGCACCGATCTCCCCCAAAGGCCGCAAGCTGGTCGAGCAGATGGGCGAGGATACCCCGATAGTCTGGCGCCATCGCGAGGAGAGGTTTCACGAAAAGCTGGCCACTCCCGACGTTTCTATCGCCGACCTGATCGGCGATATCGACCCGATCAAGGCCGCCCGCGAGAAACTGGATATCTCCGACGAAGAGGTTATCCACTGGGGCATTATCCCCCGCACCAACCGGGGAATATTCGCCATCAACGAACTCCCGGACCTTCAGCCGCGCATCCAGGTCGGACTTCTGAACATCCTCGAGGAGAGCGATATACAGGTCCGCGGTTTCCCGCTTCGCGTGCCGCTTGATATCTGCATGGTCTTCTCGGCCAATCCGGAGGATTACACCAATCGCGGCAATATCATCACACCGCTGAAGGACCGCATCGACTCGCAGGTCATTACGCACTATCCGAGATCGCTCGAGGAAGCCCGACTGATAACGGCCAGCGAGATAGCGCTCAAGGACGCCGATGTAAAAGTCCCTGACTTAATGAAGGACATTGTCGAAGAAGTGACTTTCCAGGCGCGCAACAGCGAGTATGTCGACCAGACCTCGGGAGTCTCCGCGCGCGTCTCCATCTCGGCTTACGAGAATCTGGTCTCCAACATTGAACGCCGCGTCCTTCTGAATAAGGACGGTGACCTATTCGCGCGCATGTGCGACCTTTACGCCATCATACCGGCGGTCACCGGAAAAATCGAACTGGTTTACGAAGGTGAGCAGGAAGGTCCCTCGATTGTCGCCCACAACCTGATCGGCCAGGCGATCAAGGCCGTCTTCGCCCGCCACTTCCCGGAGCCGGTAAAGGGGAAAGCCTCCCCCGACAGCCGACCGGTGGCCAACCCGTACGAGGAGATAACCGACTATTTCTCGTCCGGTCGCCGCGTGGAACTTTCCGATGACCTCACTCTCAAGGAGTATGAGAAGCGCTTGAACGATGTCGCCGGGCTGAGTCGTATCGCCGACAAGCACCTTCCCACCAAAAACAAGCGCGAGCGCCTGTTGCACATGGAGCTGGTCCTCGAGGGTCTGTTCCATCACAACATTATCGCCCGCGAGGAAGAGGACTCCGTCATCCGCTACGCCGACATCTTCTCCGACATGCTCAGGGATATGGGGAGCGGCCGGTGAAATTCATTTACTCCGAGTGGGACGACAGCCTCTACGCCGCCCTGAAAAACATGTCCGACCTCATGGCGATATACAACTATCTGCTCATGAGGCTGGGCGGCGATGTCGAGGCCACCCTGAAGCTGATGAAACGGCTCCAGGAACAGGGTATGCTCGACTCCAAGTACGACCTCGAAAAGTTCGAGGCCGCCCTGAAAGACTCCCGGCTGATAAAACAGACGAAAGCCGGGCTGAAGCTCTCCGCCAAGGGGGAGCGCTCGCTGCGCCGGGATGCGTTCGAGCAGATTTTCCTGAAAATGCGGGCCTCGGGCCAGGGGAATCATCGACTCCAATACGAAGGGGGGGCTTCGGAGGATCCCCTGCCGGAGAAAAGGAGCTTCCGCTTTGGCGATTCACCGCGAAATATCGATTTCACCGCCTCTATGTTCAACTCCGTCAAGCGGACCGCCGACCTCGGCCTGAACATGCAGGAACGCGACCTGGAGGTGTTCGAGACCGAGAGGTCCACTTCCTGCGCCACGGTGCTGATGATCGACATTTCGCATTCGATGATTCTCTACGGCGAAGATCGCATCACCCCCGCCAAACAGGTGGCGATGGCCTTCACCGAGATGATCCTGACCAAATACCCGCGCGACAGCCTCAACGTGGTCACGTTTGGCGATACGGCGCAGGAGATCAAGATCAAGGACCTCCCTTACCTGGCAGTCGGGCCCTACCATACCAACACCCAGGCGGGACTGCGGATGGCCCGGCAGATTCTTCTGGCCAAAAAGCACGTCAACCGTCAGATTTTCATGATCACCGATGGGAAACCTTCGATGATCACCCGCCCTAACGGGACGCTGTACAAGAATCCAATGGGGCTGGACCCGAGGATTGTCAACCGTACACTGGACGAGGCGGTGGTCTGCCGGAAGAAGAAGATCCCCATTACGACTTTTATGGTCACCGATGATCCTTACCTCCAGAATTTCATCGCCCGCCTGACCGAACTGAACAAAGGCCGGGCCTACTTTTCTTCGGTGGACAACCTGGGCAAGTTCATGCTTTGGGATTTCGTCTCCAACCGGAAGCGTAAGAAGGGGTAGGGGATCAGGTCTCACTTTTTGATGTCTCACCCTAAACAGTTGTTGTGTTGAAAGACCGCCCTGACGTTATTGCCCGGATTATGTCGGAACCGCGTAGAAAACTGACCCTTCCTAAGGTCGACTGGAAAACCGCCACCTGCGAGGTCTGCGGGGAACCGTTTGACTATATGGGCAAGCGCCGCCCCCATACCTGCCAGACCGGCGAGTGCCGCTATAAGTATCATTACAAAATCGAGCCTAAGACCTGGGCTACCTACCAACCAACCCTTTTCGACCAGCCTGAATAGAAACCGGGCTATTCTCCCAATTCCAGTCCCGGTTATGGCGACAGACTATGGCCATAAAGCCACCCGCCCCTAAGCGTAATCTGCTGTAGGTTAACGGATTATGAGGCACGATACGGCCACTTTCGAAATATTTTGAAAAACCTGAGAAAATCTGAATCGTTTTGCTCGTCTTTCTGTCAAAGAAGTAGACAGTAGAGAGTCGAGGCCCCGCAAAGGGCCTTAACATAGATCGCACTTGCTTCTTGGATGCTACAACGACATGCCGGCCGGGGTACCTACTTCGGGCGCGACAGCAAAAAAGGCCGGCAGAACGGCAGGTAAAACCCCCCTCCCCCCTTACCTGCCGTTTTCTTTTGCCTGAAATTGTAATTATTGGATTGAAAGCAGCCAGTTGCCGACTTGCTGCTTGATCTGATCACGGACTTTCCGAAATTCCCCCAGGATCTCTTCTTCCGAGCCGGTAGCCGAAGCCGGATCTTGGAACGGCCAGTGCAGCCGCTCCCCCTTACCGGGGAAAACCGGGCAGTTGCGGGCGGCGTTGTCGCAAACGGTGATGACGAAGTCAAAGCGGTCGTTCAGGTACTCCCTGAGATTGGTTGACTTGTGCCCGGAAATGTCCACGCCCACCTCAGCCATCACTTTTACCGCTTTGGGGTTGAGCCCGTGAGTCTCGACTCCGGCCGAACGAACTGCAGCGGCTGCATTATGAAGCTCCCTTTCGATCAGGAACTGCCGCGCGAAACCTTCGGCCATCTGCGACCGACAGGAATTGCCGGTACATAGAATCAAAATGCGGGTGTCGTCGTTAAGCATATTTCCTCTCAAGCCCGGCCAAACCATCCCCTCGTACGCAGGCAAAACCTGACCAGCAAGAGCATTACCGGGACCTCAATCAACACCCCGACCACGGTAGCGACAGCCGCGCCCGAGTTCAGCCCGAACAACACCACCGCCGTGGCGATAGCTACCTCGAAATGGTTCGAGGCGCCTATCATTGCGGCCGGGGCGGCATCCTGGTATTTCAGCTTGAGAAGCCGCGCGGCTACATAGGCGATGGCGAATATGGAGAGCGTCTGGATAAACAGCGGCACAGCGATCAGGAGTATGTCGAACGGTTGCTTGACCAGCACCTCCCCCTTGAGAGCGAACAGCACGACCAGTGTCGCCAGCAGGGCGAAAATCGCCACCGGCGTCAGTCTGGGCAAGAAGACCCGGTCGAAATACGCCTGCCCTTTGCGACCAACGACGAATTTTCTCGCGTAATATCCGGACAGCAGCGGCAGGCCTACGTAAATCAACACGGACAGGACAATTGTCTCCCACGGAATCGGCATCTCGTTGATGGCCAGAAGAAACCGCCCCAGCGGCGCGTAGAAGAACAGCATCAGCAGCGAGTTTACCGCCACCATCACCAGGGTGAGCGCATCGTTACCTCTGGCCAGATACCCCCACACCAGCACCATGGCGGTACAGGGGGCGATGCCTAGAAGAATCGCGCCCGAAATGTACGAACGGTATGTGTCCACCGTCTGGCCGTGAATGATTTCCGTCCCCGGGATCAGGTCCCGAAACAACACCCCCAGAAACAGGTAGGCGAACAGGTACATCGTAAAAGGCTTGATCAACCAGTTCACCACGAGTGTCAGCAGCACCGGGCGGGGCGTTTTCGCAGCCTCTTTTACCCGTGAGAAGTCGATCTTGACCATGATCGGGAACATCATGAAAAACAGGCAGACCGCCACCGGCAGCGAGACCTGGGCGTAAGAAAAGCTGTCCAGCGTCCGGGCCACGCCCGGAGATACGACCGAGACGATCGTCCCGGCCACGATGGCCAGGGCTACCCAGAGACTGAGATATCGCTCAAACCCGGAGAGCCCCCGGGTGCAGCTCTGAGCTTTCAGTTCGGGCGGCATTTGCCTGGTATCTAACACTTTCCTTCTTTCTGGCGAAGACTGAGCTTTTCCCGGTCCGTCCGGTAAGGCTCCTCATCTCCCAGCAGCTCGAAATATGACTTCAACTCCCTCAGGACCGGGGCATCGGCTAAACGGTAGTGGACCCACCGGCCGTCCCGGCGATCCTCCACCAGCCCGGCGGACTTGAGGTTGGCCATATGCCGGGAGATGGTGGGCTGGGGCAGGGCCAGTATCTCGGTCAGGTCGCACACGCATAACTCGCTGTTTAACATAAGGATAGCTATGCGAAGCCGGGTTGGGTCGGCCAGGCCCTTAAAAGGCGAGTGAAGGTTGGCACTTGTTATATTCATATATTCGGATATGTATATATATTATCCGATGCCTCTTGTCCAGAGAAAAAAAGGGAATCCGCGGACAAATTTTGAATATGGACTTAAATTGTCAGCTATTTTCTGAAACTTGAACCGGGGCTAAGGTGTTTAAGCATCTAACGGTTCGAAACTACACCTTAAAAGATAGATTACGTAGATTATTGACAGACAGAAAAAACAGGATATATTAAGGGCATTATCAGAGCAGGAATCCAAGTACCTCAAAGGAGTAACCCCCATGAAGAAACTTTCAGTAATGACAATTGCCGTCCTGGCACTATTCGCCTTTGCACTCGCCCCCATCAGCCAGGCGGGTGAGGGTTGCGGCAGCAGCACCAGTGCTCAGGTAAGCAAGGACGCCAACGCCAAGCTGGCCTCCGCCAATACTTGCGTGGCCAAAGATCCCGCGGCCTGCGCCGCCTCGATGGGCATGACTCAGGAAGAATGTCAGGCTCTCTGCGCCAAGTACTCTCTCGTCACCATGGATATCAAGGGCATGACTTGTGGCGGCTGCGAGAAGTCGATTGAGGCCGCCCTGGTCGCTATCCCCGGTGTTGAAAAGGTTGCCAAGGTCAGCCACAAGGAAGGCAAGGCGATGTTGTTTGTCGATCCTCAGAAGGCCGGCAATGACGTTCTCGTCAAGACGGTTGTGAACAAGGGTTACACCGCTGACATCATCCCGGCCGTAGCCACCGTTGAAACGGAAGCTCCGGTCCAGACGGTCGACAGCAAGGGTTGCTCGACGGCCCAGAAGGCTGCCTGCGCGGCCAAGGGTCTCCCCTGCGGCACCAAGACCGACGGCGCCAAGGCCACGAATATCTCGGCCAAGAAGAAGGCCGACGGCACCAACTAGTTTTTCGCTGAAGAAAAGAGCGATTGAGGAAGGCGGGAGATGCTCCCGCCTTTTTCTTTGGGCACTCCGCCGGCCCCGAAAGTTTTCTTGGCTCGGCCGCCCGGTTTGATTAGTATATTACATTGGATGCCAGCCCGACCGTAAATGGCCGGCTGCGAAAATCTTAGATTGTCCGGGTTAGCTTTTGAGAACCTCCGCATCGAGAATAATCCCTATCGCCGTTGCACTGGCCTTGCTCCTGGCCGGTGGCGCCGAAGCTGCCAAGTACAGCGGAGAAGCTTTCTCGCTTGGTGTCGGCGGCCGCGGTCTCGCTCTGGGCGGGGCAGTGGTAGCGGGCCCGTTCGACGGCTCCGCCGCTTACTGGAACCCGGCCGGCATGAACCGCCTCAACGGCCGCTACATCACCGCGATGCACGCCGAGACGTTCGGCTCGCTGCTCAATCACGATTTCATCGCTTACACCGACGCCAATCGTTCGCTGCCGGAGAGCTCTCTGATCAACGCCTTCGGCTTCTACATCTACTATCTGGGCGGCGGCGGGATCAAGATTACCCAGCTTAACGAGTTCGAGCGGCCTTACGTCGTCCGTGAGGAATCGCACGGCGACTGGCTGTTTACGGCGGCTATATCGGGGAAGATCAAGTCGAAAATAGATTTCGGCCTGGCCGCCAAAATCATCTACCGCGATATCGGAACAGAGTCGGGAATCGGGCTTACGGTCGATGCCGGTGCGATGTACCAGGTACATCAGTACGTCAACCTCGGTCTCACGGTCACCGACATTACCACCGGGTTTATTCGCTATTCGGGCAACACGGAACTTCTCGACGACGAAGGTAACATCGTCGAGCGCAGCGCTAATACCGAGTCAATCTACCCGACCGTCAAGCCGGGCATCAAGCTGGAATACACCTACGCCGATTTCACCGGCCGGGTGATGGCCTCCGGGGATATCAAGTTTGAGGGTCTGAAGACCGCCGCCCAATTCTGGTCGGGCGAGATCTCTGTGGATACCCACTGGGGCTGGGAACTGGGATATAAAGAGACGGTGTTTGGGCGGGCGGGGTTCGACATCGGCCGCTTCACGGCCGGCGGCGGCGTGGATATACGCAAGATCACGATAGACTTCGCCTATTTGCATCACGATGATCTCGATGAGACCTTCCGGGTCAGCGCCGGATATCGCTTCTGATCCCTTTTCCCGCTGACAAGTTCAACCGCTTTCGATATATTTCGAACACCGTATTTCTGAAAACATGATGTTCGAATCGCCGGACCGGCGTTCGAAGGAGAAATAGACAATGAATCTCTATCTGGTTCAGCATGCCAAAAGCGCTCCGAAAGAATCCGATCCGGATCAATCGCTGACCGAAGTCGGCCTTTCCGAAGCCGAGAGAGTGGCCGAGTATCTTACGCGCCACGGGAATGTTAAGGTCAAGACGATCACCCACAGCGGCAAAGTCAGAGCCCGCCAGACAGCGGAGATATTCTATGAATCGCTAAGCGGAGTTAAAGCGATCGCTGCCGTGAAGGACCTCGAACCGATGGCCGATCCGGCCAACTGGATCGAACGGCTCCGGCTGATGGAAGACGACCTCATGCTGGTAGGGCATCTTCCCCACCTGAGCCGGCTGGCCTCCCTGCTCGTCTGCGATGACCCGGACCTCGAAGTAGTGAAATTCCAGAACGCGGCGGTGGCATCTCTGGTGCGGAATCCCACCGGTACCTGGTCGGTGCGCTGGATGATCTCCCCGGACCTGGTCTAGGCGGGGGGCGGTCCCTGCGCCGGTGGCGGAGGCATGTACTGCGGCTGGAACCTTCGCTTCACGTTGTCGTCGAACAAGACAACAATGCCGTACACACCGAGGGCGGTACCTACCGGGAAAGCCGGAAGGCTGAGGAAGCTCAGGATGAGCGTCAGGATGCGGGCCCAGGAATGACACTTGAGCAGCCCATAGCCGGCTATTACGTTGGGCACCGAGATCACCAGAATTAACACCGTGAGGATCAGTCCCACGGCGACCAGGATCTCGCTGGCCTCGGGGTCTTCCAGGGCCATGGCGCTGCCTCCGGCAACGAACAACAGCAGCAAGAATATCGCTGCGACCACGCCCAGTCCCCCGAAAATAATGAACATTATGCCAAGCGGCTTGATGTGATTTTCCATTCCGACCTGCCTGTATGTTTAAAGGCTTTCTGGTGCCTTGATATCGACCATCGTGCACCGGGTCAATTAATTTATGGCCCGGGCGGGGGCTGTCGACGAAGCCTGAACCTGGAAGGCGGTCGAAGGACAAATACCACCAGTGTAAAAACGGCTATCAACACCGTCGGAATAGTCACCATCACCGGGTCCATATCCGGATAGACCAGTTTGGCGACCATGGCAACGATGAACGATCCGGGATACTCGGCGGAGGGATCGTTCACATGCCGAAGGTTATACTCCCAGACCGTGAGGGGGCAGTACTTCCCGAACAGCTCCCACAGCCCGACAAACAGGATTCCGCCCAGGTGGAGAGATCGAAAAAGCCAGCGCTCGAAGAAAGCCGGTTTCCAGAAAGCTCGAATCGTAAGCGCAAACCCCCACAGCATGAACAGAATCCACGCCAGGTGAATCACCAGCAGTATGTCCGCGAGAATATGATATAGCATGGCGACACCCCGCCGCAAAAGACGGGCGGGACAAACAGGCGCACCGGGTCAGGAAGTCACGCGGATCATGAGAACGCCTTCTTGAGCAGCGCTATCTGGCCGGCGTGATAGAGATCGTGCTGAATGACACCCTGGATCAGGAAATACCGGGTGAACTCCCAGTCCGGTATGACCTGGTTGAGCGTATCGTCGTCGATGTCCTCGACCACGTCATCAAGCCGTTGGTGCATCTCTTTCAAGAGCTGCCTTGCCTTTTCCCACGAGAGCTCGCTGCTATCCGTCACCGGCGGCCAGTCTTCTTCATCCGTCGGCCGTTTATAACGGCCTTCGAGCCGATCCGCCACCAGCCGTTCCCAGGCGGCGGTATGAAGCACGATCTCCCAGATGCTGTGGGTGTTGGGCAGAGGATGCGAGGCCGCCTGATCGGCTGTGATACCTTCGAGTACTTCCATCAACGCCGGGCCGTGCCAGGCCTCAGCGTAGAAAGCTCTTCGAAGCTGGTCTCTGAGTTTCTTTGTTTCCTGCATAAGATAACCTCGAATACTCTACGCGGCCCGGACGGGCGCCAACAATCACTTTTCTTCCGCGACCACCACCGGCGGCGCCGGAGCCAACAGACTGACAACCGGGCAGACGGTGAGCGAGACGATCATACCGATTGTCCCGGCCTCGGGCGAAGGCATCCCCTTGAAATAGAGAACCAGGCAGGTGGCAAGACCCAGCACGGAAGAGGCGATAGCTCCGATTTTCGCGGCGCGTCTCATAAACAGACCCCAGACAAACGGTCCCAGAAACACCGAGCCTATAGCTCCCCAGGAGATTCCCAGAATGGCCACAATGGTAGACGGTTTGAAATAAGCCAGCACCACCGACACGGCGACAAAGAAGCCGCTGGCCCAGCGCATGAGCAGAGTCAGGTTGCGATCCGAAACATCGGGGTTGATGAATCCGGCGTAGACGTCTTTGGCGATCGACGAGGACGACACCAGCACCAGCGCCGCCAGCGTGGACATGGAAGCAGCCAGTATCAGCAGAAGGATCAACACGGTGAGAGCTTCGGGGATAATAACCTCGAGCAGTTCCGGCATCAGGGCATCAAAAATCGGGCGACCGTTGTCGAACGCCGCCGGGGCGTTCTCCGGATTCAGGTAGAAGCGGGTGGTGGCCCCGGTGAAATAGCCGATTCCGCCGACCAGCAGTGCAAAAAACGTCGAGGCTATCATACCTATCCTAATCGCTCTCCGGTCTTTTATGGCGTAGAACTTCTGCACCAGTTGCGGCATGGCAAACGGCGCTACGCTGGTCAGGAAAACCAGGGCAAATAAAGGCCACCAGCCGGGCGGCCCGACCACCTGAGTAAGTTTGGGGTTGATCGCCGCCAGCGTTGTCGTGATGTTGCCCAGACCTTCGGCCTTGTCGACGGTCGTCCAGAGCAGGATGCATACTCCCACTGTCATGATCATCCCGAACGCTACATCGATCATGGTCATCGACTTGTACCCACCCATCACCAGGTATACAGCCGTGAACCCGCCCATCAGGACCAGGGCCAGAGTGTAGTCTATACCGAAAGTCGAGCGGAACAGGTAAGACAGCCCCATAAACACGGCCGCCGTGTACGGCACAAAAAAGACGAAAATGGACACGGCCGCGAGGAGCTTCAAAAACCTGCTGTCGTATCGCTTCTCGAAATATTCAGCCATGGTGTGGACCTGGTATTCCAGCGACATCTTCTTAATCCGATACCCCAGCAGCCACCAGACTCCGAGCACGCCGACGAAGGCGTTGCCCAGGGCGATCCACAGGCCCGAGTAACCGAACCCCCAACCGACCTTCCCGGCAAAACCGATGAACAGCACCGCCGAAAAATAGGCGGTTCCATAAGTGAAGGCGGTCATCCAGGGGCCGATATTGCCGCCGCCGAGAAAGTAATCCGAGAACGACCGGGTTCTTCGCATCCCGAGAATGCCGATGATCACGATCATCAGAGCGAACACTGCAATTACGATTGTCTTGAGGAACATTCTCTCTCCTGTTCAGGCGCCTCCGGCGGCCCCGGCGAAATCGTTAAGGCCGGCCGTCTATTTCTTCTCACGCGCTTCACCGGTCATGGGGACAAACCGCACCGGCGCGATTACGGTCTCACTGTAAGTCGAGTCCTTCCGCACAATCAAGGTCAGATTCTGTGCGCGGTCCCCCACCGGTACCACCATGCGTCCACCGTCGGCCATCTGGTCAAGCAGCGGCTGCGGAATAC